>Ga0335077_10010188_pt1 | contig 11688 bp, 4 predicted proteins | sample Lox_Sample_31_FD_207151 | JGI IMG/M metagenome (GOLD analysis project Ga0335077, IMG submission 207151) | Soil microbial communities from Loxahatchee National Wildlife Refuge, Florida, United States - Lox_Sample_3.1 | ecosystem: Environmental > Terrestrial > Soil > Wetlands | place: USA: Florida...
TCGAAATCTGAGCCCAGATACCGTGAACTTCACGGTTCCAAACCAGGGTCAGCAGAGGGCGCAGCCAGGCAACGGGAACTGGTTCGGCCGGCTGGAAAGCCTGGTCCAATCCCACTTCTGCCCCCCCGCTCTGAATGACCTTTTGGATATAACTTCAGAAATAATGTAACGGCGGCTAAAAGATGCCGAACCTACTACTTTTCCACAACCTGCAGTGGAACGCTTTGTGTCTGCGCCGAACTTGGGCCCACCATAACGTCGAACACTCCGGGCTCAACCACTCTTTTCATGTTCTCATCCAGCAGAGACAAAGCATCCGGCGTCAACGTGAACTCAAGCGTCCGCTTTTCATCCGGCTTCAACGTGACCCGCTGGAAGCCGCGCAATTCCTGCACCGGGCGCGTCACCGATGCCACCTGCTGGTGAATGTAGAGCTGTGCCACCTCATCCCCTTCGCGGCTGCCGGTGTTCGTTACGTCCACGCGCACGCTAGCGTTGCCGCCGGGCCGAATGCTCTGCGGTTCCACGCGCAGGTTGTCGAAGCGAAACGTCGTGTAGCTGAGGCCCCAGCCGAAGGGGAACAACGGCTCGCGTCCGTTACCCAGATAGCTGCGGTTGGCGGAAGGCTTGTGGTTGTAGTAATCGGGCAGTTCGCCAACATTGCGGGGAAAACTGATGGGCAGCTTGCCGCCGGGATTCACATCGCCAAACAGAACATTCGCAGCCGCGGCGCCGCCCTGCTCTCCCAGATACCAGCCTTCCAGAATCGCCTGCACATGCTCTTTCACATAGTTGATCGACAGCGGGCGCCCGTTAATGAGCAGAACCACCGTGGGTTTTCCCGTTTCCACCACGGCGCGCACCAGTGCCTCCTGAGACCCGATCAGGTTCAATGAGTCCCGGTCGCCCAGATGCTGTTCCGCCCATGCCTCGCGGTTGGTGCTTTCGTTCTCGCCGACCACTACTAGGGCCACATCCGCCCGGCGCGCCACTCTGGCCGCCGCGCGAATGGTGGCTTTTTCGGCCAGGGGGTCAGGAAACTTGACATCGTCCTCATACCAGCCCGCCCAGCCCTGCTTTCCCAGGGTGATCTTGCAGCCTTCGGCGTATAGCACCTTGATTCCCGCAGCGCTGGCTCGATCATGGATGCCGTCCAGAAGGCTGATCTCGTTGGCATCACCGGCGCCCCGGCTATATCCGCCCAGGTGCACATCCGCGGCGTTGGGCCCGATCACCGCGATCGTCTTGATCTTTTTCTGATTCAGCGGAAGCAGGTTGCCCTCGTTCTTCAGCAGCACCATCGCTTTTTCGGCCGCCTTCAATGCCAGAGTTTTGTGCTCAGGGCTGTTGGTGGTCCTCTGTGCATAGTCAGGGTCAACATACGGATTCTCAAACAATCCCAGGCGGAACTTGGCTGTCAGCACGCGACCCACGGCCTGGTCCAACTGCTTTTCGGGAACGGTCCCTTCTTGCACTTGCTCGAGCAACGTCTGGTAAACCGTGCCGTCGGATAGATCAAAATCGACGCCGGCAGCCAGCGCCTTGCGAGCGGCCTCCGCTTTGTCCACGGCCACGTGGTGAGTATTCACCAGCATCTGCAAGCCGTCGCCGTCGGAGGTTACATAGCCTCGAAAGCCCCATTCCTGGCGCAGGACTTTTTCGAGCAACCAGTGATTAATGTGGGAAGGGATGCCATCAATCTCGTTGTACGAAGCCATTACGCTGCCGGCGTGCGCTTCCCTTACGGCTGCCTCGAAGGGCACAAGAAAGGTCTCCCGAATTACCCGCTCCGAGTAATTCCCCGGCGCGGTGTTGGTGCCGCCCTCTGGTTGGCCGTGCACGGCAAAATGCTTGACCGTAGCCAGCACGTGGTGACGGTCAATCAGAATATCGTCGCCCTGCAACCCGGTCACGGCAGCTACTCCCATGCGCGAAACCAGGTAAGGGTCTTCTCCGTAGGTTTCTTCCGTTCGTCCCCAACGCGGATCGCGCGCCAGGTCGAGCACTGGCGTAAACGCCTGGTTCGTGCCTGCTGCCGACATCTCGTCGGCTGCAGCCGTAAACACTTGCTTCACCAGTTGCGGGTCCCAGGTGCTGGCCAATCCAAGCACCTGCGGGAAGCTGGTGCTGCCATGAGCCATGTATCCATGCAACGCCTCGCCCTGGAAAATAGCGGGGATGCCCAGCCGGGTTTTCTCTACCAGGTATTTTTGCGCTTCGTTGCGCAGTGCGGCTGCATCGTGAGGGCTGACTTGTGATTCCAGCTGGTACAGGCCGTGGAGCTGATCGAAGATCTGCTTGGCTTCGGGATCGGCCTGCACCCGCGCCCGCCGCCGTCCTCCGGCGATCTGATCTACCTTTTCTTCGGTCGTCATTCGCTTCAGCAGGTCAGTGACCCGTTGTTCAATCGGGAGGTTACGGTCGCGATAGGGAGGAAGCGCTTCCTGGCCTGCGGCCAGGAAGGGAAGAACGGGGAGGGAAATGAGAACCAGGGAACAAAACCAACGCATGATGGCTCCTTGCGCTTCTGGGAAGCTAAGGCATTCATAGTACATCGCGGTCCAGGGGATGGACGGGCCTGGCAGCATTCCTTCGGACAAGAATGGGAGGGGTTGCAAATTGGATTCCGAATTCGCAGCAAGTGGCTGGCGAATTTGTGTGCTGGGGGTATTTGGACCGTGGCCGGTAAGCACCGCTCTGAAGCGCTGCTCCACCCGAGGTTCGGTGGATGTATTTTTTGTAAGGATGGTTCTTTTGCGACTTTCGTTAGCAGAGAAGGGATGCGGGAGTGTGTATAATCCACGGGGCGCCGTTAACGTTTTCTGGGAGCTAATGCCGCTATTAGCATGCCTCGCATCCCTTGACGGCGGCGGGGTTGATCCTATCGCTGTGGTGGTGAGCAGGGAATGATGCTGCCTCTAGCTACTTTTGCAAGCACGCGGCTGGTGCATCTTTCAGCCGTTGACGGCCTGATTGTAGTTTTCTATTTCGCGTTTGTTCTGGCCATCGGTTTCTACCTTAAGGGCCGGGCCAGGACCAGCGAAGACTATTTCATGGCCGGGCGCGAGATGACCGCCTGGGTGGCGGGTTTGAGCTTTCTCTCAGCCAATCTGGGAGCGCTGGAGTTGATGGGCTGGGCCGCGTCGTCCTACCAGTACGGCATTCTGGCCGCGCACTGGTATTGGATCGGTGCCATCCCGGCGATGCTCTTCCTGGGCATTGTCATGATGCCGTTCTACTACATCTGCAAGACCCACTCGGTTCCGGGCTACCTGCAGCTGCGCTACGGCAAGGCCACCCGCACCCTGTCCGCGGTTTCCTTCGCCTTCATGACCGTGCTGATGAGCGGCATCAACATGTATTCCATGGCCCTGGTCATGAAAGTGGTGCTGGGCTGGGACATTCATTTCAGTATCTGGGTTTCTTCCCTCACGGTGGCGGTGTACGTTGGCCTGGGCGGACTGCGCTCGGCTATTTTCAATGAAGTATTGCAGTTCGTTCTCATCTGGGCGGGTGCGCTGCTGATCCCCATTCTGGGCTTGGTCGAGGCCGGAGGCTGGCACGGTTTGCAAACCCGGGTGGCGCAAAACGCCGCACCCGCGTACATGCACCTGTGGAGTACCCTGGGCTCGTTCAAGGACAATCCCATGGGGATTCACTGGACCGGAATTGTTTTCGGCCTGGGGGCAATTATCTCCTTTGGATACTGGACCACGGACTTCCTGGTGGTGCAGCGCGTGCTCTCCGCCCACAATCTGCGGGCCGCCAAAATGGCGCCCATAATCGGCGCGGGATTCAAGATGTTTGTGCCCTTTATCGTCATTCTGCCGGGATTACTGGGAATCGCGGTGCTGCCCTTCAAACTGACGGGCGAGAGCGTGGCGGTCGCCACTGGCGGACATAGCTACAACGAAGTGCTTCCGCTTATGCTGGCCCGCTATTGCGGGCCGGGGCTGCTGGGCCTGGGGATCACCGCCCTGATTGCCGGTTTTATGTCGGGAATGGCGGGCAACGTCAGCGCCTTCACGACGGTGTGGACTTATGACATCTACGCCTCGCTTATTCATAAGGACTGCACCGACAAGCAGCTGGTGACCATGGGCCGCTGGTGCACGGTTTTGGGAGTGCTGATCAGCATCGGCACAGCTTACCTGGTGATGCACTTCCTCAGCATCATGGATTACGTGCAGGCCCTCTTCAGTTTCTTCATCGCCCCGCTGTTCGCCACCGTGCTTCTAGGCATGCTGTGGAAACGGACCACCTCGGCGGGCGGATTCTGGGGTCTGCTGGCGGGAACAGCGTCCTCGGTCGGGATGTGGGCTTGGGTCAAAGTGGATCCTTCTGCCCTGCGTTACGTGGCGCTGTCCCCCTACGCGCGTGATATGGCGGAGAATATGTACCGCGCTCTGTGGTCGTGCCTGGTTTGCGCGTTGGTTACGGTCCTCGTCAGCTTGCTGACCAAGCCCAGGCCCCTCAGCGAACTCACCGGTCTAGTCTATGGCGCGAGCGAGATTCCCTCTAATGGCGAGGCAGCCTTTTACCAGCGGCCGATTTTTTGGGCGGCAGTTGTGGCGGTTGTATTCGTGATTCTCAACATCTTATTCTGGTGATGAACATGGAAGCGGGCGAAACACTTTCGATTTGGTTCTTTATTGGGATTTCGCTGCTCGTGAATGGAATTCTGGTTGCCGGCGCGGGCATCTACGAACTCATCTCGCCGCCACAGAATCCAGTGGTGCTTTTCAGTGTTCACGCCAACGTCTGGTGGGGCGCGCTAATGGGAATTTTAGGCGCCATCTACTGCTATCATTTCAAGCCTCATCGGGCGAGCGCTAAGTAGCTGATTCATTACACTTTTCTCGCGGCGTCGCAGCGTCACGCCTATCCGCCATCAAAGTAACTGGCTGTTGGTCCTAGTACCCAATCGGTGAGGCAATTCACTGATGGTAATCAGACGCGGGTTGTAGTCTCTCCTGCGATAGCCAAAGCATTCTCGGACCGGTATATTCGCCTTGGAGTTGGTGAGGTTTCGAACCTGGAACCAGCCGCTCCATCCTCCAAAACAACTCCTCCTGCTTCGTACCCTCCTCCAGTAGTTGGTCGCGTCTGGGTAGCCCTCCCTTAAGAAGCATCTCGCACTCAAGGGGTTTTATGAATCCGCTTTCTCGTCTCCGGCTGGCCATCGCTCTCATATCTCTCATTGCCCTCATCACGCTGGCCGTGGCTCCTGCCAATGCGCAGACCGCCAGCAGGACGTTCCCGAGCACCGCCCTGGGCAATACCAGTGCTGCCCAGACCCTGACGTTGAGCAACGGCGGCATTCTGCCGGTGCTCATCAGCAGCATCAGCACGTCAGGCGATTTCGCGCAGTCGAACAACTGCGGGAGATCAGTCGCTGGCCGGGGCAGTTGTACGATCACGGTAACCTTCAAGCCAACCGCGGTAGGCACTCGTACCGGGACGCTTACGGTAAAGGACAGCGCCGGCACCCAGACGGCCAGCCTGAGCGGAACCGGAATCGCTCCGGTCACCGTCTCTGCGGCTTCGCTGACTTTTGCCAGCCAGACGATTGGCGTGGCCAGCGCCGCACAAGCGGTCACCGTGAAGAATGCGATGAGCACCGCCTTGACAGTGAAAAGCGTTGCCGTCAGCGGCGACTATTCGCAGACCAACAATTGCGGCGGTTCTCTGGCGGCGGGGGCCTCCTGCACGGTTAGCGTGACCTTTAAACCCACGGCGGCTGGCACGCGGACGGGTACCCTCACGATTACAGACGGTGCGGTGACGAGCCCGCAGACCGTCGGCCTGAGCGGAACCGGCGCGTCGGCGACACTGAAGTCGATTGCCCTGAGTCCTGCGAACCCGTCGGTCACCAAGGGAAAGTCGCAGCAGATCACGGCGACGGGAACTTACTCCAACGGTACTGTGGCAGATGTGAGTGCCTCGGCCACCTGGTCCTCCAGCAATTCCGGCATAGCCACCGTGAGCAACACCACCGGTAGCAAAGGAATGGCGTCAGCTGTAGCTGCCGGCTCGGCGACGATTTCTGCGGCAGTCTCAGGAATCACCGGCACAACCACTCTCACCGTGCCGGTGGCGACGCTGGTTTCTATTGCCGTCTCACCCGCTACTGCTTCGATTCCGAAAGGCAAGACGCAGCAATATTCCGCGGTTGGCACCTACTCTGACGGCAGCACTCAGACCCTCACTACGGTGACCTGGAGTGCGTCGACCGGCGCCAGCATCAGTACCTCCGGCTTGGCCACAGGTACTGCGGTCGCCACCTCCACGATCACCGCGACTTCTGGGACGATCAAAGGCACGGCTTCTTTAACAGTCGCGCAGGCGGCCCTGGTTTCGATCGCCGTGTCGCCTGCCACCGCTTCCATCTCCAAGGGCAGCACTCAGCAGTACAGCGCGGTCGGCACTTACACTGACGCCACAACCCAGACTCTCACCAGTTCCGTTACCTGGACCGCGACAACCGGCGCCACCATTTCCGCGAGCGGTATGGCCACGGGCTCCGCGGCAGGCACTTCGACCATCACGGCCACCACGGGCACGATCCAAGGCACCGCCTCGCTGACCGTTCAGCCAGCCGCTTTGGTTTCAATCGCAGTCTCACCTGCCAGCGCTTCCATCGCTAAGGGAACCACCCAGCAATTCAGCGCCGTGGGCACATATTCGGACGGGACCACGCAGACTCTTACATCAGCTGTGTGGAGCGCGACTGCCGGCGCCACCATCACGACGGGAGGCTTGGCCACCGGTTCGGCGGTAGGCAGTTCGACCATCACGGCTACCTCAGGCACGATCCACGGCGGCGCCGCACTGACCGTCCAACCCGCGGCTCTGGCCTCCATCGCGGTGACTCCTGCGAACTCTTCGATCGCTAAGGGCACCACGCAGCAATACAGCGCCACCGGCACCTACACCGACGGCACCACGCAGAACCTGACCAGTAGCGTTGCTTGGAGCGCCACGTCAGCGGCCAGCATGAATGCAGCCGGCCTGGCGACGGGCTCAGCGCAGGGAACTGCCACAGTCTCGGCGGTTTCGGGGTCGATCACCGGCACCGCATCACTGACGGTAACGGCTCCCGTTCTTGTTGCCATCGCGGTCTCGCCCGCCGGCGCCTCAATTCCGAAGGGCACGGCCCAACAGTATTCAGCCTTGGGCACCTACACTGACGCCAGCACGCAGGATCTCACCGCGTCGGTAGCCTGGAGTGCGAGCAGCGGCGCGACCATTACCGCCGGCGGTTTGGCCACCGGCACGATCGTGGGCACGCCGGTGATCACTGCGACTTCCAACTCGATCAGCGGATCAGTCGCCTTGAACGTCATGCCCCCGGCCATGACCTTAATCACGGTCTCGCCGAACAGCGTCTCCACGGGCCTGAACGGTCAGCAGCAATTCACGGCCACCGCGAGCTACGCCGATGGCTCGACCGCCGACGTCACCAACTCGGTGACCTGGAGCTCCGGCAACACCTCGGTCGTGGCCATCAGCGGCACAGGCTTCGCCCAGGCCGTTGCCACGGCCGACACCGCCATTCCGATCATGGCCTCCACCGGTGGAATCACTTCCGGCCCCGCTTGGTTTAGCGCCCTCTCCACCCTCCCCATGGTTTGCCCGACGCCGACCATCGACATGAAGCTGCTGGTCATCACCAATGGCAAGAGCGAGGCCGACTTCTCAGCCATCAAGCAGATTCTCGACTACGTGGGCACTCCCTACACGGTGTTTGATATGTCGCAGAACTCCAGTGGCATCACCGCGGACATGCTCTCCGACGGAAGCTGCCACGGCTACTACCAGGGCGTCATCTTCGCCTTCGGTAACAATATCTATGGCCTGCCGGGAATGTCAGACCTGACGGCTTACGAGAAGTTGTTCAGCATCCGCCAGGTAAACTGGTTCCTTTTCCCAGGTACGGACTTCGGTTTGAATTCGTACAATGGCACGGTCAGCTCTGACTCGACTTACAGCGCTGCTTTCACCCCAGCGGGCGCGCAGGTCTTCTCTTACGCCAACACCAATACGCCGCTTTCGATCTCGAATGCGTTCGTTTACCTTGCGATTCCCAACGACGGCTCCCAAGCACCGGTTCCGGCGGGCGCAACGATCACCCCGCTCCTCGTGGATGCCTCGGGCAATGCCCTCTCTCTTATCTACGACTTCGGTGACGGCCGCCAGTACCTGTCCCAGACCTTCGACAGCAACCAGTACCTCAAGCACAACCTGGTGCTGGCCTATGGCCTCATCAACTGGGTCACCAAGGGCGTGTTCCTCGGGGAATATCACGTTTACGCTGCCGCTTCGGTGGATGACTTCTTCATCAACGATGCGGAATGGGTCCCGGGAACGGCTTGCACCAACCCCATTACCCACGACCGTACCGCCTCCGACGATCCTTCGCTGCCCAACTTCCGCATCAAGGGCGCGGACATGACGGCGCTGGTGAACTGGCAGAACAGCAAGAACCAGGATCCACTGCTGAGCAGCTTCAAGCTCAGCATGGCCTTCAACGGGGTGGGCACGGCAGGCAACAAAGACTGGACCGGTCTTGCCGCTTCCGGCGTGGGCAACGACGATCTGGTCAGCAGCTTCCCCAGCTACCAGCAGTACTTCCACTGGATGAGCCACACCTTCGATCACCCGGAAACTTTGGATGGATTGAGCAAATCCGGTCCAGCCGATCCGAACGGTGACACCATCGACCTGGAAGTGCTGACCAACCTGTGGGTGGCGGGCGATCCCAGCGGGGTCAACCTGGATAGCGACGGAAGCGATTCGGGCCTGCAGCAGCTGAGCTTCACTGACTTCAACCCGCACAACATGATCACGCCTGGGGTAACGGGACTGGATGATCCCAATTCGTCGCTTTATCTGTATCAGGACGGGATCTTCTACGTGGTGAGCGATACGTCGGTGACGCCGACGGCGAGCAACAACAACGGGCCGAACCCGTCGCCGAACGTAGGCATCGTGAACAGCTACGCGCCTGGGATCTACGAGGTGCCGCGGCATGCCAACGATGTGTACTTCAACGCCGCCAACTGGGACGACGATGCCGCGGAGTTCCACTGCATCTACGGACCGGAGGGCACGAACCAGGCTCCTTATAGCACGTACACCGGTGCGCAGATTCTGGACTTCGTGACCACCGGCTTCGTGAACAACATGCTGATGGGCGACATGGATCCGCAGATGTTCCACCAGCCCAACCTGCATGCCTATGACGGCACGCACTCTCTGATCAGCGACACCTACGACATGACCTTCAGCAAGTACGAAGCGTTGTACAAGCTGCCGGTGCTCAGCCCGACGCTTGACCAGACGGCGGAAGCGATGAAAGCCCGCAACGCCTACAACCTGTCGGGTGTGACTGGCATGATCGTGGGCGGAAGCAGTCCTACGATTACTGTCAGCATGCCGGCCACGGCAGCGGTCACGTCCGCCACGATTCCAGTGACCGGTCTCAACAGCACCGGTGCGGAACAGTACGGCACAACCAACATTTCGCACATCGCAGCCACACCTGGAGCGGTCATTACACTGCCGCTCCAGTAGGCGCCGCGGGAATTTCAGCCGCGCTGAAACGAAATCTGAACGAGAGCGAAGCCCTGAAAGGAGCCGGATCATCCGGCTCCTTTTTTGGTTTCTCCCTGTGGCTCGCACTCCTCTGAGGTTTTAATCCCCTACTGGGCCTAAAACCTTCGGTAGTGGCCGGCGCTTAATCCGACCATTTATAAGAGCCGCACCCTCAAGTGGGGACAGTATTTCGGCTTGGAAGAAAAAGCCCGGGTGTCCCCCCGACCCCTCCCCCCGCTTTGGGCGAGTCTCTCGTCCGAAGAAGGCGCTTTGCCTGCTTGTGCCGCCTCCGCTGAGGGAAATCTGACAGACATTTCCGACAGGGAGGCAGTATGCATTGCTCGGCTCTTCGGCGCCTCTGGCCGAATCTCGGCTTGCTGTTAGCGATTTTCATGGCAGCGCCAGCGGCGCAGGCTCAGTTCGCAGTCCTTTCGCCGTTCCTGGTTACCTTTTCCAATACCACCGTAGGCAGCGCTAGCGCCGCCAAAACATTAACTCTGAGCAACAGTGGGTCCGCGACTTTGAAAATCAGCGGCATCACAGCAAGCGGCGACTTCACCCAAAGCAACAATTGCGGAAGTTCGCTTAGCGCGCGCCAATCATGCACTATTAGCGTTTCCTTCAAACCAAGCGCCGCGGGCCTGCGGAGCGGAGTGCTTACGGTTCGTGACAGTGCTTTCCTGGGTGGGCAAGCGGCCTTCCTGACTGGGACTGGGGTAGCGGCCACTCTAACGAGCATCACCATCACCCCGGCCAATCCTTCAGTGACGAAGGGCAGTCAGCAACAGTTCACTGCGACCGGAACCTATTCGAACGGTACAACCGCAGACTTCACTGCGTCTGCAACCTGGTCGTCCAGCAATGCGGGCGTGGCGACGGTCAGCAACGCGTCAGGCAGCAAGGGCATGGCGACTGCTGTTGCCGCAGGGGGCGCCACTATCTCAGCTTCGATTACGGCATCGGGCAAGACCGTAACCGGGTCGACGGGATTAACTGTGCCGGCCGCGACGCTGACATCGATTGCCGTATCGCCGGCGAGTGTTTCACTCGGCCTCAATGCGACACAGCAGTACACCGCTTCCGGCTCGTACTCCGACGGCACTACCCAGAACATCACCAACGCGGTGACTTGGACGTCAGGCAGTCCTTCGATAGTGAGCATCAGCGCTGCCGGTCTCGCCAAGGTGCTGGGGACCAGTTCGACCGCAGTCCCCATCACTGCGACTTCCGGCACGATCACTTCCGCTCCTGCGTTCCTCAGTGCTCTCTCCACTTTGCCCATCGTTTGCCCAACGCCGACCATCGATATGAAATTGCTGGTCGTGACCGACGGCAAAGCAGAAGCAGATTTTGGAGCGATCACCCAGATTCTCGATTTTGTGGGTACCCCATATACGGTGCTGGACTTCTCCACTGGAACAGGTATCAACCCCGCGATGCTGTCCGATGGTTCCTGCCACGGCTACTACCAGGGCGTGATCTTCGCGCTTGGCGGCTATATCTACACCCTGCCCGGCATGGCCACTCTGACCTCCTACGAGACCACGTTCGGGGTACGCCAGGTGAACTGGTTCGTTGATCCGACGCCAGACTTCGGCTTGAATTTCACCAGTGTGACGGTACCTTCGACTTCGACCTACACCGCTACCTTTACCACTGCGGCTACGCCGGTCTTCTCGTACGCCAACACGGCCACACCTCTTTCCATTTCCAACGCGTTCATCTATCTCACCACCCCGGTTGCCAGTTCCGCTCTGCCGACTGGAGCATCGGTCACGCCGTTGCTCAGTGACAGCACAGGGAATGCGCTCTCGGCGATCTACAGCTTCGGCGACGGACGCCAATACCTGAGCCAGACCTTCGACAGCAACCAGTTCCTTACCCACAATCTGGTCCTGGCATATGGCTTGTTGAACTGGGTAACCAAGGGTGTCTTCCTGGGCGACTACCACGTGTACGCCGCCGCCCAGGTCGATGACTTCTTCATCAATGACGCGGAGTGGATCCCGGGCACGCCGTGCACCGATCCCATTACCCACGACCGCACTCCACCGGATGCCTCCGGTCTGCCGAATTTCCGCCTGAAGTTTG
>Ga0335077_10010189_pt1 | contig 11687 bp, 11 predicted proteins | sample Lox_Sample_31_FD_207151 | JGI IMG/M metagenome (GOLD analysis project Ga0335077, IMG submission 207151) | Soil microbial communities from Loxahatchee National Wildlife Refuge, Florida, United States - Lox_Sample_3.1 | ecosystem: Environmental > Terrestrial > Soil > Wetlands | place: USA...
AGGGGAGGCAGTTGTAGGCGAGATCGGCCAGGGGATGGCCGAGCGTGCCGAGCTCCCAATCGACGATGGCGAGAACCCGCGGCTCGGTCCTGTGCCAGATCATGTTCTCGAGCCGGAAATCGCCATGCACGATCGTCGTCTCGTCTGCTGCCGGGATATGCGCCGGGAGCCAGCGCTGCAATTGGTCCATCGCCGGCAGTTCGTCGGTCTTGCTCGCCTCGTACTGCTTCGACCAGCGCGCGGTCTGCCGCGCGGCATAGCCGCCCGGTTTGCCGTAATCGGCGAGGCCCAGCGCCCGGTAATCGGCGCGATGCAGCTTTGCCAGCACTGCGTTCATCGCATCGTAGATCTGCCCGCGCTCGGCCGAGCTGCTGTCGGGGAGGTCGTAGCGGTGGAAGACGCGGCCCTCGACATGTTCCATGAGATAAAAGGCCTGGCCGATCACCGCCGGGTCTTCGCAGAGCGCCACCGCCCGCGCCACCGGCACGTCGCTCTTGGCCAGCGCGCTGATCACCTTGAACTCGCGCTCGACCGCATGCGCCGACGGCAGGAGCTTTCCCGGTGGCTTCTTGCGCAGCACCAGGCGCGTGCCGCCGCCATCCTGCACCAAGAAGGTCGGATTCGACATGCCGCCATGGAACTGGCTGACCTTGAGCGGCGGCACGAAGCCCGCGACGTTGGCCGCCATGAAGCGCGCGAGCCCGGTCTCGTCGAAGCGGTGCTGCGGCAGCACCGGCACGACATCGCTGGTGAAGGAAACGGCGCTCATATCTGCGAGAAGCCGCTGCCGGGGCTGTCGACGCCGCGGCCTTGCGCTTTCTCGATCCAGCCGAATTCCTTCAGGATCTGCTGGCTGTAGGTGACGCGGCCATTGAGCTTTTCGGCCGGTTCGCTCGCCAGCAGCAGTGCGGCGCGCGCCATCCGCTCGGGCGGCTCGCCCGCGGGATCGTCGAGGCCGCGCACCAGTTTGTGATGGATGGTGCCGGGCGTCGGCACGACGCGCGACGGCGAGACGGCGGTGACGGCGATGCCGCCATACTGCGCCATCTCCTGCGCCAGGCCTTGCGTCAAGCGCTCGAGCGCCGCTTTGCTCGCGCCATACATCACGCCGCCGCGCACCGTCTTGTCGGCATAGGGCCCGCGCCCGGGTCCGATCGCGGCGCCGGAGCTGATATTGACGATGGCGCCGCGGCGGCGGCCGATCATGTCCGGCAGCACCGCCTTCGCCAGCATGAAGGGGCCATGCACATTGACGGCGAAGGCGCGGACCCAGCGGCTCGTCGGATAGTCCGCCGTCGCGATGTAGTAGTTGAGCGCGGCGTTGTTGACCAGAACGTCGATCGGGCCGAACGCGGCGCGCGCCGCTTCGACCAGGGCGAGGCAATCCGTCTCGAGCGAGACGTCGGCAGCAACCGCCTCCGCTTCGCCGCCGGCGGCGCGAATGCGCTCCACCGTGCGCGTGAGCGAGCCCTCGAAGCGGTGCTCGCCTTCGCGTAGCGTGCGCGCCGCGCAAACGACCCGCGCGCCTTCGTGCGCGAAAAGCTCGGCGATGGCCTGGCCGATGCCGCGGCTGGCGCCGGTGACAATCGCTGTTTTACCCTGGAGCCGTCCCATCGCCGCCTCCCCCTCTTGCCGTTTTCCGCCATCATAGCAGCGGCGGAGGCGAAGGGAGGAGAAGCGGCGGGTCTAATCCTTCTGTCGCTCCAGCGCGTCGGCGCGCTGTTCGAGCTCCAAGGCGATTTCGTACAGCTTTGGCGAGATCTCGGTCTGGTACTTCCCGGCGAGCTCGCGGAATTGTCTTGCCTTGCGGCGGAGGTAGCGGATTTCCTCGGCCCGATCTGTCATCGGTTCTCGCCCCTTCTTGTTGTCGCCATACCTGGACAACACGAGCCCCGCGCCGATGCTTCCGTAAATCCGGGCAACATTTGTGGAATCGTCTGTAAACAACCAGATGAAACTGCGGCGCTGTTTTAGGGATTGCGCCAATTCAGGAGGAGAAGTCGTTGCGCTTGTTGCAAGATGTTTCTTTCTCAGCGCCATGACTATCATTGGATCCCAGCAATACTACTGCTGATCTTTCCGCCGCTTCCGGTGCGGCCGCCCCGCGCTGGCTTGCCAAGACGCCTACCGCGTGCGACGGTCGCCCCGCCAGGGAGGCGAGCATGATCGATATCAATGCACGCGACTTCGTGCTGGGCGTGGTTGGCGCCGGCGCCATGGGCTCGGGCATCGCGCAGGTCGCGCTGACCGGCGGACTCGCTGTGCGCCTCACCGATGCGAGCGAAGCGCAGCTCGAGAAAGCGCGCGCGACGCTGTTCCAGCGCCTCGACCGGCTCGCCGAGAAAGGCGAAGCGAAGCCCGATCAGATCGCCGCCGCCAAGGCGCGGCTGATGCCGGTCGGCGCGGTCAGCGAGCTGGCGCCCTGCGCCATCGTCATCGAGGCGATCGTCGAAAATCTCGACGTGAAGCGGAGGCTCTTCCGCACGCTCGAGGAAGTGCTTTCGGATCATGCCATCATCGCTTCCAACACCTCCTCGATTCCGATCGCGGCCATCGCCCAGGCCTGCCGCCATCGCGCCCGCGTCGCCGGCATGCATTTCTTCAACCCGGTGCCGCTGATGCGCCTCGTCGAGATCATCGCCTCGGCCGACACCGATCCCGAGGCGGCGGCGGTGCTCGCCGAGCTCGGGCGGCGCATGGGGCGGACGCCGGTCACGGTCAAGGACGCGCCGGGCTTTCTCGTCAATCTCGGCGGCCGCGCCTATTACCAGGAGGCGCTGCATCTCCTGCAAGAGAGCGTCGCCACGCCCGAGGATATCGATCTGGTCATGCGCGAATGCTGCGGCTTCCGCATGGGGCCGTTCGAGCTGCTCGATCTCACCGGCATCGATGTCAATTATCCCGTCAGCGAAATCGTGCATAAGGGCTATTGGTACGACCCGCGCATCAAATCGACGCCGCTGCATGAGAGCATGTATCTCGCCGGCCGCTACGGCCGGAAGACCGGCCAGGGCTTTCATCGCTACGATGCCGCGGGAAAAAAACTCGCGCCCGCCCCGGCGCCGCTGCCGCAAGGAACGAAGCCGGCGCGGGTCATTCTGCCCGAGGCCGAGGAGGGACTGGTCGCGCTCGCGGTGGCCGCGGGCGTCGACACCCAGGTGCCCGATGATGGCGAGAGTCCGATCCTGGTCGCGCCCTGGGGCGAGGACTGCACCGACACCGCGGTGCGGCTCGGGCTCGATGTCCGGCGCACGGTGGCGATCGATCTCTCCTTCGACACCGCGCGGCGCATCACGCTGATGACCGCGCCGGGGGCCGATCCGGCGGCCGCCGATGCCGCCGCGGCGCTGCTGGCGGTGGCCGGGCGCGCGGTGACCCGCATCAAGGACAGCCCCGGCTTCATCGCCCAGCGCATCACCGCGATGATCGCCAATCTCGGCGCCGAGATGGCGCAGATCGGGCTCGCCAGCCCGGCCGATATCGACAAGGCGATGCAGCTCGGCCTCAACTATCCCTTGGGACCACTGGGCTTCGCCGAGCGCCTCGGGGTCAAGCGCTGCTACGACATCATGTCGCGGCTGTTCGAGAGCACCGGTTCCGATCGCTACCGCCCGAGCCTGTGGCTGCGCCGCCGCGCGCTTCTGGGCCTGCCGGCGACGACACCGGCCTGAGCGCGCGTCTCGGTACGCAGCCGCAACGGTTTTTCGCCGCACGCGGCTTGCGCTGGCAGCCTCTGTCGGCAAGGATCGTCGCGTCATGAAGCGCGAGCAGGCCCCTCATGCCTGAAACCGCCGATGTCGCTTCCGCCTATGCCGGGGCGCGGGTGGTGATCACCGGCGGGCTCGGTTTCATCGGCTCGACGCTGGCGCTGCGCCTCGCCGAGCTCGGCGCCGATGTGCTGCTCGTGGACAGCCTCTTTCCCGAAGCGGGCGGTAATCTCTTCAACGTCGCGCCGATCCGCGACCGCGTCGCCATCGAGATTGCCGATATCCGCGATGTCCGCGCCATGCGCCACCTGCTGCGCGGCTGCCGCTATCTCTTCAATCTCGCGGCGCAGACCAGCCACATGGATTCGATGGCGGATCCCGAGACCGATCTCGCCATCAATTGCCGCGCGCAGCTCACCTTGCTCGAGGCGTGTCGCGAGATCTGCCCCGAGGCGCGCATCGTCTATGCCAGCACGCGCCAGATCTATGGCCGGCCGCGCCGCTTGCCGGTCGATGAGGCGCATCCGCTGCACCCCGTCGACGTCAACGGCGTCAACAAGATGGCGGGCGAGGCCTATCACATCCTGTTCCACGACGTGTATGGCCTGCACGCGGCGGCGCTCCGCCTCACCAATACCTACGGGCCGCGCATGCGCATCCGCGATGCGCGCCAGACCTTCGTCGGCGTGTGGCTGCGCGCCGTGCTCGAAGGCCGCGCCTTCGAGCTCTGGGACGGTGCCCAGCTGCGCGACCTCACCTATGTCGACGATGCGGCCGAGGCGTTTCTGCTCGCCGCCGTCGCCCCTGCCACCAAGGGCCGCGTCTTCAACATCGGCGGCGAGCATCTGCGCCTGCGCGCGCTCGCGGAAGCGCTCATCGCCGCCAATGGCGGCGGCAGCTTCGAGACGCGCGACTTCCCGGCCGAGCGCAAGCGCATCGACATCGGCGACTACTATGCCGATGACAGCGCCTTCCGCGCCGCGACGGGCTGGGCGCCGAAGATTTCCATCGCCACCGGCCTCGCGCGCTCGCTCGATTATTTCCGCCGGAACCTTGCCGAGTACCGATGATCCCGCAAACCGATCCCAAAGCGGCTTACCTGGCGCAGCGGGCGGCGATCGACGCCGCGATCCAGCGCGTGCTCGAGCGCGGACGTTATATCCTCGGCGACGAGGTCGCGGCGTTCGAGCGCGAATTCGCCGCCTATATCGGTGCGCGCCATGCCATCGCCGTCGCCAGCGGCACCGATGCGCTGGTGCTGGCGCTGAAGGCGATCGAGGTCGGGCCCGCAGATTACGTCGCGACAGTCTCGCACACCGCGGTCGCCACCGTCGCCGCGATCGAGCTTGCCGGCGCGCGGCCGCTGCTTCTCGACATCGACCCGGCGAGCTGCACCCTCGATCCGGCCGCCCTCGAACGCGTCCTGGTCGCGCCGCCCGGGCGCATCGCCGCGATCGTGCCGGTGCATCTCTACGGCCTTCCTGCCGATCTCGATGCCATCCTGCCGCTGGCGCGACGGCATGGCGCGCGCGTCATCGAGGATTGTGCGCAGAGCCATGGCGCGCGGCTCGGCACGGCGCGCACCGGTGCGTTCGGCGATCTCGCCGCCTTCAGCTTCTACCCCACCAAGAATCTCGGCGCGCTCGGCGATGGCGGGCTGGTGGCGACCGCCGATGAGGGGCTCGCCGAGCGGCTCAGGGCGCTGCGCGAATATGGCTGGCGCGAGCGCTATGTCAGCGATCTCGCCGGGATGAATTCGCGCCTCGACGAGATCCAGGCGGCGGTGCTGCGCGTCAAGCTATCGGCGCTCGAGGCCGACAATGGGCGCCGCGCGGCGATCGCCGCCGCCTATGACCAGGGCCTTGCCGGGCTGAAGCTGACCTTGCCCGGCCGCCGCGTCGGTGCGAGCCATGTCTTTCATCAATATGTCGTGCGCTCGGCGCGTCGCGACCCGCTGCGCGCGGCTCTTACGGCGCGCGGCATCGGCACCAACATCCACTATCCCGTACCGGTGCATCTTCAGCCCGCCTATCGCGGACGCGTGGCGCTCGCTGCCGCGGGGCTCGGCGAGAGCGAACGGGCCGCGCACGAGGTGCTGAGCCTGCCGCTCTATCCACAGCTCGCCGAGGCGGCGGTGGCCGAGACCATCGCGGCGCTGAAGGCGCTGGCATGACCTGCTCCGAATGGCGCGTTCTGATCTTCGCCGCGCTCGCCGCGCTGCTCGCCGCCGGGGTGCCGCCGCGCGCGGCGAGCGCCGCGGAGAAGCCGCTGCCGATCATCTTCGTTCCCGGCAATGGCGATACGGCGGCCGTGTGGATGACGACGATCTGGCGCTTCGAATCGAACGGCTATCCGCGCGCGCTGCTCGACGCCCTCGATCTGCGCTATCCCCTGGCGACCAAGGTCTACGACCAGCCCGAGCCCGGCCATTCCACCGTCGGCGAGGCAACGCAGCAGCTCGCCGCGGAAGTTGCCGCCGTGGAGAAACGCACGCATGCGCCTAAGGTCGTCCTGGTCGCGCAAGGGCGCGGCGGCAACATCGTGCGCAATTACCTGAAGAATGATGGGGGCGCGGCGCATACCGCCATCGCCGTGCTGTGCGGCGCGTTCAATCACGGCATCATCGTCTCCGACAAGGTGCTGATCGGCAGCGAGTTCAACGGCGACTCGCCGTTCCTGCGCGACCTCAATTCGACGCCGCGCGAAGTGGTGCCCGGCGTGAGCTTCCTCACCCTCCGCAGCGACGCCAACGACCGCTACGCCCAGCCCGGCCCGGTCGCGATCGATCCCGAAGAGACCGCCCCTGGCGCCGGCTACAAAGGGCCGGAGCTCAAAGGCGCCGCCAATCTGATCATTCCGCATGCCGACAACCGCGAGACGGCGTTCAGCCCCGCCGCCTTCGCCGCCATGTACCACTTCATCACCGGCCGCGAGCCGCGCCGGCGCTTCTCGCTGCCCGAAGCCGCCGTGGTGCTCGACGGCAAGGTCACCGGCTATGAGGATGTGGCGCCGACCAATATCGGCGTCGCCAATGCCGTGGTCGAGGTCTACCAGGTCTCGCCAAAGACCGGCGAGCGGATGGGCAACGCGCTGCTGCGCAAGGTGACCGGCGACGATGGCGCATGGGGGCCGCTCAAGCTCGAGCCCAAGGGGCATTACGAATTCATCGTCGCCGCCCCTGGGCTCCCCGTCACCCATATCTACCGCTCGGCTTTCCCGCGCTCCAGCCGCTATGTCGATCTCCGCCCGCAGCTTCTCGCCAAAGAGGATCGCACCGCCGGCGCTGTGGTCTATATGAGCCGGCCGCGCGGCTATTTCGGCCTCGGCCGCGACCACGTTCTGCTCGACGGCAAGCCGCCGCCGGGCCTCGCTCCGGGCGTGCCCAGCCTGTCGCTCGCCAAGCTCGCGCTCCCGGCCGAGCCTGAGCAGACGGTGATCGCGGTGTTCGACCATGAGCGCATCGCGGCGCGCGACTGGCCGATGAAGGACGACCAGGTGAGCGTCGTCGAGTTCACCTGGTAAGGCGTTCCCCTCATCGGCATCGCGCTCAGGCGAGCGCGATGCATTCGATCTCGATGTCGAAATCGAGCGGCCAGGAACCCACGGCGACGAAGGTGCGGGCCGGCGGCGCCGTCCGGAAGGTGCGGGCATAGACCTCGTTGATGGTGCGGAAATGCGCCGCGTTGGACGCGTAGACCGTCACCTTGCAGACCTTGTCGATGGACGAGCCGGCGGCTTCGAGCGCGTGCTGCACCGCCTTCAGCGAGAGCTCGGTCTGGGTGGCGATGTCGCCCTTGGCGAAGGCGCCGGTGGCGAGGTTCATCGGCGGCAGGCCGGAGACGAAGACGAAACCGTTGGCCTTGATCACCGGCGACAGCGGCACACCCGCCTTGCGGATTGTCTCGGAAATGCCGGGCACTTCGATCACCGTTCGATCCATGCTGCGTCCTCCTGTGTTTGCCTATGTCGGCCTGCTGGCCGGGAGTGCTTATAAAGCAGGTCGGGATCGCGGTCGCTTGGCCCAAGCACGAAGCGTCCCAAGACTCCGTCCACGGAAAATGGTCCCGCTCCCCCTAAGCACAGCGCGATGAGCCCCGCGATGTAGAGCAGGTCGGTCTCGTACCCCGGTTGCCCAAAATGGGCGCCCGTAGCGTCAAAGGATAGGAGCTTGATCGAGCTGAAGCCGTTCGGAAGATGAACCGTGAATATGGCGACGAGCAGCACGATGAGCATGGGCATCGTCGCAAGCGGAACAAGCGCGCCGAGCAGGATGAGTAGCCCGCCGATGATCTCGACGGTGATCGTCGCCCAGCCCAGCAGGAAGTCGAAAGGAATGCCCATGGCATGCAGCACATTGATGAAATCCTCCGGGCCGCGGGCGAGCTTCGCATAGCCATGCTGCATGAAGCCGAACCCGATGATCAGTCGAAGCGGAAGGGCGTACCACGCCACGGGAACGGGGAGGGGAGAGATCGCCAGTCTGCTGATGCGGTGTAACAGGCTCATAGGGATACCTTCGTTGACCTAAGTGGTTTGTTGCACGGCGGCTCGAGGATCGCCGCCCTAGCTCTTCGAACTTTCGGCCCTGGCGGAGCGTCAGTTACAGCGCATGGATCACGATCGATCTCATCGTCGTGATCCGCTTCCGGACTCGAAATGAATGCCCCTCCCCCTTGAGGGGGAGGGAAGGGAGGGGCGTTACGCGCGGAGCGCGCCAAGACTCTGTCATGTCATTCGCGGCAAGCTTCGGAGCTTGTGGCACCCCCCACCCCTCCCTCCCCCTCAAGGGGGGAGGGCGTTTTCCATTTGTGGCTGAGAGCTGACGGCTGAGAGCTCAGCGCCAGCTAGAGAAGATCGAGTGGCGCCGACTCAAACCTGATGCAGCAACAGGATGCCGGCGGCGATCAAGGCGATGCCGGCGATCTGCGCCCAGCCCAGCGGTTCGCCCCAGGCGCGATGGGCGATGATGGCGACCGCGACATAGCTGAGCGAGACGGTGGGATAGGCGAGGCTGACCGGGATCTTCTTGATCGCGGCGATATAGAAGATCGCGGCGAGCGCATAGGCGACGAGTCCCATCAGCGTGTAGGGATCGAAGAACTGGGCGGGGACGTTCCCTGTGCGCGTCGAGCCGGTCTTGAGCAGCACTTGCCCCACAACCCCGACCACGATGGCGAGCAGGAGCGACGCGTAATAAGGCAGCAGCGCGGGCATCAGCGCCGCAGCATCAGGCCGCTCGGCCTGTCCTCCGGCGCGCGCAACCGTTCGGCGGTGTCGCTCTTCACCACCTCCTTGACAATCGATTGCGGCTTGCGGTTGGCGGTGAGATAGAGCCGGCCGAGATACTCGCCGATGAGCCCCAGCATGGTGAGCTGCACGCCCGACAGCAGCAGCACGGCGACCGAGATCGACGCCCAGCCAGGGGGTGTCGTGTAGAACAGCGCGTTCAGCGCGACCCAGATCGCGCCGGCGAGCCCGCAGCCGCCGAGCAGGAAGCCGCCGAAGGTGGCGAGGCGGAGCGGCATCACCGAGAAATTGACGAACATGTTGAGCCAGAGCCGCACCAGCCGGCGGAAGGTGTAGTTGCTGCCGCCATGGGCGCGCGGCAGGTGCTGCACCTCGAGGCTGCCGATCGATTGCGTCACCTGCAGGATGAGGCCGTCGACATAGGGGAACGGGCCGTCGTAGCGCGTGATCTCGCGCGCGACGAAGGCGCTGATGCAGCGGAAGCTCGAGAGATAGAGCCCCTTGGGCTTGTCGAGCAGCAGATCGGCGACGCGGTTGGTGAAGCGGCTGCCGAGATTGCGCCAGGAGGCGTGCTCCTTCTGCGCATAAAAGGTGTAGGCGGCATCCTTGCCGCTGCTCTGGGCGTAGTCGAGCAGACGCAGCACCTCGGAGGGCGGGTTCTGCAGATCATCGTCCATGGTGATGACGTGCGCGCCGCGCGCGTGGCGCAGCCCGGCCATGACGGCATTGTGCTCGCCGAAATTGCGCGACAGGTCGACCAAGGTCATCGGCAGCTTGGCGCGTGCGACGAGATCGCGGCAGATGGCGAGGCTGTCATCCGGGCTGCAGTCATTGACCAGCACGATCTCGTGGCCCCCGGGCACGACAAGCGTCTCGAGCGCCGCCACCAGCTCGCGGATGCTGCGCGCCCCGTTGTAGACGGGAATGACGATGCTGAGCGCGAGCGCGGGTTGGGTCATGGCTTTACCGCCGTGGCTAGGATGGAGCCGCCGAAGGGGAGGGCTAGGCCGGCCGCGAGCAGGCGCCGCTCGAGCGCCAGCACGGCGCCGAAGCTGCGCTCGACCGGTGCGGGGCCGAGCGCCACCTCGCTCACCCGCCCGCTGCCGCGCCACAGCTTCCGCCGCAGCAGCATGAGCGGAAACAGCAGGCTGTTCCAGTAGCGCATTCGCACGCGCTCGAAGCCCGCCGCGGCGAGCAGCCGGTGCAGCTCGTCCATGGCATAGCGCCGCGCATTGTCGACGGCGAGGTCATGCCCGGAATAGAGCCAGCGATAGGCCGGCAGGTTGAGCGCGAGAAGCCCGCCCGGCCGCAGGCAGCGGCCGAGCTCGGCGAGAGCGCAGTGCTCGTCGACGCCGCGATGGCAGAGCACGTCGGCGCTGACGGCGGCATCGAAGGCGCCATCGGCAAAGGGGAGGCGATCGATCGAGCCGATCGCGACAATGCCGCCGCCCTTCGCCTGCGCGCAGTGCGCGGCGACGGCATCGAGATCGAGGCCGAGCACCGTGGCGTCGGGAAAGGCGGCGGCGAGGCGCTTCATGAACCCGCCCGTGCCGCAGCCGGCATCGAGGATGCGCTGCGGCGCCCGGGTTTCGCGCAGCACCCGGAGAAGATTGGCGTGGAGGCCCTGAAACCACCACATCCGCTCTTCCGCCGCCGCCAGCCTTTCATATTCGCTCCGCTCCAAGGCGATGCTACCGGCCGCCGGCGACGAAGCGGGCGTTGCGCTGCTGCGCCAGCACGTCGCGACGGTCGATCACTTCCGAGAGCAGCGTGCCGAGGCGCTCGACGCGATAGATCACCTTGCCCGGCAGCGACTTCTCGCAATCATCCTTGGTGAAGGCGATGAAGAAATCGGCCTTGTCGCGGCTCCTGGTGTAGGTGAAATTGTTCGGAAAGTAGTAGGCGGCGGAGGCCGGCGGTCCGCACACGGCGACGGTGAAATCGTGATGCGTGAAGTCGGCGCCATACTCGCCGCGCAGATAGTCTTCGAGCCCGCCCACCGCCTCGGCGTAGGAATTGGCCCAGTAGTCGAGCTTGAAGAGTCCCGCCGCGCCTTCGACGCCGCCGACGAAGCCGTTGTAATAGACATACTCGTCGGGATGAAGGCGCGCCATGATGCTGACGTGGAAGAGCCCGTACAGCGCGAGCGCGCCATAGGCATAGCCGCCGAGGCGTGCGCGCTCGAGGGCGGCGAGACCGCGATCGGCGAGCACGGCGGCGATGACCGCGATCGGCGGCAGCACGAAGATGAAGTGACGCATGCCGTCGAACAGCACCGCCTTGATCGCGATGGCATAGGCGACGGGAAAGACGACGGCGAAGCCCAGAATGAAGAGCTGCACGGTCGGTGCGCGCGGCAGCGCAAAGCGGCGGCGCCAGAGCAGCCAGAGCGCGACGACGGGTGCGGCGGCGAGCAGCACGAGGATCAGCTCCGGCAGCGCCAGCGCGATATAGGTCGGGAGATACGCCCAGGGCAGGTCGCTGGCCGGGACATAGCGCCCGTCGAACAGCGTGCGGAAGGGAAAGATCTCGTGCGAGAAATAGGCGAGCGTCTGCAGCGGCCGCGTGAACGGCGCTTGCTGCGCCCAGGGCCAGAAGAGGAGCATGACCGGATAAGCGACGACGACCACGGGCAGCAGCACGCGCCAGAGGCTTGCCGAGCCCGCGGCGACGGTGACGCCGAGACGGCGCGCCTCGAGCCCGCGCCAAACGGCGTCGATGAGCAGTGTGAGG
>Ga0335077_10010190_pt1 | contig 11687 bp, 5 predicted proteins | sample Lox_Sample_31_FD_207151 | JGI IMG/M metagenome (GOLD analysis project Ga0335077, IMG submission 207151) | Soil microbial communities from Loxahatchee National Wildlife Refuge, Florida, United States - Lox_Sample_3.1 | ecosystem: Environmental > Terrestrial > Soil > Wetlands | place: USA: Florida...
GCGGAGGGCTAGCGTAACCATCTCGAACCGCCGTGTACGGACCCGTACGCACGGTGGTGTGGCAGGGGTCGGTGGGCAACCGCCGCCCCTATGCCGATCGGAAGCAGGGACGTTCCTTCGCATGCCGCGGAGGATCATGGGCCTCACAAATGAAGGTGCGGAGGCCAGCACCGGCACCTGAAAGTAGTTGACTTGCGCGTTGGACGAATAATCGGCCGCCAGGTGTTTGCCCCAGGGCGTGCAGTTTTCCCCGCTCTTGTGGGTGAAGCCGATCACCAGAATCAGCAATTGCTCGCTGCCCAGTTTCGGCAAAACCACTTCTGCATCGTTCAAAGCCTTCGCTTTGACTGGCGGAATAGTCTGGCTTTGTGCCGGGAAGGGAACAGCCCACACAGCGTGGAGAAACAGCAGTGCCTGCACAATAGAACGCCGCATGCCTGTCCTCGGATCGAAGATCGTCGTGCGCTAACTCAGATGCGTCAAAAGCTCAATTCTATGCCTGGAGAGAATCGTCGCGGTCTTTCTTTCTCCCGCCCGCGCTCGCGTGTCTCGGTTACCAGTGATATGCTCTCTCTCTGCCGCGCGACGCACCACAGGTCTACCCGGAGAGCCTCGGCCATGAACGGCGAAATCAAGCCGCGCCTCGAAATCACCGACCGCCACGGAAACCCGCTCGTGGAAGCGCAAGGTCTCGTCCCTCATGGCGGCATCGCCACGCTGCACGGTCGGCCTCTCGCCGCCAACCGCGGCACCTCGCTCAATCTTGACTGGGTCGAAAGCGTCCGCGTGAACAGCAGCGCCGTCGAGCGCCGCACCGCCACGCTCGTCACCCGCCGCACCGTCAAAAAAGACTGGCAGGTCGCCTGGCTCCTCCGCGCCATCACCTGCATGGACCTCACTACGCTTTCCGGCGACGACACCGACGAACGCGTCCGGCGTCTCTGCGCCAAGGCCCGCCAGCCCATTCGACTGGAAATCGTCGAAAAGCTCGGTATCGGGGAACTCCACATCCAAGTCGGCGCCGTCTGCGTCTACCACCTCTTTGTCGAAACGGCCCGCCGCGCCCTCCAAGGCACCACGATTCCCGTGGCGGCCGTTTCCACCGGCTTTCCTGCCGGCCTCAATCCCTTCGAGGAACGCCTTGCCGAAATTCGCCGCTCCGTCGAAGCCGGCGCGCAGGAAATCGATATCGTCATCACCCGTGCCCACGTCTTCGCCGCCGATTGGCAGCGTCTCTACGATGAAATCGTCGCGTTCAAGGATGCTTGCGGTCCCGCGCACCTGAAAGTCATTCTCGGCACCGGTGACCTGCTCACCTTGCGCAACGTCGCCCGCGCCAGCCTCGTCGCCATGATGGCCGGCGCCGACTTCATCAAGACCTCCACGGGAAAAGAACCGGTGAACGCCACGCTCCCCGTCGGCCTCGTCATGACCCGCGCCATTCGCGAATATGCCGAAGAAACCGGCATGGCCGTCGGCTTCAAGCCTGCCGGTGGCATTCGCACCGCCAAACAATCTCTCGACTGGCTCGCGCTGATGAAAGAGGAGCTAGGCAACAGTTGGCTGTCCTCGCACCTCTTCCGCATCGGCGCCAGCAGCATGCTCGGCGACATTGAGCGCCAGCTTGAGTTCCACGCGACCGGCCGCTATTCGGCGGAATATCGCCACCCGCTCGCATGACGCGATTCGTACATGGCGGCTCGAGGAAAGAATGGAGTTGAAGAGGGAACAGGGAGGCTCCATGCCAAAGAAGATCACTGCCGAAGAAGCCCAACTGATTCTCGAACTCTACGAACTGCGCCGCGACGCCGAATTGCGCAAGGCGCGCAACTGGTGGCTGTGGGATTTCTCTCCCCGCAACGCTGACGACTTCATGAAAGTCGCCATGGCCGTCGGCTCACCGGAAAATAACTGGCTCCGCCAGGTCCCCAGTTACTGGGGAATGGCCGCTACCTTCGTGCTGCGAGGCGCGATCAGCGAAGAGCTTTTCCTCCGGCCCGCCATTAGCGGCGAGATGTTTTTCATCTTTGCGAAGGTGTATCCCTTCCTGAAGGAATTGCGCGAAAAACTTGGCGATCCGGAAGTGTTCGCCGACGTCGAAAAAGTGGTTACCTCCACCAAGTGGGGCCGCGACCGCCTCAAGTTCATCATGAAGCGAATCGAGACCCTGCGCGAAAAGATGGCCGCGAAGGCCTGACGGTTTGGGAAGTGCTTGTAGCATAGGCTTTAGCCTGTTATGGCTGCACCGGCTCAATAGCTCGCGGAACAATACGCTTGGCGCCAGGGTCGGAGCTTCAGCTCCGACATAAGTGCTCGGCCTCTGTCGGGCTCCAGCCGCTGAGGAATTGTTCGTCATATTTCTTTCGCAGCCTACGAAGCCAATGCTGCGGCGGGATAGAGGATGCAGATTAGCTATGAGCGTCATTGAAAAATTCAGGACCATGGACTACGGGCCGGCTCCCGAAGATCCCAAAGAATCCCTGCTCTGGCTCGACCGCCACAAACGTCGCTTCTCTCACTTCATTGCCGGCGATTGGAAAGCGCCCGCCGAGGGAAAATTCTTCGACACCATCGATCCCTCCACCGACGAGAAAATCGCTGAAGTTGCCCAGGGCAGCGCCACCGATGTCGATGCAGCCGTGAAAGCCGCCCGCGCCGCCCTGAAAACCTGGCAAGCCCTCACTCCCCACGCCCGCGCGAGATTTCTTTACGCCCTCGCCCGCCAGATCCAGAAACATTCCCGCCGTCTCGCCGTCCTGGAGACCATCGACAACGGCAAGCCCATCCGCGAAAGCCGCGACATCGATATCCCCCTTGTCGCACGCCACTTTTATTATCACGCCGGCTGGGCGCAACTCCTCGAAACGGAGTTTCCCGCCCAGCAGGCCTGCGGAGTCGTCGGCCAGATCATCCCCTGGAATTTTCCCCTTCTCATGCTCGCCTGGAAAATCGCGCCCGCTCTGGCCACCGGCAACACCGTGGTCCTCAAGCCCGCCGAATACACGCCGCTCACCGCCCTCGCCTTCGCCGAACTGTGCGACGAGGTCGGCCTGCCCAAGGGCGTCGTCAACATCGTCACCGGCGACGGCTCGACCGGCGAAGCCCTCACTAAGCATCCCGGCGTCGACAAAATCGCTTTCACCGGGTCCACCGAAGTGGGCCGCGCGATTCGCCGCGCCACCGCCTCCTCCCACAAAAGACTCTCCCTCGAACTCGGAGGCAAATCGCCCTTCATCATTTTCGAGGACGCCGATCTCGACGGCGCCGTCGAAGGCCTCGTCGACGGCATCTGGTTCAATCAGGGCCAGGTCTGTTGCGCCGGCTCGCGCCTTCTCATGCAGGAAAGCATTGCCGAAAAGCTTACGAAAAAACTTCAGGCTCGTATGAGCACGCTGCGTGTCGGTGCCCCTCTCGATAAAGCCGTCGACATCGGCGCCATCGTCGCCCGCGTACAACTTGACCGCATCGACCGCCTCGTGAAGCAAGGGGTCGCCGAGGGCGCCACCTGCTGGCAGCCCGAAGTCGTTCTGCCCTCCCGCGGCCTCTTCTACAAGCCCACGCTCCTCAGCAACGTGCATCCCGCATCCATCGTCGCGCAGCAGGAAATCTTCGGCCCCGTCCTCGCCGCCATGACCTTCCGCACTCCGAAAGAAGCCGTCGAGCTCGCCAACAACACGGTTTACGGCCTTGCCGCTAGCGTCTGGAGCGAAAGCGTGAATGTCGCCCTGCACGTCGCCGCGCAACTCAAGGCCGGCGTCGTCTGGGTCAACAGCACGAATCTTTTTGACGCCGCCTGCGGGTTCGGCGGCTATCGCGAGAGCGGCTTCGGCCGGGAAGGGGGCCGGGAAGGCCTGCACGAATACCTCGAACCTTCGTGGTTCCGCAAAGCCCCGCCGCTTCGCGCCAAATCCTCGAAGCGCGCCGATCAGGCCGAAGTCGCGAACCCCGCCATCGACCGCACCGTGAAGCTCTACATCGGCGGCAAGCAGGCCCGCCCCGATTCCGGCTACAGCCTCGAAATCCGCGGCAAAAACGGCAAGCTCCTTGGCGAATCGCCTCTCGGCAATCGCAAAGACATCCGCAACGCCGTCGAAGCCGCGCGCAAAGCCGATTCCTGGGCTAGAACCACCGCGCACAATCGTGCGCAGGTCCTCTTCTACATCGCCGAAAATCTCTCCCAGCGCTCCGGTGAAATCTCCGCGCGTCTTGCCGCCGCCGTCGGAAAAAGGCAAGCTGCGCAGGAAGTGAAGCTCAGCGTCGAACGTCTCTTCACCTACGCCGCCTGGGCCGACAAGTTCGATGGCGCGGTCCACAACCCGCCCTTCCGCAACATCTCCATCGCCATGAATGAACCACTCGGCGCCGTCGGCGTCCTTTGCCCCGCCAAAGCGCCCCTGCTTGGCTTCTTCTCTCTTGTGCTTCCCCTGATCGCCGCGGGCAACGCCGTCGTCGCCGTTCCCTCAGAAACCTATCCGCTCGTCACCGGCGATCTCTATCAGGTCTTCGAAACCAGCGATCTGCCCGGTGGCGTTGTCAACATCGTTCCTGGCCGCCCCTCCGAACTCCTCAAGGTCCTCGCCGAACACGACGACCTGGACGCCCTCTGGTGCTACGGCGACGCGGAACTGTGCGCCGGCGCAAAAGCGCTCTCGGTCGGCAATCTCAAGCAGGTCTGGACCAACGAGGGCCGCGAAATTGACTTCTTCCATCGCCAACAGGCCGAAGGCCCCTGGTATATCGAGCACGCCTACCAGGTCAAGAACATCTGGGTCCCCTACGGCGAGTAACCCCGGCTCCTCAAGGATGCGAGCTTGTGTAGGGCTCGCCTTCTGAGGCGGGCCGCTCGCCTCATCCTAGAAAACAAAAGAGGCGGCCGAGGCCGCCTCTTTCTGAGCTTAAGTTTTGCTGGGCTACACCCTGCGTCCAGCCTTCATTTGCGCTTCCTGCCACGCCTCACGGCGCGTTCAGGAGCACCACGAATGTCGGGGTCTCTCCGTTGGTTGTTACCGTCGGCGGTGTAGTCGCTGCCAGAGCCCCGCCCGATCCGAGCGTGAACAGGGAGATTGTGCCGGGGGAGTCGATGTTGTTCGCGGTCGCAAGCAACACACCCGTGGGATCGATGACCATGTTGAAGTTCGGGAACACGCCTGTGGCCGCCGGTGACCCTGTGACCGCCGAGCCCACCGTGCCGTCGCTGTTCAGGCTGAATCCGAAGACTTGGCCGGTCGCGCCGCCGCCGTCCAGTGCGTAGACGTGAGTGCCTGAGGGATCTACGACCACGTCCGTGATAAAGCTGGCGCCGCTGATCGCGCTGGTCGTAACGGGCGTTCCCATCGCGCCTCCCGTTCCGATAGGAATCATGGTGATGGTGTTGTCCCCGGAGTTCGCGACGTATAAGTGCTTTCCGGACGGGTCCATCGCTTCATACACGGGTGCAATTCCCGTGTTGCCCGTCGGTGAGGCGAGTGCGGTTAGCACACCCGTTGTCTGATTGATGCTGAACCCGACCACTTCATCGTTCTCATTGTTCGTCACGTAGGCATAGTTTCCGGTTGGATCAATTATGATGCACTGCGGAACGCTCAATAATGTCGGGAAGTTAAACGGCGCTCCCGATATCGAGGTGAGTGTCCCGTTCGTCGGGCTGATGGTGAACCCGTAGATCGTGGTCGTTCCTGCATCGATCACATACAGGAACCGCCCATAAGGATCTGCCGCCATGAAATTGAGATTGCCAGATCCGGCAAGGATGCTAAAGCCAGAGTTGGTCAACGACCCGTTCGACGCCACGTCGTATACGTACACGTTGCTTGATAGGTCCATCCAATACAAATACGCGTTTGAAGGATGCAGGGCGATTTGCGTGGGAGTGGCTGCGATGTTGTCCGCAAACGTAAAAGGGGTCGCGGATGTCACGTCGACGGAATACCACCCGATGTTGTTTCCAGTGGGGGCCCCCCCGCCATTGTTGGCCACGTACGCGGTATGCGTTTTTCCGGTCACCACCGTGAGCGCTGCCGCCGTTGCCGTCGTCAGGCTGCCCTCGGTCGCCGTGATGTTTGACGTTCCTGCCGTCAGTCCAAGTGCGATCCCGTTGACCGCGGAGGCGGGAGCGGGAATGACCGTGGCTGCCGCCGTCGAACTGGAACTCCACGTGATCGAAGCAGGAGTTGCGGGCGGGTGCAGCGTTCCGTCGCTGTACTTCTCTTGCACGCTGTACTTCACCACATTTCCCACCGCGATCGTTTGCGTCGCTGGCGTAACCACCAGCGATACCGGCACTGGCACCGCCGGAGTTACCGTGAGCGTCGCTGTTGCACTCAATGTGCCGAGCGCCGCCTTAATTACGGAACTTCCCGCGGCAACGCCCGTGGCCAATCCGGCGCTTGTAATGGTCGCGACCGACGTCGTCGCCGAACTCCATGCCACCAGACTGGTGATATCGACTGTTGCCGGGCCTCCACTCGACGTATAGGTTCCCGTGGCATGGTATTGCTGGGTGGCCCCGGCGACGATCGACGCCGTCGTCGGTGTCACGGTAATCGCCGTGAGCTGGTTCACGACCAGCGTGGACGTCGCCGCCGCTGCTCCGCCTGCCGTCGCCGTGATCGTCACTGTGCCAATTCCGGTTCCGGTAGCCAGCCCGGTCGAGGAAATCCCTGCCACCGACGAGTTCGACGAACTCCACGTCACGGCGCTCGACCCGTACACGATCGACCCATCGCTGTAATACAGCGTTGCCGAGTACTGCTGTGTTCCTCCGATCGCAATCGTCGAGTTCGCGGGGCTGATCGTCAGGTATCGCAACGTGGGTGCGCAATTGTTGCACGCCCCCAGGACCAAAACGCATGCGAGCGACACCCCCGCAAATGCTAACCACCTCAAATTTCTTCTCATGACGCCTCCTCAGCGCTGGTGAAAGGAAAGACTCATATGCCCAGAGGCCAATCTCGAATGACACAACGCTTCTGCTCGATGGGCGGCGAGATGCATCAGTGGGCGAGGACCGACACCCGACGGGGTCACTATTCCCAAGCTGCCTCTGTACGGGGCAACGATACTCGAATCGGCTCAGCCCGGCAAAGTATCTCTGGTGTTAGCTATTATGCTTCAATAAATAAATCTCGCGCAAAGCTTCGCCCGCTTGCCGTCCCGTTCTTCACTTGTTCCCCAGACAACTCTCACGACGCTTGCCGCTGGCCCTCCAGCCGCGAAGATGCGAACATAGCCCTGCCAAATTTTCGAGGTTTGCGTCATGTCCAGACTTGTGACCCCGGAAGATCGCCGCCTCGAGGAATCCAGGCTGCGCCTGAAGCATTGGAAACGCTGGGGGCCCTTCCTCTCGGAACGCCAGTGGGGCACCGTTCGTGAAGACTACAGCCCCGACGGGGCTGCTTGGGAGTATTTTCCCTTCGAGCATGCCCACGCTCGCGCGTACCGCTGGGGTGAGGATGGCATCGGCGGCATCAGCGATCGCCACCAAATGATCTGCTTTGCCCTCTCTCTCTGGAATGGTCGCGACCCCGTCTTCAAAGAGCGCTTCTACGGTTTGACCGGCAATCAGGGCAACCATGGCGAGGACGTCAAGGAACAATATTTCTACCTGGATTCGACTCCGACTCACAGCTACATGCGCATGCTCTACAAGTACCCTCAAACCGAGTTTCCCTACCACTGGCTCCTGGACGAAAATCAGAAGCGAAACCGTACACAGCCCGAATTTGAGTTGCTCGATACCGCCGTGTTTGCACAAAACCGTTACTTCGACGTGTTTCTCGAATACGCCAAGGTCGATTACGAGGACATTCTCATCAGGATTACCGCGGTGAATCGCGGTCCGGAGTCCGCCGACCTGCACCTTCTGCCCACCCTGTGGTTCCGCAACACCTGGTCTTGGGGCAAGGACCTGCGCCGTCCCACTGTGCGCCAGGCGCCCAGCACCCCGGGAGCGGCGTGCGCGGAGATCGAACATTGGGACTACGGCAAGCGCTGGCTGCTCTGCGCGGGAACTCCCGAATTGCTCTTCACCGAAAACGAAACCAACTACGTCAAACTCTTCAACTATCGCGACCGTGTTCCCTACACCAAGGACTCCTTTCATGAGTATGTGATTCATGGCAACAAACAGGCTGTGAATCCCGCTCTTTCCGGCACCAAAATGGCCGCTCACTATCCCCTGCGCCTTGCTCCGGGCGAAGCCGAGGTCCTAAAACTCCGTCTCACTGACATGGACCCTCTCGGTAGCATGCATCAGGATTCTTCAATGGATGGCACGACCGCCGCGCCCGGCGAGTGGGAACGCACCTCGAATATCCCCTGCACGAACGATTTCGGCGCCGGGTTCGCCTCGGTCTTCCAACAGCGCATGAAGGAAGCCGACGAATTCTACGATTCCCGCATCCCCCGCCATCTTTCCCCGGACTCGCGCATGGTCATGCGCCAGGCCTACGCCGGCATGCTCTGGTCCAAGCAGTTCTACCACTATGATGTGCACACCTGGCTCGAAGGCGATCCCGCCGGGCCCACTCCTCCCGAGTCGCGCTGGCAGGGCCGCAACAAGGACTGGACCCATCTCTATAATGACGACGTTCTCTCCATGCCCGACAAGTGGGAATATCCCTGGTTTGCCGCGTGGGACCTTGCCTTCCACTGCATTCCCCTCGCGATTGTTGATCCCGATTTCGCCAAGGAGCAGCTCGTTCTCCTTCTTCGCGAATGGTACATGCACCCCAACGGCCAGCTACCCGCCTACGAATGGGCCTTCGGTGACGTGAATCCCCCCGTGCATGCATGGGCCGCCTGGCGCGTTTACAAAATCGAACGGCGCATGCGCGGCGTCGCCGATCACGCGTTTCTCGAGAAAGTCTTCCACAAGCTTCTTCTCAACTTCACTTGGTGGGTCAATCGCAAGGATCCCGACGGACATAACATCTTTCAGGGCGGTTTTCTCGGCCTTGATAACATCGGAGTCTTCGACCGCTCCGCCCCGCTCCCGACCGGCGGCCACCTCGAACAGTCCGATGGCACCAGTTGGATGGGCATGTACTGCCTGAATATGCTTGCCATCGCGCTCGAACTCGCCAAAGACGATCTCGCCTACGAGGACGTGGCCAGCAAGTTCTTCGAGCACTTCGTCCACATTGCCCACGCCATGAATGACATCGGCACCGACGGGCGTTCCCTCTGGGACGAAGAGGACGGCTTCTACTACGATCTCCTCCATCTCCCGAACGGCGACGATCATTTCCTGAAAATCCGTTCCATGGTCGGCCTGATTCCCCTCTTTGCCGTGGAGACTCTTGAGCCGGAAATCGTCGACCGCCTCCCGGGCTTCAAGCGCCGCATGCAGTGGTTCATGGACAATCACCCGGACGTTCCCGAGCATATCGAAATGTCACAACGTTCCGCGCGCGGCGTTCGCCGCCTCATGTCCTTGGCCAACCGCAAGCAGCTCAAGCGCATTCTCCGCCGCATGTTGGACGAGACCGAATTTCTTTCGCCCTTCGGCATCCGCTCTGTCTCCCGCTATCATCTCGACCACCCTTACGAGGTCCAGGTCAATGGTCATATCAGCCGCGTGGACTATGAACCCGCCGAATCCTCTACCGAGGTCTTCGGCGGCAACTCCAATTGGCGCGGTCCCATCTGGTTTCCCGTCAACTACCTCCTCATCGAGTCTCTCCAGAAGTTTCATCACTACTACGGCGAGGATTTCAAGATCGAGTACCCCACGCACTCCAAGGAAGAGGTCGACCTCTGGCAGGTCTCCAAGGAACTTTCCCGCCGCCTCACCCGCCTCTTCCTGCGCGACAAGTCCGGCCGCCGCCCCTTTGCCGGAAAAAACGAACTATTCAACAACGATCCACATTGGCGTGACCTCATTTTGTTTTACGAATATTTTCATGGCGATACGGGCTCAGGTCTCGGTGCCAGTCATCAAACCGGCTGGACCGGCCTTGTCGCCAAGCTTCTCGAACAAAGCGGAGAATAATCTTGTCTCTTCTCGCCGAAGTCCAGTTTGGAAGGGAAGTGTGTGGTGATCTGGACGCCGCGGAGTCCCGCGAGTGGCTGGTCACCAATGGTTTGGGCGGCTATGCCAGCGGAACCGTCGCCGGCACCGCCACGCGCCGCTATCACGGCTTGCTCATCGCCGCGCTCCAGCCTCCCGTCAAGCGCACCCTGCTCGTCAACGGCATCGATGAGAGCGTCCGTTATCTCGACGCCACCTACTCCCTGGCCACCAACCGTTGGCTGAGCGGTTTTGTTTCTCCCCAGGGCTATCTGCAGATCGAAAGCTTCTACCTCGAAGGCTCCAAGCCGGTCTGGCGCTTCGCCCTCGGCGATGCTCTCGTCGAAAAACGCATCTGGATGAAGCAGGGGGAAAACACCGCCTACGTCCAATTCAGCTTATTGCGTGGCCGTGCACCCGTTGAAATCGACGGTAAAATCCTCGTCAGCTACCGCGACTTCCATCAGACCACCCATTCGCTGGACCTTTCGATGAACGTTGAGCCGGTGCAGGATGGCTTGCGCGTCCAGGCCTCCGATGGCGGCACGCCTTTCTTCCTGAAGAGCGCCTCCGCCAGTTGGACCCCGCACAATGAGTGGTATCGCGATTACTTTCTCCCCGAAGAGCGCCGCCGCGGTCTCGATGATCACGAAGACCGCCTCTTCGCCGGCCAGTTTCACTGCGAGCTTCACCTGGGCGAGAGCGTGACCCTGGTCTTCTCCACCGAAGAAAACGCCGCGCTCGACGGGGAGCAGGCGCGCACAAATCAATCGAACCACGAGTGGAAGCTCTTTCAGGACTGGCAAACCCGTCACGCCCGCACCTGCGCGGCCGACGCCGAAGATGAACCCGGCTGGCTCTGGCAACTCGTGCTCGCCTCGGACCAGTTCCTCGCCCGCCGCGCCCTCCCCGGCCACTCCCCGGGCTGGACCATCCTGGCCGGCTATCCCTGGTTCAACGATTGGGGCCGCGACGCGCTGATTGCCCTGCCCGGCCTGACTCTCTCCCTCGGCCGTCCGGAAATCGCCGCCAACATCCTTCGCGCGTTCTCGCGCCACGTCCGCGACGGCTTGTTGCCCAACAACTTTCCCGATTCCGGCGGCGAGCCAAATTACAACGCCGCCGACGCCACGCTCTGGTTCTTCGAGGCCTTGCGCCAATACTTCGATGCTACGCGTGACTTCAACCTTCTTCAGGAGCTCTTCCCTGTGCTCGCCGGAATCATGGACGCGCACGTCCACGGCACGCGGTACAATATCAAAGTCGATCCCGCCGACGCTCTCCTCTACGCGGGCAGCGCGGACGTCCAGCTCACCTGGATGGACGCGAAGATTGGCGATTGGGTCGTCACCCCACGCACCGGGAAACCTGTTGAGATCAACGCGCTCTGGATCAACGCGCTTCACACCTTGGCGCAGTTCGCGCGCATCCTGGTGCGCCCGGCGGAGGGCTACCAGCGTCTCGAGGAGAAGGCCACGCGGAACTTCCAGAGGTTCTGGAACGCAGACCGCAACTGCTGCTTCGATGTGATCGATACGCCTGCTGACCGCAGGGATTCCTCCCTGCGGCCCAATCAGATTTTTGCCGTCTCGCTTCCGGTGAGCCCGCTCTCACCCCTGCAACAGAAGGCGGTCGTCGAAATTGTCGCCCAGCAACTCCTGACCTCCCACGGCCTGCG
>Ga0335077_10010191_pt1 | contig 11686 bp, 9 predicted proteins | sample Lox_Sample_31_FD_207151 | JGI IMG/M metagenome (GOLD analysis project Ga0335077, IMG submission 207151) | Soil microbial communities from Loxahatchee National Wildlife Refuge, Florida, United States - Lox_Sample_3.1 | ecosystem: Environmental > Terrestrial > Soil > Wetlands | place: USA: Florida...
TACAAGGCCAAGTGCGAGAACGATCCTAATCTCGCGAAGAACAAGGCCGCGCACGCCACCGCCATGCAGAACCTCAAGATTTTGCAGGATGTCGGCGTGAAGGTTGCCTTCGGGACGGATTCCGGCGCGTTTCCCGCCCGCATTCCCGGCTGGGCCGAGCACCGGGAGCTGGAGATGATGGTCGAATCCGGACTGACGCCGATGCAGGCCCTGGTAGCGGCTACGCGCACTAGCGCGAGTTTGATTCACGCTGGTGATCGTGGCACGCTCGAGCCCGGCAAGCGCGCAGACTTGATCGTGCTGGCGGCGAATCCGCTGGATGACATCCGCAACACGCGCCAGATGGTTGCCATCTGGCACGGCGGCCGCGAGGTCCTGCCGCGCGTGCCGGCAACCAAGCTCTCAGCCGGTAGAGGCGCAGGCCTTTAGGCTTGCGACTGAGTGCCCAAACCGAGTATGGCCTTTAGGCCCTGGGGCTAAAGCGGTTTTTCATTAAGGCGCCTTTTCGCCAGGCTGAAGCCCGGCGCTTCCACCGCCAATCCTGGCTCGGTCGTTACTGCCCCGGGCCTTGGTACAAATAGTCTCCTGAATTGTCCTGCGGATAGTTCTGGCCCGCGTACGGATCGCCGTAGCCATAAACGGGCGGTGGCGCCGGTGCCGGATACGCACCGTAGTACGGATATACCCAGTACGGATCGTACGCATAGTAAGGCGGCGCCCAGTAGCCGCCCCATCCCCAAGTCGGGGCGACGAATTCCACACCTCCGCCGCAATTCCAGCAGCCTCCGCCGCCGACAAATCCGCCGCCACCGAACCCGCCGCCGCCAAACGGATGGCTGTTGAACGCGCCCGAGACCGCGTTCGATCCGAACGAGTGCATTGCTCCCGCCATGCCTTCAGCACCTCGCAGGGCCATGCCCGCCGCGGAGCCGACGGCCGATCCCATGCCGTTCAGCGCTGAGCCCAATCCATTTCCCTGGCCTCCCGACCCGAAGGAATGCCATCCCGATCCCCCGCCCGTATAGCCGTGCGAGCTATACGAACTCCAGCGGGAGCCGCCGCCCCAGCCCATGTTGCCGCTGCCAGAACGCCCGAAGTATGGCGTCGAAGAGCGAGCGGTTGAGTTTCGGCTCGCGCCCATCCAGTTTCCACCGTATTGCGAGCGGCTGGTTGCGTAGGATCGGCTACTGCCGTAGGAAAAATTCCGCGCGCTCTGGTATCCGCCGCCGAAGTCGCCCCGCCGCGTCGCCATATAACTCGAGCTGCCGCGGAAACTATTGCTTCCACGGAAGCTCCCGCCGCCACGAAAGTGGCTCGCGCCCTTGGACGAGAAATGTCCGCCGCCCCCGCCATGGAACTTGCCGCCTCCGCCGTGAAAGCTCTTGCCGCCCCCGTGGAAGCCTCCGCCGCCTCCATGTTTTGCCCATGCCGTACCGGGCAGGCAAATCAGTGCAATCGACGCCATTCCCCCAAAGATGATTTTCAGTCGGGTAGATTTTTCCATGGCTCTCCCTCCAGCGTGGATGCGGGCAAATCGTGACAGTTCGCACGTAGAGCCCCAATCGCTGGCGAACCGTGGAAAATATTCTTAACTAGGTTCTCCCTTAGCAGGTTGACGCCAGACGAAGGAAGTCGCAAGCGTCACCATGGCTACCTTCCCGGTGGCCCCATTCCACCAGAGTGGTGGATTTCAGCCAGTTGAGGAACGCGCGACTGCGGGGCCGCCCTGACGGTTTGCCCGTTTGCACCCATGGTCGCGCTCGACGCATACTCACCAGAGGACGACGCTTGGCCACCATCGGCGCTGAATCGGTCACAACCCGCCCTGCACCTGCTAGCCCAGCCAGCCGTCGCGCTTTGGCGGCAAGTTGCGGCGTGCATGCGCTGCACGATGGCTACACGGACATCCTGTATGTACTCCTGCCGCTGTGGCAGTCGGAATTCCATCTGGGCTATGCCGCGGTTGGAGCGCTGCGCGCCGTCTATGTCGGCTTGATGGCCAGCTTGCAGGTACCCTCCAGCTTCGCCGCGCAGCGGACGAACAACATCCTCGTGCTGACGGTCGGCACCGCACTCGCGGCGGCGGGATATCTGATCGCCGGTGCCAGCACCGGGTTCGTGCTGCTGGTGCTGGCTTTGGCGATTGGCGGCATCGGCTCGAGCACGCAGCACCCTATCGGCTCGAGCGTGGTTGCGCATGCCTACGATGGAGCGCAATCGCGCGCCGCTCTCGGCACCTACAATTTTGCCGGCGACCTGGGCAAGATGGCGCTGCCCATCACCACCGCCTGGATGGTGTCGCGGCTGCCGTGGCGCACTACCGTCTCACTCATCGGTCTGGCGGGACTGGCCGTGGCCATCGCGATCCCTTTTCTTCTGCGCGGCACCGGCGCCGGCAAAGCGGCCTGGGCCGAAACTACCGTTCCCCAAAGCGCACCGGGCGAGCACACCCGCGGGATCTCGAAGCGCGGTTTCCGGATGCTGTTTGCCATTGGGATTCTCGATAGTGCAACCCGAATGGGTTTTCTTACGTATCTGCCGTTTCTGCTGCGGGCCAAGGGCGCACCCATCTCCACCATCGGCCTGGCTTTGTCGCTGGTGTTTGCCGGAGGAGCTGTTGGGAAACTGGTCTGCGGTTTCCTCGGTGCGCGGTTGGGAGTGTTGACCACGGTCTTGCTGACCGAGGGCCTGACCTCGGCTGGCATTTTGGCCCTGTTGCCCCTGCATCTTCATCCCGGCCTGGCGCTGCTGCCGCTGATCGGCATCGCTCTCAACGGAACCTCCTCGGTGCTGTACGGGACCGTGCCGGAACTGGTGTCGGCAGAACGCCGGCACCGCGCGTTCGGTCTGTTCTACACCGGAACCATAGGCGCCGGCGCGCTTTCGCCGGCGATCTACGGCCTGTTCGGTGATGCTATGGGAGTAACCGCCACCATGATCCTGGTGGCCGGCGTCGTTCTGATTACGCTGCCGTTGGCGTGGCTGTTGAATCCGACGTTGCGCCGGCTGGGAGTGCATGCTAGCCCGTAGATCTGCCGCAGGTCAGGAAAGGTATTTGACCAGCACCACCTCGTTTTGTGCTTCGTTGTAAATCAGGTCGTCGGCAATGTTCCGAACCATCATGACACCCAGCCCGCCTGGCCTTAGTCCTTTTTCTTGCCGCACCGCGGATGAACCGAAAACGCCGTCCGGGTTGAATTCGGCCGAGTGGGTCAGTCCCTCGAACTTGAATCCTGGACCCGGATCAGCAATGCGGTAGAAAAGCATGCGCGGCGTGCGCAAGCAGGAGATGCGCACTCGGCGCTGCGGATCCAGACCACCGCCCCATTCCACGGCGTTCATCAGCAGCTCGCGGAACGCGAGCGCCACCGGCTGTATCAAGTCGAGTGACAGGTCGGAACCGAGCTGGCGTACGAAGTGCTCGATGCGCTCCGCCGCGTCGCGCGTGCACGGGATGGAGAGCTCCAGCCACTCGCGTTTGGCCGAGAGCACCTTGATCTCCGGCTCGGACGCGGTCGCGAGGGCACGCTCGGCGAGCTGGGCGATCTGCTCCATGGTGAACGGCTTGCGCAGGTACTCGTAGGTGTTCTCCCGGATGGCGCGGAGCAGGCTCTCGGGGGTATCGTCCGCGGTGATGATGACGATGCGAGTGCTAACACCGGCCTGGCGAAGGCGGGCAAGGACGTCCAGCCCATGCAGGTCGGGCAATCCAAGGTCCAGCAGCAGGAGGTCGAATGGCTTGGCGTGCAGGGCAGCCAGCCCTTCGGTCGCGGTCCCACACGCCACTACCTGGGCCGTATCCCGCAGGGCATAAGAGACCAGATCGTGGATGGCCGGGTCGTCGTCAATCAGGAGCACTTGTTTTTGCAGCACGGATTGAGGCACGGTTAGGGCGAGGTCCTTTCCTTGGGCTGGCCCGGCTGACCCGGGCACAAGAAGTCTTGCACTCGTGGTGGGGCAGTATTAGCATTAGCGCCTGCGCTCGCGCAACTTTTTCCCTCAACACCTTCAGGTTAGGTGTCGCTGGCGCAACGGGCCCCCACCCATCCACTGAAAAACATTCGGCTGCGGAAGCCGCAGGAAGGCCACCGTTCTTATGGTGAGGAAGAAGGTGCGGAGAACGCGTATGAACGATCCCAAAGCGAAAACTGGAAGTCCCATGGAAAATGGTGGCGAGCAGGGTGCTGCCAGCGTCGATAAGATTCGTGACATCCTTTTCGGCTCGCAGATCAAGAACTACGAGTCGCGCTTCGCCCGGCTCGAGGAGACCCTGGCGCGCGAGACTGCGGAGCTGAAAGAGACCATGCGCCGGCGCTTCGAATCGGTGGAGGGATTTTTCCGCAAGGAAGCGGATTCACTCTCGGCTCGGCTGAAGGCGGAGCGCGAAGAACGCACCGAAGCGCTCAAGAACATCGCCCGGGAATTGAAAACGGCGAGCGACGCTCTGAGCAAGAAGATCCTCGAATTGGATAACCGTTCGGCGGAAGAGAACAGCGGGCTGCGCCAGGAGCTGATGCAGGAATCGCGCAAGCTGCTGGAGGAGATCCGCCACAAGAGCGACAGCCTCAGCGCGCTGGTGGAGCGGCGCGCCGACGATCTGCGCAGCCAGAAAGTGGATCGGTCAGCTTTGGCGGCGCTGCTCACCGAGATGGCGCTCGAACTCAGCGAGGACGGCGTTGCCGGCGGCAAACCGGTGAAGCCGGCCAAGGCCGTGGGACAGTAGCGCGCGGGAGCGAGCATGAGCACGGCGCCCTCAGCGCGCGAGCCGTCGTCCGAACCGGGGGCCAATGGAGACCCTGCCGGATACGCCCGCCTGCGCGAGTTGCTGGTCGGTCCCGAGCAGGCGCGACTGGAGGAACTGCAGCGGCGGCTGGACGACCGCCAGCTTCGCACCGAAGACCTCAGCCAGGTGATCGCGGAGGCGATCGCGCTGCGCCTCCGCCGCGACCACGCGCTTCAACTGGCTTTGAATCCGCTGGTGGAAGATGCGGTGCGCATCTCCGTCGCCCGCGATCCCAGCATCCTGGCCAACACGCTGTTTCCCATCATCGGCGCCGCGGTGCGCAAGTCCGTGGCCCACGCGTTGCGCGGCCTGGTCGAATCCATCGATCAGACCCTGGAACGCAGCTTCTCTCTGGAATCCCTGAAGTGGCGCGTCGAGGCGCTGCGGACGGGAAAATCGTTCGGCGCGATTGTTCTGACGCACAGCTTGCGCTACCGCGTCGAGCAGGTGTTTCTCATCCATCGCGAGACCGGGTTGCTGCTGCAGCATGCGGCCCGCGCCGACCAGATCGTGCAGGATTCGGATCTGGTGTCGGGCATGCTCACCGCTATCCAGGATTTCGTGCGCGACTCGTTCACCGGCGCTGGCGGGCAGGAAGTGGAAACCATCGAGCTGGGCGAGTTCAACCTGTGGGTGCAACACGGGCCGGCGGCGACCCTGGCCGCGGTGGTCAGTGGAACCCCGCCACCGGAGCTCCGTACCCTGCTGGAGCGTACGCTGGAACAGATTCACAGCGACTTCGCGGCGGCGCTAAGCACGTTTAAGGGCGATACAGCGCCTTTTGCCGAAGCGCAACCGCTGCTTCAGGGCTGCCTGCTGGGCCGGGGCGCGCAGGCGACGAAGCACAAGAGCCGAGGCTTCTTCATCGTCGCGGCCGTCGTTGTCATCGCGTTGATCGCCGCTGGACTGTTCCTGGTGGTCCGACATCAGAGCCGGTGGGACAAGCTGCTGCTGAGGCTGCGCTCCGAACCCGGCATCGTGCTGACCAGCGCGGAAGAATCCTGGGGCAGTTACCGGCTGACCGGCCTGCGGGATCCGCTCTCCACCGATCCAGAAGCGCTGATCCGCGCTTCCGGCGTCAACCCGGCGAAGGTCACGGCGCACTGGGAGCCCTATGTCTCACTGCATGCCAAGTTTAGAGCCGAGCGGCAATTCCGCTCCGAAAAGGACGCGCTGGAGCAGCAGGTGCTGCGCTTTCCGCTGAACTCGGCGCAGCTTGGCAGTGAGCAACTGATCCGGCTGGATGACGTCGAGGCGCTTGTGGTGAACCTGCAGGAGCACGCGGCGGCGACCGGGCAGGAATTTTTCCTCGAAGTTCGCGGGCATACCGATCCCTCCGGCAACGAAGACAAAAACGCATCGCTCAGCCAGGCCCGCGCCGACGCCGTCGTGAAGGCCTTGATCGACCGCGGGATCAGCCGAGAAATGCTGCGCACGGTGGCCATGGGCTCACGTGAACCGGTGCGCCGGAACGCTACCGCGTACCTGACCGACTTGAACCGGCGCGTGGATTTTCGCGTGATCGTCGGGGGCACGCGGTGATCCAGAAAAAGATCTGCATGGTCGGCGCGTTCGGGGTGGGCAAAACCAGCCTGGTCGCCCGCTACGTGCGCAGCATCTTTTCGGACAAATACCAGACGACGGTCGGGGTCAAGATCGACAAGAAAGTCGTCCAGAGTCGCGGCGCGGAGGTGACGCTGCTGCTGTGGGACTTGGCCGGCGAAGACGCTTTGACGACGGTGAAGCCTTCGCAACTTAAGGGCGCTTCGGGATACATCCTGGTGGTGGACGGACTGCGCCGGCAGACGCTGGACGTTGCGATCGATCTTCAGCGGCGTGTGACCGAGGCAATTGGGGCGGTGCCGTTTGTTTTCGTGCTGAACAAGGCTGATGGGCGCGAGACATGGGAGATCCAGCCCGCCGATCTCGATCCGCTCGCGGCGCAGCGCTGGACGCTGGTCGAGACTAGCGCCAAGACGGGCGCTGGGGTTGAAGAACTGTTCCAGACCCTCACCGACGCGATGATGCAGGAACACAATGTCACCGACTCCACAACCGGGGCAGTCGCAGGCTAGCCGCAGCGCGGCAGAAACCGCCGCCGCGGTGCTGGAGGCGATGCAGTTCGCCGTCTTCGAGCCGATGCCGAACGGCAGGTTCCGTCTTTTCTCCGCAGCGCCGGAGTGGCTGCGAGAACTCATGCCCGACATCGCAGAAGCTAGCGAGTGCAATCTGGCAGACCGCTTCCCTCTGCTGGAGGCCTTCCTTCCCGAGGCCGAGGAAGCATGGCAGAAGGGCGCACAGCGGGTTTCGTCGGAGCTGTGGACCGAGACGCGGCCGCAGGGCGGCGACATCCATTTACAGGCGTGGACCGTGCGCGCCGGTGGACGGCCAATCCTTGCCATCGAAGTAGCAGATGTTCTTTACCGGGAGCGGCAACTCACCCTGCAATACGCGCACGAGACCGCGTTGCAGTACGAGACCATCCAGCGGCTGAACCTGCAGGTCCAGCGCGCTGCCCAGGCCAAGAGCGAATTCCTGGCCATGATGAGCCACGAGATCCGCACCCCGATGAACGCGATCCTGGGCATGGCTGACCTGCTGGCAGAAACGCCGCTGAGCGCGGAACAGCAGCGTTACGTGGCCATCTTCCAGCGCGCGGCCGCCAGCCTGCTCGACCTGCTCAATGACATCCTCGACCTGTCGAAGATCGAGGCCGGCGAACTGAAATTGGAGGCCGTGGCTTTCGAGTTGCGGGAGGTGGTGGCGCGCGCGACCGAACTGGTCGGCATCCGCGCCGCGGAAAAGGGATTGGCGATCGAATCGGAGATTGGGGCGGACGTTCCGCCGTGGCTCTCCGGCGACCCGGTGCGGCTCCGCCAGGTGCTGATCAACCTGCTGGGCAATGCCTTGAAATTCACCGAGAAGGGAAAGCTGACGGTGCGCATCGCACGCGATTCGGAAGGAAGCGATCCGGCGGCGCTGCGAGTCGGAGTGGCGGATACAGGCATCGGCATTCCGCAGGACAAACTGGAAACCATCTTCGAGAGTTTCTCGCAGGCCGATTCCTCGACCACGCGGAAGTACGGGGGAACGGGACTGGGGCTCTCGATTAGCAAGCGATTAGTGGAGGCGATGGGCGGGCGCATCTGGGTGGAAAGCACGGTCGGCAGTGGCAGCACGTTTTACTTCACCGCGAAGCTGGGCGTTGCCGAAGCGCGGCCGGAAGCGGCGGCGGAAGCGATGGCTGCTGCCGGAGTCGCCCGCGTGCCGCTTCGCATCCTGGTCGCTGACGATTCCGAGGACAACCGCTTCGTGATTCGTGCCTACCTGAAAGGCACGCCCTACGTCCTCGATTTCGCCGAGGACGGCGCGATCGCGCTGGAGAAGCTCAAGACGCGTGCCTACGATCTTGCGCTGGTTGACGTGCACATGCCGGCGATGGATGGTTACACCGTGGTGCGTGAGTTCCGTGATTTTGAGAGCGCGCACGGCCGCCCGGCATTGCCGGTGCTGGCGCTCACGGCGGACGCATTCAAGGAGGCGGTGGAGAAGAGCCTGGCCGCCGGCTTCAACCGGCACCTGGCCAAACCGATCCGCAAGGCGGCGTTGTTGCAGGCGATTGAAGGCCACGCGCCGATCCGGCCGGAGTCGGCGCCGGCGGGAGAACATGAAGTAATCGTGGACGAGGAACTCTCGGCGATCGTTCCCCGGTTCCTGAGCAACGTGCGGAAGAATCCGGCGGCGATTGCGGCGGCGCTGGCGCGCGGCGATTACGACACCGTCCGCTCCCTCGGACACAACATGAAAGGCACCGGCGCCTCGTTCGGACTGCCGCAAATCAGCGCTCTTGGCGACCGGTTGGAGCGCGCGGCCAAGGCGCAGAGCGCCGACTCGGTGCTCGCGGCCAACAGCGAGTTGGCGAAATTCCTCGATCGGGTCGAAGTTCGGTACCGCTAAGGAAGATCACATGCGAGTGCGTTTCTGGGGAACCCGAGGATCCATCGCTACACCCGGCCCGAGCACGCTGCGCTTTGGTGGCAATACGTCGTGTGTCGAGGCGGTCACAAACTCGGGCGCACGCTTTGTTTTCGATTGCGGTACCGGCGCGCGGCTGCTGGGACTTGACCTCATGGCCCGCGCGCCCAAGCCCATCCGGGCCCGGCTGTTGCTCGGACACACGCATTGGGACCACATCCAGGGCTTCCCGTTCTTCGTGCCGCTGTTTGTGCCGGGGAATGAGATGACCATCTGCGCGCCCGCCGGCGTGGGACAAAGCCTGGCGGAGGTTCTGGCCGGGCAGATGGAGTTCACTTATTTTCCCGTCGCGCTCGACCAGTTGCCCGCCAAGATCGAATACCAGGAGCTCTCTGAGGGCACCTACGAACTCGACGGGGTTCGGGTGATCACGCAGTTCCTGAATCATCCGGCGACCAGCCTGGCCTATCGCATCGAAGCCGACGGCGTAGTGGTGGTGTATGCCTGCGATCACGAACCGTTCGCTTCGCCGCTCTGGCGCGAGGGCGCGCGGCCCGGCTACATCGAGTCCATCCTGCATGAGGGAGACCGGCGCCACGCGCTGTTTATGAAGCACGCCGACCTGCTCATTCATGACGCGCAGTACACGCCGGAGGAGTATCCCGCCAAGAAGAACTGGGGACACAGCACCTATCAGTACGCGGTGGAACTGGCGGCATCGGCGGATGTCCGGCGACTGGCGCTAACCCACCATGATCCTGCTCACGACGACGCGTTCCTGGAGAAGGTCGAGCAGAGCGCCCGCGAGCTGGCGCGTATGCGCAACCTGGCCCTGTACGTGTTCTGCGCCTACGAGGGATGCGAGGTGCAGGTCGAGGCGCCGGAGTCCGACCGGCTGCGCACCGTCGAGGTCGGAGATGCGGCACTGGTTTCCCCCGATCGGCTGCGCGTGCTGGTGATCGACGACGATCCCAACCTCCGGCTGCTGGTGAATTCTGCCCTCGGTCCCGACGGGTATCAGGTCACTGAAGCTGAGGATGGAGCGCAGGGCCTGGCGAGAGCGCGTGCGGAGCGTCCCCACCTGATCCTTCTGGACGTCAACATGCCGGAGATGGATGGCTTCGCTGTGCTCGAGCGACTGCGTGCCGGCGATGAAACGCGGCGGATTCCGGTGCTGATGCTGACCGTACGAGACAGCGAGGCCAGCATACGCACTGGCTTCGACGCCGGAGCGACGGATTACCTGGCCAAGCCGTTCACCATCCCACAATTGACGGCTCGCGTGCGCGCCTGCGTCAGCCGCTCGGGCAAAGATTGACTTTTACTCATATATGACCTATAGTCATGTTTGGCTATGGGTCCAACCATCACATCGGCGCACTCTGCTGCCGCCGTTCCCCTGGGCCGGCGCCAGCGCCGTCGCGCCGAGACACGCGAACGCATCTTTGCTGCTGCCCTTCAGCTCTTCGCCGAGCACGGCTTTACTGCGACTACGGTAGAGGAAATTACCGAGGCCGCCGACGTAGGCAAGGGCACCTTCTTCAACTACTTCCGCAGTAAGGAAGATGTGCTCGGCGCGCTGGCCGAAGTGCAGCTCGACAAATACGCACAGGCCATCCAGGCTGCGGAGAGCGGCGCGCGTACTCCGCGCCAGGCGCTACGTGATTTATGGTTGCGCCTGCCGGAAGAGCCAGGACGCAGCCAGGCGCTGGTGCGCAGTCTGATGGTGGTCTTTCTGACCAGCCCGGCGGTGCGCCAGAAGATGACGCGCGGCCTGGAACAGGGACGCGAAATGCTGGCGCGGCTGTTTGCGCTGGCGCAGGAACGTGGGGAAGCGCGTCGCGGCCGCGCTCCGCTCAAGCTGGCGCTGGCTTTCCAGCAGAAGCTGCTGGGCACGGTGCTGGTGTGGACGCTGCATCCCCCTACGCCGCTCCAGCCCTGGTTGGAAGCCAGCTTTGAAGATTTCTGGCGCGGTGCTGGTGATTCGCGCGCGCCCACCGCAAAGGAACGCCGATCATGAAACGAAAACTGGTTCTCTTATTGCTGATTATTGCAGTTGTGGCTGTCGGCGCGGCCTTCTACCCGCGGCTATTCCGCAAGACGCAGGAGACGAACACGCTCCGCCTTTCCGGCAACATCGAAGCGCACGAGAGCGTGGTCGGATTCAAAGTGCAGGGAAGGATCAGCGAGCTCCCGGTGCAGGAGGGACAGTGGGTAGACTCCGGCGCGCTGCTGGCGCGGCTGGATGGCGATGACTATCGCCGCCAGGCCGAGATGGATGAAGCTGCGTTGCGGGTGCAGCGGGCGCAGCTCGCACTGGGATTGGCGGGCACGCGCCGCCAGGATCTGGAGGCCACGCAGCAGTCGCTCAACGATGCAAAGGCTGATGTGGAACAGAAAAGGTTGGACTACGATCGCGCCGAGACGTTGTTCCGCGAGCGCGTAGGCTCGCAGCAGGAGCGCGACCAGGCGGACACCAATCTGAAGCGGGCGCAGGCGACCTATCGCCGCGCGCAGGAGATGTACGACGAAGCGCGCGAGGGTACACGGCGCGAGCAGTTGACGGTGGATCGAGCCGCCGTCGTGCAGGCGGAAGAGAAGCTGCGGGTGTCGAAGCTGAACGTCGAGTACACCGTGCTGCGCGCGCCGCTATCGGGCGTGGTGGTGGTGCGCGACGCCGAGCTGGGTGAAGTCGTGGCGCCCAACACTCCGGTGACGACGATCGCCGACCTCGATCACGTGTGGCTGCGGGCCTATGTGAGTGAGACTGACTTGGCGCGCGTGCACTGGGGACAGGAAGCCACGGTGCGCACGGACACTTTCCCAAACAAGACGTACCGCGGACATATCTCGTTCGTCTCCGACAAGGCGGAGTTCACTCCCAAGAGCGTACAGACGTTCAAAGAGCGAGTGACGCTGGTTTATCGC
>Ga0335077_10010192_pt1 | contig 11686 bp, 11 predicted proteins | sample Lox_Sample_31_FD_207151 | JGI IMG/M metagenome (GOLD analysis project Ga0335077, IMG submission 207151) | Soil microbial communities from Loxahatchee National Wildlife Refuge, Florida, United States - Lox_Sample_3.1 | ecosystem: Environmental > Terrestrial > Soil > Wetlands | place: USA...
GCTTCATTCATCCCGCCCAGGCTGGCATCAGCACCGACCTGAACCTCATCACAGCCAGCGGGCACGTCTATTCGTTCCTGCTCACGGAGATCAGCAATGAGCCGAATACTCAGCCCGACCTGAAGATTTTTATCGAGCCAAAAGATCAATCAAGCGTGGGCGAGCAGGGCTTTTTCCAAAGCTACGTGCCTGCGAACGAAGCCGAGGCATACCGGAAGGAAACGCAAACGATCCGCGAGCAGGCGAGCGCCCAAGTTCAGGCGTCGCAGACTCAGGCCAAGGAGCAGATCGAGAAATTCCGGTACGAGTATCCCGCGAAGCTCCGCTTCGACTACCAGATTGACAAGAAAGCGTCGACGCAGCCGTTCCTGGTTTCGGCGATTTACCACGACGACGCATTCACATACATCCAGTGCGCCGCACGGGAGAAGCCCACTCTGTACGAGATGAAGGACGGCAAACCCAATCTCATAAATTTCCAGTTCGAGAACGGCACCTACATCGTCCCGAAGGTTATGGACAGCGGATACCTCGCCATCGGCAAGAAGAAGCTCACGTTCACCCGTCGTCAGGAGCCGCAGGCCGCAGAGGGAGAGAAGTAATGAACGAACCCATTCAGGATAAAAACCCGAAGCCGCCCGGCCTTTTACCAAAGCACGTCCAGTCGTGGCTGATTCTGAGCCTCGCGGTCTTGATGGTAGTCATCATGTGGCTCACCAGCCCGAAAAAGCCGCAGACCCCGGCGAAATCAAATACCTCGGTCGCCCAGCCACCCGCACCGCTTCAGATCAACGAAACTCAGATTGCGGAACTGCAAAGCCGGATTGAAGAACTGCAACGTCAGGAAGTCGTCGCGCAAAACGCTCTCGCGCAACAGACCCGGCTGCTCGGCGGCGCGCCCACCAGTTCACAGCCGAACCAGGTATCGGAAGGAAGCGCCAATGGGCCGAATGAGCGCAGCGAAGACCCCATTCAGGCCGAGCGCAAGAAGCGCGCCTATCTTTCGCTGTTCGCTTCCAATATCGCGCTTAGTTATCGGAAGAATGCCGCTGTGTCCGAAGCGGACGCTCCGGCACCAGAACCGGAAAGCCCGAGTTCAGCGAATCCGGCTCCTCCGCCCTCCGGTTTGGATGCGACGCCGGTTGCTCAACTTCTGAAAGACATGCAGCCGCCAGTGACTGCGCAACTCCCAGCCGCCTCTCAACAAGGTGTCGCGCCCTCCGTTCCGGCTCGCAGTTCCTCCTCCGCGAGTCCCACGGAGGCCGACCGTGACACGAAGGAGGTGACCAGGCCCGCCGCCACGTCGCCCGGCGTCCCAAACGTGGCGGCGGGAAAAACCTACATCGTCTTCGAAGGAACGATTCTGGAAGCCGTCCTTATCAACCGGCTCGACGGCTCCTTCGCAGGCCCCGTCGAATGCCTTGTCAGCGACGACATCTACTCGCACGACCGGCAGCACTTGCTGATCCCTTCAGGAACGAAGATTCTCGGCGAAGCGAAGAAGGTGGAAGCCCTTGGGCAAACCCGCCTTGCCGTAGCCTTCCACCGGCTCATCATGCCTGACGGGTATTCCGTCAGCCTCGACCAATTCAAGGGCCTCGATCAGATCGGCAACACCGGGCTGCGCGACAAGGTAAACAACCACTATCTCCGCATCTTCGGCACATCGCTCGCCATCGGTGCTCTGGGAGCCGTGGCCGAGACAGGAACGGGCGGTGTTTTCACCGACTCCGGCAGCGATCTCATGCGCCAACAGTTCGCATCGAGCATGGCGCAGTCGTCCGAACAGATTCTCGATCGCTTCCTGAATATTCTGCCAACCGTGACCATTCGTGAAGGGCACCGGGTCAAGGTCTACCTCTCGGGAGACCTGCCCCTGCCCGATTACAACAACCACAAAATGCCTTCCGATCTGTGAAGGCAAGAAAGGATGAAGCTTCGATGAAAAGAAAAATTCTGACGTTCGTGCTCGTGACGGGGTTATGCGTCGGCACCGCCTCGGCGCAATTCGGCGGAATCGTGTACGACCCGACGAACTACAGCAACGCGCTGCTCCGGTATTACCAACTCCAGCAGCACCTTATTCAACTCCAACAGACGTATGCGAAAGTCCTGGCGCATTACAACCTGGCCCTCCAGATGGCGCAGTTCATCCAGAACATGCCCGCGCGTTACCGCGCCACCTTTTCACAGTGGCGCAATGTGACTTCGCTCAACACGTTCGGAAATACCGGGTCCTGGGTTAGCGGCATCAACTCCGGTCTGCTTCCCACGATCAACACCGGCTACCAGCAGGCGACCACGCCACTGCTTCCCTACGGCTCGGCGCAACTCGGCGGCATGACCCCGGACGAACTCAACCGCGTGCAGTCCCAATACGCCTCCGTCGAACTCGCGGACGGAGCGAACGTCAACGCAATGTCCACTATCGGCTCGATCCGTGGCGATTCGCAGGACATTCAGACCCAGATCGACAACCTCGAACAGGATTCGTTTTCCTCCGACCCGAATCTGAATACCGAAGTCTCCGTGCTCAACAAAATCAACGCAGCGAATGTCCTGACCCTTCGCACGCTTCAGGACTCCAACAAACTCCTCGTCTCGCTTCTCGAAGAACAAACCATCATCGCCAAGCAGCAGCGCGAGGCCACCACCAACACAATCAACGCGGACATCGAGCGGCGCGCGAACCTCGCCGGCAACATGACCCAGGTCACAGGCACGATCACCAGTTCGCTTCAGAGCTTTCAGATGCCGTAGAACCACCCGCTCAACCGCGTCGAGGGAGCCGCAGCCATGCAAACCGACTATCTGCAGTTCATCTTTCAGGCGATCAACAATCTCCTCACGCAGAATCTCGGCTTCTTCGACGCGATGGGCCAGAACCTGTTTCGCATGTTCGCGACGATTCTCGTCGTCTGGTACGGAGTGAAGTCGGCTCTCTCCGCCGCGAGCGGCAGGCATTTCCTTCACTTTGACAACTTCGCGGCACTCTTGCTGACCATCAGCTTCGGATTCGGAATGGTAAATTACTACAGCACGCCCATCCCCGGCATCGGAACAAGCTTTCACAACCTTATTACCGACGAGTCCCAATTCCTTGCGAACAAGATCAATCAGACCGAATTGCAAACCGTTGAAGAACGAGTCGCGGATTTTGAAGTCCGCATGAACGCGCCCACGTTCGGCGACATTTTGGGAACAGCAGAATACGTCGTCATCACCATCCTTCTCGCGGCGGCGCAGGCCATCGCAATCGTTGTTATCGCCTACGGATTCATTGCTACGGCGGTGTGTGTCCTGGTTGGTCCAATCTTTGTGCCTTTTTTCATTGTTCCCAAGCTGGAGTGGCTCTTCTGGGGATGGTTCAAGGCGTTCATTCAGTATGCGTTCTATCAAGTCATCGCGGCGGCGGTCGTGTACATCATTGGGAACCTGATCCTTGGCATCCTCGATCTTGAGCCGACCGGCACGATTTCCGTCGTTCAACTCATGGAAGCTTTTCCCGTTCTTTTCATCACGTTCCTGGCCGCGATCTATGCGCTTTTGAAGATTCCGGCGCTCACCAACCACGTCTTCAGCGGCACGTCGGGCGGTTCCTCGGCGGCCATCCTTGAAAAGGTGTTCGGATGAACAACGACGCGAGCTTTCAAAACGCCAAGCGGCTCTATCTCGAACAGTACGGTGATCCGATGGTGACGAATACCTATCTCAAGATTGCGCTCGTTCTCATTTCGCTTGTGGCCATCGGCCTCGCTCTCGTGGACCTGAGAACGATTCGGACGTTTCAGAATTTCAGGCCGCTGGTGATCCGCATCGACCAGCTTGGCCGGGCCGAGGCTCTCGATTATCACAACTTCGATTACAAACCCCAGGACGCCGAGGTGCGCTATTTCCTGACGCAGTTCTGCACGCTGTACTATCGCCGCAACCGCTACACGATTCAGAACGATTTCTCGAAGTCGCTCTACTTCCTCGACACGAGCCTTGCGAACAGCGTGTTCGACGCCTACAAGAAGGGCGACATCATCAAGCAGTTCCTCACGAACTCCTCCGCGCCCGAGATCGATATCGATGTCAAAAACGTCGCGCTGGAAGGATTGCAGAACCCTCCCTACCGCGCCCGCGTGGACTTCGACATGGTGTATTACTCGCCCGCCGATCACAGCGAGGTAAAGCGGGACCTCTACACCGCCAACTTCGTATTCATTTTCAGGAGCCAGGTCCCCAACGAACTCATTCCCATTAACCCTCTCGGTCTGACGATCACTTATTTCCGCGAAGATGAGGCGTTCAAGTGAGGGTGTAAGGAGATTTCCATGATCGCAAACGCGCTCCTTCTGGCGATTGCCGTGCTGCTCGCCTACGGCTTCTGGCTCATGGACCAGTTGAAGTTCATGGCTCCTTACAAGACCGTGATTTTCCATGCCTACGGAAACGTGCTTCTTGGTGCGGCGGCTGTCTTGTTCCTGAACGTATTCGCCGCTTTTCTGGCCATCAACCGAAGGTTCTTCCTGAAAGATACGGGCCGCAAACTCTCCCACCTCGATAAGCAATTCAACGTAGGGCAAGCCGAGATGCCCGCGCCGTCCGACGACGAGGAGCCGAATTGAGATGTCCCGCGGCTTCTATTCCTACGATCCTCAAGACCTGCGCGACGCAGCTCCTCGCGCTCCTCATCGGCATCGCGAGCCTGAACCCTCCGAAAACCGGACAGGCAGAGGATCGGGAGATGCTCCGCACCCTGACCGTCAGGAGCCAGAGGCGCTTGAGCCAAGCGTCCTGAAACCCGAACGCGAAGATTCTCCGCGCGCCTATTGCGTGCGCGCCCGCGAATATCTCCTCCGCGAGTCCGAAGTCCATACGCTCAGTGAGCTGGGCAGGTTCCGCGTAGTTGCTCCGAGTGACGTGGCAAAGTACGCCTATGCCGGAGACAGCGCCCGGATGGAGCGGGACATCAGGCGACTCAAACAGCAGTCGCTCCTGACCGAAAAGACGCTGGAAATATCGGGCAAAAAGACCCTGCGCGTCATCACGCTGACCAAACAGGGAGCGAAGCTTCTCCGAAAGACCAACCGGCTCCCCGACGAGCAGGAGATTTATCACGGTTTGGTAAAGCCGCGAGAGGCCAAACATGATGCGGATTTGTACCGCCTCTATCAGAAGGAGGCCAGCCGGATCGAACGCGCGGGCGGCAAGTCCCTGCGCGTCATTCTCGACTACGAACTCAAGCGCGATCTCTACCGCGACCTCGTCGCGCTCGGTCCACAGAAAGACGATCCAGACGCGAAGGGATTGATTGCCGAAAAGCACCATCTTCAAGCGGTCAACGGAAAGATTCCCCTGCCGGACCTTCGCATTGAATACGAGAACGCTCAGGGCGAACTGAGCCGAGTGGACCTAGAGCTGGCAACCCGCCACTACCGCCCGCGAGGATTGGCGGCAAAAGCCAGAGCGGGATTCTCCCTCTACAGCCACCCCGAAGAGGCATCGCGTCTGCGCCGCATTCTGCACGACCAGGACCTTACCGCAGGAATCTTCGCGCTATGACTATCTCGCCGTCCCATCTCGATGCTCTGAAGGCCCTCGGCTACACCGAGCCGGAAGCACGATTCCTTTATCTCGTTGCAACGCACTCGGGCTACTTCGTGGCGCGTCAATTCCTCGGCTTTACCGCCTCCCATTGGGGCAAACGGACCACCACGTTTTGGGCCAAGCTCCGTGCTCAGAAACATGCCCGCACGGAGTGCTTTCCGAAGAGCGGCGTGATCTATCACATCTTTTCGCGCCGCCTCTATCGCCAGATCGGGCGGGAGAACCTTCGCAATCGCCGCGAACATGAAATCGAGTTCATCCGTCAACGCCTCGCCATGCTCGATTTTGTTCTCGCTAACCCCGCCCAAACGTACCTTGAAACCGAACCCGAAAAGGTCCGCTTTTTCTGCGAGCAACTAAAGGTGCCCAGCCACTTTCTGCCCGCCAAGACCTATCACGGACAGCGCGAATCCCAGCCCACGATTCGCTACTTCGTGGACAAGTTCCCGATGTTTTTGGGCGATGCGTCTCTCACTCCACCTGTGGTGACGTTCACCTTCGTTCAGGGCTGCGAGGCGAGCATGACCGAATTCGTTCACCACCTCGAAGACTACCTGCCCCTGTTCCGGCAACTTTCCGAATTCCGGTTGCTCTATCTGGCGCGGACAGATTCGCATTTCCAGGCAGGGAAGGAATTGTTCGACTCGCTGGTCGCGATTCCGCTTCAGTCCGATGCCGCAGGCGACATCGTCCGGTATTTCGAAGTCCGCAAGGCGTGGGATCTGAGGCAGTACAGCAGCCTAAGCGAAGCGGACCTGATCTTCCGCAATCACGCGAAGGCGCGTTTCGTCGGAGACCGCTTCGAACACCTCTATCGCGGCTGGAAGGCTGGCCGCGTGACCGAGGAAAATATCCGTCAGGAATTCGGCTCAGACGGTCGCCGCCACTCCGTCCATTTCGCCGCGCAAATCCTTCTGCGGATAGGTCCGAAAGAAGGTGAATCCAACGGCGAAAGGGTGCAGGGCGCGGAAATGACGCCTACAACGTCGCCTTCACAAGTTTCCGCACCGCCCGAGGCTGCGAAGTCCTTTACCCAGACACGGATCGCAAGATCGTGAAAAGGAAAGTCACCGTGGAAAAAACACTAAATCGGGCGGGAGCGACCCCACTTTTTCGGCTTTCAGCCGCCCAAAAAGTTCATGGGGTCGCTCCCGCCCTCCGTCACAGATGACTATGCCATGTGTTTTTTCCACGGTGACAAGAGGCCCAGCAAAGCAAGACGAACGGCTTTTAGGAGGCATGAAATGTCCATCATCAAGAAAGCACCGACGATCAAGACACGCGAAGTTCATCTCGAAGAACCCGTCAACGAGCTGCTCGAAGACTATGCCCGCTTCATCGAAAGCAGCCCCGACCACGTTCTCAATGCGGCGCTGAAGAAAGTCCTCTGGCGCGACCAGGACTACCGCAAGTGGCGGGACCAGCGCCGCAGCGGTTTCGAGAAGCCGCAATCCACCGACCCGAGGCCAAAGGCATGATGCAACGTACTCTCCACTCGCGCGGCTTTGTCTCCGCGCTACTGGCGATGGGCACGGGAGCCTTCCTTTATTACACGCAGCCGTTTCCCACAGACCAGATTTTTCTGCGCGTGATCGCACTGCGCGCTCCCCGCGCTTTTCTCAGCTTCGAATGCCTATACAACGTCGCACTTTTCACAACGCCGTTTATGGTGTTTTCGACCGTGCTCTCGGGTCTCTACGTCTTCACGTTGAAAGTGCGGCACCGCATCTCGCCGGGCCACCTTCCCCAGTATCCCGACCCGCGCAAGAGGAACGAGCTTTATCTCATGGTCGGTGAAGTCCACAACCCCCGCAAACCGGGACCCTCCGAGACCCCGCGATGGCTCAGGATTCCCGAACGCGGATTATTCACCGGCATTGCGATTTTCGGCGCGGTCGGAAGCGGCAAGACGAGCTGCTGCATGTACCCGTTTGCCGAGCAGATTCTGGCCTACCAATCTGCCGATGAGGAGAAGCGCGTCGGCGGGCTCATTCTCGAAGTGAAAGGCGACTTCTGCCGCAAGGTAAAGCGCATTCTCGACCGCCACGGACGGGGCGAGGATTACATCGAGATCAGCCTCGATTCCGAATATCGATACAACCCTCTCCATAACGACCTTGACGCCTATGCCCTGGCGTTCAGCATCGCGTCGTTATTGAACAATCTGTTTGGCCGTGGCAAGGAACCCTTCTGGCAACAGGCATACACGAATCTCGTCAAGTTCATCATCCTTCTTCATAAGGTCGCCTACGATTACGTCACCCTCTTCGATGTCTACCAGTGCGCCATCTCGCCGAGGCTTCTCGAAGAGAGGATTCACGAGGCGGAAGACATTGTCATGGGACGCCATTACGTCGCCATTAAGCCGGATGTCTACGGCGCGCGGGCGGCGGACTTTGCGGGCCTGGGATTCGTTCACGATCCGAAGGAAGACCGCTATCTCGCTCCGGCCAGTCCGCAACTGCGTGAGACGCTCCACAACCGGAGCATCGGCTTCGAGTCCCGAAGCGTGCAGGACCCTGCGCAGGCCGACCCCGCAAAGCTTGAACAACTGGAAGCGGTCAAGCGCTGGTTTGAAGACGACTGGAAACGCATCGAACCCAAGCTGCGCACCTCCATCGTTGAGGGAATATCGGTTTTTCTTTCTCTGTTCGACGACAACCCGAAAGTGAAAAGAGTCTTTTGCCCCAAGAAGGAATGCTACGACCCGACAAAAAACACGAACAACCAGCTCGGCAAGCCTCTGCCTTCCTTCTCCTGGCTGATTGAAAACGGCAAGGTGTGCGCCCTCAATTTCCCGGTCGGAATGAACCCCGGACTCGCCAAGGCTCTTGGCGTAATGATGAAGCTCGATTTTGAGCGCGCCACGCTCAACCGTATTCCCGAAATCGAAGCCCACCCGGACCGGCATTTCAGGCAGGTTATGTTCCTCTGCGATGAATACCAGCACTTTGCAACGGTAGGCGAGAACGATCCCACAGGAGACGAGAAGTTCTTCAGTCTCTCGCGGCAGCCCAAGTGCATTTCGATCATCGCTACGCAAAGCGTCAGTTCGCTAAAATCCGCCCTGCCGGGCGACACCTGGCGGACACTCCTGCAAACCTTCCGCACCAAGATTTTCCTGGCGCTTTCGGATGACTTTTCCGCGCGCACCGCAAGCGAACTCTGTGGGCGGGAAGACAAGCTCAAAATCAGCTACAACCTCTCGGAAAGCGGCCATGACGCACGCGTGAGCCTGCTCACCGGGAAGGCCATATCGCACAAGGCCAATATCACCGCCTCGAAGAGTTATAACACGCAGAGCGATTACCGCTTCGACATGAAGACGTTCACCGAGTTGCGCAACGCGCAGTCAGTAACGATTGCCTACGACGGTTTCAACCCCATGCCGCCGATGTTCTGCTATCTCAAGCCCTATTTCAACGACCCGAACAAGTCCTATTTCCGGCAGGTCGCGGATGGCGAGCTATGACGAATGAAATGGAGCGCCAGCAATGAATGGATTTGAAATGATTCTGCCGTTTCTGAAGCCCATCGAGCACCTGATTCTCGATGACTCGATCAGCGAAGTGATGGTCAACGGTGCGAACCAGGTATTCATCGAGAAGGCAGGCTTCCTCCAGCAAGTCAAAGGCGTATCCCTTGGAGAGAAGTCACTCATGGTCGCCGTGAAGAATATCGCCCGGCGATTGGGTGACGACATCTCGGAATCAAAGCCCATCCTGGACTCGCGCCTACCTGACGGCAGCCGCGTCGCCGCTGTTATACCGCCGTGCAGCCTGCGCGGAGTCACGCTCACCATCCGCAAGTTCAACGCGCGCCACTTTGAAATAGAGGATCTCATTCATGCCGGAACGCTCGACCGCACGCTGGCCAATCGCCTTGAGGATTATGTCCTCGCCCGCAAGAACATCCTGATAAGCGGCGGGACCGGAACCGGCAAGACCACGCTGCTTAATATCCTCGGGAAGTTCATCCCGGAAGACGAACGAATCCTGCTCATCGAAGACACCGCCGAAATTCAGATGGCCCAGCCGAACCTGGTCCGGTTCGAGGCCCGGCAAGCACAGAACGGCATACCCGCAGTGGCGATCCGTGATCTTCTGAAAGCCGCTCTCCGGCATCGCCCTGATCGCATTATTCTCGGAGAGATTCGCGGAGGCGAGGCATTCGATCTGCTACAGCTTCTGAATACAGGTCATTCGGGAACGCTTTCCACCATCCATGCGAACTCAGCCAGACAAGGGCTGGCGCGGTTCACGAGTTGCGTGCTCCAGAGCGGAGTGGAGCTGCCTTACCGTGCCGTCAAGACCAACATCGGCGACTCGCTCAATGTGATTATTCAGGTCGAGCGCAGGCCGGGACGCCGTTTCATCTCCGAAGTCCTTGAAATCAATAGCTACGATCCAGACGCCGATCTCTACGATTTCGGCGCTGTCTACTTGGCAAAGCGAGAACAGCCATGACAACGGAATCAGCGTTCCCACCGAAATCTCTGTCAGCATCGGAGTATGTCCTCGCGCTCTTCGAGCCTACAGATAACGTTGCAGTCCTGGCCCGGAATCGCAGGGCTGGCCGCACAGTTCAACGGATCACATCGGCGGAAACCGTGGCCGGTCCAGAGTTCCAGTCCTGGCTGAGGAACGAGAACGCGGGAGGCGCAGACGTTTTCATCGGAATGAACCCGATCAAGGACGGAGCCGATGCTCGGACGAAGCCTAATATCAGCGAAATCCGCCATCTCTACCTCGACATCGATACAAGCGGGCACGACGCGCTGGACGCGATTCGTAATTCATCCGAGATTCCCGCGCCGAACTTCGTTCTCGACACATCCCCCGGCAAACATCAGGTCGTCTGGAAAGTCGAAGGCATAGGCCAGCAGGAGGCTGAATCCATGCTGCGAGCGATGGCCAATCAGTTTGGCGGCGATCCGGCAGCGACCGACTCCACTCGTGTTTTGCGTCTGCCGGATTTTTCCAACAGAAAGTACGAGGAGGAATTCATCGTCGAAGCCCACCAGGAATCGAGCCAGATTTACCACGCGCGCGACTTCCGGCTTCAGGACGATTCGCCCGACACCGCTCGTCAGTTGGGCGACGAAGGTGGACGAAGAATTCCGCACGGACACAGGAGCCAGTCCGAGCAGGATTGGGCCTACGCCAAGCGCGCTCTCGCCCGTGGCGATGACCCCACGCTTGTGATCCAGCGCATCGCTGATTTCCGTGCTGAGGAAAAGGCCAATCCTGAGTACTACGCGCGCCACACGGTAATGAAAGCTGAAGCGTCACTGCGCGCGACCGCGTCCTCTCCAGAATTCTCGGGCAGTGTTCCGATCGCGACGAGCGAGCCGAGCCTAGAACCCTGACTCCAATTTAGGAGTGTCGCGCGAGCCTGCCCAGTGACCGATCTGCATTCGAATGAAACCGTCCGTCAAACTCGACCCAGCACTCAAAAGCTGGCTGGACAATGTAATCATCCCGGCTCTGCTACGGGAATATCTGCAACAACTTCGTGCTGAGGATCGAAAAGCGCTTGCTATGGATTCAAGGGCTGGCGTAGTGTCGCTTTCAGGAATCACCGAAAGCAAAGGAGCAACTGAATGACACTCCGATGCGCGGCCTACGCCCGCTACTCTAGTGACCTGCAGAGTCCTACCTCGATTGAAGATCAACTGAGAAAGTGCCGAGAATATGCGATCTCACACGGTTTCCAATTCTTGGACGAGCATGTTTACATCGATCAGGCTCTCAGTGGCGTTGGAGCAGACCGTCCGGGGCTTGCTAATCTCATGGCGGCTGCGGTTTCCCAATCCAAACCTTTTGACGTAATCCTCGTGGACGATAGCAGCCGCCTTTCGCGCAGTACGAAGGACGCCCTCACTATCTTCGAGCGCCTTAATTTTTGTGGAGTGCGACTTATTGCCGTTAGTCAGGGTATCGACTCTCAGGACGAGCAGGCCCAGGTTCTAGTGACCGTACACGGAATGGTCGACAGTTTGTATGTCCGGGAGCTTGCGAAGAAGACGCACCGAGGACTAGAAGGCTTGGTCCTGAAGGGACGGCATGCTGGCGGACGCATTTTTGGATAC
>Ga0335077_10010193_pt1 | contig 11685 bp, 12 predicted proteins | sample Lox_Sample_31_FD_207151 | JGI IMG/M metagenome (GOLD analysis project Ga0335077, IMG submission 207151) | Soil microbial communities from Loxahatchee National Wildlife Refuge, Florida, United States - Lox_Sample_3.1 | ecosystem: Environmental > Terrestrial > Soil > Wetlands | place: USA...
GCCCTCGCCGAACAGGTACACTTCGCCGAGAGATTGATATCGTTCTGGTTTGCTGCTCAAGGCCAGAGCCGTGATTTCGCCTCGGTTCCCTCGGGTCTTTCCGAGCAGGGCAACCGTGACCCATCCGGGTTCCGGCTCCGTCACTCGAGAATTTCCAGCGTGAAGCGCCGGTTGAGCTTCATTCCGGCCGCACCTAGGATAGTACGTATGGAACGAGCGGTGCGCCCTTGCTTGCCGATGACCTTTCCCAAGTCGCTGGGCGCCACCTTCAACTCCAGAACCGTGACCTGCTCGCCTTCCACCATGCGCACCGATACGTCGTCGGGGATGTCAACCAGGGCCTTCGCGATGTCTTCTATCAACTGTTTCATACACCCCGCCTCCCTGAATCCATGGTAGCGCGAACATCGCAGAAGGCTTTGCGCGACGCGCCTTTGAGCAACAGTAGGTGGTTCGTTTTCTTACAGTTAGGCGGTGGGCGCCGCCGCGGCGGGGTTCGATGCCACCAGCCGCTTCACTGTCTCCGACATTTGAGCACCGTTCTTGGTCCAGTAATCCAGCCGGTCGTGCTTCAACAGCACCTGGGCGGGTTGCGACACCGGATTGTAATGCCCCACCACTTCGAGGTTGCGGCCGTTGCGGGCCCGCTCCTTCTCGATCACCACCACGCGATAAAACGGCTTCTTTTTGGCGCCAAACCGCGCCAGACGAATCATGAGCATCTGATCTCCAACACTTTATCCGCCCATTTCCCCGAATGGGAAGCCGGCCGGCAGTTTCATCTTTCCGAGTTTTTTCCCCAGCAGACCGCCCGACAACCCCTTCATCATTTTCTTGGCCTGGGCATACTGCTTCAATAATTGATTCACATCCTGCACCGACGTGCCGCTGCCCTTGGCAATGCGCCTCCGGCGGCTGCCGTTGATGATCATATGATTGTTGCGCTCACGCGGCGTCATCGAATCGATGATCGCCACCACGCGATTGACTTCCTTCTCCTCGATCTTGACGTCCTTCAATTCCTTGAGCATGCCGACCTTCGGCATCATATCGAGGAGCGACCCGAGCGGTCCCAGCTTGCGGATCTGCCGCAACTGGTCGCGAAAATCTTCCAGAGTAAACTCGTTCTCGATGAGTTTGCGCTGCATCTCGACGGCTTTTTTCTTGTCGATCGCCTCTTCGGCCTTCTCGATGAACGACAGGATGTCGCCCATTCCAAGAATGCGGTTGGCGGCGCGATCGGGGTGAAACGGTTCGAGCGCATCGAATCTTTCGCCCACGCCCACAAATTTCAGCGGCTGGCCGGTGACATTGCGGATCGAGAGCGCCGCGCCGCCGCGGGCATCGCCATCCATCTTGGTGAGAATGACGCCGGTGATGCCGAGCCGTTTGTGAAACTCGTCCGCGGACTTGACGGCGTCCTGGCCGGTCATGGCGTCCGCCACGAACAGAATCTCGACCGGGTTGAGCTGTTCTTTGAGCTGCTGCAGCTCGACCATGAGCTGATCGTCGATATGCAGACGGCCGGCCGTGTCGACCAGCAGCACATCGCGGCCGGATTGAACGCATTCGCGGCGCGCGCCTTTGGCCAGCTCGAGCGGCTGCGATTCGCCGTCGGTACCTTCGTAGATTGGCTGGCCGATCTCCCGGGCAATCACTTTAAGTTGTTCGCGCGCAGCCGGCCGGTATATGTCGACCGAAACCAGTTGCGGCCGGTGCCCGTTCTTGGAGATCCAGCGCGCCAGCTTGCCCGTCGAGGTCGTCTTACCGGAACCTTGCAGGCCGACGATCAGGAACACGCTCGGCGGCTCGTTGGCAAACCGCAGCTTCGACTCGTGACTGCCGAGAATCTTGATCAGCTCTTCATGAACGATCTTGACGACCTGTTGGGATGGAGAAAGCGCGCTCAGCACCTCTTCGCCCATGGCCTTCTCTTTGATGTTCTCGATGAGCTGCTTGACCACCCGGAAATTGACGTCGGCCTCGAGCAGCGCCATGCGGATTTCGCGCAGGGCAGTCTCCATGTTCGCGGCCGAGAGCTTGCCTTCGCCCCGCAGGTTCTTGAAAACCCGCTGCAGTTTTTCCGATAGGTTGTCGAACATGGATGCTGTACACCTCCGCACGCATTGCGCTGCGGAGACGCTTCGGCGGTTCTTCTAGTATACCCGGTTACGCCGCCGGAGGAGGGGCGATGCGGATGCTGCTGGCCGCCATCTTTCCGGTGCGGTCCATTCCCAGCTCGTAGAGTACGCGCGTGCCCGGGCGGAGATCCGTGGCCAGGCCCTCGGCCAGCCGCGAGACGTGGAAAAAGATGTCTCTGCCGCCGTCATCAGGGCGCAGAAATCCGAAACCCTTGGCTTCGAAGTACGTGACGACGCTGCCGGCCTGCTCGCCGCTCGGGACGTCGCCGGAAGCATCCGCCGATCCGCCCCCACTCTGGGCCGGCCGGCTGGTCTTATCACCGACACCTTGCTTGATCAATGCCAAGTCGTCTTCGGTGAGTTCTGTGGGCGCGTGTGTTTCGGTGGGAATCTGGAGGTTCGGATTGCGCTTCCGGGCCTCTTCGAATAATCGTTTCTGGCGTGCGTTCAAACGAAAAAACCTCGAATTCGAGCGCCTACGCCGTCACAGGCGTGGACTTCTTCCGGCGCGAGCCCTTTTTCTCGGCGGGAGGCTGCCGGTCGCTCTTTTTTAAATTGCCCATCACCAGGTTGGTGACGAACTTCTTTTCACCGTGATCGTCGAACTTGATCACGATGCGCTCTTCACTGCAGGACAGGACGGTACCCAAACCAAACTTATCGTGCTCCACTTGGGCGCCCTGCGAAAAGGTATTGGAAGCCATAAATTGTCAGCTCTGTCTCCTCACGAACAATGCCGGGATGGGGGCTGGAGAGGAATCGGCGAGTCTAGAATGTAACACACTAAATCTAGACACATTCTAGCAAATCGGGCCCGGCCTGTCGAGCCGCCGTCCGGCCGCTTCCGGGGACCGTTCCACCCCACTCGATGATCTTGTGAAGATTCTTCGGAACGAAATCGATTTTCGCTCGTATTTATGGCATGCGCTTCCGGTCGATGATCGAGTGGAGTATGCTAAACCTCATGCCGAGACGCGAATCCCCCCTGCAAAGCGAGTTTCTCCAGGGAACCCTGGACATGCTGGTGCTGCAAAGCCTGGTTTTGGGCCCAGCCCACGGACATACGATTGCCCACGCGATCGAACGCGGGTCCGAGGAGGTCCTTCAGGTTGAACACGGCTCCCTCTATCCGGCCTTGCATCGGCTTGAGGATCGCGGGTGGATTGCCTCATTCTGGGGAACCTCGGAGAACAATCGCAAAGCGAAATATTACCGGCTGACGCCCGCCGGCCGGAAGCAGTTGCTGGCCCAGACTACCCGTTGGGAGCAGGTGGTGCAAGCGATTGGGCGCATCTTGAAGCCGGTTTCGGAGAAACCCCGATGAGCTGGCTGCGTTTTTTCCGCCGCGCGAATTGGGACCAGGAGCGTGTCGAAGAGATCGATTCCTACGTGCAGATCGAGACCGACGAAAACCTCGCCCGCGGCATGACCGCGGAGGCGGCCCGCGCGGCGGCTCAGCGGAAATTCGGGAATCGCACGCAGATCCGAGAGGAGATTTATCGCATGAACACCATGGCCGTGCTCGACTCCCTTGCCAAAGATGCGCGGCACGGGCTGCGCTCCCTCCGGCACAATCCCACGTTCACCGTAGTCGCTCTATTGACGCTCGCGATCGGGATCGGCGCGAATACCGCCGTGTTCAGCGTCATCAATGGCGTCCTCTTGAATCCGCTGCGCTATCCGAAGCCGGAACAGTTGGTTGCTCTGCGGCAACTCGCGCCGGGTGCGGCGGGGCTCGCCAGCTTCAGCGACGGGCTCATGCTGTCGCCATCCATGTACTTCACCTACTCCGAGCAGAACCAGTCGTTCCAGTCATTGGGCGTTTGGAGTCCGGGCACGGCGAACGTCACCGGTTTGGGAGAGCCGGAACAAGTGCGCGGCATCGCCGTCAGCGACGGCGTGCTCCAGGCCCTTGCCGTGCCGCCGGCGGCGGGCCGCTGGCTTTCGCCGGCCGACCAGGTGCCGCGCGGTCCGGAGCGCGTCATGCTGAGCTACGGCTATTGGCAGAGGCACTTCGGCGGCGCGCGCTCGGCGGTCGGGCGCAATCTCACGGTCGATTCGCGGCCCCGCGAAATTGTCGGCGTGATGCCGCGCGAGTTCCGGTTTCTGAACCAGGATTTTGACCTCATCATGCCGCTTGCGTTCGATCGCAGCCGGGCGATCCTGGCCGGCTTCGGCTTCCAGGGCATAGCGCGCCTCAAGCCGGGAGTGCCCATCGCACGAGCCAACGCGGACCTGGCGCGGCTCGTTCCGGTCTGGATGGACTCCTGGACCAACGGCCCAGGGACGAACGGAAAGGTCTACGCGACCTGGAAAATCACACCTGCCATTCGCTCGCTGAAAGAAGAGATGGTCGGCAACGTCAGCGACGTTCTCTGGGTCGTCATGGCCACCATCGGGCTGGTGATGCTGATTGCCTGCGCCAATGTCACGAATCTCCTGCTGGTGAGGGCGGAGGTGCGGCAGCAGGAATTGGCGCTTCGCTCGGCTCTCGGCGCGAGCCGCGGCCGCATCGCCGGCGCCCTGCTGGTGGAAAGCCTGATGCTTGGCGTGATGGGCGGCGTGCTCGGAATGGGACTCGCCGGAGTGGGGGTGCGCCTCCTGCTGGCGATCGGTCCGGCCGCACTGCCGCGCTTGGGCGAAATCTCCATCGATTCCCGAACCTTCGCGTTCGCGCTGATGTTGTCAGTGCTCTCGGGCCTGATCTTCGGATCGATTCCCGCATTGAAATATGCCGGGACGCGGATCTCCGAGATACTTCGGAGCGCGGGCCGGACCGCGAGCACCAGCCGCCAACGCCATCGTGTGCGCAACCTGTTGGTCATCGCACAGGTGGCCATGGCGCTGGTCCTGCTGGTGAGCGCCGGTCTGATGATCCGCACTTTCCGCGCCCTCCGAACGGTGGACCCTGGATTCACTCACGCTGATCATCTCCAGACAATGCGAATTGCGATTCCCGCTTCGCTGATCGCGAAGCCGGAGCAGGCGTTCCGCATCCAAAACGAGATTACCGACAAGGTGTCGGCGATTCCCGGGGTGAGCTCCGCCGGTTTCGCCAGCGACATGCCGATGGAGGGATACGGCTCAATGTGGGACGAGATTTACGCGCAAGACCACACCTATCCTCCGGGCGAAATTCCGCCGCTCCGGTATTACAAGTACGTCTCGCCGGGCTTCTTTCACGCGGCCGGCACGCGCATGATCGCAGGCCGCGATCTCACCTGGGCCGAGGTCTACAACCGCCGGCAACTGGTATTGCTATCCGAAAATCTCGCCCGCGAGTTGTGGGGCACGGCGTCGGCCGCCGTCGGCAAGCACATCCGCGAATTCACTTTCAGTCCATGGTGGGAGGTGGTCGGCGTCGTCCAGGATGTTGCGGAGAACGGTGTCGACGCCAAGGCGCCCGAGATCGTCTATTGGCCCCCGATGATGGAGAACATGTTCGGTCCAGGGCCGCTCGATGTCAGGCGCGCTGTGACCTTCGTAGTCCGTAGCGACCGCGCCGGCACCGAAGCGTTTCTCAACCAGGTGCGGCAGGCGGTCTGGTCGGTGAATGCCAGCCTCCCGGTGGCGACCGTGCGAACGATGCAGGAGGTCTACGATCAATCGCTCGCACGCACCTCTTTCACGCTGATCATGCTTGCCATCGCGGGAGCCATGGCGCTGCTGCTCGGCATCATCGGGATTTACGGCGTGATCTCGTACGGCGTGTCGCAACGCCGGCGCGAAATAGGAATTCGGCTGGCGCTCGGTTCGCCTCTGGGGACTCTCCAACAAATGTTTGTCCGCCACGCCCTGTTGCTGACGGGTATCGGCATGGCAGTCGGGTTCGGCGCGGCTTTGGGCCTGACGCGGTTGATGACTTCGCTGCTGTTCGGTGTTAGTCCGCTCGACCCGGTTACCTATGGTGCGGTGCCGGTGGTTCTCGCCGGAGCGGCGGTGTTGGCCAGCTACCTGCCCGCCCGCCGCGCCGCCGCCGTGGATCCCGTGGAAACGCTGCGAGCCGAATGAACGATAGTTGCGCCGGTTCTTCCGGCCGCGAGCGTCCGCTTACTGCCACAAGAACATGCTGAGCACGACATCCTCCGCGTCCGGCATGCTCGCCGAACGCTGGTCTTGGAACACCGTGCTCTTCAACAGATCGCTCGCCCGGATCGGATGCTTCACCAGCTCACTCGCATTTCTTAGCAACACCTGCAACTCTTCCCGCGGTTTTCCCGTAATCGCACCCTCGGGCTCCAGGGCCTTATCCAGCACTTGTAGCCACGGCCGCAAGTCGCCTTCCACCGCGCCCAGATCCTTTTGCCACCCCTGTCGCATCTGGCGAAATGCGAGCGGCAGAATATTGTCTTTGTCAGTGGTGGTTCGGGACGCCAGCCACCACGACTGGACCTCGTCCATGGGCTTGAACGCGGCAATCCCCAGACGCAAGCTGCCGCGATGACTTGCCGCGAACTCCTTCATATCGGTCGTAATGTAGTCGCCATCGCCCGTCACGTCGTCGGTGTACCATGACACAATCAGGCAGTCGACGTCGTTCTGATTGATCGCCTGCTCCGGCTTCGATTCGCCGTCGTAGTAGCTTTCCTTCACGCGCAGCGAGCCATTATCGTGCCCGACCAGGAGAACCGAACCCGATTTCCCCGTACTGTTGCTCGTGTGGCCGCCATAGTACAGAGTAAACGGCTCGCTCTCCGCCGATTCCTTGTATCCGCGGATTCGCTGAAACTTCACCGTGTACTTCGGACCGAGATACAAAAATGCGGTCGTGATCTGCACGCTCTCCAGTCTCTGTCCGGGAGTGCGGTAGTAGACCCCCCAGAATAGATTCCGTAGCGTTTCCGTTTCGTTCGCGCCCAGAACATCCGCGAAATCGTCCCCGGTCTCGCCTTTCCATGCCGCGTAATCCTTCCATCCGGTCCTTTGCTGGCCTTCCCAGACGTCGTGAGCCAGCCCTTGCAAGGTGGCCTCTTTCGTGAGGTTTACCTCCGGATAGAATCGGGTGAAGATCACAAGGGCCACGATCCAAAGGACCGCCGGCCCCCCGAGCGCCAGGCTCAGCCCCCACATATTGCCGCCGAGGCTGGCTTTCGCGTTAAAAATGAGCGCGGAGACTGTCGAGATCGCGAAGAACAACAGCAGCAAGGTAACGCGGTACACGAACAAATCCCGTGTGGCGCCCGACTGGATCGTGAGATAAACCGCGGTGGCGAGCGCCGCCGCCGCCATCCCGACTGCGATCCAGACCAGTTGCTCGCGCGGTGTACTGGCTCTGGCATGGGCAGTGGCCGTTCCCATACCGCTTTAGTGACACCGCGCCGCCAATCGTTTCACCGGACCCGAATTTCCGGATACGGCGCCAACCGCACGACCGGTTCTGTCTATATCAGGGATTTACCGAAACATAGGCTCGTGTCGGGCGACGAAACATATTCGCCGAATAGGGGAATGCGTCTGTACCCCATCGACTCATACAGCTTGATCGCCGGCGTCAGACGGGTACCGGTCTCCAGCACGATCCTGCTTACGCGGAGTTGCCGCGCCTCGTCCTCAAGGGCTTCAACGACAGCGCGCCCGATGCCTTGACCGCGGGCAGACGGGTCCACGTACATCCGCTTGAGTTCTGCAGTCGCTTCGTCGAGTCGCCGGACTGCACCGCACCCGACCGCCCGGTCGTCGACATAGGCGACAACGAAGGTGCCCTCGTCCAGCTTCACCTGCGCTTCGCTCAGAGAGAAGTGATTTGCGCCTGGCTCGGGAAACATCGCGGTCAGTTCCGCATTCAGTGCCGTGATGAGCCGGACTCCGTCGGGCGCAGCTAGCGTACTGCGGCGAATCTCTACGGCCGGCACACCCCGATTGTATCTGGGCCAGCCCGGGTCGGCGGGCAGGCGGAAGAAGAACCCAGTTCAAGCTATTGCGGCAGACCCACCTTGGAGCAAAGTGCGGAAAAGCGCCTGTCAGAACGTAAGCCGTCGAGCAAGAAGTCAGTCCTTAAGCTGAGCAGGCCGAGATCACGCTCCTGGTAGGCCATATCGAGCCAGCGAAAAGCGCTGTTCGTATCTCCCCTGTTCGCATAAAGTGTGGCGATTTCATAAGGTGACGAGTAGCTTTTCTGGCGCTGCGTCAGCCGGATTTCGAGCGCCTTGCTCATGGCGCCTGTCCAGCCGGACTCACGATAACCCTTCGCCATGGCGGAAGACAAATCCAACTCGTTCTGGTCGACGCTAAGATGACCATACAAACGGAATTCCTCAATGACTTTTGAGTACATGCCTTTGCCCCAATAAGCTTGCGCTAAACAGAGGTGGGCTCCGGCGAAAGTCGGACTCGCCTTTGCCAGTTTTTGACACACAGTCAGCGCCTCATCGTAGCGGCGCGCCGCGTAAAGGACCGTACCCCTTGTCACGGCGGTCAGAGGAGACAGCGGGTCGAGTTCAAAGGCGCGATTCGCTTCGGAAATAGCCTCGCGTTCTCTGCCGCCAATCCGGCTCAGATCCTGCGCGTACCAACGATGAGCCGCGACGTCGTTGGGATCGAGTGCAATGGCTTTCTTATACTCGCCCTCTCCCGCCGCAAAATCCCAGTCGTATTCGATTTTCTTGCTGCCTAAAATGGCGTGCGGGTGGGCGAGCGACGCATCCAATTCCAGAGCTTTACGCGCAGCAGCCTCGGACTTGGGATAGGTTTCTGCAGGATTGCCGCCATAACTAACAAATACGGAATAAGCGTCGGCTAAGCCGGAGTATGCCAGCGCAAAATTGGGATCGTCGGCGATCGCCTGGTTGAAGTAGGAGATGGAACTTTGGATCTCCGACGCCGTTCGTTGATTCCAGTGGTAGCGGCCTTTCAGGTATAAGTCAAATGCGTCCCGATTCTGAGTGGCTTGTCTCGTGATTTGTTCTCTTTGTGAATCGCTGAGACTCGAACGGACCTTGGCGGCGACGTCGCCGGCAATCTCCTGCTGCAACGAGATGATATCGGCGCTGCCACGGCTGTAGTGCTGACCCCAAACTGCAGTGTTATCGCGCACATTGATCATTTCTACTCTGACATCGATCCGGTCGCCGCGAGTCACGACTCGGCCCGTTACGACGGCAGAGACCCCCAATTCCCGCCCGGCATTCCGGACGTCGAGGTCCGTCCCCTTATAGCGGAAAACCGATTGGAGAGACTTTACCTTCAATTCCGGCACGTGAACGAGGCTGTCGATCAGGGATCCGGTCATACCCTCCGTCAGATAGTCGGAATTTGCGTTGCCGGCTGCGTAGGCGAATGGCAGAACTGCAATAGATGGAATCTCGGCAGATCGTTTGAAACCCAGTCCGCCCGTAGCCAGCAGCCCGAGCGCGAGTAGAGCAGCCGCGATCCAGTGGACGCGAATCTTTCGTTTTCTTGGACTCGCTGCCGGCGCTGCCGCCGTGCCCACGGAGTCAGTCTGTCGTTGCAGCCGCTTCAGATCAGCCAGAATATCGCCGGCATGCTGGTAACGGACAGCGCAGTCCTTTTCCAGAGCTTTGTCGATAATCCGTTCCAGCCCGGCGGGTAGGTCCGGATTCAGGCGGCTTGGCGAAACCGGAGTTCGGTTCAGAATGGAGTCAATCGTCACCCCCGATGTCTTGCCGCGGAAAGGCGCCGTGCCGGTTGCCATTTCGTAGAGCACCACTCCAAAAGAAAACAGGTCGCTACGTCCATCGAGTTCGTCGCCCCGCACTTGCTCGGGAGACATGTAGTCCAGAGTTCCCTGAATCGTGCCGGGGTGGGTCAAGGCCCCGGTACTGATCACGCCAGTGGATTCTGCGGAACCAGACGCCGGTGTAAGGACGCGAGGTGCGGTTCGTGTAGGCTTCGCGAGGCCGAAATCCAGGAGCTTTGCGTGCCCGTGCTTCGCTACAACAATATTGGAGGGCTTGATATCGCGGTGCATCACGCCCTTCGCGTGCGCGGCATTCAGGGCTTCACAAATTTGTGTGCCAATCGAAAGAATGGTTTCCAAGTCCAACGGACCTTTCCCAATCCGCTGCTGCAGCGTCACGCCGTCCAGGTATTCCATGACGATGAAACGCTGCCCGCCGTGTTCACCGATTTCGTAGATGGTGCAAATGTTGGGATGATTGTGGGCGGAGCCCGCGAGAGCCTCTCGGCGGAGGCGTTCCACCGCAATCCAGTTATTTGCGATGTCATCGGGCAGGACTTTCAACGCGACGAAGCGGTGAAGTTCGGTATCCTCAGCCTTGTAGACGACGCCCATGCCGCCGGAGCCGAGCTTCGAGACGATCCGGTAGTGTGAGATGGTGCGGCCGATCATGGGATGAGAAGCGAAAATCGCGGGTTCTAGCCAGGTGCGTCTACCAGTTAAGAGTCACGGAATCAGATGTTTGTTTGAGCAACTCCATGAGTTCGGACACCGCCGTGTAAGCTGGAGAATATGGCTATGGGCGCTAGTTCCGCGGCAGCCGCGATTGCGCGGGCGATTAAAGCTTCGGGAGTACTGGTGCGAGTCGCGCCGGATGAATTCGTCAAAATCCTGAGTCGTGCGAAGGAGCCGTTGGTTGTTGTCGCGGAAGGTGGACTGTTTCGCACGAATTATCAATACCTCGCTGGGTACAAAGGCCTGGCATTCTACACCAAATCAGATGCGCCGCTGAATCTGCCCGGCAGTGCCGAACTGGTGAAAGCAAGCCGCATCTGGATACCCGGCTGACGTTCCGGCGCCATGTCACATTCCGCTGCCCCATCCCGTCTCACCGTCGGAGATAGGAGGAGTTGAAATGATCAAATGGATACTACGGAGAGCGATTGGTAAATTCGAGCGAACCTGGAAGTACGACGCCAGTTATATGCGTGACATCATCGACGTGAGTCCGCGCGCCGCCTGGCTGTTCTCCCGCGCTGCCACGTTAGGGCAGTTTCGGCGGGACATCCCCATCGAGCCCTGGTTTGCCGCCGGCATTACTGCCGTGCGTCACGAGGATTGCGGCCCTTGTACGCAGTTGGGCGTCGCGATGGCCGAGCGGGCCGGCGTCAGTCCGGCGGTTGTGCGAGCCGTCCTCACCGACAATCCCGCCGCGATGCCGCCCGACGTCGCTTTGGTGTGGAGATTCACCCGCGCCACGCTGGCACACGATCCCGCTGCCGATGAATATCGCGAGGAGATCGTACAGCGTTGGGGACGCCGCGCCCTAGTCAGTCTGGCATTTGCCATTACCGCGTCGCGCCTCTATCCAACCGTCAAGTACGCCCTGGGCCACGGCAAGGCGTGCATGCGGATCGTGGTTGGCGGCGCGCCGGTGATGTTTGATCACGGCCGCGCGCCGGCGGCTGCGGATGTGGCGGTGCACACGCCGTGAGCTCCGCGGGGCCGCTACCGAATCCGGCCGCGAGCTTCGAGCCGTACCGCCGCCGTTTGCTCGGTCTTGCCTACCGCATGCTGGGGTCGATGGCGGACGCCGAGGACGCGGTGCAGGACACCTACTTGCGCTGGCATGCGGCCGATCGCGGCACAGTCTCGGACCCCAGAGCGTTTCTTATGACCACGACGACG
>Ga0335077_10010194_pt1 | contig 11684 bp, 9 predicted proteins | sample Lox_Sample_31_FD_207151 | JGI IMG/M metagenome (GOLD analysis project Ga0335077, IMG submission 207151) | Soil microbial communities from Loxahatchee National Wildlife Refuge, Florida, United States - Lox_Sample_3.1 | ecosystem: Environmental > Terrestrial > Soil > Wetlands | place: USA: Florida...
GCTAAATGCACATACATGTCGCCGGCGGGCGGAATCTCGCCATGGAAGAGCGGCTCGCGCTCGGCCAGCTTCCTCAGTAGCTCGTCTTTCGACAGCCATACGAAATTGTCAAAGTGCGCGGGCAGAAGTTTAGGAGTGTCGTGTACCCGGAACTCCACCTGCAATCCCTGCGGGGCGGAAGTGTAGGTATACGCTACCTCGCTGAACAGGCCGGTCGAGGCAAGCCGGTCAGCAGCCTTCTTGAGAGTGTCCTCACTGGCATCCTGTCCCGGTGATAGGCCGGAAGCGCGCGCTAGATCGGCAGCTGGAAACCGCGTAGACCCGGTAACCGTTACTGCAGTGAGCCGGCTGATAGCAGGCGAGGCTGCCGACGCGAGTGTCGCGCTGAGCAGAAAAACAAAGACGGTGAAGAACAGCACGCGAAGGAGTTTGCCTGGCCCGGAGAAGTCAGTGGATTGAGGATTCACTTGTGTGGAAGTAGCCCATGTGGAGTAAGCAACCAGCCATTGTAAGACATGGTTGCAAATCTTCAGCGCGGCCAACGTCGATTGATCTCGTCATCCCCGCGTTTGCGATGGCTAAGAGTCCTGATCGCTGCTCGCCCTCGGATGCCCGTGGATCCTGCCGCTCCTAGACAGAAAATTCCCCACCCCGCCAAACCAAGCCGGGATGGGGCCCTTCTGAACCGACATCAAGACCACGCCTAGTCGCCGCTGGCTGTTCCAGCCGTCGTCCCCGGCTTCAGGTGCAGGTGCAGCGCAATGCTCAGTTGGCTCCCTGAGATCTGGTTATAGTCGGAAGGCCCGGGATAATCCTCTCTGCCGCCGGCGTATGGTCCCCTGGGAAGCGCCGGCGGTTGCAATACCGTTCCCGTGCACATGGTGCCGCGGTAGTCTTCGCCGGCAGAAGGTGGCGCCTCGCATTTCTCATCGCGCACGATCGGCGGCCAGTAAGTATTGACGACCGCCTTCAGCAGCTGCGGAAACATCTCGCGCGTCAGGCTGGTCGTGCCGTTCATCAGCGGTCCCGGCGCTTTGCCATCGGGAGCGACATCGAACACGATGGTAGCTTCCTTCGAGACCGTATGGATGATTGGCGGACCATACACCGGGCCGGCATACGCCTCACTCGGCGTGGCGTCGACATTGCGGTCGACGCGCGTGAGCTTCAGTTCGCCAGTGGCCTGCAGCTTGCCGTCCGCTGTCTTCGTCACCTGCTTGGAGTGGAAACACAGGAGCGTCTGGTTGGCCAGATGCGCCAGCCATTGCATCTTGAAATCTCCGTTCTCCTCAATCGTCTCGGACATGGAGGTAGCCGGATAAATATGCAAATCAACCCGCGAATTGTTGGGATCGCCGTCATCCAGCTTCACCGTCCCATTCACCCGGCCAAAGCCGAGCACGACGTCCATCTTCTGCTTGCCGAAATCGGTGGTTCCATCGGTCGTAAGCTTCGCGTCGGAATGACGCATGTCCACCAGCCATGACCCCGTCGTTGTCGCAGGTTTGCTGGGGCCGCCGACGGTAAGCAGTCCTGCCAAGCCCAACATAGCCGCATATCGCAACATATGCTTCTCCTTTCAATCTCGAGATGGTCCCCACGTAGGTCTCTTGGAGGGGGCGCCCACAAGACGGCTCGCCCTACGGTTCTAGCAGTGTTTACGGATGTTACATCCGGAGGAATGGGCTCAGAAGGTTTTTTTGGAGGGATGAGCTGTCAGATTTCCAGCCCTTAGGGTCAAGCGTAATTACTGCTGTGCGGGAGGCAGAGCGTTTCTGCGCGAGCGTGTTTTCGAGATGCGCCAAACCCACCAACCCAGAAGGCCGAGTCCAACCACGCTGAGGATCACCGAAGCCAGGTGATGGCGGAACATCTCGGCGAACAACGCAATCACGTGCGGGCCGTAGCGGATCACCAGAAGGCCTTCGATGAGGAAGCGCACGAAGCGCCCGGTGAAGATCGACAGGACAAAGCGCAAGGGTCGCATCTCGGCCATTCCGGCGCACAGCACGAAGAGCTTGAACGGCGTGGGCGGCGGCAACACGGAGACGATGGTCATCACCAGGAACTCGCGTTGCTCGAACCTGGCGGTGATTCGGTGATAGCGCGCGTCGCCCATGCGCTTGCGCAGCAATGCTTCGCCACCTTCATAGCCGATGGCGTAAACCACCAGGCTGCCTGCGGCGCCGCCGACTGCTGCGGCGAGAGCATAGAGCACCAGCTTGGCGGGATTGGCGTAAGCGTATCCGCAGACGATGGCGTCGATGGGCATGCCGAAGATGGCGGCGTCAATGGCGGCGAAGCCAAGCACGCCCCAGGCTCCCAGCGGCCCGAGAACGGCCATCAAGGTGTGCGTCCATTTGGCGATGAGTTTCTTCAAGACGTTCGCGCCGAAAGGCTCGATTGTACCCGTTCGACTCCCTCACTTCCTTCAGTGCCGCTCAGGCTCCATATAATGCGGTCATGCCCGCAAACGAGCTGCAGCGCAAATTAGATGCGCTGCGCGACAAGATCCGCTATCACGAACACCGCTATTACGTGCTGGACGATCCGGAGCTCAGCGATGCCGAATTCGACCGGCTGATGAACGACCTCAAGGCGCTGGAGGCACAGCATCCGGAGCTGATCACGCCCGACTCGCCCACGCAGCGGGTGGGCGGCAAGCCGCGCGAAGGCTTCGTCAAGGCGCCACACACGACGGCGATGCTGTCGCTGGACAACGCCTACAACGAAGAAGACCTGCGCGATTGGGAGCGTCGCGTCCATGAGCTCACCGGCGAGACGCGCGTGGATTACGTTTGCGAGCTGAAGCTCGATGGCATGTCGCTGGCGTTGCGGTTTGAGCACGGAAAGCTCGCGCTGGGACTAACGCGCGGCGACGGAACGGTCGGCGAAGACGTGACCGCGAACGTTCGCACGGTGCGCAGCGTTCCCTTGACGATTGGTGAAGCGGTACTGGCGAAAGCCAAGCTGCCGCGAGATTTCGAAGTCCGGGGCGAGCTGCTGATGCCGATTGCGTCCTTCCTTCGCATGAATGAGGAGCGGGAGGAACAAGGCCTGCCGAGGTTCGCCAATCCCCGGAATGCGACTGCGGGAACAGTCAGGCAGCTTGAATCCAAGATCACGGCGCAGCGCCGGCTCGACTTCTTCGCGTACGCCCTATTTCGCAATGGACGCACGATGTTCGAGCGACATTCCGAGTCGCTGAAGGCGCTGCAAGCGGCCGGCTTCAAGGTGAATCCGAATCATCGCCTGGTGCACGACATCGACGGCGTCTTCGCCTTCATTCACCAATGGGAAGGGAAGCGCGACAGCCTGCCCTACGAGATCGACGGCATCGTAATCAAAGTCGATCGCATTGCTCTGCAGAACGAACTCGGATTCACCGGGAAAGCTCCGCGCTGGGCGATCGCGTACAAGTACGCTGCGCGGTCGGGCGAGACGCAGATCGAAGACATCCTGGTGCAGGTCGGGCGAACCGGGAAGCTCACGCCGGTTGCAGCGCTCAAGCCGGTACCGATCGGCGGCACGACAGTGAGCCGCGCCACCTTGCACAACATGGACGAGATCGAGCGGCTCGGGGTGCGCATTGGCGACTGGGTGCTGGTCGAGCGCGGCGGCGACGTCATCCCCAAGGTCGTGAAGGTTGACCTGAGCAAACGGCGCGGGACGCGCGAGTTCCACATGCCGGCGCGCTGCCCTGAGTGTGGAGGCCACGTGGTGCGCGCCGAAGGCGAAGCCGATCATCGCTGTGTCAACGCGAACTGCCCGGCCAAGCTGCGCGAGAGCATTCGCCACTTTGCCTCGCGCTCGGTGATGAATATCGAGGGCATGGGCGATGCGCTGGTGAATCAGCTCGTCGACACCGGGCTGGTCAAGAACGTCGCGGATATCTACAAGCTGACCGAGGCTGACCTGCTTGGACTGGAGCGCATGGGCAAGAAGTCGGCGCAGAACATCCTGCGCGAGATTGAGCAGTCGAAGAAGCTGCCGCTGGAGCGGGTGATCTTTGGGCTGGGCATTCGCTTTGTGGGCGAGCGTACGGCGCAGTTCCTGGCCGAGCATTTCGGATCGATGGACGCCTTCATGGATGCCAGTGAAGAAGAGCTGCAGGAGGTGAATGAGATCGGGCCGCGGGTCTCGGCGGCAGTGCGCGAGTTTTTCGATGAGCCGAAGAACGTGGCGCTGGTGGAACGGCTGCGCGAGGCCCGGCTGACATTCAAGGGCAAGAAAAAGGAGCGCGGCACAGCACTGACGGGCAAGACCTTCGTCCTGACGGGCACACTGGCGCGGCACACGCGCGAGGAAGCCAGGAAACTGATCGAAGATGCCGGCGGGCGGGTGTCCGGATCGGTGAGCAAGGAGACCGATTACGTCGTCGCCGGCGAGGAAGCTGGATCGAAGCTGGACAAGGCGCGCGAGCTGGGGGTGACCGTGATCGATGAGGATGAGATGGAGAAGCTGGTGAAAGGGTGAGGAAGGGGCGCGCCTTCAGGCGCGCCGGAGAGATTGGCTGCAGTCGGCTCAGCCGCTGACGCATTTTCGATGGCGCCGGTGAAAGGCACGTTCACTCAGGGGCTAAAGCCCAGGTTCTAAGGGTTTGATCGCCGCGTCTGAAGGGGCGCCGCTTCAGATCGGTAAAAGAAATCTCTGAGTTCTTAAATCTCTGCGGCTCGGTGTTTCTGTGGTGAGCTTCTCGGCGGGGCGAACAGCGAAAGGCGAAATCCAAAAGCGAAGGGGACGCTTGCGCGTCCCCTTCGGTTGGTCCTTGCAAAGCTATCTCTTTTTCTTCGCGGCCTTCTTGGTCGCCTTCTTTGCAGCCTTCTTCTTAGTTGCCATTTTCTATTCTCCCTTTTCCATTCTTCATGGAAGTTTGCGACATCACAACATCGCAATTTGTTCTTTGTATAGAGTCCGCGCAAAGAATAGTCAAGCAAAAAACGCGCATCAATGTATGCACCTCGTCAACCTCGAGGGGCACTCCAAAGCGTCGCCTGGAACTCGGTTGCAGACAATCGCAACTGAAAAAATCGGCGCGACTGCACACGAGTGGTCGCGACCCGCATAAACACTGCCTATTTCAGCATTCGCAAAATCAAGCCGCTCAGCGCATCGTGCCACGCATGCGCCATCATCCCCGGACGAAGGCTCCTGCGCCACCAGGCGAGCAGCCCGAACAGCAATCCAAAAATTCCTATCAGAAGCATGCGCGCGGCACCTTCGTAACCATGGGAGGCTCCGAAAATCGCCGCCGAGAGCAGCGCGCCGAGGAACATCGAACGCGTCAGAGCGGCGAATTGCAGTTGCAGGTAGCCGCGGAAGATGAACTCTTCACAGAAGCCGGCGGTCGAGCTCAGCAGGATCCAAAATGCCACTTCAAGCCGCGTGTCGGGGATGAGAAACCCGAGTTGGCGGCGCAGAGTGTCGAGCTTCTGCGTATCGAGGTGCAGCAGTTTGGCTCCGGTGGCGAGGACAATCGCCGCCACCACCCAGAACATGGCCGCGATGAGAATATCTGTAAAGAAGTCGCCGAAGCCGTGCCAGCGTCCTCCGATGATGTCGCGCATCTTGAAGCGCTTGCGAATGCCGAGCCAGACGTAGCCGGTGAGGATCCACTCCCAGGTCATGCCCCAGATATATTGCGGGAGCTTGCTGTGCCGGGAGAGGTGATGGCTGCTGGCGCCGCCGACAGAGCCAAGCAGCAGGATGATGACGAGCAGCGCGGTGTGCCACAGCGGAGCAAGCCGGGGTCGCTGGCTCGGCGGCGCGGGCGGGTTGGGAATTTGTGGGTCGAGGCTCAATCCGGCTCCATCTTATAATGTTGGGTTTTCACTTTACGGAAAGGTCTTGTGAATTATGGCTTCATTGGAAGATGTGGTGATTGTTTCTGCCGTGCGCACTCCGCTGGGAAAGTTCCAGGGCTCGTTGTCTGATTTGAGCGCGCCGCAATTGGGCGCGATCGTGGTGCGGGAAGCGGTGAAGCGTGCGGGCGTCGATCCCAACTCGGTCGACGAGTGCATCATGGGCAACGTGCTGCAGGCGGGATTGGGGCAGAACCCGGCTCGCCAGGCGGCGCTTGGCGGTGGACTCTCGTCGGCAGTTTCGGCGACCACTATTAATAAGGTGTGCGGTTCCGGGCTGAAATCGGTAGCACTGGCGCAGCAGGCGATCCAGACGGGCAACGCCGCGATCGTTGTCGCGGGCGGCATGGAGAGCATGACCAACGCGCCATATCTCCTGCCGCAGGCGCGCAAGGGATATCGCCTGGGCAACGGCAAGATTGTCGATTCCATGGTGAACGATGGTCTGTGGGACGTTTACAACGACTACCACATGGGCAACACCGGCGAGAACGTTGCTGGAAAATATGGCATCACGCGCGAAGAGCAGGACGAGTACGCGCTCAACTCGCATCGCAAAGCCACTTCGGCGATCAAGGAATGCCGCTTCAAAGAGCAGATCGTTCCGGTCGAGCTGCCCGCAAAGAAGAAAGGCGCTCCGCCGGAGTTCTTCACCAAGGACGAATCGCCGCGGGAGGACACGACCATCGAAGCGCTTCGCGCTCTGAAGCCGGCCTTTAAGAAGGACGGTACAGTGACGGCGGGCAACGCTCCCGGGGTAAACGATGGTGCGTCGGCAGTGGTGGTCATGTCGGCGGCGAAGGCGAAGGAGCTTGGACTGAAGCCGATGGCGCGCATCGTGGCGCAGGCGGTCAGCGGCATCGATCCCGCCTGGGTCATGATGGCGCCGGTGGACGCCATCCGGCAGATCTGGAAGAAGACGGGCTGGAAAGCGGACGAGGTCGACCTGTACGAGATCAACGAGGCATTCTCGGTGGCGGCGATCGGAGTCACGCGCGAGCTCGGCATCGACCTCAACAAGGTGAACGTGAATGGCGGAGCAGTGGCGCTGGGTCATCCCATTGGCGCCAGCGGCGCGCGCATTCTGACTACTCTGCTTTACGAGATGCAGCGCCGCGACGTTCACAAAGGCATTGCTGCACTCTGCCTGGGCGGCGGAAATGCGGTGGCGCTGGCGGTGGAGCGATAGGAAACATGCAATTGCGGACGGCCTAAAGGCCGTCCCCTTCGGGAACCTTTTCGCCAGCGCAACGTATCCTAAAGCGAGGGGGAGTTATGTACTGCAACTACTGTGGCAAGGTCATTCAGGATGATGCCAATCTCTGCGCCTATTGCGGTCGCCGGGTCGGCGCAGTGGCTGCACGCACGCGCCTGTTGCGTCCGCCGAAGGGCAGCCCCGATCGCAAAATTGCAGGCGTCTGCGCAGCCTTCGCCGAGTACTTTGATCTGGACGTAACGGTCATTCGCTGGGTCTGGGTGCTGGTCCTTATTCTGGGGGGTACCGGATTGCTGGCCTACGTGATTGCGTGGATTGTTATTCCGGAAGCGCCGGTGATGGTGGTGGCGGCGCCGCCCGTTAATGTGCAGCCGTATCGGCAGCCGTAGGGCAGACCGTGTGAGATGATTTGGGACGCGCTGCGGCGCGTCCTTTTTGTTGCTCATCTATGCCCAGCCTGCGAAGCGACGACGCTGTTCTGCTTTACGAGGTACGAGGTTCCGGCTCTGACGTTGTTCTGCTGCATCCCTTTCCGTTGAATCATCATTTCTGGGATGACGTGGTGCCGGCGCTTAGCGGCTATCGCGTACTCACGCCGGACCTGCGCGGCCATGGCCAATCGGAATTGGGCAACGGTCCGGCAACGATGGCAAAGCATGCTGCCGACCTGCTCGCGCTTTGCGATGCGGAGAAGATCGACCAGGCCGTCTTCGTTGGAGTATCCATCGGCGGCTATGCGCTGTTCGAGTTTTGGCGTCGCCATCCAGAGCGGTTTGTGGCGCTCGTGCTCTCGAATACACGAGCTTCGGCGGAGACAGAAGAGAGTCGCGCCAACCGATTGCGTATCGCCGATCAAGTGCTGCGCGAGGGCACGGGGCCATTTATCGACGACATGCTCGGGAAGCTGCTGGGCTCAACCACAAGATCGGAGCAGCCCGGGGTAAGCGAAGGCGCCCGCCTCATGATGCAGAGCATGTCACCGGAGGATATCGCCGGCGTACAGCGTGGTATGGCGGATCGTCCGGACTCGGTTGCCACCCTGAACACCATTCATGTCCCGACGCTGGTGGTTGCGGGCGAAGAAGATATTCCACCCCTGAGCGCAGCGGAGCTGATGCGCGATAGCATTCCTGGCAGCACTCTGCACGTTATTCCCAAAGCCGGCCATTACGCCGCAATGGAAAGGCCACAAGAGTATTCGACGCTTCTTCTGCGGTTTCTAGAGTCGATTCACGCGCAGCGCTGAAGTCTCCGGCGGAGGCGACCAAGAACCGCAGTTCTGAATTAGAAATTCGATGGCGAACTCAACCAATGTGTCATTGTGTGGTTGGACAGCTGCTGCTAGCCTGCGAGCATGCGCTACCGCCAAAGGCTCTTTGGTCTGGTACCGGCACTTATATTCGCAGTTTTGCCGCTGGCCGCTCAGATCACTCCTAATTCGGACTCAACCTATCAACAGCTTCGAAACATAACTCCGTCTGGCGAGGTGATGGCCGCCGACGGCATCACCTTAAAACGCGACGTTGGCACCTTGCAGTTCAATTCCGGCACAATCTGCTTCTTGAAAGCGGTGAATGGCAAGACCACCGGCGCGGTATTTGTGGGCGCGGGGAGATTGCTGCTCGATCCACCGGTGCCCTGGGAGCAGGCCAGCTTGTCGGTGCTGACCAAGGAGAACGAATACAGCGAGAGCTTCGATCACGCGGTGCTGCGTTTCACCGACGACGCCTACAACGAGCTGAAACACTCGGCCAAGCCGGGTGGGACAGGCTGCGGCTCCGACTACTTGCCGGCCAGCCAGAAGGCCAGCCGCAAGGAAATGCAGTACAACCTCGATGCCCGTATCCTGCAGGACGTTCTGAGTCCGGAGCCGGGCGGATTGTTCACGGCGTTCATTCACGGCAAGCACTATGACGGGAGAACGTTTTTCTCCATCGACCCGCATGGCAATCCCGACCTGGGTCCGGAAGAGGTCGCGCTGTCCACCTACGGCGAGGCGCGAAAGGGAGTTTGGGCTTCCTTTCATCTTGCTGCCGAGTACGCCACGGGAATGGCAAAGAGTTCACAAAAGAATGGCGTGTACCTCATCGACCACCAGACGCTCGACACGACGGTCGACAAGAGCGGCCGGCTTGACGGCAAGGCTGTCATCTCTCTCACGGCGCAGACGCCTGGTGTACGCGTCGTGCCCTTCCAGTTGTTTCCCAGCCTGCGGGTGTCAGCGGCGATCGGTGCGAGCGGCGAGCAGTTGAATTTCATCCAGGAAGACAAGAAGGAAGATCCGCAGTTCTGGGTCATCCTGCCGAAGGCCTTGGGTAAAGGCGAGAGCTACACCCTGACGGTGATCTACGGAGGAAAGGACGCAGTGCTGGCCGAGGGCGGCGGCAATTACTATCCCGTGGCTCGCGAGGACTGGTACCCGAACTCCGCCTACGGCCTCTTGGGCGAATACACCAACTACGACATGACCTTCCGTATCCCCAAAGGAATGAAGATCGCCGCCACCGGCAATAAGGTCAGCGAGAGAGTGGAGGGCAATCATTCGGTTTCGGTGTGGAAGAGCGACGTGCCGTTGACGGTCGCCGGTTTCAACTTCGGCGATTTCAAGCGCGAAGAGTCCCAGATTCAGAAACCGCCCATGCTGGTCGAGTCCTACGCCAATACGGCGACGCCCGACATCGCGAATGGAGTTGCGAATCAGGGGCCCATCGGCAGCTTGAACACAACCCAGATGAGCAAGAAGGCGCTGGGGGAAGGAGTGCTCGCGCTGGAGATTTACTCCGACTACTTCGGTGCGCTCCCTTACAAGCGGCTGGCGATGACGCAACAGACGGCCACCAACTACGGGCAGTCCTGGCCGGAGCTGGTGTATCTGCCGATCACGTACCTGTTTGACGAGACGGCGCGGCACTTCCTGGGCGTAGACGATCCCACGGGCTACTTCACGGTAGTAGCTCCTCACGAGGTGGCTCACCAGTGGTGGGGGCACAATATTGGCTTCGCCTGCTATCGCGACCAGTGGATGAGCGAAGGCTTCGCGCACATGTCCGCGTCGCTCTATCTGCAGGCGGTTTACAGCAAGGAGCCTAAAAAGTTCTCGCAATTCTGGCACGAACAACGGCGCGCGCTGACCGAGAAGAACAAAGAAGGCGTTCGCCCGATTGATGCGGGCCCGGTCACCATGGGCTTGCGGCTCAGCAATACTCAGCAAGGCTATGACGTGTACCGCAGACTGATCTATCCCAAGGGCGCCTACATTCTGCACATGATTCGCATGATGATGTGGGACCACAAGGACCACGATCAGCGATTCAAGGACACGATGCATGACTTCGTGGCGACCTATTCGGGGCACGCCGCCACTACCGAAGAGTTCAAAGCGATTGTCGAGAAGCACATGACGCAGCAGATGGACCTGGACGGCAATCACAGGATGGACTGGTTCTTCAACGAGTATGTCTACGGAACCGCACTGCCCACCTACGCCTTCGAGTATTCCTTCGAAAATGGCGCCAACGGCGAAATCGTGCTGGCGTTCACGCTGACCCAATCGGGAGTGAGCCAGAAGTTTCGCATGCTGGTCCCCATCTACCTGGAACTGGCGGATGGGACGATTGTGCGTCTGGGCTCGGCCAGTCCGGACGGTAACACTACGATTCAGCAGAAGGTCCCGCTCAAGGGCCTGAAGCAGCAGCCCCGGCGGGCCATGATCAACTACATGAGTGACGTGCTGGCGATGTATTAGCTCGCGGTCGCCGCTCTCTGCAAGACGTAGATCACCCACGGCGCAATGCGCGTCTCATTGACCCAGTGGTAGGGCTCGTCGCCTTGGGCGAGTGGCTTGTACATAGAAAAGACTTCCAACCCGGCTTGCTGGTACAGCTCCCGGTAGGTTTCATCAGGGCAGAGGATGTCGAGAGCCGGCCGGGCGTCGGCGAAATCCGTCGTGATGATGCGGACGACATCGCCCGGCTTGGCGTTTGCGTTTTCGGGAAAGTCTTTGGTCGAGAACGAAGCCCATTCGTGCAGATAAATCTCCGGCGACGACACGACGCTGATCAGCTTGCCCGAATCTCGCAACAGACTTGCCAGTTGCCGAAACAGGAGAAGTTTGGCATCGAAACCCGCCACATTGTCGAAGGTGAAAAGCGAGGTGACGAGGTCGAACTCACGCTGCGGTAGCTGGGCGAAATCAGCTCCGGCTACAAGGCGATAATCGCCGGCAGGGTCGAGCTCGCGGGCCTTGGCGATCATCTCGGGAGAGATGTCGATGCCGACGGTCTGGAATCCGAGCTGGCGCACGAATCGCGTGGAACGCCCTGTCCCGCAGCCGAAATCGACAGCTTCGGTCCCTGTGACGTGCTGCCGGAGAATCGCCGGCAGATCGCGAAAAGCAAGGTAGTAGGTGTTGGCGAACTCGAGCTTGGCGTAAGCCTCGGCTCGAGCCGCGTCTTGGTAGCAGTTAGAAAAAGCCACAGGACCTCTGATCAAGCACGATCTCGGCCTGAGCGTAAACCCTGCAGCTGGGGGTGTAAAAGACAAAAAGCCGTTGACGTCCGAAGACCTCAACGGCTGAAGGTTCGTGAGGAGTTACTTCGCTTTCGTCG
>Ga0335077_10010196_pt1 | contig 11683 bp, 11 predicted proteins | sample Lox_Sample_31_FD_207151 | JGI IMG/M metagenome (GOLD analysis project Ga0335077, IMG submission 207151) | Soil microbial communities from Loxahatchee National Wildlife Refuge, Florida, United States - Lox_Sample_3.1 | ecosystem: Environmental > Terrestrial > Soil > Wetlands | place: USA...
CAGCTGGCGCCGAAGGAATTCGACCTGCTCTGGGAGCTGCTCGACCACCGCGGGCTCGTGCTGACGCGCGACCAGCTGCTCGAGCGCGTTTGGGGCTACACGTTCGCCGGCGACACGCGAACCGTGGACGTCCACGTCCGGCAGCTGCGCCGGAAACTCGGCGAGGCCTCGCCGATCGTGACCGTGTGGGGGGTCGGCTACAAGGTCGCTCCCGCGCGGGACGCGGCGCCCGCCTAACCGGAGCTCGCGGCCATGCTCCGGTCGCTCCGCTTCCAGCTCCCGGCGCTCTTTCTGCTCGGCGTGGTCCTGGCGGGCCTCGTCTCGGCGGCGATCGCGCTGCGGCTCTTCCAGAGCTACGCGCAGAACCGGGCCAGGGCGCAGGACTACGTCGAGCTCTCGAACGAGGCAAGGGGCCTGACGCAGCTCTACCGGCGCCAGGCCGGCCTGCGGTTGCTCTCCGCCAAGAAGCTCGAGCTGGCGACCGGCGGCGACAAGATCTTCTACAGCGGCATCCCTGTCTTCCCCGGCCAGGGCAGTGCGTTCCGCCGTCTGCCCAGCGGCGTGGTCGACGTCGCGCATGTGAAAGCCGAGCGGAGGCCGCAGCGCTTCACGTTCAGGCCGCCGGGAGCGCGCCGCCAGTACCTGGCGGTCGCGAGGCCGCTGAAGGTCGGCCGACAGACCTTCGGCGTGATCGCGGTCGCCAAGCCTCGGACGGTGCTGAACCAGCGCTGGCTCGCCCTGATCGAGCGGTTGCTGATCGCCTTCGCCGGCGGCCTTCTCGTTGCGGGAGCGTTCGGCTGGTACCTCTCGCGGCGGATCACGACTCCGGTGCTGGAGCTCTCGCGTGCGGCCGACGAGATCGCGGGCGGGCAGTACGACGTCGACGTGCCCGAGGTTCCGGGCGGGGGCGAGATCGACGACCTCGCCGGCCGGTTCCGCGAGATGGCGTCGCGCCTGGCCCAGGCCGAGGAGCTGGAGCGGAACTTCCTGATGACCGTCTCGCACGAGCTGCGCACGCCGCTGACCGCCATTCGCGGCCACGTCGGGGCGCTCCGCGAGGGCGTCGTCACCGACGAGGAGTCGCGGGCCGAGTCGCTGGCCGTGATCTCCGCAGAGGCGGCGCGGCTCGAGCGGCTGGTCGGCGACGTGCTCGACCTCGCCAAGCTCGGCGCCCACCGCTTCACGGTGCTCCGCGAGGAGGTCGAGATGGAGATGCTCGTCGACCGCGCCTACGTGACGTTCAGCGAGGAGGCCCGCCGCCGCGGGATCGACTACCGCTGCCAGGTTGACGCGAAGCCGGTGATCGTCTCGGACGGCGACCGGGTGCTGCAGATCATCTCGAACCTGCTCGCGAACGCCTTCCGCTGGACTCCGGACGGCGGGCGGGTCGATCTCGAGCTGAGCGCAACCGACGGGACGGTCTACGTCGCGGTCGACGACAGCGGCCCCGGGATCCGGCCCTCGGAGCGGGAGCGGATCTTCCGCCCGTTCTGGTCGCGCGGTGGCGGTGGCACCGGGCTCGGGCTGGCGATCGCCCGTGAGCTCGCGCTGGCCCTCGGTGGCCAGCTCCGGCTCGAAAGCTCGGCCGACAGTGGCAGCCGCTTCGAGCTCGTCTTACCGACGCAGCTGCGCTAGGAGGTCTGCCAGCGGGCGATGTCGCGGATGCTGACGATCCCGACGGCGCGGTCGTCCTCGACGATCGGGACGTGGCGGAAGCCGTTGTCGAGCATCACCTTCGCGGCGTCCTCGGGCGAGGCCTCCGGGGTCAGGGTGATCGGGTCGGCCGTCATCCACTCCCGGACGCGCGCCTCGCTCGTGTGCACGCGGCCCGCGACCGCGCGGGTCAGGTCGCGCTCGGTCACGATGCCGATCAGCGTTCCGTAGTCGGAGACGACGGCCGAGCTGACCTTGCGCTCGACCATCTTCTGGGCCGTCTCGCCGATCGTGTCCTCCGGCGCAACGGTCAGCACGTCTCCTGTCATCAGCTCGCGGATCGTCGTCACGCCGCGAGCGTAACACCCTCCGTTGCCCCGACAAGGGCTTCGAGCAACGCGGCGATCTCGGCGCGGACCTCGTCGTCGGCGAGCTCACCGTCCTCGTCGAAGCGCATGAAGGCCTCGCGGACGAGCACCTCCGGCTCTGCGAGGACGACGGCTCCGGGGAACTCGAGCGCGTCGCGGAGCTGCTGCTGGGCCCGGGCGGTGCCCCCGAGTCCGGTCGAGGCGCCCATGATCGCAACGGGCTTCCGGGCGAGCGGGGAGGCGAGCGGCGGGCGCGAGGCCCAGTCGATCGCGTTCTTCAGCACGCCCGGCAGGCCCCGGTTGTACTCCGGTGTCGCGATCAGGAGCGCGTCGGCCTCGCGGATCGCGTCCTTGAAGGCCGCGACGCTCTCGGGATCGCCGGCCGCCTCGACGTCGCCGTCGTAATGCGGCAGACCGCGCACGTCGAACTCGACGAGCTCTATGCCATCGGGCGCGAGCTCGCGCGCGGCTCGGAGCAGTGCCCTGTTGTACGAGCCGGCGCGGAGGCTGCCGGCAATCCCGAGGAGCTTCACGTCGTTAGGCCTCCCTGGTCGCCGAGACGGCGGCCGTGATCTGGACGGTGGTGGTGCCCCAGTCGAAGGCGCCGTTGGCGTCGACGACCAGGCGCTCGTCGCCGGCCTTGCCGGTGCCGACGCCGCGGACGCGTCCGTCGAGCTCGATCTCGAACGGTGTGTCCTTGATGGTCAGCTCGCCGCGGACGCGGAACGCGTCCTCGGCCGTCGGCTCGACCGCGGTCGAGCGGAACCGGATCTCGGGGTGCTTCTCCGCGTCGAGGAAGTCAGGCGAGCGCAGGTGCGCATCGCGCTGATCGTTGTCGGTGCTGATGCTCGCGACACGGATCGTGCCGGCGAACGACGGCTCCTCGCCTCCCTCGATGCGCCCCTCGTAACCGGTGAAGCGCCCGACGATCGTGCTGAAGAGGTCGCTCGTGTCGGTGACCTGGAAGCCGATCGTGGTGTGAACCGGGTCGACGGCCCAGGTGCCGGCCGGAATGACGGTCTTGCTTGCAACTGCGGACATCGGTCTGTCTGCTCCTTTCGGGTATACTTGAGTCGTCAACAATGTTAGCCCAGAAAGTTTGAGTCGTCAAGTATTGAGCACGCAAGTAATAACACGCAGAGGAGCTGAGGTAGAGACGTTCGCGGCGTTGCTGCGGGCGCATGCCGAAACGACGCGCGGCTTCAATGCCGACCTGGTCGCCGAGCACGACCTGACGCTGAGCGACTACGAGGTGCTGCTGCGCCTCGCGCACGCGCCCGACCGGCGCCTGCGACGCATCGACCTCGCGGAGGAGGTGCTCCTGACGCCCTCCGGGATCACGCGCCTGCTTGCCGGGCTCGAGGAGAACGGCTGGGTCGAGCGCGCCTCCTGCGACAGCGACGCGCGCGTGACCTATGCGCAGCTCACGGACGCGGGGCTCGAGAAGCTCCGCGTGGCCGCCAAGAGCCACGTCGCCTCGATCCGCAGCCTCTTCGCCGAGCGCTTCTCTCCGAGCGAGCTCGAGGCCCTGCGCGACCTCCTCCAGCGCCTGCCGCTGGCCGAGGGCGCTAGCTGCGAGCCGTAGACCAGGCCCGCAGGAGCTCGGCCTCGCGGGCCGGATCGAGCCCCGCGCGGCCCTGTCTGAGACCCCGGTCCGTGACGAGCTGCTCTCCGGCCTCCTGCGCCCAGGCCAGGGTGTCGCGCGCCGTCTCCTCGAGAGGCCGGAACCGCAGGCCTGCCGCGACGGCCTTTGCGACGCTCATCTGCAGGAACGGCTCGTCGGCTCCGGCCAGCCAGAGCGGCAGATCGGACCACGGCTCGACGCCCTGCTCAAGCAGGAAGCCTTCGTCGGCCCAGACGACGTCGGCCTCTCCGCACGCGGCGAGCATCGCCGCGAACGAGACCGGCTCGCAGGTGGCGTTGAACGCGCCCGTGGCCCGCGAGGCGCAGGCCTCGACCAGCCAGGCCCCGAGGTCGCGGACGTCGATCAGCTGGACGAGCCGCTCGGGCGGCCCCGGGGCGAGCACCTCGCCGCCGCCGGCGACCCGGAGCGGCCAGTAGGTGAAACGTCCGGTCGGGTCGTGTGGGCCGACGATCAGGCCCGCGCGCACGTTCGCGTGCGCGCCGGGAAAGACTTCGGCGACCACCCGCTCGCACGCGGCCTTGAGCGCCCCGTAGTCGCGCATGACCTCTTCGCTCTGCGGATCCTCGAGCTCCTGCAGCGGCGCGCTCTCGTCGAAGCCGGCGATGTACGGCTCCGCATAGACGGAGCCGCTCGAGACGAAGAGGTAGTGGCCGACCGAGCCCTGCAGCAGCTCGGCGGAAGCCCGCACGACGCGTGGCACGTACCCGGAGGGGTCGATCACCGCGTCCCACTCGCGGCCCTCGAGAGCCGACAGGTCGCCGTCGCGGTCGCCGCGCAGCTTCTCGAGGTCGGGGAAGAGCTCGGCATTCGTCTCGCCGCGGTTGAAGAGCGTGACCTCGTCGCCCCGCGCGAGCGCCGCCTCGACCGCCGCCCGGCCGAGGAACTTCGTCCCGCCGAGGACGAGCAACCTCATCTCAGCATCGTAGGTGGCAATGGCCGCGGCATCGACCCGTCATTTCAGACGGACGGACGAGCAAAGCTCGTTCGTCCTGAGGTCGGCCTCGCGAGCGACACCTTGGGACGCTAGCGGAGCCCGGTGATGTGACCGGCGGAATCGACGTCGATGCCGAGGGCCGCGGGTTCGGCCGGAAGGCCGGGCATCGTCTGCATGTCGCCGCAGAGCACGACGATCCAGCCGGCGCCGGTGTAGGGCCGCAGCTCGCGGACCGGGAGCGTGAACCCGGTCGGCGTCCCCCCGAGGCTCGCGTCGTGGGAGAGCGAGAGGTGCGTCTTCGCGATGCAGATGGGAAGCCGGTCGAGCCCCGCGGCCGCCAGCGCCTCCGCCTGCCGCGCCGCCGCCGGTGACAGCTCGATTCCCGAGGCCCCGTAGGCGCGCCGCGCGACCGCGTCGATCTTGGCCGGAATCGACTCGTCCAGCTCGTAGAGCGGCCGGACCTCGACCGGCTGCTGGACCGCCTCCAGCACGACCTCGGCGAGCCGGACGGCGCCCTCGCCTCCGCGCTCGAATCCGTTGTTCTCCTCGACCCCGAGCGCGCCCAGCTCGAGCGAGAGGCTGCGGATCGCGTCGAGCTCGACCCGCTCGTCGCTCGGGAAGTGGTTGATCGCCACCACCGGGTCGATCCCGATCTCGCGGACGATGTTCATGTTCGCGGCGAGGTTCTCCGCGCCGCGCTCGATCGCCGGGACGCCGCCGTCGGGATCGCCGCCGTGATGCTTGAGCGCCTGGGTGGTCGCGACCAGCACGACCGCGCTTGGCGCCAGGCCGCGGCCGCGGCAGACGATGTCCACGAACTTCTCGAAGCCCATGTCGGCGCCGAAGCCGCTCTCGGTGACGGCGACCTCGCCGAGCTTGAGCGCGAGCCGGTCGGCCAGAACCGAGTTGTTGCCGTGCGCGATGTTGGCGAACGGCCCGCAGTGGACGATCGCCGGCTGCCCTTCGAGCGTCTGGGCGAGGTTCGGCTTGAGCGCGTCGACGAGCAACGCGGCCATCGAGCCGGCGGCGCCGAGCTGTCCGGCCGTGACCGGCTCGCCGGCGAAGGTCGTTGCGACCGTGATCGCGTCCAGCCGCCGGCGGAGGTCGGCCGCGTCCTCCGAGACGGCGACGATCGCCATCACCTCGGAGGCCGCGGTGATGTCGAAGCCCGTCTCACGCGGCGTGCCGTTGGTACGGCCGCCGAGGCCGACCACGATCTGGCGCAGCGCGCGGTCGTCCATGTCGAGGCAGCGCCGCCAGGTGATCGAGTGCGGGTCGACGCCGAGCGCGTTCCCGTGCAGGAGGTGTGCCTCGAGCATCGCCGCGAGCAGGTTGTTGGCGGCGCCGATCGCGTGGATGTCGCCGGTGAAGTGGAGGTTGACCAGGTCCATCGCCGCGAGCTGTGCGAGCCCGCCGCCGGTGCCGCCGCCCTTGATCCCGAAGACCGGGCCGAGTGACGGCTCGCGCAGGCAGAGCACCGGCTGCGCGCCGATCACTCCCAGCGCCTCCGTCAGCGCGATCGCGGTGGTCGTCTTGCCCTCGCCCGCCTTGGTCGGGGTGAGCGCTGTGACCGAGACAATGCGCCCGTCGGGAGCGCCGGCGAGGCGCTCCAGCGCGGACAGCTCGATCTTCGCGGCGCGTCGGCCGTAGGGCTGGAGCTCCTCCGGGAGCAGGCCCAGCCGCTCGCCGAGGTCGGCGGCGGATTCGGGGGCGTCGGAAAGCACGTGCACGAATTCAACCTCACGCGCCGCTTCTCGGGAGCCATCAAGGTGGGGCGGAACCGCGTGCGGAAAAGCCGCAGGAGGATTCGGTGGGGGCGCGGATGGCCGCTCCACCGACTCGGGCGAGACTCAAGGCGTGCATCCATCCGCCTCGTTCAGCGCAACGCTTCGCGTCCATCTGGACAATCAGCCAGGGTCGTTCGCCCGGCTGGCGAGCGCGATCGGCGAGGCCGGCGGGCTGCTCGGCGCGATCGACCTCGTGCGGGTCGAGCGCGACAAGAAGGTGCGCGACGTCACTGTGCTCGCCGACGACGAGGCGCACATCGAGCGGATCGTCGAGGCCGTCCGCGCCGTGGAGGGGATCGACGTCGAGCACGTCTCCGACCGGACCTTCCTGCTTCACCTCGGCGGCAAGCTCGAGGTTGCCCCGAAGGCGCCGCTCAAGACACGCGACGACCTCTCGATGGCCTACACCCCCGGCGTCGCGCGCGTCTGCAAGGCGATCGCGGCCGACCCGGACAAGGTCTGGAACCTGACCGTCAAGCAGAACACGGTCGCGGTCGTCACCGACGGCACGGCCGTCCTCGGCCTCGGCGACATCGGCCCGGAGGCGGCGCTGCCGGTGATGGAGGGCAAGGCGATCCTCTTCAAGGAGTTCGGCGCGATCGACGCCTGGCCGCTGTGCCTGGCGACCACCGACCCGGACGAGATCGTGCGCACGGTCGCCGCGGTCGCGCCGGTCTTCGGAGGGATCAATCTCGAGGACATCTCCGCGCCGCGCTGCTTCGAGATCGAGGCGCGCCTGCGCGAAGAGCTTTCGATCCCGGTCTTCCACGACGACCAGCACGGCACCGCGATCGTCGTCCTCGCCGCGCTGCTCAACGCGCTGCGGGTGGTCGGCAAGCGGCTCGAGGATGTGCGGATCGTGCTCACCGGCGCGGGGGCGGCCGGCGCGGCGACGGCCCGGATGCTGCTCTCGGCGGGTGCAGGCGAGGTCGTCTGCTGCGACCGCGGGGGCGTGCTCCACCCGGCCCGGCCGGGACTGGACGAGTTCAAGGCCGCACTGGCCTCGGAGACGAACGCCGCCGGCCTGCGAGGCAGCGCCGACGAGGCGCTCGCTGGGGCCGACGTCTACATCGGCCTCTCCGCGCCGGGCGCGGTTTCGGCCGAGGGCGTTCGCTCGATGGCCGAGCGCGCGATCGTCTTCGCGATGGCCAACCCGACCCCGGAGATTGCGCCCGAGGAGATCGAGCACCTCGTCGCCGTCGTCGGCACGGGGCGCTCCGACTACCCGAACCAGATCAACAACGTGCTCGTGTTCCCGGGTGTCTTCCGGGGCGCGCTGGACGTGCGTGCGAGCACGATCACGCGCCAGATGGAGCTCGCCGCGGCGCACGCGCTCTCCTCTGTTGTGGAGCCCGACCACCTCGGGGCCGACTACGTGATCCCGAGCGTCTTCGACCGCCGGGCGGCGCCCGCGGTCGCTTCGGCCGTCGCCGCAGCCGCCGTCGAGCAAGGCGTCGCCGGCCGGCCGCACGCGGAGAGAGCCGCCTCGTGAGCGCGGTCCTGAGCCCGTTTCTCGACGAGCACGCCAAGCTCACCGTCGAGCTGGAGCGGATCCGCGAGACGGCCGCCGAGCTCCCCTCGCTCTCCGTCGCCGAGCGGAAGCGCCGGATCAAGCGGGTGCTCAGGTTCGTCGAAGGCCGGCTCGCCCTGCACGCAGAGGCGGAGGAGCTCGAGCTCTACCCGGCCGTTGCGCACCACCTGCGGCACCCGCTGGCGACGGCCGTGATGGTCTTCGACCACGAGTTGATGCGGGAGCGCGCGCGCGAGTTGCGCGAGACCGATGCCGAGGACGTCGAGCGGCTGCAGGAGCTGCTCTACGGCCTGCAGGCGGTGCTCGACGCCCATTTCCGCAAGGAGGAGCAGTTCTACCTCCCGCTCCTCGACCGGCCTGACGAGGTCAAGGCGGTCGCCCGCGCGATGGACAGGGTCGAGCATCCGTCGGGCGAGGCGGAGCACATCGTCCAGTACGGCCGCTTCGGCTTTCCGCTCAACGGTACGGCGGCCGAGAAGCTCACCTGGGCGGTCGAGCACGCGATCAAGGCGCCCTCGAGCCACAACAGCCAGCCGTGGCGCTTCCACGTCGACGGCGACGTGCTCGAGCTGCGGGCCGACCGCGCTCGCGCGCTGCCCGTCGTCGACCCGCACGACCGCGAGCTGACGATCAGCTGCGGCGCAGCGCTCTACTTCCTGCGCGCGGCGCTGCGGGCGGCCGGCGAGACGGCAGCCGTCGAGACGCTGCCCGACCCCGCCGACCCCGATCTGCTGGCGCGGATCACGCTCGATGCGCCCGCCGAGGCGTCGCATCGCGAGCGGCAGGTCTTCTGGGCGATGCGCGCGCGGCGGACGAACCGCCTCCGCTTCGAGGAGCGCGAGGTCCCGCGGGAGCTGCTCGGCGAGCTCGGAAAGGCCGCCGAGAAAGAAGGCGCGCGGCTCGCCGTCGTGGAGCGAGACGCCGATCGTCAGCGCCTCGCCGGGCTCGTGGCGAAGGCGGACCGCCTCCAGAGCGACGACAAGAGCTTCCGGCGGGAGCTCGCGGCGTGGATCCACCCGAACCGCTCCCGCTCGGCCGACGGCATGCCGGTTTCGACGGTCGAGATGCCCGACCTGGCTTCCAAGCTCGGGCCCTTCGCCGTCCGCACCTTCGACTGGGGCCACGGCCGCGCGGCCAAGGACGAGCAGCTCGCGCTCGGCTCCCCGGTGCTGGCAGTGCTCTCCACGGATGGCGACGAGCCGCGCGACTGGCTCGCAGCCGGGCAGGCGCTCGGCCGCGTCCTCCTGTGGGCGACGGTCGACGACGTGGTCACCTCGTTCCTCAACCAGCCGGTCGAGGTCGAGGAGCTGCGCGGCGAGGTTGCGGAGCTCACCGGCGGCGAGACCCCGCAGCTCGTGCTGCGGATGGGCTTCGGCAGGGTCGTCCCGCCGACCCCGCGGCGGCCCGTCGCCGAGATCCTGTCCTAAGAGGGCTCGACGGCTGCGAGCGGGCCCGGGCCCACCTGGAGCGCATCGGCGATCGCCGCGTAGACATCGCTGTCAGGCAGCGAGTAGCGGCGGTCGAAGTCGACCGCGCCGTTCACCTCCAGGACGGTCAGGCCGCGCGCGGTCTGGACCAGGTCGACTCCGAGCACGTCGCCGCCGATGGCCGCGGCGGCCGCGATCGCGAGCGCGAAGCCCTCGGGCGACGGCCAGGCCTTCCGGAGCGAGCCTCCGAGGGAGATGTTCGTGCGCCACTCGCCCGGCCGGGCGACCCGCTCGGCGGCGCCGACCACGGTGCCCCCCGCGACGATGACGCGCAGGTCGTAACCCTGCGAGGGCAGCAGCTCCTGGACGACCGCGCCGTCCGCGCGAAACCAGCTCCTGGTGGCGAGGACCGCGAGACACGCCTCGCGCTCGGCGGTCGTGCGGCAGCGAAAGACGTCCCGGCCCCAGCTTCCGAAGCGCGGCTTCACCACGTACGGGAATGGAAGCAGCCGCACGTCGTCAGCCGACTCGGCGAGCATCGCCGGCGGATGCGCCACCCCTGCCCCGGTGAGGTACGCGTCCGTGAGCAGCTTGTCGTGCGCCGCAAGCAGGCACCGCGCGGGGTTCAGCACGGTCACGCCTCTCAGCTCGAGCCAGTCGAGGACCTGCAGGCCGGGCTCGACGCCGTCGAGGGTCTGCAGGACGTCGAGCCGCCCGAGCGCCAGGGCGCCGGCGGCCAGCTCGGAAAGTGCGTCCGCGGGAGGGATCAGGCGGGCGTTGATCCCGAGCGCGCGCCAGGCTTCGACGAGCTCGAGGTTCGTCTCGTGCTCGTAGCCGACGACGGCGATCGCGCGCACGGCGGTTACGCCGCTGCTGCCAGCACCCGGGCGAGGTCGAGCGTCGAAACAACGCCCACCGGCCGGGCCGAGTCGGGCTCGGCGACGACGAGATGGGCGATCTCGTGCTCGCTCATCAGCTGGGCGGCGTGTGCCAGCGTGTCGTCCGGCGCGACCATCACGACGGGCGTGATGGCGGTCCCGCCGGCTGTTCGCTCCTCGAGGTCGCCTGCGCTCGCAGCGCTGACGAGGTCGAGGTCGGAGACGACGCCCCACAGCTGCGAGCCCTCGACGTCGTCCGACTCCTCACCGAAGACGACGACGGCGTGGATCCGGTAGCTCGCCATCATCCGCGCGACCGTCGCCAGCGGTGTCTCGAGTGGGCAGGTGAGGACGCCGGGGTGCATTGCCTCCGCCACCGTCACCTGCGTGAGCGACCGTCCCGTTCGGCTGCTCTCGAGCATCCGTTGGCTCATGTCTTGCACCTCCTTCGCCTTCACTTTCGCCGACGCGAAGGAGCCGGGCATCGGGGGCGATCCCGGCTCCCGCTACGGGAAACCCGCAAGGCGTCTTGGCCTCGGAGCGCGAGCCGTGTCAGGCGTTCTCGGCGGCGGCTTCCGGGGCCCGTTCGGGCTTCGGGAGGAAGAGCACCGTTCGCGTCCAGTCCGGCATCCACCAGTTGGCCTGCCCCATCAGGCGCATCAGAGCCGGCACGAGCAGCGCGCGGATCACCGTGGCGTCGAAGATGATTCCGGCCGCGAGGCCGATCGCGAATGGCTTGATCTCGTAGCCAGGGCTCGAGGAGAGCACGAGGAACGCGAAGAACAGGATCAGCGCGGCGCTGGTGACGAGCTTCCCGGTGCGCGACAGGCCGAGCTCGATCGCGCGGTTGGTCGAGTGGGTCTCGTCGTAGGCCTCACGCATGCGCGAGAGCATGAACACCTCGTAGTCCATCGAGAGGCCGTACAGGAACGCGAAGATCATCAGCGGGATCCAGGCCGGGATCGCCTGCGTGGCGTTGATGTTCCAGAGCGACGAGCCGTGGCCCTCCTGGAAGATGAAGACCACGATGCCGAAGGCCGCCGCGAGCGAGAGGAGATTGAGGATCACCGCCTTGATCGGCAGCACGATCGAGCGGAAGGCCCGAGCGAGCAGGATCAGCGTCACGATCAGCACGAACGCGAGCACGTAGCCGAAGTTCCCGTAGATCGCGTGGATGAAGTCGCGGTCGACCGCGGGGGTGCCGCCGAGCGACGCCCGCGTGCCGTCCAGGCTCGTGTTCACGCGGTTGATCGTCCCCTGGATCCCCGGGGCCGCACCGTCGATCGCCGGGAACGCCTCGACGATCGAGCTGCCGTTCCGGCGCCAGTCGCTCGGGGCGACCACGCCCGCCAGGCCGTCGACGCTCCGCAACTGCGCGGCGATCCGCTGCGGGTTGCCCCCGGGCTTGACGAGGATGTTGAACGGCTTCATCACACCGGGGCTGATCCCGGCGGCGGCGA
>Ga0335077_10010199_pt1 | contig 11681 bp, 7 predicted proteins | sample Lox_Sample_31_FD_207151 | JGI IMG/M metagenome (GOLD analysis project Ga0335077, IMG submission 207151) | Soil microbial communities from Loxahatchee National Wildlife Refuge, Florida, United States - Lox_Sample_3.1 | ecosystem: Environmental > Terrestrial > Soil > Wetlands | place: USA: Florida...
TGAGCCAGGCTCCATCCCACGGCGCGGTCACCGCCTGCGGGCGGTGTCCAGTCGACCTGCACCGCCTCGCCACCGGCTTGCGCGATGGACTCGGCAAAGGACGTGAGCCCCACGTTGATGATCGCTTCGCCCTCTTCGAACAGCTTGCTCATCGGGTGTCTGCCTCGCGGATCGTAGTGTCAGCGGCCATGGCGGGGCGCCGATCGCCCGGAGACGATCGAAGCTGCGAGTCGCACTGCCTGCGCATTGCTCTCCGCCAGCATCATGCCGGCGTCGCCCAACGCGCGAGCCTGCCGCGCCAGGCCCTGCGGGTCGCGCTCCGTACCGCATACATGGCCCACGAAGACGAGATCCCTTCCCTGCCGGGCCGCGATTTCGCTTGCACGGCGCAGCGCCGGTACCAGCTCGCTCGCGGGGTCGGGATGACTGCCATAGCCCAGCACCACGTCGAGCAGGATGACGGCCGTCTCTGGATCCTCCGCCTCCTTGGCGATCCGCTCCGTGCGCAGGCGGTAGTCGATCATCGGGTGCGGCCGGCCGCGCGTGAACACGTCGTCGCCCAGGTCGATCAGCGTGTGATGATGGCTGTGCCACAAATCGGTGAGCTCGTTCTCCGGCCGTGCAGGCGTGTTCGAGTACACCTCACCCAGGCGCTCGTCGAGCAGCAGGCTCGCCTCGTAGCAGAACGTCCCGCCGCTGTATAGAGCGCGGATGTAGCGCTGCGACGGGCCGAGCGGCGGCAAGTTCGCCGGCGGGGCCGGGACCTCGCCGTAGTCTTGACGCGGTGTCTGGCCCCTCGCGATGGCCACTGCGGCGCGGGCCGCGTCCTCGAGCGTTCTCGCTCCGTGGATGCTGCCGCGCGTGAGGCTCGCGGGATCGGCACCGAGGAAGTTGACGACCACGGGCTTGCCTGCCTTGGCCGCCTCAGCCAGCACGCGCTCCGCGACCTCGGGCGCGGGCGGCTTGGAGATCAGCACGATCACCCGCGTGCCGGCATCCGCGGCGAGCTCCGCCAATCCCTTCAGCATGGAGATGCCGCCGATCTTGCGATGCAGGTCGCGCCCGCCGGTCCCTACCGCCTGGGAAATGCCGAGCCCGAGGCGATCCACGAGCACCGTCACCTGCTGCAGTCCGGTGCCGGAGGCGCCGACCGCGCCGATCGGACCGCGTTTGACCACATTGGCGAACGACAGCGGAACGCCGTTCACGATTGCGGTGCCGCAGTCGGGCCCCATGACGATCAGATCGCGGCTACGCGCAAACTCCTTCAGCCGCAGCTCGTCGTCCTCGGACACGTTGTCGCTGAAGAGCATGACGTTGAGGCCCAGCCGCAGTGCCTTCAGTGCCTCCGCCGCCGCATATTCTCCCGGCGTGGAGATGAGCGCCAGGTTGGCGCTTTTCGCGGCGGCGAGCGCCATCTGTATCGTGCGCGGCTTCGCGGGCTGTGTCGTACCGGGGCCGCGGCTCTCAGGCTGGCGCGTCAGCAGCTTCAGCGCTTCCTCGATCGCCCCGTCCAGCTGGGCCTCCTCGCCGCGCATGACGATCATCAGATCGGTGGCACCGGCGCCGGTCGTGTCCACCGAAAATCCCGCCTCGGCCAGCAACGCGAGGTTGTTCTCGGTGGCCATGACCGCAGAGGCCTGCTCGACGCCCGGCAGCCGGGCCACTTCCGCGGACAACTGCATGAGGAAGACCGAATCCCGGTATTCCTTCGGCACGATCTTGATGCGCGTAGCGCTCACTGTGCGGCCTCCGTTTGCTCCGCGTGCGCGTCTGCCGACGAGCTCAGCACCGACTCCGGGAGCAGCCCGAACAGCAGTCCCACCAAAGAGTCGGCGCCGGAGCTGTGCCCCGTGCGCAGCGCGTCCGCCGTCCGCGTGCTCAGATCCAGCTCCGGCCGTGCAAGCGCGCACACGACGTCCACCAGCCGCTCCGAGAACTGGCCTTCGACCGCGTTCACCAGGAACTGCCGGCTGATCAAGTTGGTGCGCGGCGTAAGCGCCTGCAACGCCGGGGCGAGCGCGGCCAGCGACGCTCCGACCTCTGCATTGTGCGCGGACTGACACCAGAGGGCGGCGAGATAGCCAACGATGAAATCATCCCCGGAAGGCGTCAAGCCGGGACCGAGGCCGACCAGCGGTTGCAGCGCCTGCGCCATGCCGTCTGCATCGGCGGCCGCGCTGGCGATGGCAAGACGTGGCAGGCAGGCAGCCAGGCGCTTGGCCATCGCGTCCCGGAGCGGGGCGCTCTTCGCTGCGCCGTGCAGCAGGATCGGCGCGAAGCCATCATCCGCCCGCGCCTTCAAGATCGAGCGCACTGCTGCCAGCCGACGCCGGGTTTGCGTCGAGCGCGTGTCGATGCGGTGCTGGCCGATCTCGCCCGACCAGCAGTGCGCGCCCGAGAGGTCGATGGACAGCGCGGCGTCCGGAACCTGGATCGCGCGCGCACTTGTGAGCACCGCCTGCCCGGGACGCAGCAACGCCTCGAAGCTCGAGGGCGAGCCCGAACTACAACGGATTCCGTGGGGCAGGTTTCCGGCGCCCGGAATGAGCAGGGTGACCAGCGCACCGCCGGCGGTTTCGATGTTGCAGGCTTGCCGGAAGACGCTGTGTATTGTTCCTCGGCCTCCCGCCCGCTGCACGCGACAGCCGACGTGCTCCGCCCCGACCCGCAGGAGCGGCCGCGCAGTCGGCACGTCGGGACGCACACTCGCCTCGGGTGCCCAAGCCGAAGTTGCCGCCGCGTCGGCGGCCCATCTCGTTGTCATGCCAGGTCCTGCCCGCCAGCCTCGTGCTCTACAACCGGTCATCCCGGCGGCACGATCGCTCGGCCGTGCCTCGAAGGCACGTCGCAAATGCGCGCGTTCTTATGCCAGCCGCGTGGGCGCGCCGCCACGCGGCGCTAGCCTAGGCGGTCAACGCGGCCAACGCGCGCTTGGAATCGGACACCCAACCGAAGATGCCGCCTTGCGCCTTGACCATCGCCAGGGCCGCCTTCTGAAATTCGGGAAAGTATGAACCCACGCAGTCCGATAGGACGACGCACTCGAAGCCGCGGTCGTTTGCCTCGCGCACCGTCGTGTTCACGCAGACCTCGGTGGTGACGCCGCACACGATCAGCGTCTTGATGCCGTGGTTGCGCAGGATCAGCTCGAGATCGGTGGCGTAGAACGCGCCCTTGCCTGGCTTGTCGACGACGGTCTCCCCCGACTGCGGGTACAGCTCCGGCACGATGTCATGCCCCACCTCGCCCCGCACCAGGATGCGCCCCATGGGGCCGGGATCTCCGATGCGCGTCTTGCCCCGGCCGCGCACCAGCTTGGTGGGCGGGCAGTCGCTCAAGTCCGGCCGGTGCCCCTCGCGCGTGTGGATGACCATCATCCCGAGCTTGCGCGCAGTGTCCAGCACGCGCTTCGTGGGCGCCACCGTCGCCTGCAGCGGCGTCACGTCGTTGCCCAGGGCCTCGCCGAATCCGCCGGGCAGGACGAAATCGCGCTGCATGTCGATGATGAGCAGGGCGGTGGTCTTCGGGTCGAACTCTAACCCGTAGGGCTCCGCCTCCATCGTCTTCTGTGCCATGGTCGCTCCTCTGCTGCAGATGAGTCCGGTGCGTGCGCCCGCTCCGAAAGCGAGTTTGCGCCCGCGAGACCACTGAGTATACTGAATGGTATACAAGATGCAGCGGAGGGGAAAGCCGTGTCCATTACGATTTCGTCGCTGCTGGAGGACTATCGCCGCGGCAAGCGCACTCCGTCTTCGGTGGTCGAAGCGCTGCTCGCTCGCGGCGAGGATGAGGTGTATGCCACCGCATGGATCCACCGCGTCGGCGCGGACGCGCTGATCTGGCGTGCCAGGGAGCTCGAGGAGCAGCTGCGAGGCGACGCAAAGACGCTCGACCGGCTCCCGCTGTACGGCGTGCCCTATGCCGTCAAGGACAACATCGACGTCGCGGGCTTGCCGACCACAGCCGCGTGTCCGGCGTTTTCCTACGTAGCCGAGCGCTCCGCCGCCGCGGTGGAGAAGCTCGAGGTCGCGGGCGCGATCCTGGTCGGCAAGACGAATCTCGACCAGTTCGCCACCGGGCTCGTCGGCACGCGCTCCCCGTACGGATCCGTGCCCAACAGCTTCCGGCCCGAATACATCTCAGGCGGCTCCAGTTCGGGCTCGGCGGTGGCGGTGGCCCGAGGCATGGTGAGCTTCTCGCTGGGCACGGACACCGCCGGGTCGGGGCGGGTGCCAGCCGGCCTGAACAACATCGTCGGCCTGAAGCCGACCCGCGGCCTGATCAGCGCACGCGGCGTCGTACCCGCCTGCCAGTCTCTCGATTGCGTGTCGATCTTCGCTCTCACCGTGCCCGACGCCCTTGCGGTGCTGAACGTGACCGCCGGGTTCGACGCGGAGGATCCTTATTCGCGTCCGCAGACGCTGTGGCCCGCGACCTGCGGCGAGAAGTTCCGCTTCGCCGTCCCCGACTCGCTCGAGTTCTACGGCGACGCACAGGCGCGCAGCGCTTTCGAGCGAGCGCTGGGCACGCTCGAAGCGCTCGGCGGGCGCGCCTCCAAGATCGATTTCTCGCCGTTCCTCGAGGCCGCGAGCTATCTCTACGAGGGCGCGTGGGTGGGCGAACGCATGGCGGCCATCCGGCCCTTCTACGAGGAGCACGCGGAACGCATCCACCCGGTCGTGCGCCAGATCATCGGGGCCGCCGCGAAGTACTCGGCGACCGATCTGTTCCAGACCATCACGCGGATTCACGAACTGCGGCGAAAGGCGGGGCGCGTATGGGATGCTGCCGACGTGCTCGTAGTGCCCACCGCGCCCACGGCGTACACGATCGAGGCGGTTCTCGCCGAGCCGTACCAGACCAATCGCCGCCTCGGCCTGTACACGAACTACGTCAATCTGCTCGACCTCGCCGGCTGCGCCGTGCCGGCCGCTCTGCGCGAGGACGGGCTGCCTTGCGGCATCACGCTGCTCGGGCCGGCAGGCAGCGACCTGATGCTCGCCGATCTCGCCCAGCGCTTCCATCAGCGCACCGGCCTGCGGATGGGCGCCCTGGAGGACAGCTTGCCGCCGCCGTCGCCGATCCCGCCGGGCAAGGACGTGGTCAAGGTTGCGGTGGTGGGCGCACACCTGAACGGGCTGCCACTCAACCACGAGCTGGTTCAGCGCGGTGCGCGCCTGGAGCGCACGGCGCGCACCGCCGCGCGTTATCGCCTGTATGCGCTGCCGAATACCACGCCGCCCAAGCCGGGGCTGGTGCGGGACGGTTTGGGCCGTGGCGCGTCCATCGAGCTGGAGGTCTGGCAGATGCCGGTGAGCGCGTTCGGCTCCTTCGTAGCCGGCATCGCGTCCCCGCTCGGGATCGGCCGCATCGAGCTGGAGGACGGCGAGTGGGTGCAGGGCTTCCTATCGGAGAGCTGGGCAGTCGCCGACGGGAACGACATCTCCCACTTCGGCGGTTGGCGCCGCTATCTCGCCGCGCAGGCCAAACACTAACGGCAGCACCCACCCGGGGCTGAGAGACGAAGCAAGCGCCTGCTACTGCGCGGCGTGGGACTGCCCGGTCCCGGTTCGCGCGGTGACCTCTTCGGTGGTCGGAAGATCGGCGACGCTCCAGCCGCCGCCCAGCGCCTTAACCAGCCGCACGCCGGCGGCCATTCGGCGCGTCGCGATATCCACCGCTGTGCGCTCGTTGTTCAAGGCTGCGGCTTGCGCCACGACGACCTCGAGGTAATTGGCCGCACCGGCTTCGTAGCGGTTGGTCGTCAGCGTGACCGAGCGCCGGGCGGCTCTGACGGCGGCTGCCTCGACCTCCGCCTCGTCGGCAAGAATGCGCAGCGCAGCGAGATTGTCTTCGACGTCCTGAAACGCCGACAACACCGTTTGCCGGTAGTTGGCGATCGTGCCGTCATACGCTGCCCGCGCGTTGTCGGTCACCGCACCGCGCAGCCCGCCGTCGAATACGGTCTGTGAGATCTGGGGACCGACCGCCCAAAACCGGCTGGGCCAGGCCAACCATTGGCTCACGCTCGAGGCCTCGAACCCGCCCAGCGCCGTGAGCCTGAGGCTCGGGTAGTACGCCGAGATGGCGACCCCGATGCGCGCATTCGCCGCCGCCATCTGCCGTTCGGCCGAGGCGATGTCGGGCCTGCGCTCGAGCAGCTCCGATGGGACCCCGGAGGGTATCCCCGGTGGTGTTGCGTCGAGCGGCGCGACCGCAAGCGCGACCTCGGCCGGCGGCTTGCCCAGCAGCGTTGCGATCGCGTGCTCGAGCTGCGCCCGCTGCACCCCGAGATCGATGGCCTCCGCTTCGGCCGTCCTGAGCTGTGTCTCGGCCAGCACCACGTCCACTTCGGATGAGATGCCGCCGTCGAAGCGGTTGCGCGTCAACTCGAGCGCGGTGCGATATGCGACGATCGTCTGCTCCAGGAGCTGCCGCTGGGCATCCACGCCGCGCAGCTGGAAGTAGTCCGACGCCAGCTCCGCCTGGACGCTGAGGCGCGCGGTCTCCAGATCCGCCGCGGAGGCCTGGGCGGCCGCCTGGCTCGACTCGACCGAACGGCGGACCTTGCCCCACAGGTCCACCTCCCACGACACCTCCACCGGCAGCAGGAAATCGTTGTTGGGTCCGATCGTGGCGGTGGTGTGCCCCGGCACGTTCGCCGATTCCCGATAGCGCGTGACGGCCGCACCGGCAGTGACGGTCGGGAAATAGCCCGCGCGGGTCGCCTGCACCAGCGCCCGCGCCTGACGGTAGTTCGCTTCCGCGGCTGCGATGGTCTGATTGGAGAGTTCGACTTGCGGCTCCAGCGAATCGAGCCGGGCGTCCTGGAACACGGCCCACCAGTTTCCGCGCGGCGCGCGCTCCTGCGGCATGGACGGCTTCCAGCGGCTGCCGTCCGCCTGGGCCTCCTTGTATGCCGCCGGAATCGCCACCGGGGGCTTGACGTAGTCGGGGCCGACTGTACAGGCGCACAGCAGAGCCACGGCGCACGCGCACACCAAGGTCGCAAGGCGAGCGCAGCAGGGCTGGCCTGCCCGCACCGGCGCGTGGGCGAAGCGCGTGCTCATTTGCCCGCTTTGGATGCGGTCGAGCTTTTGACGACGCGCACCTGCGTGCCGGCGGTGAGCGAATCGGCCGGGTTCAGGACGATGGATTCGCCGCCGCTCAGCCCGGAGACGACTTCGATCTCGGTGCCGAAGTCGCGGCCTAGCACGACTTTGACCAGCCCCACACGCTGGTCCTGCTGTACTACGGCGACCATCACGCCCTCGGGCCGAAACAGCAGCGCGTTCACGGGAACGACCAGTGCCCGGTTGGCCAGCTTGAGCTTGAAATGCACTTGCGCATAGGCGCCGGGCAACAGCTCTCCGGTCGGGTTGTCTACATTGATCTCGGTAAGCAGGGTGCGAGAGGCGGCGTCGATGGCGCGGCTGGTCCGCACCAGCGTCCCCTTGAAGCGCCGGTCCGGGAACTCGGCCAGCGTCAGCTCGGCGGGCACCCCGGGTCTGGCGTCTTGCGAGTAGATCTGCGGCACGTTTACATACACGCGCATCCGGTCGGTGGATGCGATGTGGAACAGCTCCTTGGCCGGGGCCGCGCCCGCGTCGATCAGCGCGCCCACATCCGTATTGCGCGCCGTCACCACGCCGGCATATGGAGCGTAGATCTGCTTGAACGCCTGTAGCTTCTCCAGACGGGCGACGTTGAACTTCGCGGCTTCCAGCGCCGCCTTCTTGGCCTGCATGTCGCCCAGCTTCTCGTCGGTCTCCTGGCGCGAGACCGAGTTGCTCTTGAGCAGCCCCTGCCAGCGCTCCGCCGTGGTCTGCGCGAGATCGTAGTTCGCCTTGGCGATGGCCAGGTCGGCGCGCGCCTGCTGCAGTTGGTCGTCGATTTCCGGCGTGTCGATCTCCGCCAGCAGTTGACCTGCCTTGACATGGGTACCGATGTCCGCGTACCAACGCTTCAGATAGCCGTTGGTCCGCGCGTAGATCGGCGTGTCGATGAAGGCCTGCACGTTGCCCGGCAGCACCAGCTCCTGCGCCGCTTCGCCCTCCTTTGGTTGGATGACGGAGACGGTCGGAATGTTGAGTTCCCTGGTCTCCTTTCTGAGCGCGGCGGTCGCCTCCAGGCGCGGGAGGATGCCCCAGACGAGCGCGGCTCCGAACACCGCGACGAGGATCGCGATCGCGATCCAGCGCTTCCGGATGCCCCGGCTGCCAACGGACCCATTCAAGGAGAAGCGCCGCGGGTTCATGTGTCCTTTCTCGACCGATCCAAACTCTTCTATCCGCTGCTTCGGGCTAGACCGCAACCGGTGTCTCGGACTGGCGGCCGGCGCGCCAGCCGTGGATCGTTGCGAAGACTACCGGCACGAAGAAGAGCGTGGCGACGGTCGCGAGCAACAGGCCGCCGATCACGGCACGCCCCAATGGCGCGTTCTGTTCGCCGCCTTCGCCGAGGCCCAGCGACATCGGCACCATCCCGATGATCATCGCGAGCGCCGTCATCAGCACCGGCCGGAAGCGCGTGAACCCGGCGTCGATCGCCGAGGCGACCGCATCCCAGCCTCCCTGCAGCCGCTCGCGCGCGAAGCTCACTACCAGAATGCTGTTGGCCGTGGCGATGCCCATGGCCATGATGGCGCCCGTCAACGCGGGCACACTGACCCGGGTGTGCGCGACGAATAGCATCCAGACGATGCCGGCTAGCGCCGCCGGCAGCGCCGTGATGATGATGAACGGATCGAGCCAGGACTGGAAGTTCACCACCAGCAGCAGGTAGACGAGCACGATGGCGAAGACCAGTCCGAACAGCAGGCCTGTGAACGAGGAGTGCATCGTCTCCATCTGGCCGCGCAGGATCAGCCGCGAGCCCTTGGGCAGATCCTTCTTGCTCTCGCCGACGATGGCGGTCACGTCGTCCGCCACGCCGCCCAGATCGCGCTGTTGCACGCCGCCGTAGATGTCGATCACCGGCTGCACGTTCCAGTGGCTGATCACCGCCCGCTCCGCGCCGCGGGTGAGGCTCGCCACGTTCCCGAGGATCTCCGGCTGCGCGCGACCCGTGCCGGTGATGGGGATGTTCGCCAGCGTCTGCAGCGAGTCGATCCGATACTGTGGCGCCTGCGTGATGACCTGGTAGCTCACCCCGTTCTTCCAGTTGAGGTAGAAGCTCGGGCTGGTCTGGAAGCTGCCGCTCAGCGCCACCAGCAGGTTCGTCGCCACGTCCTTCTGCGACAGCCCGATCTGCTGCGCCTTGGTGCGGTCCACGGCAAGGTCGAGCTTGGGCTGGTCGAAGGGCTGCTGGATGCGCAGATCGGCGATTCCGGTCACCTGCTTGAGCTTTTCGAGCAGGGCCAGCGCGTACTTACGGTTGCCCTCGATGTCGCGCCCGACGACCTGGATGTCGATCGGCGCCGGCAGCCCGAAGTTCAGGATCTGGCTCACGATGTCGGCGGGCAGGAAGTAGAACACTACTCCGGGAAAGCTCTCGGGAAGCTGCCGCCTCAGCATGCGGATGTACTCGTCGGTGGGCCGGTGGCCGGACTTGAGCGACACGATGATGTCGGCGTCCGCCGGGCCCGCCGTCCCGGAGTTGTTGTAGGAGAGGTTCGTGCCGCTGGTGGGCAGCCCGATGTTGTCCAGGATCGTCTCCACCTCGCTCGGAGGGATCACGTTGCGGATGTCGGCTTCCACCAGGTCGCACAGGCGCGCGGTCTCCTCGATGCGCGTTCCCGTCTTGGCGCGCACGTGCAGTTTGAACTGGCCCGCGTCCACCGATGGAAAGAAATCGCTGCCCACGAACGGGAGCAACACGACGGAGGCTGCACAGCCCGCCAGGAACAGTCCGATGAAGACCAGCGGGGTGGCCATTGCGCGCTCCAGCAGGCCGCGGTAGCTCGTTCGCACGCGTGCGAACCCCGCCTCGAAGCCATGATGGACGCGCCCGAGCACATTCCAGCGGCTCGGCTTGCGCTTCGACTCGCCGTGGTCCTCGGCGCGCAGCAGGTACTTGGCCAGCGTCGGGACCAAGGTGCGCGAGAAGAAGTAAGACGCGAGCATCGCGAACACCACCGCCTCTGCCATCGGCACGAAGAGATAGCGCGCCACGCCGGTGAGCAGGAACATCGGCACGAACACGATGCAGATGCACAGCGTCGAGACGAACGTCGGAATCGCGATCTGCTGCGCGCCGTCGAGGATTGCCTGCTCCAGGGACTTGCCTTGCTCCAGGTGCTGGCTCATGTTCTCGATCGCCACGGTGGCATCGTCCACCAGGATCCCGACGGCCAGCGCGAGCCCGCCCAGCGTCATGATGTTGATCGTCTCGCCCAGGGCCGAGAGGATGCTCATCGAGGTGAGCATGGCGAGCGGGATGGACACGGCGATGATCAGCGTGCTGCGCCAGCTTCCCAGGAACAGCAGGATCATAAGCGCGGTGAGACAGCCCGCCAGGATCGCCTCGTACATCACACCGTGCACCGCCGCGCGCACGAACAGCGACTGATCCAGCGCCGTCTGCAGCTCGAGCGCCGGCGGCAAGGCCGCCTGCATGCGCGGGATCTCCGCCTTGACGCGGTCGACGATGTCGAGTGTGGAGGCGTTGCCGTACTTGAGGATGGTGAGCAGCACGGCGCGCTGGCCGTCGTGCCGCACGACATTCTGCTGCGGCACGAAGCCGTCTCGCACATGCGCGACGTCGCGCAGATAGATCGTGCTTCCCTGCACCGTCTTGATCGGCAGCTCGTTCATCTCTTGGATGGACTTGGGGCTGCCGTTGAGCGCAACGTCGTACTCGAGCGGGCCGATCTTGACCGTGCCGGTGGGCAGGATCAGATTCTGCAGGTTCAGCGTATTGACCACGTCTTGCGGGGAAAGCCCCTTGGCCTGCAGGGCGCGGGAGTCGATGTCCACCAGCACCTGTCGCACCTTCCCGCCGTAAGGGAACGGCAGCACCGCGCCTTGCACGGTGGCGAGCTGCGTCCGCATGAAGCTGTTGGCGAGGTCGTTCAGCTCATGCTCGGCGAGGCTTTTGCTCGATAGCGCGAGCTGGAGGATGGGGACGGTCGAGGCGGTGTACTGCAGGATCAGCGGCGGAACGGCTCCCGGTGGAAAGTTGTTCAGCACCGTTTGCGAGATCGCCACGACCTGCGCCAGGCTGGTCTGGATGTTGGCGCTCGGATGGAAGAACACCTTGATGACGCCGGTGCCGTTGTAGGTCTGCGACTCGATGTGCTCGATGTCGTTGACCGTGACGGTGAGCGCGCGCTCGAACTGAGAGACGATGCGCCCCTCCATCTCCTCCGTCGATAGGCCGGAGTAGCGCCAGATGACGCTCACCACCGTGATGTTGATGTTGGGGAAGATGTCCGTGGGCGTCCCCGGTGTGATCGGGGTACGCAGGATCATCAGGGGCCCGATGATGAAGATGAGCAGCGCGAGAACGATGAAGGTGTAGGGCCGGCGCAGGGCCAGCTGGACGATCCACATCGGAGAGCTTCGTTCTAGCGGTGATCAACCTGGCCGCGGGCGCTACCGCGGCCTTCGCTTTAGCTGTCTTCTGGCTTACACCGGGTGCTGGGGCCGGCGGCCGGCCGCGATCGCTTCCCGGGAACAAATAAAGAAGCCGCAGGACCTTTCTCGTGCCTGCGGCACCAGCGGATGATAGCAAGGGTT
>Ga0335077_10010202_pt1 | contig 11681 bp, 13 predicted proteins | sample Lox_Sample_31_FD_207151 | JGI IMG/M metagenome (GOLD analysis project Ga0335077, IMG submission 207151) | Soil microbial communities from Loxahatchee National Wildlife Refuge, Florida, United States - Lox_Sample_3.1 | ecosystem: Environmental > Terrestrial > Soil > Wetlands | place: USA...
TTTCTCGTCGCCCGCGGCACTGGTCAAAGCGCGGCTCGGCCGCCTGCCGGCCAGCGACATTCTCGACATCGAGCTGGTGACCGCGCTGCGCGCCGAGGGGATCGACCCGGGGCGGATCAAGTCGGCGACGATCGGCGAGGGACAGATCGTGCCGGCGCTCGCCGACAAGACGATCGACGCGGCGATCGGCTCAGCCTGGGTCGTGCCATGGCAGGCGCACGAGCGCGGCATCGTCCTCAAATCGTTCAACCCCGCCAATTACCGGGTCGAGTATTACGGCGACAGTCTGGTCACAATGAAGCGCCTGGCCGCCGCCGAGCCGGGTATGGTCGAGCTGTTCCGCGCCGCCTCGCTCAAGGGTTGGCAATACGCACTGCAGAACCCCGACGAAATCGCCGGGCGCCTCGTCGCCGACCCGCCGGGCCCGCCCCCGGTCGGCGACGCCGCCGGATTTGCCCGCTATCAGATCGACGTCGCCCGCCGGCTTGCGCGCTACCCCGACATCGCGCTCGGCAACTCCAACCTCGACCGCTGGACGCAGATCGAGGCAGGAATGCTGGGCGCCGGCGTGCTCGCGCGCAGCGCCGATCTCACCGGGTTCGTCTACAATCCCGGCGCGGCGCCCGTTGCCGGCCGGCCGAGCGGCGGCAACGTCGGCACGGTTCTGCTGGCGGCGGCGGTGGCGATCGCGGCCGGATGGTGGTGGCTGGCAGGTCGACTCCGACGCGCCCGGCCGCAGACCGAAACCGCGGCCGAGCCGCCCTTCCCGACCGAGGCGCCGAAGCCGCTCATCCCAACGATCCGGCGGCTCCGCCCGGTGCGCAGCATGCCGACCCCCGAGCCCGTCGCGCCGCCTGAGCCGCCGCCGCTCCCGGCGCCGGTCGACCTCAACGCCATCCTCACCCCGCTCGAACGCCGCATTCGCCAGCAGCTGCGGGGCAAGGTGCGCTGCCGCTTTTCATGGGCGCCGGAATTGTGGCTGTGCCGCACCGAGGGCGGCGTGGTCGCGGCAACCGTACTTGAGCTGATCGCGGCCGCGAGCACGGTGATGGACGACGACGGCAGCCTGATCGTCGGCACCCGCAACATCTCGTTCGACGAGACGAATATCGACGATTTCCCGGGCGCACGGCTCGGCCAGTTCGCGCGGATCACGGTCAGGGACAGCGGCCGGGCGCTGTCTGACGCGGAATATGAAGGGGTGTTGGACCCGGCGACGAGCGCGCGGCCGGCGATCGCCGCGGCCGCGGCGACGCTCGATCGGCTGGGCGGTTTTGCGCGCGTCGAAAGCGCCGAGGGGATCGGCACCGCGGTGCATCTCTATTTCGCGCGGGTCGACGACGAGGCCGTAATGCCGCTACCCGCGCCGCCGCCGCAAGCGCAAGTCGCCGAGTAGGCGCCGCCCTCAGCAGCCTTCTTCGGCGAGGCCGCGCAGATAGGTGCCGTAACCGCTCTTATCCAGCCGAGCGGCGAGGCGCAGCAGGTCCTCGGTCGTAATGTATCCGTTGCGCCAAGCGATCTCTTCGAGACAGGCGATCTTCATGCCCTGCCGGTGCTCGATCGTGCGGACGAACTCGGCGGCTTCGAGCAGCGAATCATGCGTGCCGGTGTCGAACCACGCATGGCCGCGCCCGAGCCGCTCGACGGCGAGCTCGCCCGCCTCGAGATAGGTGCGGTTGACGTCGGTGATCTCGAGCTCGCCGCGCGCCGAGGGACGCACCGACGCAGCAATGTCGACGACCCGGTTATCGTAGCAATAGAGCCCGGTGACGGCCCAGTTTGAGCGCGGCCGCAAGGGCTTTTCTTCGATGGTGACCGCCTTGCCCGCGCGGTCGAACGAGACGATCCCGTAGCGGCCCGGGTCGGTGACCTGATAGGCGAAGATCGTCGCACCGCGCTCGCGGCGGATCGCCGCCTCGAGCAGCGTGCCGAGCGCGTGGCCGTAGAACATGTTGTCGCCGAGGACGAGCGAGACGGCATCGCGGCCGACGAACTCGCGGCCGACGATGAACGCGTCGGCCAGCCCGCGCGGCTCGCTCTGCACGGCATAGGAGATGCGGATGCCCCAATCCGCGCCGTCGCCCAGCACCAGGCGGAAATTCGCCTGATCCTGCGGTGTAGTGATGACGAGGATATCGCGGATGCCGGCCAGCAGCAGGATCGACAGCGGATAATAGATGAGCGGCTTGTCGTAGACCGGCAGCAGCTGCTTGCTGGTCGCGAGCGTCACCGGATAGAGCCGAGTGCCCATGCCGCCGGCGAGAACGATCCCCTTCATGCAACCAAGCCTTGCTGCAAACGCCGAGGCGGCACCGCGCCGATCAGCTCGTCGAGGCAGGCCGACAGCGCGGCTTGCCACGGAACGGGCCGGAGCCCGTAGGTGCGCGCAATTTTGCCGCAGTCGAGCCGCGAATTGGCGGGACGCTTCGCCGGCAGCGGATAGTCCGCGGTCGCGATCGGCTGCACCAAGCTCGGGACCCTGGCGCCGCGGGCGGCTGCGCCGTGAAAGATCTCACGCGCGAAGCCGCACCAGGTGGTCGCGCCCGCGCCGGTGAAGTTGAAGATGCCGAACCCGTCGTCACGCCCGGCATCGATCTGCGCGGCGACATGCAGCGCAGCACGCGCCAGTTCTGCGGCGGCGGTCGGCGCGCCGTGCTGGTCGTCGACGATGCGCAGCGCGTCGCGCTCGGCGCCCAGGCGCAGCATCGTCTTCACGAAATTGTGGCCGACCGGGCTGTAAACCCAGGAGGTGCGCAGGATCACGTGGCGGTCAAGCCGAGCGGCGATCGCGGCATCGCCCTCCGCCTTGCTCGCGCCGTAGACCGAGAGCGGGCTGACCGGGTCGTCCTCGGTGTAGGCGCCGTGCTTGGTGCCGTCGAAGACATAATCGGTCGAGAAGTGGATCAGCGCGGCGCCGATCTCGCCACAGGCGTCGGCGAGCGCCGCCGGACCGTCGCGATTGATCGCAAAGGCCTCGTCGCGGCCGGTCTCGGCGGCGTCGACGGCGGTGAACGCGGCGGCATTGACGACGAGACGCGGCCGCATCGCCACGACCATCGCCCTGACCGTATCGGGGCGCGCGAGATCGAAGCGGTCGCGTTCGACAAACTCGGCGGCCAGATTGCGCGGCCAGTCGGCGCGCGCCAGCTCGTGCCCGACCTGGCCGATCCGCCCGATGACGAGGACCTTGCTGCTCATCGCGCCAATCGTGCCGCCTTCGACTTACTTTTGCATAAACGGGGCCGGCCGGTCTCGGGGTTAATAGCCGCGCTCCCGGTCGACGATGTTGAGCAGCTTCTCGCCGGCGCGCAGCCGGCGAATGTTCTCGACGACATCGCGCGCCGCGATCTCGGGTACCGCGATCGAGGCGATGTGCGGCAGAACCAGCACCTGCTCCATCCCCCAGAATTTATGATCGGCCGGCAGCGGCTCGGTCTCGAACACGTCGACCGTCGCCTCGGAAATCTGGGCGTCGTCCAGCGCGGCGATCAGCGCCGCCTCGTCGACGGTACCGCCGCGCCCGCAATTAACGAGCTTGGCGCCGCGCGGCAGACCGTAGAGCACATCGCGACCAACGATGTGGCGGGTTTCGCGGGTCAGCGGCAGCAGGCAGACGAGGATTTCACTGCGTGCGAGAAACGGCGCGAGCCCGGCGGCTCCGTGATAGGTCTCGACCCCTTCGATCGTACGCGGCGAGCGGCCCCAACCGGCGACGGGAAAGCCGATCGCCGAGAGCATCCGCGCCGCCGCGCCGCCGAGCAGGCCGATCCCCATGATCCCGACCCGGCAGTCGTAGGACGGGCGCGGCAGCTCGTAATGCCAGCGCCGCGCACGCTGCTGCCGCTCGTAGCGCGCCAGGTCGCGGTAGTGGCGCAGCACGCACATGGTGACGAACTGCGCCATCATCTGCGCCATCACCGCGTCGCCCAGCCGTGCCACGGGAATGTGCGGCGGAACGGTCGGGTCGGCGAGGATCGGATCGACCCCCGCGCCGAGATTGGTGATTAGCCGGAGATTGGGGAGCGCGGCCAGCTCGCCCGGCGGTGCCCGCCAGACGAGCGCCGTTTCGATATCGGCCGGGTTGCCGAGATCGGGCGAGACGCGGATGTCGAGCTCGGGCATCGCCGCCCTCAAGGCCGCCGACCACGCCACCGGATCGTCGAGGCGGCTGGAAAACAGCAATGCGCCCGCCATGCATCCCTCGCTGCAAATTCCGCACGACAATTTCGGCATATCGGCGGGCTGCGTGCAATCGCCGACGCGGCTATCCTTCCGCTGCCATGATCCTCACCCCAATCCCCGCCGAGCAGCTGGATGCGGTGCTCGACCGGTTTGCCGCCGGGCTCGCAGCGCCCGAGGCACGCGCGGCATTCGCGCTGATCCGCGCGAGCGCGCCCGACCGGGCCGCGGGCGTCGCAGCGGAGCGGCACCGGTGCCAGGCGCTCGAATTCGCCCGCGCCCGCGGCATCGCGGTTCACCCGCCCGGCACCGATTGCGCCTTCAACTGGGACGGCACGGCGCTCGACGGCGCGACCGAAGCCTATGTGATCCTGCACGAAGTCGCGCATTATCTGCTGGCGCCGCCCGAGCGCCGCGGGCTGCCCGATTTCGGGCTGGGGCCGGGCCCCGACACGCGCGACCGCGCCGGCGCCGAGCGGGCCGCGGCGCTGCCGGTCCTCGAACGCGAGGCCGACGAGGCGGCGGCCTCGCTGCTCGGGATTTTGTGGGAGGCGGAATTGGGCCAGCCGGCGCTCGCGTCGTTTCTTGACCAGAACTGGCTCGAAGGGCTCGAGCGCTCGGCCGCGGCGCATTTCACCGCCGTCGTGACGCGCCTCGTCGCCCGCGGATTATGGAGCGTCCGATGAACCGGATCGACCTCAAGGGCCGCGTCGCGATCGTCACCGGCGGCGCGCGCGGGATCGGCCGCGCGATCGTCGACCGGCTGTCCGCGTCGCAGGCGCGCGTGGCGATCTGGGACGTCGACGGTGCGGCCGCCGCCGCGACCGCCGCGAGCATCGTCAATGCGGTCGACTTCACCGCCGACGTCACCGATCCCGCCTCGATCGAGCGCGCGCTCGCTGCCACCCATGCGCAGATCGGTCCGCCCGACATCCTGGTCAACAATGCCGGGATCACCGGTCCGAACCATCCGCTCGACGACTACCCGGTCGAGGAATGGCGGCGTGTGATCGAGATCGACCTGATCGGCGTCTACTATTGCTGCCGCGCGGTGGTGCCGGGCATGCGCCGGCAGAATCGGGGCCACATCGTCAATATCGCCTCGATCGCCGGCAAGGAGGGCAACCCCAACGCCTCGGCCTATTCGGCGGCGAAGGCCGGGGTCATCGGCCTCACCAAATCGCTCGGCAAGGAGCTCGCCGACACGGGTATCCGGGTCAACGCGGTGGCGCCCGCCGCGGCTAAGACCGACATCTTCAGCCAGATGAGCGAGGCCCAGATCGACTACATGCTGTCGAAGATACCGATGGGCCGGTTCGTCACGGTCGAGGAGATCGCCGCGCTCGTTGCCTGGCTGTGCTCCGACGAATGCTCGTTCGCCACCGGCGCGGTGTTCGACATCTCCGGTGGCCGAGCGACGTACTAGACGCTCCGGCGCTCGCGCGCGCTACGCCGCTTGCACCTGCCCGATCGCTGCGGCGCGTTCTGCGAGGCGGCGGATGCGCGACCAGTCACCGGCGGCGATGGCATCGCGCGGCGCCATCCACGAGCCGCCGACCATCGGCACGTTGGGCAGCGCGAGGTAATGCTCGGCGGAGCGTTCGTCGATCCCGCCGGTCGGGCAGAACGCGATGCCAGGGAAGACCGGGGCCAGCGCGCGCAGCAGCGCGCTGCCGCCCATCGCCTCGGCCGGAAACAGCTTCATCACGCAGATGCCGAGCGCGCGCGCCGCCATGATTTCGGACGGGGTCGCCACCCCGGGCAGATACGGCAATTCGGTGGCGAGCGCGGCGCCCGCGAGCTCGGGTGTGGCGCCCGGGCTGACCAGGAACTTCGCGCCGGCGCGCACTGCCTCGCCGATGTCCGCGGCACGCAGCAAGGTGCCGGCACCCACAGTGACCTGGGGCAGATCGCGCGCAATCGCGGCGATCGACGCGGCGGCCGCGGCACTGCGGAACGTCACCTCGATGACCTTGAGCCCACCGTCGAGGAGCGCGCGAGCGAGCGGCACGGCATGGGCCTCGCGCTCGATCGTCAAAACCGGGATGATGGTGGTGCCGCGAAGCAGAGGATGCATTGTCGAGTCCTCCAACGTGGCGTTTGCGCACTCTAACCCCGGCGATGAACAGCCGACAGCCCCGTCGGCTTGCGGCCCGGCAAACCGCCGAGACAAGGCGGCGGTGCGGCATTACCGGCAGAACTGGGCGGCGAATCGGCGGATTGACATTGGCCGGTGCAGCGGCGATGTGATCGGCAAGACAGGAGGGAGGGCGCGGTTGACAAGCGCAGGCTCGGCAAGACCGGGTTCGAGGTATCGTTGCTGGGTTTCGGCTGCGGCGCGGTCGGCGGGCTGATGACCAACGGCGACCCGGCCGACCAAGAGCGCGCGGTCGCCCGCGCACTGGAGCTTGGCGTCAATTATTTCGACACCGCCGCGCAATACGGCAGCGGCCGGTCGGAAACCAATCTCGGCCGGATCATCAAGAAGCTAAAGCCCGACATCTACGTCGGCACCAAGGTGCGCTTGCCGCCGACCGAGCGCGGCAAGATCGGCGCCGCGATCGCTGCGGCGCTCGAGCAAAGCCTCGCGCGGCTGCAACTGGAGCGCGTCGACCTGTTCCAGTTTCACAACGCGATCGTCGGCACGACGAGCGGCGGCGATTTCTCGGCCACCGATGTGCTCGACGAGGTGGCGCCGGCGTTCGATCGGCTGCGCCAGCAGGGCAAGCTCGGCTATTTCGGGATCACCGCGGTCGGCGAGACCGCCGCGTTGCACCGCGTCGTCGATTCCGGCGCGTTCGCCACCGCACAGGTCAGCTACAACCTGCTCAACCCGAGCCCCGGCAGACCGGTGCCGGCCAACTTCCCGGCGCAGGATTACGGCAACCTGCTCGCCCGCACCAAGGCGGCAGACATGGGGGTCATCAACATCCGCGTGCTGGCGGGCGGGGCACTGAGCGGCAGCGAGGACCGGCACCCGAACGCCTCGCCGCCGCCCGAGCCGATCGGCTCCGGCAGCAGCTACAGGATCGATCTCGAGCGGGCCCAGCGACTGATGCCGCTGGTGCGCGAGGGCCATGCGCAGAGCCTTGTCGAGGCGTCGCTGCGCTACGTGATCGCCAACGATGCGGTCTCGACGGTACTGATCGGCATCGCCACCCCCGAGCAGTTCGAGTACGCCGCGCGTGCGATCGAGAACGGCCCGCTCTCCGAATCGGCAATGGCGCTCGTAGCCGGGCTGCAGAGCGAGTTCGCCGGCGAGAAACGATGATGGAGATCATCCCGACCGGCGAAACGCTGGGCGCGACGGTCGAGGGGCTCGATCTCAACCGCGAGCTCGACCATGCGACGTTTGCGCAAATCCTCAAGGCGCTCGGCCGGTACGGTGTGCTGCGCTTTCCGCGGCAACGGCTCGACGCGGACCGGCAGATGGCGTTCTCGGCGCGCTTCGGCTCGCTCGAGATCAACGTCGCCGGCGCATTCCAGGAGCCGGGCCACCCCGAGGTGATGATCCTCTCGAACATGAAGGACGAGCGCGGCCGGCCGCTCGGCGCACGCGATGCCGGCCAGGACTGGCATACCGACATGTCGTACAGCGAGACGATCGCCTTCGCCAACGTGCTCTACGCGCTGAAAGTGCCGCATCGCGACGGCAAGCCCTTGGGCGGCACCGAGTTCGCCAACATGCACGCGGCCTATGCCGACCTGCCGGACGCGCTGAAGACCCGGCTCGACGGGATGACCGCGCTGCACGACTTCAACAAGTTCTGGGACATGATGCTGAAGCGCCCGGGCAGCTGGCGCAAACCGCTAACCGCAGAGCAGCGCGCCAGGAAGCCGCCGGTGTCGCACCCGGTGTTCCTGACCCACCCGATCACCGGGCGCAAGGTGCTCTACTGCAACCCCGGTTATACGATCCGCATCAACGAGCTGCCCGAGGCGGAGAGCGAGGCAATGCTCGAATTCCTCTTCGACCACCAGCTGCAGGCGAAATACCGCTGGGTCCACCGCTGGAGCGAGGGCGACGTGCTGCTGTGGGACGACATCGGCACCTTGCACAACGCGCACGCCGATTACCGCGCCGACGAGCACCGCCTCATCAAGCGCTGCCAGGTGATGGCCGACCGGATTTTCGATCCGGATTTCGTGCGCGCGGCGTTTACCTAGCGAAGCGCGCCGCCGGAGAGTTCCGCGTTCTTCTGCTGGAGACGGGCGAGGAGTCCCGCGGCGCCGCCGCTGCGCATCAGCGAGCGGATCTGGTCCTGCTGCGCCGCCACCTGGCTGATGGAGCCGTCGGCGGTGACGTCGAACGCCTTCCATCCGGTCGGGGTTTGGTGCATCGAATAGCCGAGCACATGGGTCTCGTCGCCGGGCTTGGCCGGGACGATCTTCACCTTGACGACCGGATTGGCGCCCGCCGCCGGTGGATAAAGCTCGAACTTCTCGCCCGAGAATTCGTCGAAATTGGCGACGTAGCTGGCCACCGAATATCGTTGGAAGGCGGCCTTCAGCGCCGCCTGCTGGACGGGCGCCAGAGCGGTCCAGCCGGCACCGACGCCGACCTGGAGGATCGCGTCGGTGTCGACGGCCCGGGTCACCGCGGGCGCGAGGATGTCGTAGCGCCGCTGGAACTGCGCCGCCTTGCCGGCCTTCATCGCCTGCAGCAGCGCGGCGTCGAGCTGCTCGATCGGCGCGGTGATGTCGGATGCGGCGGCGACGCGCGGCAGAGCCAGCGCAAGCGCACTCAAGGCCAGCCCCAGAACGGTTCGGCGGCGCATCGCCTAGGCGCCCGCGCCCAGGAGCGCCCCGCGAAATCGGTTGCGGCAAGCGGCGGGGTCGAAATTGCGCTTGTAGGACGGCGGCTCCGCGGGCGCGACGCGCAGCACGACAAAGGCGGTGCCATTGCCCTCGCGCAGCAGACGCGCCCCGTCGGCCAGCTCCCCCTCGGTCGCGACGGTACGGGTGCGCTTCATGCCGGAGCCGGTCGCGATCTTCTCGAGGTCGACGCCGAGGCTGGTATGGCTCTTCTGCCAGCCGGTCTCGCCGTAATGGCCGTTGTCGACGACGAGGATCGAGAAATTCGCCGGATTGAGGATCGCCACCGTCGCCAGCGCGCCGATATTCATCAAAATCTCGCCGTCGCCGGTGGCGACCAGCACCCGCTTGTCGGGGCGCGCCAAGGCGAGCCCGAGTCCGATCATCACCGCGCCGCCCATCGCCCCGGCCATCGTGTAGATCTGCGCGCTGTCACGGGTCAGCGCGGCGATGTCGCGCGCCGTGCCGGCGAGCCCGGTAACGATCAGGAAATCCGCGGGGTCGCCGACCAGCGCCGGAACCGCCGTGCAGCGGTCGAGCACAAAACCCGCGGCCATCGCCGCCGCGACATCGACCCCCTGCGGGTAGCGCATCGCCATCTTTCCTTCCGCTAAAATGCTTTGGCGCCGAGCAGCTTCTGGGTGAGCAGCACGGCGACCGCGTTGCCGCTCTGGAATACCATGGTGAGCGCGGCCTCGACCGTCGGGATCACCTCCGGCGCGGTCTCGACGCGCAATACGATGACCCCCATCGCCTGCAGCACCGGTTCGACCGCCTGGCCCATCGGGAATTGCCACGGGTTCCCCTCGCCGAAATCGCCGCGCATGCTGACCAGCATCAAGAGCGGGAAGCGGCCGCCTTTCACCAGCGAGAGCATGTTGACGCAGTTGCCGGCACCGCTCGACTGCATCAGCAGCACACCGCGCGCGCCGCCGAGATCGGCTCCGGCAAGGAGCGCCACCCCCTCCTCCTCGGTCGTCAGTGCGACCGAATGCACGCCCGGGTCGGCCAGGGAGCGGTCGATCAAGATGCGGTGCCCGGCATCGGGCACATAGGCGAATTGCGTCACATTGTGGCGGCGCAACAGATCGTAGAGCCGATCCTGCCAGCGCTCGCCCGCGTCTTCGGCCATCGCCGAACCCCTCCTCGCCACACGCGCCCAGCGAAACCGCGCGACCATGCCGGGCAGCACGCGCAATTCGCGCGCCGCACGGTCGCGCCAATGCCGGGCGAACGCAACCCTCCATGCCGGCCGCCGGCGGTGCTATGATCGCCGGGCATCCGCAGCGATGGAAGGAGGCTCCGCCGTGAAAATCAGGATCGATTGGTGCAAGCCTTGAAACTATGAGCCGCGCGCCCTCCGTGCGAGGGCAATGTTGGAAGAGACCTACGGTGCCGAAGTCGAGTTGGTGCCCGGCGTCGGCGGCGTGTTCGAGATCACCGTCGACGGGCAGTTGAAATTCTCCAAGAAGCAGACCGGGCGGTTCCCGACCGACGAGGAGGTGATCGCGACGGGAAAGAGCTGATTCCGCAGGGGCTGACAGGAGCCGCGGAGATCGCGCAGGCGTCTCCGCCGGGGGAAAGTCATTTAACCGTTTGGCAATTTCTCTACCCGCATCCTCCTCCTGTCAGCCCCCAGGAGGATTTCCATGTTCGCGACTCTCAGCAGGCTTCTCAGGAACGAGGACGGAGCGACCGCGATCGAATACGGCCTGATCGCGGCGTTGATCGCCGTCGCCGCCGTGACCGTGATGGGCACCGTCGGCACGAACCTGAGCAGCACGTTCAACACGGTCGCCGGCAAGCTCTAAGCCGAAGGCGTCGGTTTTTTCGATAACGCCCGGCGGCACGCAGTGCCGCCGGGCGTTTCGTTTATGCGCGCCATGGCGCGCATAAGAAAACGCGCCGGCAACTGCCGGCGCGTTTTCTTTTTCTTCCTTGCGGCTGCGCGGGACCCAGCCGCGCCGCAGCCGGCTGCCGCCTAGTTCGAGATGTAGGCCGACTGCACCGCGCTGGTGAACAGCGCGGTCATCGCCGCCGATATGTCACCGCCGGTGTCGACCGCGAAGTACAACCCCGGCGACGCACAGCTCTGCAGCGTCGAACCGATGCTCGACTGGAACGGCGAGATGTACGTGTTGTACCAGGAATTGGTCGGCAGAGGATAATACACCGTGTACAGCACCGCGATGCGGATCCCGCGGTTCTTGATGGTGTTGCATATCGTCGTGCTAGGCAGATACTGCTGCCGGTACTTGCCACCGCCGAGCGAGACGCAGTTGGCGCCGGCGCTGCAGCTGGTGACGACCTTATCTTCGACGCCGTCGGTGACCATCATCAGCACCTCTTGCGGCGAGTCGCCGACCGCGACGGTGCCGTAACCGGGGTTGGGCATCGTCGTATTGATGCTTGTCATCGCCGAGCCCAGATCGGTGTCGGTATCGCTGGCGCCCGCCGAGTTCGACGGACAGGACGAAGTCAAGCAGTTGTTCGAATACACTTCCAGCAGCTGGATGCTACCGGCCGACGTCTGCGCCGTGCTCAAGCTCGACGTCAGGTTTTGAATGTTGTGAATATTGTAGTCGAACGTCTTGATCGCCACGCGATAGGAAGCGCTGTTCGTGTTCTCGGTGGTTTGCGCGGTCGACATCAGGTTCTGCGTGGCCGTCACCAGATTGTCCATGCGC
>Ga0335077_10010203_pt1 | contig 11680 bp, 7 predicted proteins | sample Lox_Sample_31_FD_207151 | JGI IMG/M metagenome (GOLD analysis project Ga0335077, IMG submission 207151) | Soil microbial communities from Loxahatchee National Wildlife Refuge, Florida, United States - Lox_Sample_3.1 | ecosystem: Environmental > Terrestrial > Soil > Wetlands | place: USA: Florida...
GGGAATGTGTCTGCCAGACTAGCTTTACGCGTCGCGCTCCAGACTCACCGCTCCAAGGAAACTAAAATCGTTGACCACAACGTCTCTGGCGAAGAGGTGCGCGGCCCTAACCCTTTTTAAGTCAATTCTTACGAGATATCAGAGGGCGGGGGCCGGCAGAGCCACCCCGGAGTGGCGAGTTGCAAGCACCAACGCGCCGCCTCTGCCGCCTCGTACAGTACGGCCGCTCCGCTTATCTTTAACCGCTCCTATACCTTGCGCGTCTCGTACTGTAAAACAGGGGGGAGGGGGGACATGGTTGATCATCTCCGTCTTTCGCTATACTACCCGGACCCCATGCAACTCCAATTCCCCCTCCCTCTCACGGTATGATGGTCTGTGAGCCCTTCGACCCAGTCTGGCCCCAAGTTCCATCTCACGCTCATTCTTCACGCCCACCAGCCCGCAGGGAATTTCGACACCGTCTTCGAACGGTGCTTCCGCGACTCCTATAACCGCTTTCTTGGCCTCGTCGAACGACACCCCACCCTCCGTTTTGCCATCCATTACTCCGGCCCGCTCCTTCTCTGGATCGAAAAACATCATCCTGACTATTTCGTCCGCCTCCGCAATCTCGTCGCTTCCGGCCAGATCGAATTGGTCGGCGGCGGTTTCTACGAACCGATCCTGGTCTCCATTCCCCAACCCGATCGCATCGAACAAATCACCCGCCTCTCCGATTACCTCGAAAAACACTTCGGCAAACGCCCCGCGGGCGCCTGGCTTGCCGAACGCGTCTGGGAACCGCAACTGCCTTCCACCCTCGCGGAAGCTCACGTCGGTTACACCCTCGTCGACGATCTTCCATTCCTCGCCGCCGGTTTCCAGCCCGAGGAACTCTTCGGCCCCTACATCGCCGAAGACTGTGGCAAATCCATCTGGGTTTTTCCCGGCCTCAAGGAATTGCGCTATCTCATACCGTTCCGCACCGTCGACGACAATATCAATTTCTTCCGCCGCTCTGCCGAACTTCGTCCCGGCGGCATCGCCGCGTTCGGCGACGACATGGAGAAATTCGGCGTCTGGCCCGGCACTCTCAAACACTGCTACGAAAACGGTTGGCTCGAGAACTTCTTCCGCGCCCTCGAGGAAAATTCCTCCTGGCTCAAAACCGTTACTCCCTCCGAGTGGATCGCTTCGCAATCTCCCCTCGGCCGCGCCGATCTCCCCACCGCTTCCTACTCCGAAATGATGGAGTGGGCTCTCCCCACGGTCCCGCGTCTCCAGTTTTATAATCTCCGCCGCGAATTCGAACTCCGCCCCGATGTCCTCACCTTTCTCCACGGCGGCGGCTGGCGTGGTTTCCTCCGCAAGTATCCGGAATCCAATCTGCTCCACAAAAAAATGTTACGCGCTTCCGCGTGCATCGCCGCTGTTCCGGCCCGCCATTCCAATCCAGAGCACACCGCGCAACTCCACGAAGCCCGCGACCTGCTCCTGCGAGGGCAGGGAAATGACGCCTACTGGCACGGCGTTTTCGGCGGACTCTACGCGCCGCATCTTCGCACCGAGCTCTGGCGCAATCTCGTTCGCGCGGAATCCCTCGTCGATCAACTCACTCCCAGCGGCCATATCCCCCGCGTCGAGCTTCTCGATTACGACGCCGACGGCAACTCCGAGCTCCTCTTTTCCGCTCCCGAGTACCAGGCTCTTCTCAAGCCTTCCGACGGAGCCACCATTGCCGCCTTCGATTTCCGTCCCTCTGCCGCCACGCTCATCAACTCCGTCCAGCGCCGCCTCGAGGCCTGCCATTCCCGCCTTCGCGAAGCGGCCCGCAATTCCGGCCACGGCAGCTCCGCGGTCTCCATTCACGACCAAGTTGGCGTCAAGGAGCCCAATCTCGAGCGCTTCCTCCGCTACGATCGCTTCCCCCGCCACTCTTTCCGCCTGCTCCTTTTCGAGAATTCCCGGTCCTTCGCCGACTACGAAAATTTGCAACTCGGCGAACTCGCTTCCATCGCCGCTGGATACTTCAAGATCCGGAATTCCTCCTCCAATAACGCCGAACTGAACCTCGAAGTCCCGCTCCCCGAATTTGCGCTGGATCCCTCCAATCCTCCGCGCCTTTCCCTCACCAAGAATTTCCTCTTTGGCCCCGCTCCCCACGGCTGCGAAGTCAGCTGCGACGTCTCTCTGAGACTCTCCGCCCCCCTGGCCCGGCCGTTCTGCTTCGGCATCGAATCCGTTCTGAATTTTCTCGCGCCCTTCGATGCGGACCGCTTCTTCGAAACTCCTAATGGTTCTCAACTCCTCAGCCACTCCGGCGCCCTGCCGTCCCCATTGCTTCGCATGGAAGATGGCTGGCAGCGCGTCCGCGCCACTCTTCACGCCCCGGGAAGCGATCAATTCTGGGTCGCTCCCATCAATACCGTCTCCGAATCCGAAGGTGGCTTCGAACGTGTCTACCAGGGCTCGCAAATCTTGGCCCTCTGGCGTCCCGATCTCGCCGCCGATGCCACCTTCTCTGCTCGCCTCCTCTGGCGCCTCGAGTCCTTCTGAGCCTTGTTCTTCTATGTAGCGCTGCTTTCACGCCAGCTCTTTCCGAAATCCATCAACGCAAAAAAATAGGCGCACCTCGGCGCCCTTCCTTTGTCGCTATGAAGTGATGCCTACGACTTGATCCCCAGCATCTCCTTTAATTGCGTCAACAACTCCTTCAACCCAGACGTCTTCTTGATCGCATCCCCCAGGTTTCCCTGCGCCGCTGCCGCCGACGCGTCCTTCCACGTCTGCTTCAACTGCTCATACTGCGCCTTCGCCGCCGCCAACTGGTCTTGATCCATTCCTGCCGGCAGGTGCCTCGAATACGCATCCAGCTTCGCCTTCACCGTGTCCATCGATTTCGGCATCCATTCATTCAGGCTCGACCACGCCTGCGTCCATTCTGCTTTCTTTGCTGCTGCTGCCGCTGCCATCTCTCTGGCCTTGCTCGCCGCGTCCCTTGCTCCTGCCAGCGCCGCCCCATAATCTCCTTTCGCCAGCGCGTCCTTGGCCGCTTGCAACGCATTGTTCGCCGCAGTGAGTTGGTCCGGCACGTATTTGGCTGCTTCCGCTTGCACCGAATCGATCGCCGCTTGTGCCGCGTTGATTGCCGCATCCGTGGCCTCTTTCTGCCCGTTCCCGCAGCCCGCCACCAGCAGCGCCACGACGAGCACACCCCACAATGCCCACCACGTTCTCCTTGCCATGTCTTTCTTTCCTTTCTGGATTCTTGCCGTCAAGCCGGGCGGGTCTTGAAACCTGGGAGTCTTGCCATCCCTGCAAACTCTACTCGAACGTTCGCCGCGCTTACAAGCTCTCCCTCCCGTTCCTCCCCCTTCGGCGCTATCCTTGTTTCTTCATGCGTGAAAAACTCTTTCGCCTGTTCGCTTCTCCTTGGATCATTGCGGCTATCGCTTTCCTTCTGCGCGTCCTCTATCTCGCTCATCGCGCTCACCTCATTCCCGCGGAAGTTCTCGCCTCCGCTCCCTTCGAAAACGAAGTCGGTAATGTCGCCGCGGCTCTCGCGCAGGGCCATGGTTTCTGCTGCGTTTTCCGCCAGCCCACTGGTCCCACCGCCTGGGTCGCTCCTGTCTACCCCCTCGTCGTCGCCGCGATCTTCAAAATCTTCGGCGTCTTCACTCTCAATTCGTTTTACGCTGCCGTCGTTTTCAACTCCGCGTTCTCCGCCCTCGCTTGCTTGCCGGTCTATGCCGCCGCCCGCCGCATCGGCGGCCCATCCGCCGCCATCCTTGCTGCTTGGCTCTGGGCCATCTTTCCTGCCGCCATCATCATCCCCTACGCCTGGATTTGGGACACCTCTCTCGCCGCCTTTCTCTCCGCTCTTCTCCTCTCCCTCACTCTCCCGCTCCCCGATTCACTCCGCTTCCGTGATTACGCGGTCTACGGCCTCCTTTGGGCACTCTCTCTTCTCACCAATCCCTCCCTCGGTGCACTCTTGCCGTTCTTACTCGGCTGGATTCTTTTCCGTTCTTCCGCTCAACCGGCGCTCAAGGTCAAACTTGCTGTCACCGTTCTGGCTCTCATCTTCCTGTGTTGTCTGCCCTGGACCGTGCGCAACTACGCGCAGTTCCACCGCCTCATCCCTCTCCGCTCCAACTTCGCTTTCGAATTCTGGTCCGGCAACAACGAAATCTTCGATCCCAACTCCCGCGCCGTGAATCGCGTCACGCGCTACGAACAAGCCCATCTCTACGCCGTCATGGGGGAAAACGCTTTTTTCGACGACAAGTGGCAAAAAGCCTCTCACTTTGTCCGCTCCCATCCCACCCTCTACCTCCAACTGTGCTCCCGCCGCATCGTCTCCACCTGGTTCGGCTCCGAATCCCCTTGGCAAGACTTCCGTCAAAGCGATTCCTTCCTCGTTCGTTTCCTCCTCGCCTGGAACGTTTTCACTCTTTTCGCCATGCTCGCCGGCCTCGCGCGCCTCCTCCGGCAACACTCACCTTACCTTCTTCCTCTTGCCTCATTTCCCCTTGTTTTTCCTATCGCTTTCTATCTCGCTCATACCTCTCTTCGCCACCGCCACCCCTGCGATCCCGTCGTCGCTCTTCTCGTGGCCTTCGCCATCGTCGGCCCACATCCCTCCCCGAAATGAGGTAGACTTCTTCCACCGCCGCCCTTTTAGGGAATCGATCCTCTTGACGGAGGAGTCCGGGGGAATTCTGGCCTAGCATGCTCTCTGTCTCTGAAACTCTCTATCTGGCCGTCAAGTTCCAGCTCCTGCTCACTCTGTTTCTCGTGGCTCTGCTCTGGGGCCTCTACTACCGCCTGCAACGCTTCGAGTTCTTCCGCTGGTGGGCCTGGGCCTGGACCGCTCTGGTCGTTTTTCTCGCCTCCGCCACGGCATCTCTGCCACTCGGCCCCACTTGGACGGCCAAAAAGCTCTTCCTGGTCTGCATCCTCTTACTAGCGGGATTCGCTCAGCCCTTCCTTCTGATCTGCGGCGGTTTGAGCTGGCGCTCCGCGCATCGCCTTTCCCGCCGTTTCTTCTTGATCGGAAGCGCTTGCGTTTTCGCGGTGGCTTCCGTCTGCCTGTTTCTTGCATTCGAGTTCCGCGACTTGCCGGTCATCAGCTTTGCCTTACGCAATGTTCCGCGCGCTCTCGCCATGACCGCAGCTCTGGTCTTCTGCTTTGCCGTTTTTTGGCAACAGTTTCGCTCCCGCCGTTCCTATGGAGCGGCCATTACCGGCGTTTTCTGTCTTGCCTATGCCGTGGACCAGTCCATCTATTTTCTGAGCTTCTGCAAAATCGTCTTGGACCACTTTCATATTGCTTTTCCTTCGCTTCTGGCGCACCTCACGAATACCGTTTTCTCCAGTGGCTCACGCTTGCTCTTCCTCGATCTTCTTGACACCTGCGGCATCTGCTTCGGCATGATCCTCTTGCTCGTCGAGCGCTTCCAGTTCACCGCCTCCGAATTGGAGTTAAGCGAGCGCAGCCGCCGGGGCTTGGTTGTCGATATCGCTTCTCTGCAAAATGAAATTGAAAATCGTCACCTCGTCGAACAGGAACTCCGCCGCAGCGAGGAGTTCAGCCGCCAGATTGTCCTGAATTCTCCATTGGCCATGATCGTTTCCCGCGGCGCCGCGCAGCAGGTCTTGCTGGTCAATGACAAGTTCACTGCTCTGTTTGGCTATGCCGCCCAGGATGTTCGCCAACTCTCCGATTGGTGGCCCCTCGCCTATCCTGATCCAGAATACAGGGCTCGCACTCAGGCTCAATGGGCTTTGCTGTCCGCCGCCGCCACCCAGGGGAGTTCCGACAAGCTCTCCATGGAAGCTCGCGTGCGCTGCAAGGATGGCTCTTTCCGCGATATCGAATTTCACTTGTCCTTTCTCGGTGACCTGTACCTCGTCAGTTTCGTCGATCTCTCCGAACACAAACGCGCGGAAGCCGACCTCCGCGAGAGTGAAGACCGCTACCGCGATCTCGTCGAGCACAGCGAAGACCTCATCGGCACCCACGAACTCGACGGCCAGATCCTCTCCATCAACCAGGCCCCCTGCAAACGTCTGGGCTTCACCGTCGACGAAATGTTGCAAATGAACATGACAAATCTCCTGGCTCCTCGCTATCGCCATTTGTATCCAAAATTCGTCGCTCATGTCTTGAAGCACGGCCACGCCTCCGGCCAGATGGTCGTCGCCACCCGCACCGGCGAAGAGCGCGTCTGGGACTATTTCTCCACACTGCGCACCGAAGGTGTCCAGCTCCCCGTCATTCGCGGCATGGCCCGCGACGTGACCGAAAAATACCGCGCCGAGCAGGCCCTGCGCCTCTCCGAAGCCAAATTCGCCACCGCTTTTCGCTCCAGCCCCAACGCCATGACCATCTCTTCGCTCCGCGACGGCCGCTTCCTCGACGTCAACGCCAGCTTCGAGCGCCAAAGTGGCTATACCCGCGACGAAGTCGTCGGAAAGACCGTCATGGAGCTTGGCCTCTGGGCCGACGATCGAGATTTCGCCAACATCATGGCCGATTCCTTGATGCGTCAGAAAGTGGTTGGCCGCGAAGTTCGCTTGCGCACCAAATCCGGCCGCGTTGTCACCGCTCTCTATTCCGTGGAAGTCATCCTCGTCGGTGGCGAGCCTTGTGCCCTCGCGGCTGGCGAGGATATTACCGACCGCCTTCGGATGGAACGTGCTCTTCGCGAGAGTGAAGCCAAGTTTCGCTCCGTCACCGATCTCGCCGCCTGCGCCATCTGGATTCTCCAAGACCAGCGCATCGTCTACCTCAATCAGTGCACCGTCAATCTCACCGGCTATACAAGGGAAGAGATCCTTGCCATGGACGCCCAGGAACTGGTTCACCCCGACTTTCGAGAGCGCCTTCGCGCCCGCGCCAGAACTGCATCCGGCGAACGTATTCCCCTCAGCAACTTCCAGTACAAGATTCGCACCAAGTCCGGCGAAGAGCGCTGGTTCGAGCTCACTGACAATTTCATCACCTACGAAGGCCGCCCGGCCATCCTCTGCTCCGCCTTCGATATCACCGATGCCAAGCGCGCGGAGATCGAGCTCCAGGAACGTACTCTGTATCTCGAATCCCTCATCGCTAACAACCCTCTCGGCATCGTCGTTAAAGACGAATCGCGCCGCGCCCTCTTCTGCAACCCGGCCTTCGAACAGATGTTCCAGTACACCCAGGAGGAGATTCGGGGCAAGGATCTTGACGATTTTATCGCCCCCCACGCTCGCGAAGAGGCCGTACGCCTCTCCAACTCCGTTCAGTCTGGCGGCATTGCCCATGCCCGCACGCAGCGCGTTCGCAAAGATGGCACCTTCCTGGATGTCGAGCTTTACGGCGTGCGCGTCTATTCCGGCAGCAAGTTCGTCGCGTCCTTCGTTATCTATCAGGACATTACTGACCGCAAGAAGTCCGAAGAGAAACTCCTCGCCCTGCGTAATCGCCTCGCTCGTGCCCAGGAAGAAGAGCGCGCCCGCATCGCCCGCGATCTTCACGACGACACTGGCCAGCGCCTCGCTCTCCTCAGCATCGATCTCGAGCAGCTCAAGCAGGCTTCCGTAAGACTGAAATCTTCACTTACTCAGCAGCTGGAGTCTCTCGTCAAGGCCGCCAGCGAGATCACTTCCGACGTGCACAACGTCTCCCGCCGCCTGCATCCTTCTCAGGTCGAACTCCTCGGCCTCGTCCCGGCCCTCTCCAATTTTTGCAAGGATTTTGCCGCCCGCAATGGCATGGAAATCGAGTTCTACCACGAGAGCTTGCCTCTCAAGCCGCCCCAGGACGCCGCTCTCTGCCTTTTCCGTGTCGCTCAGGAAGCCATTCGCAATGTTCAGAAGCACAGCGGCACCCGCCGCGCCCTTGTGCAGTTGGACGAGAATTCCGGTTCCTTGCGCCTGCGCGTTTCCGATCACGGTTTAGGGTTTGATCCCGAAGCCAGCGAGCCCCCGCAGGGTCTGGGCCTTCTCAGCATGCAAGAGCGCCTTCACAGCCTCGGCGGCGAGCTCTTCGTTCACTCCCGCCCGGGCGGCGGCACTTGTATCGAAGCGTGTATCCCTCTCTCGGTTGACGTTCCCGCTTAGCGCGCGCTCCGTTTCCGCCTACCAGACCTTGCAGACCTTTGCCGGCGGATTCACCATCGCTTGCCCCGCCTTGCATCCAAACGCCTTTGCGAATTCCGGCATGTTCACCACCACTCCGTTGATCCGGTATTGCGCTGGCGAATGCGGATCCGTCGCCGCTCTCACTCGCAACTCTTCCTCCCGGTCGTTGTCGCAAGCCCATTGCGCGAATCCGATGAAAAACCGCTGCTCCGGCGTCAGACTGTCCCGCGGCTGCAGGTTCTGGCCCTTCGTCGCATCCTGCCACGCCATGTATGCCAGAAGCTCTCCGCCCAGGTCCGCCACGTCTTCGCCTAGCGTCAACTTGCTGTTGATGTGGATATCATCCACCACGATGTAGCCCGCATACTGGTCTTCCACGCACTTCGTCCGCTGGTCGAACTTTTCACGGTCTTCCTTGGTCCACCAGTTCTTCAAATTTCCATTCGCGTCAAACTGGCTCCCTTCGTCGTCAAATCCGTGCGTCAGTTCGTGCCCGATGGTTCCCCCGGTATCTCCATAATTCGGCGCCGCGTCTATCTTCGCGTCGTACAGCGGCGGTTGCAGCACGCCTGCCGGGAAATTGATGTCATTCATCTGTGCGTCGTAATACGCGTTCACCGTCGGTGGGCTCATCCCCCACTCCCCCCGGTCCAGCGGCTTCCCGATTTTGTTGATCTCTCGCCGCCGTTCGAACGCGCTTGCCCGCGCCACGTTGCCCGCAAAATCGTCTCGCGTGATCGCCACGCTGCTGTAGTCTCGCCATTTGTCCGGATATCCGATCTTGTTTCGGATGCCGTGGAGCTTCTTCAGCGCCTGCTCCTTCGTCTCCGGGCCCATCCAGTCGAGATTGTTGATCCGGATCGCCATCGCGTCTTCGATGCGCACCACCATGTCCAGCGTGCTCGCCTTCAGTTCCGGCGAAAACACCTTCGCCACGTACACCTGCCCCAGCGCCTCGCCCAGCCCTCGGTCGGTGTAGCTCACGCAACGCTTCCACCGCGGCTGCTGCTCTTTCGCTCCTCGCAGGTACTTCCGGTAGAAATCGAATTGTTCGTTCACCAAGCCCGGCGACAGGTACGGCGAAGCGGCGTCCACGATGTGGTACCGCAGGTAGGTTTTCCAGCTCTCGAGCGGCTCGCTCTTCAGCTGTTCGTTCACCCCCTTGAAAAAATCCGGCGTGTCGACATTCAAAATCTCGAACGCTGGGTATGGCGCCACGCTGTAATACGCTTTCCAGTCAATGTTGGGCGCCAGTGTATCCAGCTCCGCCATTTTCATTTTGTGCTTCAGGTTGTACGGATTTCGCCGGTCCACTCGCGTCATCGACGCCTTCGCCAACGCCGTTTCCATCCGCATCACCGTTTCCGCATCCTTCTTTGCCGTCGCCGCGTCCTCGCCCATCAGCTCAAAAATCTTCTGTACGTGCTGCACGTACTTTCCCTGTGTCTCCTTCGATTTCGCGTCATCCTTCGTGTAGTAATCCCGGTCGGGCAATCCCAACCCGCCCTGATCCAGTTCCGCAATGATCTTTTCCGAATCGTCCGGGTCCTGCGTCGACCCGCCCGAAAACAGCATCGGCCGCCCGTACACCAACTGTAACTCCGCCACCACCGGCGCAATTTCCTTCGTGCTCTTCAGCTTGCCCACCGCGTCCAGGTACCCCCGAACCGGCGCCAGTCCCTGCTTTTCCACCTCCGCCTCATCCATGCACGCCGCGTAAAAATCCCCGATCTTCTGCTCTACCGGCGTTCGCCCCGCCTTGTTCACGGAGGCCTGCTCCAAAATCCCCTTCAGAAATTGCAGGTTGTCCTGGTATAGCTTCCCGTACACCGACCACGACGTCTGGTCCGCCGGTATGGGATTATTCTTCTTCCAGCCCCCGCACGAGTACTGGTAGAAATTCACGCATGGATCCGCGGTCCTATCCATCGAGTTCAGGTCCAGGCTCGGCGTGTACGGCAAAACGGGCTCCGCCGGACTTCCCGCCCCTGAATTCTGTGCTGCCGCCGCTCCGCTCAGCGCTACCGACAGCAGGCACACCCACATCGCTCGAACTTTCATAGTCACCTCAACCCGCAATTCTCTGTGAGTTTGACGCCCCGCGCAACAAAACTTCTCTGTTTCCCCTGGGCTTCGCCCTTCTGGATCAGCCCGGCAGCAGCGTTTCCTGGCTTGCCACCGTTTTCCAGCCCCTCTGGCCGTACACATACACGTGGGTTACCCGCCATTGCTTCGAAAATGCCCGCGACCCCTGCATTCCCTGCGAGCTCCATAGGCATGTCACCACCGCCGTGTCCTGAAACATCCTTACCTGGATATCCGTCGCGACGAATGAGGTGTACTTGGCCCCCGAATTCTCGATCGCAGCGATCCAGCCCGCTTTATCCATCATCTGGCCCGTCGGCAGTATCCCTACGAAATCGTCTCCATAAATCCGCCGGAAGATCGTCCCGTTATTCCACTGCATCGCCCGCGCCATGTCTTTCTCGATGCTGAGCAGTTCGTCGTGCTTTTCGTCTCGTTGTTTCGCCAGTTCCCGCAACTCCGCGGGACTCTGCGCCCGTCCGCCGGGCGCGATCAGCAATCCCATTATGCCCAGGCAGATCACCACTAGTTTCCTCATCGCTTTTACCTCACCAGGCTCCATCCTTTGGCCATTCTGAAATTTTCCCTTGTTCTCGGCGGCGCCCGCCACATCGGCGCTCTATCTTGTCGCCTTCTACTAAACAGGGCCGGGTCCACGCCGCTGGTTGGCCCTGCTCGCCTCTCTCTGATAGAGTTTCTTCTTCGCCCCGGAGACCGTCATATGCCGATTCCTCAGCAATTGCTCAACCTCCTCGTCTGTGTCGTGTGCAAGAAGCCGGTCCGCCTTCTCCCCGACGGCTCCGGCCTCAAATGCGATGTCTGCAAGCGCGTTTACCCCATCCGCGACGACATTCCCGTGATGCTTCGCGAAGAAGCGAAAATTACCGCCGATTGACCCGCTCCACTCGTCCCATGAAAAACATCAGCCCCTCCGATATCATCAGACTCAAACGCCTCCTCCCGCGCTTCCACAAAGTCCGCATCGCCGTTCTCGGCGACCTCATGCTCGATCGCTATCTCGTCGGCAACGCCAGCCGCCTCTCTCCCGAAGCCCCGGTGCCGGTCATCGACTTCGTCGAACAAAAGAATCGCCTCGGCGGCGCGGGTAACGTCGCGGCGAACCTCGCCTCCCTCGGCGCGCGTGTCCGGCTCTTCGGCGTGCTCGGTGGCAAGAAGACCGCGTCCAAAAAAATCCTCGACGACGACGCTGGTTCGGACTTTCGCCGTTGCCTCGCCGCCGACGCTATCGACGACTCCGGCGTGCTCTCCGACCCTCATCGGAAAACCACCGTTAAGACTCGCGTCATCGCTCGTCACCAGCAAATTGTCCGCATCGACGATGAGCGTCGCGACCCGCTCTCGGCTGATTCCGAAGAGAAGCTTTTCCGCTTGCTTCTTCGAACCCTGCCGTCTCACAAAGCCCTCATCATTTCCGACTACGACAAGGGGCTGCTCACCGGTCCTTTTGCGGAACGCGTCTTACACG
>Ga0335077_10010204_pt1 | contig 11679 bp, 8 predicted proteins | sample Lox_Sample_31_FD_207151 | JGI IMG/M metagenome (GOLD analysis project Ga0335077, IMG submission 207151) | Soil microbial communities from Loxahatchee National Wildlife Refuge, Florida, United States - Lox_Sample_3.1 | ecosystem: Environmental > Terrestrial > Soil > Wetlands | place: USA: Florida...
ATCATGCGGTACGAGTCTGGCTCGCCGCCTCCAGGCCCAGTTCGGCCACGGAGGTGTCGCGCATCTTGAACTTCTGCACCTTGCCGGTCACGGTCATCGGGAAGTCCTGGGTGAAGCGCACGTACCGGGGGACCTTGTAGTGCGCGATCTTGCCGACGCAGAACGCCCTGACGTCCTCGGCGCTGAGCTCGGCCCCGGGGCGCACCTTCACCCAGGCGCACAGTTCCTCCCCGTACCTCTCGTCCGGCACCCCGATCACCTGGACATCCTGGATCGCCGGGTGGGTGTAGAGGAACTCCTCGACCTCGCGCGGGTAGACGTTCTCGCCGCCGCGGATGACCATGTCCTTGATCCGGCCGACGATGTTCAGGTAGCCGGCGGCGTCCATGACCGCCATGTCCCCGGTGTGCATCCACCGGCCCGCGTCGATCGCCTCGGCCGTCTTCTCCGGTTCGTCCCAGTACCCCAGCATCACCGAGTAGCCGCGGGTGCACATCTCGCCCGGCTCGCCGCGGGGCAGCACCCGGCCGGTCTCCGGGTTGATGACCTTAACCTCGATGTGCGGGTGGACCCGGCCGACCGTCGAGACCCGGCGCTCGGTGTCGTCGTCGGGACGCGTCTGACAGGACACCGGCGAGGTCTCGGTCATCCCGTAGGCGATCGTGACCTCCGCCATGTGCATCTCGCCGATCACGCGCTTCATCACCTCGACCGGGCACGGCGAGCCCGCCATGATCCCGGTCCGCAGCGAGGACAGGTCGTAACCGGCGAAATCGGGCAGGGCGAGCTCGGCGATGAACATCGTCGGCACCCCGTACAACGAGGTGCACCGCTCGTCCTGTGCCGCGCGCAGCGTGGCGGCCGGCTCGAAGCCCGGCGCGGGGATGACGATGCAGGCGCCGTGGGTTACCGCGGCCAGGTTGCCCAGCACCATGCCGAAGCAGTGGTAGAAGGGCACCGGGATGCAGACCCGGTCGTGCTCGGTGTACCGGCACATCTCGCCGATGAAGAAGCCGTTGTTGAGGATGTTGTGGTGCGACAGCGTGGCGCCCTTGGGGAAGCCCGTCGTCCCGCTGGTGTACTGGATGTTGATCGGGTCGTCGAAGGCCAGGTCGGCCTCGCGCCGGGCCAGTTCGCCGCCGTCCTCGCCGGCCTGCGCCCGGGCCGCGAGCAGCGCGTCCCATTCCGGGGTGCCGAGGTAGATCACCTGTTCCAGGCCGGGCAGGTTGCCCCGCACCTCGCTGATCATCGCGCGATAGTCGCTGGTCTTGAACCGCTCCGCGCTGACCAGCAGCCGGACCCCGGCCTGGCCCAGCACGTACCCGAGCTCGTGGCTGCGGTAGGCCGGGTTGATGTTGACCAGGATGGCCCCGATCTTCGCGGTCGCGAACTGCAGCAGCACCCACTCGGCGCAGTTCGGCGCCCAGATGCCGACCCGGTCGCCGGCCTGGATGCCGGCCGCGAGCAGCCCCCGGGCGAGGGCATCGGTGTCGGCGTCGAGCTGCCGGTAGGTCCAGCGGCGGCCGGCCGGCACGTCAACCAGGGCCTCGCCCGTGCCGAACTGCCCGGCGATGCGCCGCAGGTTCTCGCCGATGGTCTCGCCGAGCAGCGCGGTTTGTGAGGTGCCGTGGCTGTAGGAAAGCTCCATGACTGGTCCTCTGGTCTGGGTCACTCCATGGTGCCTGCTCCGTGATCCGCTGTGAAGTCCGGGGTAAGTCCGCCGTCAAGCTGTGATGCGGTGGTTACCGCGGCGGGGTTACTGTCGAGGTAACTGCTCATCATCTTCCCGGAGCGACGATGGGGGCCTGGATCATCTGGCTGGTCGTGGCCGCGGTCCTCGGCGTGGCCGAGGTACTCACCGCGACGCTGGCGTTCGGCCTGGTGGCGGCGGGCGCGCTGGTCGGCGCGGTGGTCGGCGCCGTCGGCGGGAATCCGGCGCTGCAGTTCGGCGCGTTCGCGGTCACCTCGGCGGCCGGCCTGGGGCTGGTGCGGCCGTTCGCGATGCGGCACGTCAGGCAGCCCCCGCTGCTGCGCACCGGCACCGCCGCCCTGGTCGGCCGGTCGGCCTACGTGCTGGACGAGGTCACCGCGCAGAGCGGGCGGGTCCGGATCGGCGGCGAGGAGTGGTCGGCGCGGCCGTACGACGAGACCCTGACGATCCCCAAGGGCACCACCGTCGACGTTCTGCAGATCGAGGGCGCAACCGCGCTCGTTTACCCTCGGGAGTAGCCATGGAACTGGCTGTCCTCATCGTCGTCGTGGTCGCCGCCCTGCTGGCGGGTCTCGTCGTGTACAAGACCGTGCGGATCGTGCCGCAGGCGCGGGCGCGCAATGTGGAGCGGCTGGGCCGGTACCGCAAGACACTGGAACCGGGCATGAACCTGATCGTCCCGTTCATCGACCGGGTCAAGCCGCTGATCGATCTGCGCGAGCAGGTGGTCTCGTTTCAGGGCCAGCGGGTGATCACCGAGGACAACCTGGTGGTGACCATCGACACGGTGCTGTTCTTCCAGGTCACGGACCCCCGGGCCGCCGACTACGAGATCGTCAACTACATCCAGGCGGTCGAGCAGCTGACGGCGACCATGCTGCGCAGCGTGATCGGGTCGATGGACCTGGAGCAGGCCCTGACCTCGCGCGACAAGATCAATACCATGCTGCGCGGCGTGCTCGACGACGCCTCCGGCAAGTGGGGGATCCGCGTGACCCGGGTGGAGATCAAGGCCATCGACCCGCCGCAGAGCGTCAAGGACGCGATGGAGAAGCAGATGCGCGCCGAGCGGGAGAAGCGGGCCGCGATCCTGAACGCCGAGGGCGTCCGCCAGTCGCAGATCCTCACCGCCGACGGCGACAAGCAGGGGAACATCCTGCGCGCCGAGGGCGAGAAGCAGAGCGCGATCCTGCGCGCCGAGGGCCAGGCGCAGGCGATCGGCACCGTGTTCCAGTCGATCCACGCCAACGACCCCGACCCCAAGCTGCTGGCCTACCAGTACCTGCAGACCCTGCCGCAGCTGGCCCAGGGGCCGGGCAACACGGTCTGGATGATCCCGAGCGAGGTCACCACCGCGCTGAAGGCGCTGAGCTCGGCCTTTGAGGTGAGGGGCGGCGGCCAGGATGCCGCCGGCGAGAACGGTGCCGCCCCCGCCGCGCGTCCGGGGTGGGCCCAGTCGCTGGCGCAGTCCCTCACCGCGTCGCCGGCTGGCCGCGCCGGGCTGCCCGGCCAGCCGGGGCGGGCCGAGGTGCTGGGCGCTGCCGAGCATCATGGCGCCGTGGCGGCGCCAGACGCGTCGGCCGGGGCTGCCGCCGCGGAGGCTGCTGCCGCGGCGGCCGCCGCCGTGGCGGATGCGGCGGCGGCGGTGCCGGAGGCCGACGCCGAGCTGACGATCGCCCTGCAGGAGGCCGCCCGGGACGCGGCGGAGGTGGGCGGCGTTTCCGGCTCTGCTGAGCTGGCCGGCCCGGCCGAGGCGGATCCCGGCGACGTGGCGGGCGCGCAGCCGTGAGCTGATCCGCGCGGCGTCACTCCCGGATCGTTGCCGGGCTTCACCGGCCAAGACGAACGGGCCTGGCGGTCAGCCCCCGCCAGGCCCGTCGCGCCTTCGCGTCAGGTCACGTCACGGCAGTGCCCACTGCTGACTGACCCCGCGGTCGCACGCCCAGACGATCAGCCGCGTGCCGTTCCCGCTGCTCGGAGCCGTCATGCACTTGCCGGACACCGGGTTGACGAGATGCCTGCCGATGGCACTCCACACCTGGGCCCGGCTTCCGTTGCACGCGTGCAGCACGATGGGTGTCCCGTCGGCCCTGGCCCCGTTCCGCACCGAGATGCACTTCCCGTTCACCGCGTTACTGAGGCTGCCGTTGCTCTCGACGATCCAGTCCTGCGCGCCAGACCCGTTGCAGGAATAGATGTCGATCTTGGTCCCGTTCCGGCTCCTGGCGCCGGGGTCGTCGACGCACTTGCCGGAGATCCCGGATGTGATCGGGCCGGCCGGCAGCGCCGCGGTGTAGGTGAACTTGTCCGCTGAGGTGGGTGCTGAGGTGCCGGCGGACGTGGTGACCCTGACGTCCACGGTGCCGGTTCCGGCCGGGGATGTCGCGGTGCAGGAGGTGGCCGCGCAGCTGACGCCGGTGGCGGCCGTGGGGCCGAACGCGACCGTGCCGCCGGTCAGGCTGGTCCCGGTCACGGTGACCTTGGTACCGCCGGCGCGGGGCCCGGACGCCGGGCCGATGCCGGTGACCACCGGCCGCGGCATGCTGCCTGGTGCCTGGAACGCGGACACGCCCTTCGGCGTGCCCCAGCCGGTTGGCCCGTCGTAGCCGGCTCCGGCGTTGCACAGGTACGCCCGCGTGCACGTGCCGTTGGCGCCGGTGGTGATGTCATGGATGTTCGACGGGGTGTGCCGGTCGTACACGTACTCAGCGGGATAGGAGCCGGATGACGGCGGCCCGGCGAGCGCGTACACCGCGGCGATGAGCGGTGATGACGCGGACGTTCCGCCGACGACCAGCCAGCCGCCCTGGTCATAGGTGTCATAGACGGCGACGCCGGTGTTGGGGTCGGCGACCGCGGCCACATCGTTGTCGGTCCGGTTGGCACAGCCGGCGTCGGTCTGCCAGGACGGCTTGGACTCGAAGGCGGAGCAGCCAGAGCCGGTGCCCTCACCGCCGGGCGAGCTGCCCCAGACGCTTTCCGTCCAGCCGCCGCCGGCCTGGTGAAGCGCGGTCCCGCCGACGGACACCACGTCCGGGGACGCGGCCGGATAGCTCACCCCGTAACCGGAGTCGCCCGCCGAGGCGGTGATCGCCACGCCCGGGTGGTTGTAGTAGACGTCGAGGGCAGACTCACCGCTGAAGTCACGACTGCCGTAGCTGTTGGAGATGTACTGCGCGCCGAGCGTCACCGCCGAGTCAACCGCGGTCCCGAGGTCACCGAAATCCGCGGAGTTGCCCTCCACCAGGTCAATGTGGCAGAGCGGGCAGGCCGCGGACACCATGTCCACGTCCAGCGACTCCTCTGTGGCCCAGTCGTCTCCTGGTGGTTCGGTGGGCGGCAGCGGGGAGCCCAGCCCCTTCTCGTTGAGCTTCTTGAAGCAGCCGTTCGCGGTGGTGCATGGCGGCAAGCCGTACTGGGACCGGTAGACCGCGAGGTCCGATTCGGCGTTCGGGTCGTCATAGGCATCGACCAGGGCGACGGTCGCGCCGCTGCCGGCCGTCGATGACGGCAGGCTGTAGGCGGACTGGAGTTGCGCCGGACCGTACCCGGCCGGGGTCGCGAACGGGTTCACGCCCTTGTGCGCCGGGACGTTGATGCGGATCAAGGCGAGGCACGCTGCCTGGCCCCGTGCCGGGTGGGCGTTACACGCAGCCTTGTAGTCAGGCTTGCTCACGGCCGCGGCCGTGCTCGTCGTGCCGGCCGCGGCCGTGCTCGTCGTGCCGGCCGCGGCCGTGCTCGTCGTGCCGGCCCCGGCCATGGCCGCGGGCGAGCCGCACACGGTGACGACGGCGGCAGTCGCGGATAGTAACCAGATTCTCTGACGCATTTGCTCCCCTTGGTGACACCCGGCAACCTGCAGCCCCGCGCCACACAGACACGGAACGTAATTGACTGAATGCCTAAAGTTAGCACCGGTCACTCTGCGGTCCGCGGCCAACGTGAAAAGCCCGGGCCGGGCCGGCCGCGGCCAGCCGGGTCAGGGGCGGATCGCCAGGCCCAGGGTGAGCAGCACGCCGAAGGCAAGCTGCAGCCGGCCCGTCTGGCCCAGCGCGGTGATCAGCCCCGGGCCCGAGGCGCCGGCCCGGACCAGCCGCAGCGGGCCCAGCGCGAACGGCACGGCGGCGAGCGCGATCAGCGTGAGCGGCGCGGCCGGCGCGATGGCGGCCGCCACGGCGAACGGGATCGCGATGCAGGCCGCGTACAGCAGGCGGGTCCGGTGATCCCCGAGTACCACCGCCAGCGTGCGCTTGCCGGTCACCGTGTCGGTCGGTATGTCACGCAGGTTGTTGATCACCAGGAGCGCGCAGGCCAGCAGCCCGACGGGCGCGGCGGCGGCCACCGCGAGCCAGGGCATCCGGCCCATCTGCACGTACGCGGTCCCGACCACGGCGGCCAGGCCGAAGAACAGGAACACCGAGACCTCGCCGAGCGCCCGGTAGCCATACGGGTGGCTGCCGCCGGTGTAGAACCAGGCGGCCGCGACCGCGGCGGCGCCGGGCAGCAGCAGCCACCATGAGGTCACCGCCGCGAGGACCAGCCCGGCCAGGCACGCGACGCCGAAGCTGCCGAGCGCGGCGGCCAGGACCTGGCGGGGCCGGGCGAGACGCGACGCGACCAGCCGGACCGGGCCGACCCGGCGCTCGTCGGTGCCGCGCACCCCGTCGCTGTAATCGTTGGCGTAGTTGACGCCGACCTGCAGCGCGAGCGCCACGACCAGCGCCAGCGCCGCGCGCCAGGCCGAGAACCGCCCGTAACCGGCGGCCACGCCCGAGCCCACCACGACCGGGACGATCGCGGCCGGAAGGGTCCTCGGGCGCGCGCCCGCCACCCAGTCCCGCACTGCGGCCACGGTCTTCCCTCACTTCGTTCGCTGAACAGCGCATCACAGCGTAACCGGACGGCCAGGTGGCCAACGGCGTGGGCTGGACGAACGAAGATGAGCCGCCGGAAAAGTGTCCGTAACCGGTCGTGATAGCAGCCGCTCACGGACACATTCGGCGGGAGCGGGCGCGGGAGCGGGCGCGGGAGCGGGGGAGGGGGACAGGGGAGGGGGACAGGGGAGGGGGACGGGGAGGGGGACAGGGGAGGGGAGGGGAGGGGGGGTCAGCGGGCCGCGGGCAAGGCGAGGGCCGCGGCGACCTGGATGTCCTCGACCTGCCCGGCGTCGAGCCGGCCGGCGCCGCTGGTCCGGGACTGGCGCCGGAAGTACTTGCCCACCCGCTTGCCGGCGAACACGTCGATGCCGTTCAGGTTGGCCACGATCCAGGGGATCGTCGGGCCGTAGATCGCCATCGCCGGGCGCACGCTGATCTCCTCGCCGAGCGCCTTGCTCAGCAGCCGGGCGGCCTGGGCGGCCTCCCAGGTCGCGTGCTCGAGCCGGTCCTTCTGGCTGAACGGCCCGTGGTAGAGCAGGCCCGCCGAGTTGCTCCGGACCGGCAGCCGCCGGTCCCATCGCTCGGAGTCGACGGCGAACACCCCGCCGGGCCCGATCACGAGATGGTCGATCACCGAGTCGCTGCCCGGGATGGCGCGCCGGTGCAGCGCGACGTACCCGGCCGGCCTGAGCAGGAACAGGCGCCGCCGGGTGCGGCGCTGGGCCGAGGTGACCCGGGCCGAGGCCGGGATCACCGACGTGGTCCGCGAGCGGTAGACGGTATCGGCGATGGCGACGACGGCCGCGGCGGTCAGCCCGAACCGCCAGCCCACCCAGACCGTGATGCCGATCCCGGCGATGGCGGCCATGACGGCGCGGCCGATCCAGATGGGCAGCCGCGGGTCGCCGCCCAGGGCACCGAGTATCGGGCGGGGCGCTGGGACAGGCGCGCGGGCCGGCTGCTCCCTCACCTCGGTCGGGTCATTCGGCTCAGCCGGAGACGCTGGTCCGGTCCCGTTAGCCTCCGCCCCGGTTTCCCGGTCCACACCCCACAGGGTAATCGAGCCGACACTTTGCGGCCATGGGCCTGGGTGATTTGGGCCGTCCGGGCTGTCTGCCGGGGCGCTGCTGGACCGTGAGGGCCGGTACGTCTACTGTTCGGTAACGTGACGCAGATTCATGACATGAGCGTGACCGAGCTGGCCGCCGCGATCCGCGCGGGCGAGATCTCGCCGGTCGAGGTCACCGACCACTACCTGGACCGCATCGACCGGCTCGGCGAGCAGGTCGGCGCCTTCTACACGGTGACGCATGACCGGGCCCGCCAGGAGGCCACCGCGGCGGAGAAGCTCGTCGCCCAGGCCAGCCGCGATGAGCGTGACGCGCTGCCCCCGCTGACCGGGGTGCCGATCCCGATCAAGGACCTGAACATGGTCGCGGGCGTCCGCCTGACGTTCGGGAGCACGCTCTTCCACGACAACATCGCCGACCAGGACGACCATGTAGTCACCGGGCTGCGGCGGGCCGGGATCGTGATCACCGGCAAGACGGCCACCCCGGAGTTCGGTCTGCCCTGCTACACCGAGACCAGGATCGGGCCGCCGGCCCGGACCCCCTGGGACCTGACCCGGTCGGCCGGCGGCTCCAGCGGCGGCGCCGCGGCGGCGGTCGCCGCGGGGCTGGCGCCGGCCGCCCAGGGCAGCGACGGCGGCGGGTCGATCAGGATCCCGTCGAGCGTGTGCGGGCTGTTCGGGATCAAGCCCACCCGGGGCCGCGTCTCCGGCGGCCCGCTCCTGCCCGACCTGGCCGGGCTGTCGATCGACGGCCCGATCGCGCGCACGGTCGAGGATGCCGCGCTGCTGCTGGACGCGATGACCGGCAACTATCCGGGCGACATGTACACGCTGCCGCCGCTGCCGGCCGGCGAGACCTTCCGCGGCCACGCCGGCCGCGAGCCCGGCCGGCTCAAGATCGCCCGGTCGCTGCAGAACGCGGTCGAGGGCGCCCGGGTCCACCCGGACTGCGTGGCCGCCTACGAGGAGGCCAGCGCGCTGCTGGCCGCCCTCGGGCATGAGGTCGAGGACATCGACATGCCGTTCGGGCCCGACGTCGTGCCGATGTTCGAGACGCTCTGGTACGCGATGGCCACGCTGGCCCCGATCGACCCGGCGCAGGAAGACCAGCTGCTGCCGATCACCCGCTACCTGCGCGAGCGCGGCCAGCAGGTCAGGGCGCCGGAACTGCTGTTCGCCCAGGCGTACCTGCAGGCTGTCACGCGGACCGCGGTGGCCGCGCTGAGCCGGTACGACGCGGTGCTCTCGCCCACGCTGGCCACGCCCCCGGTGCCGGTCGGCTTTTTCGAGGAAGCGGATCCGCCGGAGAACTTCGAGCGGCAGAAGCGGTTCACCCCGTACACCGCCCTGTACAACGTGTCCGGGCAGCCGGCCGTCAGCCTGCCGCTGCACTGGAACGACGACGGCCTCCCGATCGGGGTCATGCTGGCCGGCCGGATGGGCGAGGAGGGCACGCTGATCTCGCTGTCGGCGCAGCTCGAGGCCGCGCGCCCGTGGCGGGACCGGCACCCGCCGGCCTGGTAGCCGAGCTCGCCCTGGCATCCTCGGCCAACCGGCAGGCTCCGTGCAGCCCTTGCTCAATCTGGCCGGCGAGATTTTCTGCGCTGCCGAACAGGCCGCGACAGGAAGGCCGGCGCCCGTCGCCTGGGCGGTGCTGACCTGTGCCCGGAGGAGAATCCCGTGCTCAGCAGGTTGCGCTCACGATTTCATGCTCATGCATTGCGCGGCGCCGCCGCCGCGCTCGGCGCAGGCGCCCTCGTGACGCTGACCGCCGCGGGCTGCGGCACGGCCGTGGCCCCGGCGGCCGCCACGGCCCCCTCGCCCGGCCCGGGCAGCTACCAGGCCTGCTTGCGCCAGCACGGGGTCACGGTCCCCACGGCCCGTCCCACCGCGCGCCCGGCCGGCGGGTCCGGGGCCGGCAACCCCGGCCTCCAGAAGGCCAGGCAGGCGTGCGCCGCACTGCGCCCGGCCGGCGGCTTCGGCGGGTCCGGCCGGTTCGGCACCGCGTTCCAGGCCTTCCGCACCTGCATGGCCGCCCACGGCGAGCCGATCCCGGCCACCCGGCCGACAGCGCCGCCCTCACCCGGCCCCGGCCGCTTCCTGAACGGGCTGAACCCGGGCGACCCCAAGGTCGCGGCGGCGCTGAAGGCCTGCCAGTCCAAGCTCCCGGCGTTCGGCGGCGCGCCCCCGGCCGGCTAGCGCACCGGGCGTCCCGGTCCGCATCACCGGCTTCAGGAACACCGGCCATCACGCTCCGTCTCCCCGCGGCCCGGCCCGCCCGGTTCGCGCCGTCCGCGTGATCATCACCCCGCCCGGGTGATGACACAGCGCCCGGGCGGCTGGAATCCTCGCAACCAGCCCCCTGCTGGACCCGGGTCGCCGGCCGACAGACGCCGCGGCCGATCGTGACGCGTGGGGGGCTCGCCGGTGAACCACCTGCTCAAGTGGCTGGGCGGCTTCGCCGCCCGACGGTACTGGATCTTCATCGTCGCCTGGCTCATCATTCTCGGCGGCCTGCTGGCCGCCAACCACGCGTTCGGCGGCCAGTACGCCAACAACTACACCGTGCCCGGCAGCAACTCCGCGAACGGGCTGAACCTGCTCAACAGCGACTATCCGCAGCAAGGCGGCTACGGCGGGCAGATCGTGTTTCACGCCAGCCACGGCACGGTCGCCCAGCAGCAGGGGGCGGTGAACCAGGCCACCAGCAACGTGGCCAAGCTGTCCGGGGTGATCAAGGCGGTCAGCCCGTTCGCGTCGCCGAACTCCGGCGCGGTGTCGAAGAACGGCACCATCGCCTACTCCAGCGTGTCCTGGACCGACAACCCGGCGGGCCTGGACACCTCGTACCTCAGCCAGCTCAACAACGCCGTCGCCCCGGCCCGCAAGGCCGGCCTGGAGGTGCAGTACGGCGGCGGCGCCGGCCAGATCGGGCAGCAGACTCCGGACACGGTCTCCGAGGTCATCGGCCTGGCCTGCGCGCTGCTGCTGTTGTTGTTCATGTTCGGCTCGGTGATCACCGCGGCGGTCCCGCTGGTGTCGGCGATCTTCAGCGTGGGCGCGGGCCTGTCGGTGGTGGGGTTGCTCGCCGCGCTCACCACGTTCCCGAGCGTGGCGCCCACGGTGGCCACCCTGCTCGGCCTCGGCGTCGCGGTCGACTACGGGCTGTTCCTCACCGCCCGGCACCGTGAGCAGCTTGACCGCGGCATGGGCGTGACCGAGTCCGCGGCTCGCGCCGAGGAGACCTCGGGCGCCTCGGTCGTCATCGCCGGGAGCACGGTCGTGGTCGCGATCCTCGGCCTGTACCTGTCCGGCGTGCCGTTCGTCGGCGCGATGGGCCTGGCCGCGGCCGTGGTCGTCGCGATCACCATGCTCGCCGCGCTCACGCTGGTGCCCTCGTTCATGGGGCTGGTCCGCAACAACGTCCGCTCGCTGCCGTCCCGGGTCCGCGCTCACCGGGAAGGCATCACGGCCCAGGAGCAGGCGAAGCAGACCGCCACGGTCACCGAGGAGCACCACGAGCAGAGCGCCTTCGCCCGGTGGGGGCGCCGGGTCGCCCGGCAGCCCTGGCCGTGGGGGATCGCCAGCGTGCTGGTGCTGCTCGTGCTGGCGATCCCGCTGCTGTCGATCAACCTGGGCCAGCCCGACAACGGCACCAACCCGCTCAATGAGAGCAGCCGGCAGGCCTACGACCTGATCAGCCAGGGCTTCGGCGTCGGCGCCAACGGCCCCCTGACGGTCGTGGTCAAGCTGCCCAAGCAGTCGAGCTCGGCGGACCAGTCGCTGCTGAGCTCGATGACCAAGGGCGTCGCCGGCACCAGCGGGGTCGCGTCGGTGTCGCCGACGTCGGTGAACAGCGCGTCCACGGTGGCCGTGTTCAACGCGATCCCGGCCACCCGGCCGCAGGCCACGGCGACCAGCACGCTGGTGGCCACGCTCCGCGACCACGTGCTGCCCAGGTACCACGTCACGAGCTACGTGACCGGCACCACGCCCGGCAACGTCGACTTCACCAACCA
>Ga0335077_10010205_pt1 | contig 11679 bp, 9 predicted proteins | sample Lox_Sample_31_FD_207151 | JGI IMG/M metagenome (GOLD analysis project Ga0335077, IMG submission 207151) | Soil microbial communities from Loxahatchee National Wildlife Refuge, Florida, United States - Lox_Sample_3.1 | ecosystem: Environmental > Terrestrial > Soil > Wetlands | place: USA: Florida...
CTACGAGCTGCTCGAACGGCTCCCGGAGCTGACCGGAGAGCAGCGCATCGAGATGGGAAACCTCTATCGCCTCCTGCGCGCGCTCGAGGAGGAAGGGCTCGTCAGCTCCGAGTGGGACGCCTCCTCCCCCGGACCCGCGAAGCGCCGCTACTCCCTCACGCCCGCCGGCAGCCGGCTGCTCGACCAGTGGGTCGACGCGCTGCGCCAGGCGCAGCTGCGCACCGAACGCTTTCTCGCACGCTACGAGGAGAGGAGGTGAACATGCACCACCGTCACTACGGCCGGGGCCATGGCCCCAGGATGCTCTTCCGCGGCGGCTTTCCGAGCCGCCACGAGCTGCTCGAGCGGCTGGAGTCGTATCAGCGCGACCTCGAGCAGCAGCTCGCCGACATCGCGGACGTGATCGCGCACCTGCGCGACCGCGACGAGGGCGGCGCACAGCAGCAGGGATAGTCCCGAATCTCCCCCACGGCCACGTCCGGACTGCCCAGACCGGGCGTGGTCGCCCGCTCGAACATCCCCGCGTATGGACGATGATCGCGACGCGACTCCCGTGCCGTGCCGCCGGGCCATAGGCCGCGCCAGCGGCCGGCCGCCGCGAGGCGACCCCTCGCCTCTGTCAGACCTTCGCCTCTTCGCGCTCGCGCTTCGTCTGCTCGATGATCTTCTGCGCGACGTGCGTCGGCACCTCCTCGTAGCGGAGGAACTGCATCGAGTAGTCGCCGCGGCCGCCCGTCATCGAGGTGAGCGCCTGCGAGTACGTGAGAATCTCGGCCATCGGCACCTCGGCCTTGATCGTCGTCATGCCGCCGGCCGGCTCCATGCCCTGCAGGCGGCCGCGCCGCGAGTTGAGGTCGCCGTTCACCGCGCCGACAGCGTCGTCGGGAACCGACACCTCGAGCTGCATGATCGGCTCGAGCAGGACGGGATCGGCCTTCTGGTAGGCCTCCTTGAAGGCCATCGAGCCGGCGATCTTGAACGCCATCTCCGAGGAGTCGACCGAGTGCTCCATCCCGTCGACGAGGAGCACCCGAACGCCCTGCACCGGCGCGCCCGCGAGCTCGCCGTGCTCCATCGCCTCGCGCACGCCCTTGTCCACCGCCGGCCGGAAGCTCTGCGAGATGACGCCGCCGACGATCTTGTCGACGAACTCGTAGCCGAGCTCGCCGTTCTCCGCCGGCAGCGGCTCGAGCACGATCTCGCAGTCGCCGAACTGGCCGCGGCCGCCCGTCTGCTTCTTGTAGCGGTGCCGGGCCCGCGACTCCTTGCGGATCGTCTCCTTGTACGGGACACGGGGCGGATGGAGCTCGACCTCGACGTTGAAGCGCGTCCGGAGCCGGTCGACGGCGACCTCGACCTGCATCTGGGAGAGGCCGGAGAGGAGCTGCTCGCCGGTCTGCGGGTCGCGGCGCATGACGAGCGTCGGATCCTCCTCGTTCAGCCGCCGCAGTCCCGTCGCCATCTTCTCCTCGTCGCCCTTCGCCTGCGGGGTGATCGCGAAGCTCATCACGGGCTCGGGGAAGTCGATGTGCGGCGGCTCGACCGGCACCTCGTGGTCGACGAGGACGTCGCCCGTGACGACGTCCTTGAGCTTCGCCACCGCGCCGAGGTCGCCGATGCAGAGCTTGTCGACCGGCTCGGAGTCCTTGCCCTGCAGGAGGAGCACCTGACCGAGCCGCTCCTTCGCGTGCGTGCGCGGGTCGACGAGCGTCGTGTCGCCCGAGACGGGGCCGGCGAGGACACGGAAACAGCTGATGCGGCCGGTGAACGGGTCGGCGATCGTCTTGAAGACGAAGACGGCCTGCTTCGCGTCGCCGAACTCGATCGTCGTACCCTTGCGGGCGGGGGACGGGACGCCCTCGACGAGCAGGTCGAGCAGCGCCGTCGTGCCGAGGTTCTTCGAGGCGACGCCGCACGCGACCGGGTAGAGCTCGTCGCGGGTCACGGCCTGCTTGAGCGCGGCCGCGACCGCCCCGGGCTCGAGCTCCTCGCCGTCGAGGTAGCGGGCCATCAGCTCCTCGTCGGTCTCGACGACCGCGTCGAGGAGCTTCTCGCGGTGCTCCTGTACGACGTCGGCCAGCTCGTCGGGGATCGGCTGGGGCCCGCCCTCCTTGCCCCCGCTCGGATCCATGAACGCGCACATGTGGAGGAGGTCGACGACCCCGGTGAGCTCGTGCTCGGCGCCGATCGGGAGCTGGATCGCGACGCAGCGCCCGGAGAGCTGCTGCCGGGCCGCCTCGAGCACGCGGTAGAAGTCGGCGCGCTCGCGGTCGAGCATGTTGACGAAGACGACGCGCGAGAGCTCCTGCTCCTCGGCCCGCTGCCAGACGCGCGAGGAGTTCACCTCGACGCCCATCACGCCGCTCAGGACGACGACGACGCCCTCGACGACGCGCAGCGCCGCGTACGTGTCGGCCTGGAAGCCGGTGTCCCCGGGCGTGTCGACGAGATTGATCTTCCGCTCTGCCCACTCCAGGTGGCAGAGCGAGCCGGAGAGGGACATCTGGCGCCGCTGCTCGTGCTCGTCCCAGTCGGAGACGCTCGTCCCCTGCTCGACCGTCCCGAGCCGGTTCGTCTTCCCCGCCTGGAAGAGAAGCGCCTCGACGAGCGACGTCTTCCCGACTCCGCGGTGGCCGGCGACGGCGATGTTGCGGATCTTTCCGGGCTCGGTGACAGCCATACGGCGCGTTCCTCTCCTGTGTCGGCGTGGCGGCGCCCATCGTATCGCCGCCGGAAGGGCGGCTCCCGCGGCGTCGGCCTACGACTCGAGCGGCGCCCGCGAGCTCGCCGAGGAGAGGTGCGCCTTGAGCCGGAGGATCGCCTTCGTGTGGAGCTGCGAGACCCGGGACTCGGTCACGCCGAGCACCTCGCCGATCTCGCGGAGCGTGAGCTCCTCGTAGTAGTAGAGCGTGACGACGAGCTTCTCGCGCTCGGGAAGACGGGCGATCGCGTCGGCGACCGCCTCCTTCTGCTCGGTGCGAGACAGGGTGCTCTGCGGATCGGGCGCGCTCTCGTCCTCGATCGTGTCGATCAGCGCCACCTGGTCGCCGCTCGAGCCCGAGACCGTCCAGAGCTCGTCGAGCGCCGCGATCGAGGAGCGTGCGATCTCGCCGAGACTCTCCTCGAGCTCCTCCGTCGAGATCCCGAGCTTCCCGGCGATCTCCTCGTCGTTCGGCGCCCGCCCGTGCCGGCTCTCGAGCTCGGCGATCGCGCGCTCGATGTCGCGGGCTCTCGCGCGCACGGAGCGCGGCACCCAGTCCATCGCGCGGAGCTCGTCGATGATCTGGCCCTTGATCCGGGCGATGGCGTACGTCTCGAACTTCACGTCGCGGGCCGGGTCGTAGCGCTCGATCGCGCCCATGAGCCCGAGCAGGCCGTAGGAGACGAGGTCGCCCTCGTCGACGTGTGCGGGCAGGCCGGAGCCGAGCCGCCCGGCGACGTACTTCACGAGCGGCGCGTACGTGAGCACGAGCCGGTCTCGTAGCCGTTGGTCGCCGGTGCGACGGTATTCGAGCCACAACTGCTGTGTCTCGTCCGCGCGAGCCACGAGGAGAGAATACGGCGTTTCCCGGCGTTCTCCTCAGCGTCGGCGTCGGAGGGCGCCCACGGAGAGGGTTGCGAGCCACGCTGCGACGGCGGCCGCGGCCACCCCGACGACCACCCGGCGAGCGCTTCCCGCGCCCGTGAACGCCTCGGCGGAGACGGCTGCGAGGACGAGCGCGAGGACCGCGAAGAGGAGGGCGAGCGCGCGTCGCTGCATGGCGCGAGCGTACGGGACGGGCAAAATCCGCCGGTACACTCCGCGCGACACAGGGGCGTAGCTCAGCTGGTAGAGCGGCGGTCTCCAAAACCGTAGGCCGGGGGTTCGAGTCCCTCCGCCCCTGCTGACCTCGCGGCCGCGGCCGGAAACGCGCTAGCCTGGCTCTGCGTGGGTCGCAGGTGGGGGCTGAGGCTCGTGATCGGAGCGACGGTCGTGCTCGTGGCGGCCGGAGCTGCCGGCGCCGCGCATGCGGCGAGCACGTCGGTCGCGCGTACCGGAGCGATTCTCCTCGACGGCCGGCCCGTCTTTCCGATCGTCCTCGCGCCGGGCCCGCTGCCGGGCACGACGACGCCATGGGGTACGGACGCGCTCGCCGAGACCGTCGCCGCCGGGGTCGACGTCTTCAAGGTCGGTCCGGGAAACGGCTGGACGGGCAACGACCTCGCCTCCACGATCGCCTGGGACCAGGCGGCGGCTGCGCTCGGCGCCTACACGTGGGTGAACCTCAACGGCTACGCGAGCGCGCGGCCTCGCTCGGCCGACGATTGGGCGCTGGCGCAGGTCGTGCACCGGCTGACGAACGACCCGAGCGGCAGCGCGATCGCGTTCTGGAAGGGTCGCGACGAGCCCTGGTGGCACGGCCGGCCGCCGGCATCGCTCCGCTTCGCCTACTGCCGCGTCACCTCGCGCGGCAAGGCGTCGTGGTGTCACGGCGAACGTCCCCTCGCGCCGGATCGCCTGTGGGTGACGATCGAGGCACCGCGAGGCACGGCCGCGGATCTCCGCCGCTACGGAGCCGTCACCGACGTGCACGGGATCGACGACTACCCGATCACGCTCGCGAATCCGTCGCCCAACCTGAACCTGGTCGGGAGCTGGACGAGGATGCTCGCCTCGGCGCGACCTGCCGTCCCGGTCTGGACGACGCTCCAGATCTGCGCGAAGGGCAGCTTCAGCGCATCGAACGGGACGTTCGTCCTGCCCACGCTGCAGCAGGAGCGCTACATGGCGTACGACGCGATCCTCAACGGCGCGCGAGCGCTCGCGTTCTACGGCGGCAACGTGGCGGGCTGCTGGTCGCCGACCGACGCGCAGTACGGCTGGAACTGGACGTTCTGGCAGAACGTGCTGCAGCCGCTCGTCGGGGAGCTCTCCGCCTCGAGCCCGATCGCGCCCGCGCTCGACGCCCCGGAGACGAGCCGTCCGGTCAAGACGAGCGACGCCTCTACGAAGGCGGTGCTGCGGGACGGCACCTCCCCCGACGACCTCTGGCTGATCGCCGCCCGCAGCGGCGCCGGAACGGAGACCGTCACGTTCAGCGGTCTCCCCGCCTGGGTCACCAGCGGCAGCGTCTACACCGAGAACCGCACGGTGACGGCCGCGGGCGGCTCCTTCAGCGACGAGTTCGGCCAGTGGGACGTCCACGTCTACCACTTCGTCGAGCCGCTCACCCTCGAGTCGCAGCAGCCGGCGAGCGGGACGGCGGGCACGAAGGTGGCGCTGGGCGGCGCCGGGCTCGCCGCGACCACGAGCGTGACGTTCGACGGACACGCCGCACGCTTCAGGATCGTCTCCGACAACGAGGTCGTGGCCACCGTCCCGGCGAGCGCGCGCAGCGGGCCGCTCGTCGTGGAGAGCGCGACGAGCAGCGTGACGAGCGCGTCTTCCTTCGCCGTCCTGCCCAGCGCGGGGTCGCCGCCCCGGATCCGGGGTCTCCCGCGCGTCGGCCGCATCCTCACCGCAAGCAGGGGAAGCTGGCGCGGCGACCCGCCGACGCGCACGACGTTCCTCTGGGAGCGCTGCGATGCGCACGGTCTCGGCTGCAACGGGATTCCGGGCGCCACCGGACAGCGGATCCGGCTCGGCACGAAGGCGCTCGGCAAGACCTTCCGCGTGATCGTCACCGTGCAGACGGACACGGGCTCGGCGAGCGCGCGCTCGCAGGCGACGCCGCGGGTCGTGCGCTAGAACGCGCCGAGCGCGAGCTGGCGGAAGTCGCCGAGGCCCGAGACGCCGACCCCGACGAGGCGGAGCGCGCCCGGCCGGTCGCGCAGCCCGCGGTCGAGCAGCCGGCAGGCGAGCTCGCCGATCCGGCCACCGTCGTCGATCCCGACGTCGAGTGAGGTCGAGCGGCTGCAGATGGAGAAGTCCGCGTAGCGGAGCTTCGTCGTCACCGTCCGCGCCACCTGCCCGCGCCGCTGGAGGGCGGCCGCGACCTCCTCCGCCATCCCGCGCAGCTCGTCGTGGAGGCGCTCGCGGTCGGCGACGTCGCGCTCGAACGTGTTCTCGACGCTGATCGAGATCCGCTCCACGTCGAGCTCGAGGCCGCGCGGGTCGATCCCGCGCGCCCGGTCGCGGAGCATCGTGCCGGCGCTTCCGGGGAGCACGCGGCGAAGGTCGTCGTCGGAGAGCTTCGCGAGGTCGCCGACCCGCTCGACGCCGGCCGCGCGCAGCCGTTCCTCCGCCTTCGGGCCGACACCCGGGAGCCTTCGCACGGCGAACGGCGCGAGGAAGGGGGCCTCTCGGCCCGCCGGTACGACGACGAGCCCGCCCGGCTTGCGCGCGTCGCTCGCCACCTTCGCGACGACCTTGCACGGAGCGACGCCGAGCGAGCAGGTGAGGATCGTCCCGGCGCGCACCGCCGTCTGCACGGCCTCGGCGACCACGCGCGCAGCGAGGAAGTCGTCCGCGATCTCCCCGACATCGAGGTAGCCCTCGTCGAGCCCGGTCTGCTCCACCGTGGGGACGATCCCGCGTACGGTCTCCCACACGTCCTGCGAGTACTCGCGATAGAGGGCGTGCCGCGGCCGGACGAAGACCGCGTGCGGGCAGCGCCGGAGCGCCTCGGCGGCGCTCATCGCGGAGTGGATCCCGAAGCTGCGAGCGACGTAGTTCGCGGTCGCCACGACGCCGCGCCCGCGCGGATCGCCGCCGACGACGAGCGGCTGCGCCCGCAGCTCCGGGTTCTCGAGCTCCTCGACCGCGGCGTAGAACGCGTCGAGATCCAGGTGGGCGACGATGCCCGGAACGGCCATGCGAACAAGCGTACGCACCCGTCCCGACGGGACACGACCGGTAGCTGCTACCGGTCGTGTCCCCAGCGGACATGCTCGCTAGGCTCCGCGCGTGGCCGTCCTGACCTCGCAGCTCGACCGCGACGCCGAGGAATTCGCGCGCCGCCGCGAGCGGATGGAGGGTCTCGTCGCGGAGCTGCGCGAGCGGACGGCGCAGGTGGCGGCGGGCGGCGGCGAGGCCGCGATGGAGCGCCACCGCTCGCGCGGCAAGCTGCCGGCGCGGGAGCGGATCGACCGGCTCGTCGACCCCGGCACCGCGTTCCTCGAGCTCAACGCCCTCGCCGCGTGGGATCTGTACGGCGGGGATGCGCCGAGCGCGGGGATCGTCACGGGCATCGGCGCCGTTGAGGGCCGCGAGTGCGTGATCGTCGCGAACGACGCGACCGTCAAGGGCGGCTCCTACTTCCCCCTCACGGTGAAGAAGCACCTGCGCGCGCAGGAGGTCGCCGAGCAGAACCGGCTTCCGTGCATCTACCTCGTCGACTCCGGCGGCGCGTTCCTGCCGCTGCAGGACGAAGTCTTCCCCGACCGCGACCACTTCGGCCGCATCTTCTTCAACCAGGCGCAGATGTCCGCGAAGGGGATCCCGCAGGTCGCGGTCGTCATGGGATCGTGCACCGCCGGCGGCGCCTACGTGCCTGCGATGAGCGACGAGACGGTGATCGTCCGCGGGACGGGCACCATCTTCATCGGCGGCCCACCGCTCGTGAAGGCGGCCACCGGGCAGGACGTCACCGCGGAGGAGCTCGGAGGCGCCGACGTCCACGCGCGCCGGTCGGGCGTCGCCGACCACTACGCGACCTCCGACGAGCACGCGCTCGCGATCGCGCGCGGCATCGTCCGGAACCTCGACACGCGAGCGGCCGATCCGTGGGCCCTCGCCGAGCCGGAGCCGCCCGCGCTCGACCCCTCCGACCTCTACGGCCTGATCCCCGAGGACTTCCGCCACCAGGTCGACCCGCGGGAGCTGATCGCGCGGATCGTCGACGGCTCGCGCCTGCAGGAGTTCAAGCAGCTCTACGGCGAGACGCTCGTGACGGGCTTCGCGCGCATCGAGGGCCACCCGGTCGGGATCCTCGCCAACCACGGCGTCCTCTTCGCCGAGTCGGCCCAGAAGGGCGCGCATTTCGTCGAGCTCTGCTGCAAGCGCCGCATCCCGCTCGTCTTCCTGCAGAACATCACCGGCTTCATGGTCGGAAGCGAGTACGAGGCGGGCGGCATCGCGCGCGACGGGGCGAAGCTCGTGATGGCGGTCGCCAACGCGCAGGTGCCGAAGTTCACGGTCGTCACGGGCGGCTCGTTCGGCGCCGGCAACTACGCGATGTGCGGGCGCGCGTACGAGCCGCGCCAGCTCTGGATGTGGCCGAACGCGCGCATCTCCGTCATGGGCGGCGAGCAGGCTGCCACCGTCCTCTCGATCGTCGGCGACGTCGACGAGGACGAGATCCGCGCCAAGTACGAGGCGGAGGGGAATCCGTACCACTCGACCGCACGGCTGTGGGACGACGGGATCCTCGACCCGCTCGACACGCGCCGGGCGCTCGCCCTCGGCCTCGCCGCCGCGCGAAACGCGCCCGTCCCCGAGACGACGTTCGGCGTCTTCCGGATGTGATCGCGCGCATCCTCATCTGGAACCTCTTCGAGTCGAAGACGACGCTCGGCGAGCTGCGCGAGCACCTGCCCGCGCTGCCGGACGGAGATCGCTGGATCTCGAACGAGGCGCAGGACCGGCTCGGGCTGATCGCCTTCGGCGAGGAGCTCCCCGACCTCGGAGACGTTCCGGAGCTGATCGGCACGGAGCCGGACGTGTTCGAAGAGTTCGACCTCGAGTGAGGCGCCTCGGCGCGGCCACGGACGCCGCCGCGGTCGCGGCCTGCCTTCTGCTCGCCGTCTCGTTCTACGTCCTGCAGCGCTGGCTCGAGCAGGGCCAGCTCGCCGACGTCCCCGTCTACGCGAGCTACGCCGGCCTCGTGCGCGCCGGCCGTGTGCCGTACCGCGACTTCGCCTTCGAGTATCCGCCGGCGGCGCTGCCGGCGCTGCTCGTCCCGTCCTGGCTGCCGTGGAGCTACGCGACGTCGTTCGCGGTGCTGATGGGCGCCTGCGGGGCGGGCTGCGTGGCGGCCGCCGCCTCTGCGCTTCGCGCGGTGCGCGCGCGAGCGGCGCGCGCCTGGACCGCGCTGCTCGCGATCGGCGTGTCGCCCATCGTCCTCGGCTCGCTCTTCGACACGCGTTACGACCTCTGGCCGACGCTGCTCGCGATCGCCGCTGTCGCGACGCTCGTGCGCGAGCGGCCGGTCGCGACCGGCACGCTGCTCGGGCTCGGCTTCGCCGCGAAGCTCTGGCCCGGCGTCCTGCTCCCGCTCGCCGTCGCCCACCTCTGGCGACGGCGCGGGAGCCGCGGCGCGATCGCCGCGGCCGGCTCCTTCGCGCTCGCGGCGCTCGTCTGCTTCCTGCCGTTCGCCGCCCTTTCGCCCGGCGGACTGTGGGCGAGCGTGACCGGCCAGCTCGACCGGCCGCTGCAGATCGAGAGCCTCGGCGCGGCCGTGCTCGTGGCGGCGCAGCATCTCGGGATGCGGCCGCTCGCGACGATCGACGCGGGCGGGGGACAGGCGCTCAGCGGCCGGGGAGCGGGACTCGCCGCAGACCTCTCGACCGCGCTCGAGATCGCCGCCGTGCTCGCGGTCTGGGTCGCCTTCGCGCGCCGGCGGAGCTCCGACGGGGAGACGGTGCTCGTCGCCGCGGCCGCCAGCGTCGCGGCGCTCGTCGCCTTCGACAAGGTGCTGTCGCCGCAGTACCTGATCTGGCTCGTCCCGCTCGTCGCCGTCGTCCGCGGCGCGCGCGGCGCGATCGCAGGCGCGCTCCTGCTCACCGCGCTCGGGCTCACGCAGACCTGGTTCCCGTGGAGCTACTGGCCGCTCGCGCTCGGCCACGCCTCGCCGTGGTCGTGGTACGTGCTCGCCCGCGACCTCGCACTCGTCGCCCTCGCGGTCGCGCTCGGCGCCGCCCTCAGGCCCGCACGAGATTCCGCAGGAAGAACAGCAGGTTCGCCGGCCGCTCGGCGAGCCGCCGCATGAGGTAGCGGTACCACTCCGGCCCATACGGCGTCGCGACGAGGACGTCGTAGCCGCGGCGGACAAGCTCGAGCTGGAGGCGCGGGCGGACGCCGTAGAGCATCTGGAACTGGAAGCGCTCCTTCGGGATCCCACGCTCGAGGGCGAGAACGATGGCGCGCTCGATCAGCGCCTCGTCGTGGGTGGCGACCGCGGTGAAGCCGCCGCCCGCGAGCGACGCCTCCAAGAGCCGGGCGTACGCAGCGTCGACGTCGCGCTTCTCCGGGTAGGCGACCGCCGGCGACTCGAGGTACGCGCCCTTGACGATGCGGAGGTTGGGGGCGAGCGGCAGGAGCGCAGTGAGGTCGTCCTCGCTGCGGTAGAGGTACGCCTGCAGCACGGCGCCGACGTTCGCGTGGCCGTCCTCGCGCAGCCGGCGGTAGATGCGGAGCGTCGAGTCGACGTGGGCCGACTCCTCCATGTCGATGCGGACGAAGTTCCCGACGGAGGCCGCGTGCTCGACGAGCTGGGCGACGTTGCGCCGGGCAAGCTCCTCGTCGATCGAGAGGCCGAGATGGGTGAGCTTGAGCGCGAGATTCGTCTTCAGCTCTTCGGCCTGGATCCGGTCGAGGACGTCGCGGTAGGCGGCGACGACGGCTCGCGTCTCGGCCTCGTCGCGCACGCCCTCGCCGAGGAGCGTCGTGTTCGTGAGCAGCCCGCTCTCGTTCAGCCGCCGCAGGACCGGCACGGCCCCGTCGAAGCTCTCTCCGGCGACGAAGCGGGCGGCGCCGAGGCGGAAGCCGTAGCGCTGGACGAGACGCTGCAGGCGCGGGCTGTCCGCGGCGGCGAGGATGACCTTGCGGAGGGCGGTCATGCGAGCCAGGCCGCGACGACCGCCTCGACCTCCGCGCGCTCGCGCTCGCTCAGTCCGCGCAGTGGCGCGCGCACCTCGGGAGCGACGGGGACGCCGCGCGACGCAAGCACGGCCTTCGACGCGGCGTGGAACGGGAGGCGCTGGAGCGACGCACGGAGCGCGGCTGCCCTCTCCCCTGCCTCCGGATCGCGGTCGCGCACGAGCGGGACGACCGCGTCGGGGAAGCTCGCCGCGAGCCCGGAGACCGCGCCGGCGGCGCCGGCGGCGAGGCCCCGGAGGACCAGAGCCTCGGCGCCGACGAAGACGTCGAGCCCTTCGAGCAGGTACGGCTCGAGGCGTTCCCACGGGGCGTCGGAGACCTTCATCCCCGCGAGGTTCGGGACGCGCTCGCGCAGGCGCTCGACCACGGTGAGGGGGATCGCGTAGCCGCTGCGCACCTGGAACTCGTAGAGGTAGAAGGGAAGCGGCGCGCAGGCCCGCGCGGCGGTCTCGAAGTGCGCGAGCAGCTCCTGCTCGTCGAGCGGGAAGTACGGCGGCCCGATCACCGCGACGGCGTCGGCGCCGGCGGCCGCGGCGTGCTCGGCGAGCGCGGCCGTGTCGCGCGTCGACTGGGCGCCGCAGTGCACGGCGACCTGCAGCCGTCCCCGCGCCGCCTCGACGAACGCGGCCGCGATCTCCCGCCGCTCGTCCGGCGAGAAGAGGACGCCCTCCCCCGTAGTGCCGAGCGCGAGAAGGCCGTCGAGCCCGTGCCCGGCCAGGAACTCGGCGTACGGACCGACCGCCGAGGCGTCGAACGAGCCGTCGCGGAGCGGCGTGATCGCGGCGGCGAGCGCTCCCCGGAGCATGGCGGTCACTCTAAGCTCTGCGGCCGTGGCGAACCTCCGCAGCGAACGCGACGGCGACGTCCTGCGCATCACGCTC
>Ga0335077_10010207_pt1 | contig 11679 bp, 8 predicted proteins | sample Lox_Sample_31_FD_207151 | JGI IMG/M metagenome (GOLD analysis project Ga0335077, IMG submission 207151) | Soil microbial communities from Loxahatchee National Wildlife Refuge, Florida, United States - Lox_Sample_3.1 | ecosystem: Environmental > Terrestrial > Soil > Wetlands | place: USA: Florida...
TGTTCGAGCGCACTCGGGAGATCGGTACGATGCTGGCGATGGGAACCCCACGCCGTTGGATCGTGGCCCTGTTCATGCTGGAGGCTACGCTGACCGGCATCCTGGGCGCGGCCGTGGGAGTGGCGGGCGGCAACCTGCTGGGCATGGCGCTGAACGCGGCCGGGCTGCACTTGCCGCCGCCTCCAGGGACGGTAAACCCCATGCTTTTCAACGTGCTCCACGTGCCCGGCCTGATGGTCGGCTCCTCGGTCCTGGTGATCGTCTCGCTTGCGTTGGCATCGATACTGCCGGCCATTCGTGCATCCCGGCTGCAGATAGCGGAGGCATTGGCCCATGTCTAATGTGAATTCGACGCTACGTATTTTTCTGCTGGCCACGGTTGTCGCGTTCCTGCTGCTGTTCGCATTGAGGGGGCACGCGGCTTCCGCTATCGGTGTTGACGCCGCCGCCCTGCTGAAGCAGTCCGACACGTTTCGCAACGGGTGGCCTTCGTTTGTCACGCGGGTGAAGATCACCAATTACGAGTCCGGCAAGCCGGATGAAGAAAAACTGTACGAGGTCTCGCAGAAGGGCACGGACAAGACCTACGTCGAGTTCCTGACGCCCCGCGAAAAAGGCCGGCACCTGCTGATGGTCGGCGACGATATGTGGGTGTACCTGCCGGACACCAGCCGGCCGGTCCGCATCACGCCGCTGGAGCGGCTGTCGGGCGACGCCTCGAATGGCGACGTGGCGCGCACCAACTACGCCGTCGACTACACGCCGGCGTATCTGAGGAGCGAAAAGCTTGGCGACGTGGAGTGTCATGTGCTGGAGCTGACGGCCAGGCGCAAGGGAGCGACGTATCAACGGATTCTCTACTGGCTGCGTGCAGTAGATGCGCGGCCGGTGCGGGCCGAGTTCTATCTGACCTCCGGCAAGCACATCAAGTCGGCAACGTTCGATGATTATGCGCAGGTCGGAGGAAAGACGCAGCTGCGACGCCTCACGCTTTACGACGAGATCCGGCACAATTCGCACAGCATGCTCGAATATTCGGCCACCGCGCCGCGCGAGCTGCCCGACAAGTTCTTCTACCAGGGCCGGGCGGATCGCTTCTGACGGCAATCACCGCTCATCGAGAAAGGAGAACGATTCGATGACCGGAAACAGGTTTCAGCTGGCATGTTTGGCTGCCATTGTAATGATCAGCTCTTCTTTTGCAGGCTTGGCGCCTAAGCTTAGAGCGCAATCCGCGGGAAAATGCTCTCTCACGGTTCGGGTTACGGGCATTCGCAACAACGAGGGCAACATCCGGGTGGTTCTGCGCCGCGACAAGGACACGGTTGTAGAGACACGCGAGATCGAGATTGACGCGAAGACCATGACGGCGCAGACGGTTTTCGACAAGCTCGCAGAGGGCACCTACGGAGTGGCCGTCATCCACGACGAGAACAAGAACGGCAAGCTGGACATGAACGAGATGGGCATGCCCGTGGAAGGCTACGGACACTCGAATAATCCCGCGAAACGTATGGGCCCGCCGGACTTCGACGAGACGAGGATCGCGGTGAGCCAGCCCGAAAACTCCATTGAGATCAGGTTGATTTACTGGCCTTGATTGCGGCGATTTGCACCCGGGAATGCAAGGGGGAGCCAATGAGACACGTTCTTCTCACAACGCTGCTGGTGCTCCCCGGCGCCTGGACCTTCGCGGCAGCGCAGAACGATCCCATCCCTGAGGAGAGTGCGTACCGGATGCGCTACTCGGTGGCGGTGATTGATGATGCCACTTTTTATTCCGATGTCATGGCTAACGTTCCGAAGGTCCTGAACCAGGTGCTGGTGGAGCCGACGTTCGACGTGAAATACCGCCGGTGGAGCTTTTCCACCAGCATGGTGGGAGCAGAAACGACTTATAGCGACAATGTCGCCCATGACCGGGTCAAGGAAACCTATGCCGGGCTGTCCGCGGGCGACTTCGATTTCATGGCCGGCCGCAAGATCCTTCGCTGGGGCACGGGCTATGCATTCACCTCGGCCGGAGTTCTGGACCCGCCGCGCGACCCCACGGATCCCGGAGACCGGCTGAACCTGAACGAGGGCCGGGACATGGTGAAGGCCGACTGGGTGCGGGGACAACACGCGCTCTCGTTTGCGTGGTCGACCGCGGCGCTGGCGCGTAACGGTATGATGGTGCGCGATACCACGGCTATCCGGTATAACGTGCTGATGCGCGGGTTCGACACATCGTTCATCGCCGGCAACGACCGCGGCGGCGACTCGTTTGGAGCCATCACCTTTACGCGGGTGGTGGGCCAGGCATGGGAAGTGCACGGCGAAGCGACCTGGCGTGAGCACGAAGCGATCCTGGTGGGCGCCAAGTATACGATGCCCAGCGGCGTTACATTCATCGGCGAGTTCTACACGCCGCCCAATATCCCGTATTATCGGTCCATCAGCCTTTCGCCACTTGCAGGCCGGCAGCACTACGGCTTTCTGAATGCCGGCAAGACGCGGCTTCGCGAACTGCCGGGATGGAAGGAGTGGAGCCTGTCAGGAGCCATCGTCGCCAACTTCGATGACCGGAGTTATGTCGGCGTCATTGACGTCAGCCGGTGGTTCGGGAAACACGTTTCATCCTATGTGCACCTTGAGATTCCGAACGGCAAGAAAGGCTCGGAGTACGGATCAGTGCCGTATTCCACTGCAACCTCAGTGGGAATCAGGTTCCAGTTATGAATGCGAGATTGGGAAAGAACAACCAGCCCTGTTCTGAGCAGCCTATGGAAAAAGCCGTGACCCGGGAGGTGCTCCGCTGGTGCCTCTGGGCGATACCGTTGTTCGGCATCGGGATCGGGGTCTTTCTGCTCGTTGTCCAGCACGCGAAGTTCTCCCAGGCCGGACGCGGATTCCTGTCTTCCTTTGTGTATTCGGTATTGATCGGAATGCCATCCGCGATCCTGCTGAACTGGGTAGGGTTTCGTTACACGAATCGATTTCCGCGCCTGATCCTGCTCATCAATACGGCGGTGCTTCTCGGGAGCGCAACCGTTGGTTGCTTTGCCGCGGGACTCGTCTTCCAGGCAGTTGGCTTCCAGGAGCGATGGGAATACTGGCGCGAATTCAAGGGTTCGTTGCCGACCTGCTACGTGATTTCGCTTACGGTGGGCCTGGGCATTTCCGCGTTCGAAACCATGCGGCACAAGCTGCAACATGCCACCCTGGAACTGAGGACGCGCCAGGCAGAGCAGGAACGGGCCTATAAGCTGCTGGCCGAAGCCCGCTTGTCCTCCCTTGCATCGCGAATTCATCCTCACTTTCTGTTCAACACGCTCAACTCCATTGCTTCATTGATTCCATCCGATCCGAAACGCGCAGAAGAAACGGTGAGCAAGCTGGCTTCCCTGCTGCGGTTTTCGTTGGATGGAAACCAGGGCGGCTTGGTGCCCCTGAGCCAGGAATTGAAGATCGTACGCGATTACCTCGACATTGAACGCACGCGATTCGGGCAGCGGTTGCGGTATACGGTGGAGGCTCCGACGGCCCTGGATGAGCTGAAGGTGCCTCCCCTGGCGTTGCAAACGCTGGTGGAGAATTCGATCAAGCACGTTGCGGCGCAACGCGCGGAGGGCGCTACGATCCGCGTATCGGCTACGGCGGAGGGGGAACGCGTGCGGCTGGCGGTCGCCGACGATGGGCCGGGATTCTCGCTTGGGTCCATAACGCCCGAACACGGACTCGGCAACCTTGTTTCGCGGCTGGAACTTCTGTTTGGAGACCGCGGTCAGCTTTCGGTGGCCTGTGTGAATGGGAACACTGTCGTGACGCTGCAGTTCCCGTTAGAGTAGTAACGCTCGGACATGACCCCAGCACCGCTTCGTGCCTATCTCGTGGATGACGAACCGCTTGCACTGGAGCGGTTGAGCCGTCTCCTCGCGCCTTTCGAAGAGGTAACGATCGCGGGCACGGCAACAGATCCGGCAGAGGCCCTGCGCGTTCTTTCCGGCGAGCAGGCCAAGGCCATCGATGTGCTCTTCCTGGACATTCAGATGCCCGGCATGACGGGATTCGAACTGCTGTCGCGGCTGGGCGAGCAGCCCTTCGTCATCTTCACCACAGCGTACGACGAATATGCCCTTCGGGCCTTCAAAGTGAATTCGATCGACTACCTGCTGAAGCCGATCGAGCCGGAGCAACTGGAGCGGGCGGTCCGCAAGCTGGAGCGGCTACGGCCCGCCGCGAAACCCGAATGGCAGCAAAACAGCGAATTGCCTAAGCTCCTGCGAGAGTTGGCCGCATCCCTGCAGGGCGAGCGGCGTGAGTATCCGCGCCGCATTGCCTCCCGGGTCGGGGAGCGCATCACCTTCCTGGAACTCGAGACGGTGACGCATTTCCAGGCCCTGGACAAGCTCACTTATGCAGTCGCGAATGGACGCCAGCACAGCGTGGACCAGACCATCGCCGATCTCGAGCAGCGGCTCGATCCGGCGCGCTTCCTGCGCATTCATCGCGCGGTCCTGGTGAATGTTGACTGGATCCAGGAAGTGAATTCGTGGTTCGGCGGCAAGGTGGTGGTAACGCTAAAGGACGCCCGTCACACCCAACTGCCGGTGGCCCGGGATCGGATGCGCAGCCTTAAATTGCGGCTGGGGATCTGACGGCGCGCTGCAAACCGGGAAAGCAGGTCCAGCCTCTTCCGACACTGGACAACCGTTATTGCCGGATGGCAAACTTTTTGCATATCGGAAATCAGAACGGATCCGGTCTTCCCCATCGCCGTGACGGATGTTTTTCAACAGCTTCGAAATCTGCGCCTTTCCGGTCCGCGAAAAACGGCACCGGTTCTGATCGCAGGCGCCATGCTGGCCTGGGCGACGGGCTGCCACCACAGCCAGGCAAACGCCGGGGCGGGTCGGCATCTCGACTTCAACCAGGACGTCCAACCTATCCTGGCGAGCCGGTGCTTCAGTTGCCACGGACCCGATCCGGAAATGCGAAAGGCCGGACTGCGGCTCGACCTGGCCGAATTCGCCATGAAGAAGCGTCCGGGCCATCCGGACGCGATCGTCCCTGGGCATCCTGAAAGAAGCGAGTTGGTCAAGCGCATCGAGTCAAAAGATCCGCATCACCTGATGCCGCAGAACGCACAGGGCGAAGCCAAGCCCATGAAGCCCGAGGAGATCGCGATCCTGCGGGAGTGGATCAAGCAGGGCGCAGTCTACCGGCCGCACTGGGCGTTCGAAGCGCCGACCCGGCCGGCGGTGCCAGCCGAACCCGACGGCTGGGCTAAGAACCCTATCGATGCGTTCATCCTGGAGCGAATGAAGAAGGAAGGGCTGAAGCCCTCGCCGGAAGCGGACAAGGCGACGCTGATCCGGCGCGTGACGCTCGACCTGACAGGCCTTCTTCCAACGCCGGCCGAGGCGCGCGCGTTCGAGAAGGATAACTCGCCGCAGGCATACGAACATCTTGTGGACGGTTTGCTTGCGCGGGCGACATTTGGGGAACAGCGAGCACGGTATTGGCTGGACTACGCGCGTTACGCCGACACCTATGGGCTGCACTACGACAACAGCAAGGACATCTGGCCATACCGCGATTACGTGATCCGCTCGTTCAATGAGAACAAGCCTTTCGATCAGTTCGCCATGGAGCAGATCGCCGGCGACCTGCTGCCGGCAAAAAACCTCGATCCGCTGATCGGGAGCGGGTACGTGCGCCTGGGCCTGAGCACCAACGAGGGCGGGACGATTACCGAGGAGCTGCGCGTGAACATTGCGCGGGAACGCACCGAGGCGTTTGGCGCAACGTTCATGGGCCTCACCGTTGGATGCGCCGTCTGCCACGACCACAAGTTCGATCCGACTACGCAGAAGGACTTCTATTCGCTCAGCGCTTTCTTCAACAATCTCGACGAGAAGCCGTTCAATGATGACCGCCCGGTGTGGGCGCCGGTGGTGCGGGTCCCGAAAGCGCAGAATGCAAGCGCCTACAATCGCGTACTGGCGCAACGATCGGAACTGGCGAGCCGGCAGAACTGGATGCGGCAGCACGAGCGGGAACTCGTCGAGCGCTGGCTCGCGTCGCGTCAGAATCCGCCGCGGCCTGTGTCTACCGACAGATTTGCTGTCCGCCTGCGGCTCGACGAAGGCAGCGGGGATGTGCTGAAGAACAGCGCGCCCAACGCAAACCCGGCAAGTTTCCGTGCGACCGTATTAAAGCCGGAATGGGGTGAGACCACGTGGCTGTGGCCGGATTTTCGCATGCCGTCGAGCACGCGGGTACTCCTTGACCAGACCGGCGACTACGAACGCAGCCAGGCGTTCTCATCGGGCGGTTGGTTCATGATGCGCTCTGCCCCCTACTTCGCGGTCGAAGATAAGGCCGAGACGTTGATCTCGAAGATGGACGCGAGTCAACACTATCGCGGCTGGGATCTCTCCATTCGCAAGGGCATCGTCAGCGTCGAGCTGGTGAACCAGGCGCCGAAGGAAGATCCCAAGTGGAAGGATCCCAAAGCGAAGGAGGCAAAGGAGCCGTTCCGCTACCCCACGCCGCAGGATCTGACGAAGAAGGATCTCTCGGCGAACAAGCCTCCGGAGCAGCAGAAGGAGGAAGAGAAAAAGGAGAAGAAGCCAGAGAAGAAGAAGGACGATGCAAAGAAGCCGGAACCGAAGGACACCACGCGCGAGGCAGCCATCAAAGTTTCCACCAACGATGCTCTCCCGGTAGCTGGACAGTGGAAGCATATTTTCTTTGCGTATGACGGCTCGGGCCGCGCCGCCGGGGTAAGGATCTACATCGACGGGAAGCCTGCTCCAACGCACGTGGTTTCCGATTCGCTTGGGAACGCAACCATCCGCACGAATGCGCCGATGCAGCTCGGATGGCGCTATCCGGATGAGAATCCCGCCAAGCAGACGCGCTACCAGGACATCCGGCTGTACGCTCGCGCGGTCGGCGCGGAAGAAGCAGCTCGCCTTCCGTTCGAGGACTATGTCGCGGAGGTTACGGCCAGGCCGTCCCCGCAGTGGAACGACGATCAGTGGCACGCGGTGAGCGAGTTCTACCTCAACAGCGTGGACTCGTCGTTCCGCCAGGTATCCGGCGAAATCGAAAGACTGGATGCGCAGCTAGACAAGCTCTCCGATGGCGGCGACCTTACGCTGGTCTCCTGGGAGAAGCCGTCGCTCGCGTATGCCGATGTTCTGACGCGAGGCATGTACACAGCGCGCGCTGAGCGTGTGGAGGCGAACACGCCGCACTTCCTGCCGTCTTTGCCGAAGGATGAGCCGCCCAACCGGCTGGCCCTTGCCAAGTGGACCGCGAGCCCGGACAACCCGCTCACTGCGCGCGTGACTGTAAATCGCATATGGTATGAGCTGTTCGGGACGGGGCTGGTGGAGACGACCGACGACTTCGGAATCATGGGGCAACGTCCCTCTCATCCCGAGCTGCTCGACTGGCTCGCGGTGGAGTTTCGCGAAAGCGGATGGAACATCAAGCACATGTACAAGCTGATGGTGATGTCGGCGACGTACAGGCAGAGCGCGGCGTCAACGCCCGCGCAGATGGCCAGGGATCCGCGCAACCTGCTGCTCTCGCACGGACCGCGGTTCCGCATGGACGCGGAGATGGTGCGCGACATCGCGCTGCAGTCGAGCGGGCTGCTGGTAGACAAGATCGGCGGACCCAGCGTGAAGCCCTACCAGCCGCCGAACGTGTGGGAGCAGGTGAGCTATCCAACCAGCGACACGGTGCATTATGTGCAGGAGCACGGGGACGCGCTTTACCGCCGCAGCATGTACACGTATTGGAAACGCATGGCATCTCCGCCCAACATGGACGCGTTCGATGCCCCAATGCGCGATGTTGTCTGCACGCGCCGCCAGAGGACCGATACGCCGCTCCAGGCTCTCGTGACGATGAATGACGTGCAGTGGGTGGAGGCAGCGCGGGAGCTAGCGCAACGCGTGATTCGCGAAGGCGGGCGCGAACCGGAAAAACGCATCGACCTGATGAGCGAGATCCTTTTGTCGCGCGATGCCCCACCCAAAATGGCCGCCGTTCTGGAAACATCGCTGAAGCAGTTGGAAGAGCATTACGCCCGGGATCCGAAAGCGGCCCGCGCATTGGTGGATGTAGGCGAGAAGAAGCGCGACCCATCGATTCCGGAGCCGGAGCTGGCCGCGTGGACCATGGTGGCGAGCGAAATGCTGAACCTGGACGAGACGCTGACGAAGTAGTTGAGGTCTTCAAATGAAGCAACATCCGTTGTGCACGGATTGCGAACAAAATTCGAAGGTCATGGACATGCCCATTCCCGATGGGTTGAAGCGAGAGTGGGCAACGCTTCAAACACGCAGGCGTTTTCTGGGGCGCTCAGGGAAGGTGCTGGGGTGGGCGGCGATGGCGAGCCTCTTCGGCGAGGCCGCCCTGCGCGGAGATGTGCGCCCCGGCGGCCCGAAGCCCGCCGTGCCGGGGCGCGAAGAGTTGAAACTGCCGCACTTTGCTCCGAAGGCAAAGCGCGCGATTTATCTTTTCATGTCCGGCGGTCCGCCGCAGATCGACCTGCTCGATTACAAGCCGAATCTTACCGCACAGTTCAACAAGGACATGCCCGATTCGGTGCGCGGGAATCAGCAATTGACGGGCATGACGGCGGGACAGTCGCGCTTTCCCGTCGCGCCGTCGCATTGGCCGTTCAAGCAGTATGGACAGACAGGAACGTGGGTCAGCGACCTTCTGCCGTACACGGCGCGCATGGTGGACGACCTGACGATCGTGAAGTCGGTGAACACCGACGCGATCAATCATGAACCGGCCATCATGCTCATGAACACGGGCAACATGAACGCGGGCAAGCCCTGCCTGGGTTCATGGCTGGCCTACGGACTGGGAAGCATGAACGATAACCTGCCAACATTTGTCGTTCTGCAGACCAAGACCAATCCAAAGGAGAACAACCAACCGGTTTCGTCGCGGCTGTGGAGCAGCGGATTTCTGTCGTCGGAATATGCCGGCGTGGGTTTGCGTTCGGGCGGCGATCCCGTGCTGTATCTTACCGACCCCGACGGAGTGGACCGCGAGGTGCGCCGCAATATGCTGGATGCGGTCGAGCAAATCAATCGCCAGACACTGGAGGAGATCGGCGATCCGGAGACCAACGCGCGCATCGCGCAGTACGAGATGGCCTATCGCATGCAAACTTCCGTGCCGGAGCTAGTAGATATGAGCAAGGAACCGGCGTCAACCTGGGATCTCTACGGTCCGGATGCTAAGGAGCCTGGGACATTCGCGTACAACTGCCTGCTGGCGCGGCGCATGGCGGAGCGCGGCGTTCGCTTCACGCAGATCTATAAACGCGGCTGGGACGTGCATGATAACGTGACCGGCGTACTGCCGATCCTCTGCCAGGAGACGGATCGAGCGTGCTATGCGCTGGTCACGGACCTCAAGCGGCGCGGATTGCTCGACGACACGCTGGTCGTCTGGGCGGGCGAATTCGGGCGTACGGTCTACAGCCAGGGAGGATTGACGCCGGAAAACTACGGGCGCGATCATCACCCGCGCTGCTTCACAACGTGGATGGTGGGGGGAGGCGCGCGGCCAGGCCTGACGTACGGCGAAACCGACGAGTACAGTTACAACGTCGTCAGGGATCCGGTGCACGTGCGCGACTTCAATGCGACGATTCTTCATTGCCTGGGTATCGACCACAACAAGTTCACTTTCAAGTTCCAGGGGCTCGATCAAAAGCTTACAAGCCCGGTCCCGGCATATGTGGTGAATGGGCTGCTGGCGTGATGATGACAGGGTCGTCGATACGGGCAAGGAGCACGTTTCTCGCGGGGATCCGCACAAATCGGGGAGCATGGATGGCCGCCGGCGCGTTGAGCGTGGCCCTGCTGCTCTTGCCGGAGATCATAAAACTCGATGGCAAGCCACACGCGGACTGGCTGCAGTTTGTCGGGCGCTTCCATCCGCTCGCGGTTCACCTGCCGATCGGGCTGATTGTTCTCGTTCCAGTCCTCGAGATGGCGGGCGCATTTCGTCCGGCGCTACGGGAGGCTGCAGGATTTGTGCTCGCACTTGCCTCCGCGGCGTGTATAGGAACATTGATCCTGGGTTTTCTATTGGCTTATGGAAGCGGCGATACGGGATCGATTGTCTCGCGGCATATGTGGGGCGGTATTGGGCTCGCGATCGGGTTGTTGCTCTGCATTCTGGCGAGGCCCGCATGGTGCGGAGGGGGCAGCACGCGCGTTTACCCGGCACTGCTTGGATGCGTGATGCTGGCGCTTCTGTGGACCACGCACGAGGGGGGCTCGCTTACGCATGGCGCCGACTATCTTACCCGCTACATGCCTTCGCCGCTGAAGCGGTTTGCGGTCTTCGGCGCCGTAAATGCCGCGATTCCCTACCCCGATTCTTTCTACGCGAAGCACATCCATCCGATCTTCGAGTCCAACTGCGTTGCGTGCCATGGAGCGGGCAAGACCGATGGAGGCCTGCGCCTGGATTCATTCGAGGCGCTGATGAAGGGCGGCAAGGATGGTCCTGTCGTCGTTCGGCGCGATGCCGGAAAAAGCATCCTGATTGATCGCGTGACGCTTCCGGCCGGGAGCCCGCATGCGATGCCGGCGGAGGGGCGTACCCCGCTGAAGCCCGCTGAGATCGCCTGGATCGGCGCGTGGATTCGCGCAGGAGCATCGCCGAGCGATCGAGAAGTGGCGGGCGTGACGATTCCGTCCGAGCCCAAAGACCTGCCCCCGGAACCGGTGGGCGATTACAGCAGGTGGGCGGATGAAATCGAGCAAATGCGGCACTCGCAGGGGGCAAAGCTTCTCCCCGTTTCAGCGAGGCCTTCCGACGGACTCATCCTGAGCACCGTGGACGTGGCGCCTGCTTTTGGCGATGCGCAGCTTGCGCAATTTGAAAAATTCGCGCCCTACGTTGTGGAGGCGAACCTTGCGCGCACCGCGATTACGGATGCAAGTTTCGATATCCTGGCGCGGTTCACTCATCTGCGCGCGCTGCACATGGAAGGAACTGCGGTGACCGGGAACGGGCTCGCGAAGCTGTCCGCGTTATCCCGGCTGAATTATCTCAACCTGAGCGAGACGAAGGTGACTGCAGATTCGCTGGTCCCCCTGAAATCGATGTCGAATCTGCGGCACGTTTACGCTTTCAATACTGCCGCGCAGCCCGCACCGGGCGGCGATGACGCGAAGCCCAGCCCAGGAGGCGCACGATGAACTCGGACAACAGAAAGATGAACCGGCGAAACTTCTTTGCTGCGGCAGGAGCTGTTGGCCTGGCTTCGCTTGCCGGACAAGCGAGAGGAGCCGAACCGGTTGGTGAGGACGAGGGAGGAATGCAAAAAGAGATTCTGACAGGAAACGGCGAATGGACGTATCGCGTGGTGACGGGCTGGGGTGCGCTGACGGGCGGAACCACGTTCGGCGGGACACATGGCGCGATCGCGCAGGATAATGCGGGACGCATCTACGTCAGCACGCAGAGCGAAACAGGGGTTCTGGTATATGCGTCGGATGGTGCTCTGCAGACGACAATCGCCGGCGATTTTCCCGAGATTCACTCGATGATTCATGCGCAGGAGAGCGGCGTTGAGTACTTCTATTGCACCGTGCAGAAAGGCAATTCAAAAGAGAACTGGCTGTTCATCAAGATGAA
>Ga0335077_10010210_pt1 | contig 11678 bp, 14 predicted proteins | sample Lox_Sample_31_FD_207151 | JGI IMG/M metagenome (GOLD analysis project Ga0335077, IMG submission 207151) | Soil microbial communities from Loxahatchee National Wildlife Refuge, Florida, United States - Lox_Sample_3.1 | ecosystem: Environmental > Terrestrial > Soil > Wetlands | place: USA...
GTCATTGTAAATTGCTTCATTGAGCCATTGACTCATTGAGTCATTGGGCCCGAGGCTAGCTGAAATGACGGCGCCGGGAGATAATCAAGCCCATGCGGCCAACTCACACTTTCCGAGCCGTCATCGTTACCCTGGCGATTTTCTTTTCACTGAGCGCCGCAGCCAAGGACGAGAAGGGCTTCGTCATGCCCAAGCCGGCGGACGCGCAGACCTATCCCGCGCACGACGGCAGCGACAAGGAAAAAGTTGCGGTCGCCGCCGATCCCTACGACCGTTCCGACAAGACGCAAAGTGTATTTCGCATCAAGTACTCGGACGAAGATCTTCTGCCGGTGCTGCTGATCGTCTCAAACGAAGGCGGCCAGCCGGTGGCCTTGACCGGAATGCAGGTGGAACTGGTGACGCACAAACGGGTGAAGATCCAGCCCGCTAGCGAAGATGACATTCTGCGCCGCATCGCGCGCCAGCCCATGAAGGGCGACCAGCCATCCGCCAATCCGCTGCCTTTCCCGCGCAAGGTGAAGACCAGCGTAAAGCCGGAAGAGCGGCAGGAAATCCGGGACTCGCGCTTCGCCGCGCAAGCCGTGGAGCCGCACGCGACCCGGGCCGGCTTCCTGTTTTTCGATATTCAAGGAATCGATGAGCCCCTGGCCGGCGCCCACCTGTACGTCAGCGGCGTGCGTAACAGCCAGGGCCAGGAGCTGATCTTCTTCGACATTCCGCTCGATATGTATCTCGAACGCGCCCCGGTGAAATGATGTCGCTGAGCGTGCGCCCTTTTCGCAGCCTGGCAGCGCTGGCCGAGCTGGTGCCAGAGATGGCTTACGTGATGTGCGGCGCGCGCGGGGAAGTGCGCAACCGATTGACGGCAGCCCTGCCGCATGCCCGTTTCCTGGGCTTCGAGCCGGATGAGAAGGCGCACCAGCGCCTGGCGCGCAATCCTCCGCCGGGTTACACCTACTACAGGGCGGCCGTGGGCGGCCGCGACGAAGCTCGGACCCTTTACTTGACGCGCGAGCCCGCTTGCTCGTCGCTGCTCAAGCCGAATGCCGCTTTCTTCGGCCGGTTCACCGATTGCGCCGGGCAGATCGAGGTGGTGGAGCAGCGGACGGTCGAGACCGTGTCGCTGAACAACTTCCTGCCCGGAGCGGGCGTGACGGGCTGCGATTTTCTGGAACTCGACACGCAGGGGCTGGAACTCGAAATCCTGCGGGGCGCAGATCGTTTCCTCGCGACCGGCGTTGTCGGGTTGAAGATCGAAGCAGAGTTCTCGCCCATCTATGAAGGCCAGCCGCTGTTCGCCACCCTGGATGAATACCTCCGCGGCTTCGGCTTCATGCTGTTCGACCTCACGCGCAACCGCTACCGCCGCGCCGCCATGGCGCGCGACCTTGTCACCCGCGGTCAGCTCCTGTGGGGAGACGCCCTCTATCTGCGTGACTATCACTGGTTCACCGGCCGCCCGGCCAAAGAACGCGTGATCAAGCTGTGTGTCATTGCCGGCTTGTTGGGCTTCCACGACTATGCGCTGGAAGCCTGGGACTTCGTGCTGCGGGAGGGCGCCGGCACCATGTCCGAGATCGAGCGCGCGGCGTTGACTAACATCCGCAAGCAGTACCTGGACGAGCTGCACGGTCAATCGACGTGGCTGAGGACCGTTTCGAAACTCGGCAAGCTCGGGCGCAAACTGTCTCGGCGGGCGCGGACGACGGCGTTCTCGTGGGTGGACTAGGTTTTATAATCAGCGATCATGGCAACGACGCCGGAAACCGCAGTGGGCGCGCGGGCCAAGTACGAGCCTGTGATCGGGCTCGAGGTTCACGTCCAACTGCTGACCAGGACCAAGATCTTCTGCTCGTGCTCGGCCGCTTTCGGGGCGCCGCCCAACACGAACGTTTGCCCGGTGTGCCTCGGACTTCCTGGCTCGCTGCCGGTGCTGAACCGTGAGGCAGTCGAGTTCGCGGTGCGTGCCGCCATGGCGCTGAACTGCGAAATCCGCGAGACTTCTATCTTCGCGCGCAAGAACTACTTTTATCCCGACCTGCCCAAGGGCTACCAGATTTCGCAGTACGACAAACCGCTGGCAGAGCACGGCTGGATCGACATCACGACGAATGGCGTCGCCAAGCGCATCGGCATTACCCGCCTGCATCTTGAGGAAGACGCGGGCAAGAGCCTGCACGAAGGCTTCGCGGACTCCACCGACAAAACCTATCTCGATCTGAACCGCTGCGGGACGCCGCTGGCCGAGATCGTCAGCGAGCCTGAGATCGCTTCGCCTGACGAAGCCCACGAGTACCTGACGCGGCTGAAGGAGATCATCCTGTTTACCGGCGTAAGCGACTGCAACATGGAGGAAGGCTCGCTACGCTGCGATGCCAACGTCAGCGTGCGTCCGCGCGGGCAGAAGGAGTTCGGTACCAAGACTGAGGTCAAGAACGTCAACTCATTCCGCTTCATCCGGCAGGCGCTGGAGTACGAGATCGAGCGGCAGATCGGCGTGCTCGAATCGGGCGGCAAGATTGTGCAGGAGACGCGCCTCTACAACGCCACCGAAGGCAAAACGTACGGCATGCGCAGCAAGGAGCACGCGCACGACTATCGCTACTTCCCCGAGCCCGACCTGCTGCCGCTGGTGGTCGATGCGGCTTGGCAGGCGAAGATCCGGCGCGAGCTGCCTGAGCTTCCTGAAGCCATGCGCAAGCGTTTTGTCGAGCAGTACGGCATCACTGAGTACGACGCGCACGTCCTGACGGCGAGCCGCTCGCTGGCCGAGCAGTTCGAGGTGGCGGCCAAGGCGGCGAAGAATCCCAAGCGCGTCGCCAACCTGGTGCAGGGCGAGCTGATGGGAAGGCTTAAGGCCAAGGGTCTGGAACTCGATCAGTCGCCGATTTCAATGAAGGGCGTGGCCATGTCGGCGGACTTGGTGGAGTCGGGTGGGATCACCGGCAAGCAGCTCAAGGAGCTCTACGATCTTAGCTTCGAGCGCAACCAGGACTTTCCCGAGGTGTACGAGAAAGAGAAGCCGCAACAAACCGATGCGGGCGCGATCGAGAAGGCCATCGCTGAGGCGCTGGCCGAAAATCCCAAGCAAGTGGAGCAATACCGCGCCGGCAAGACTACGCTGAAAGGCTTCTTCGTCGGCCAGGTGATGAAGAAGACCAAAGGCCAAGCCAATCCGGCGCTGGTGAATGAGCTGCTGGACAAGAAGCTGGCAGGGTAAGAACGCCACGGATTTACACGGATTCGGACGGATCGGAGCAGATCCGCAAATATCCGGGTGAATCGGTGGCCGCTTTCCTAGTTGTGCTTCAGGAACGCGCCCGTTTTCTTCCCGCTCAGATCGTTGTAAAGAATCTCGGTGAAGCGATCCGCGTTGAGCATTCCCTTGCCCCAGTCGGCGTAATTCGCCAGCACTTTCTCCTTCTTCATCTGATCGAGGGTCTTGTCCTGCTTCATGGCAGCGGCGACGGCCGCCGATGAGCCGCGCAGCATGTCTTCGAACTTCTTCAGGTCGTCGAGGTTCGAAAGCGGCCCGTGCCCGGGAATGACCTTCACATCCGGCGGGAGCATGGGAATGATCTGCGCGATGTCGGCGATCAGGCCTTGCACACTGCCGCCACTGTCGAGGTCGATAAAGGGGAACATGCCGGAGAAGAAATCGTCGCCCATGTGGACAACGTTCGATTGCGGAAAGAAAACGACGATGTCGCCGTCGGTGTGGCCATTGGGGAAGTGAATGGCGCGGATGTCCTCACCGTTGATGTGGACCGTGACCTTATCCGCGAACGTGACGACCGGCAGCGCCGCTTTTGGCGCAGGCGGCACTTCCATTCCAAAAGCCTTGATGTTGCCGCCGCTCTCCAGGCGCTTGCGGGTATTCTCCTGCGCGATAATGGGTGCGGTCTCACCGAAGTACGCATTGCCGCCGGTATGGTCGAAATGCCAATGTGTGTTTAGAACGAACTTCACCGGCTTGTCGGTGATGCCCTTGAGCGCGGCCTTGATCTTCTCGGCCAGCGGCGCGAACTGGTCATCGACGATCAGGATTCCGTCATCGCCAACACACACGCCGATGTTGCCTCCGTAGCCCTGCAACATGTAGACGGTTCCCGCCACCTTGGTGACTTTGATCTCAACTTTGGAGAAATCGGGCTGCTGGGCGGAGGCGGCGACGGCGAACAGGCACAACGCGAGCGAAAGCGAGACTTTGCGCATACGGTTTTCCGTCCTCGGAGAAGGTGGTGCGCCATTGTACCGGAGTCGATCCTTCAATGAGTCAATGGCGCAATGACTTAGTGGCTCAATCGGCCCCTGCGCTGTCGAAGAGCTTGCGCAGCGAGTCGGGGCCGACGTGATAGAGCTGGTAGCTCGATGTATCGCCGCTCGATGCTCGGAACAGGAGATCGCCGCGGCCTTTGCCCTCGGCATCGACGGCATCGATCAGCTCCAGCCGCGGGAAGGCGTCGAGATGGGCGCTGTCGGTGACGGAGCTGAACAGCTTGCGCATCTGGCCATAGAGATCGGGCTGGCCGACCACGGTCACGTAGAAGAAAAAGTCAGGCGCGGGTTGCGCCGGCTTGCCGGCACGCGCGCGTGAGGCGGCGAGCGGAACCGCGCGGATTCGCGCCGTAAGCACCACCGCGGGACTGTTGCTGTAGTCAAGGTCGAAGGCGCGGACGGCAACGCTGTCGAATGCCGCCGCCGGCCCGAAGCGCAGGGCAGGAGTGCTCTTGACATAGCGCGCGACCTCGGCGGTAGCAATGTCGGAGATAGCTTTGGTCAGCTTGGGCTGTTCGTCGGGCGCCCATGCGTAGACGTACGGACGCGGCTCCGGGCCGCTGGCATCGGAGATTGCTGCCAACACTTCTCCAGGCTTGGCGGTAGCTGCAGGTGAGGCGGCTTTCGGCGGGCTCCCGGCTGGCGATGTTTCTGCAGGCGGCTCTTCGATCTCCGGTTGCGGTTTGGGATTGCCGCGCCGCAACACCGGACGATTGGGATCGTCGGCAGCGGGTGGCTGCGGAGCCGACGCCGGCGAACTCTGCGAAGAAGGAGCAGACGAACTCGACGAGGTAGATGGCGTTTCCGGTTCGGCGGCCGTGGATACCCTGCGGTGCAGCACCGGGCGGTCATCATCTTCTATGGGGCGCGGCTTCGCGGACTTCGCCGGCGCAGGCGGCTTTTCCGTTATCAGCTGCCAGTTGCCGAGCGCAGTCCAGCGGTCCTGCGCCTGGCGAGCTTCGCTCACGGTGAAGAAGCCTACCGGCTTGCCGCTGCGTTCCACTTCGTACACATTGCCGGGCTCGAGCGCCATGGGCCGCGGATCGGCAAGATAGATGGAGGCGTCCCAGAAGCGGCCGTCCACCAGGATGGCGATGGGAATCAGCCGCGGCTGGCCCTTCCCGTCCGCTGGCAATTCGACCACGGCCAGGGCACGCGGGCCTTTTTCTTTCGCTTTCTTCTTGCTTTCAGGCGGGGGCTGATCCGGCCGCCCACGCCTGGCTTGCGCGACCGCGAGGCTGGCGCCCAGCGCTGCAATCGTCAGAAGCGTGATGGTGGCGAATCGCCAGCGTTTGCGGTAAAACTGATGGCCTATGGACGTCAAAGAGAGAGCCCCTGAATTCACCCTGCTCGACGAAAACGGCAAGAGTGTGTCCTTAACAGATTATCGCGGAAAGAACGTTGTGGTGTACTTCTTCCCCAAAGCCGATACGCCGGGGTGAACCATTGAGGCGTGCGGGTTCCGCGACGCATACAGCAAGATTCAGAAAGCCGGGGCGGTGGTGGCTGGCATCTCGCCCGACCAGCCGGCGGCGCTGAAGAAGTTTAAAGAAAAATACGACCTGCCGTTTACCCTGCTCTCCGATCCGGACAAGAAGGTGGCCGCGGCTTTTGACGTGGTCAAAGAGAAGAACATGTATGGGAAGAAGGTGATGGGCATCGAGCGCACCACGTTTCTGATCGATCCCCAGGGCCGGGTCGCGCACGTCTTTCCCAAGGTCAAGGCAGACGGGCACGCTGAGGAAGTGCTGGCCGAACTGAAGAAATAAGAAGCCACCCTCGCTTCGTGGGCGATGCGTATTCCCGGGTCCGGATGGATCTGTTGTATTGTCATTCCGAGCCCGCCCGCGCGAGTTTTGCGAGTAAGGGCGCAGCGAGGAATTTTGGTGTTGTGCGGCGATTCTGAAAAAGATGCAACCCCAGGATCCCTCGACTCGCGCTCGGGTCGCAAGCTCACCTCGCGCTTCGCTCGGGATGACAATTGTTGGGGGGACTTTCGGCACGACTGAAGTCGTGCCCTGACACGAACCGCGAGACGTTAAGTGCATGGCCAAATCTGCAAAGCTCTCCCATTACGACCGTCGCGGCCAGGCGCAGATGGTGGATGTTTCCGCCAAGCAGCCGACCCGGCGCGAGGCGGAGGCGTCGGCCTTCGTCGCGCTCTCGCCGCGGGTGCTCAAGGCCTTGCCGCAGAATCCCAAGGGCGATCCGCTGGAAATCGCGCGCTTTGCCGGCATTGCCGCCGCCAAGCGCACTCCCGAACTGATCCCCATGTGCCACAACGTTCCCCTAAGTCACATTGATGTGCACACCAAGCTATGCAAGAATGGCGTCGAGATCACGGCGCGCGCTTCGACTACCGCCGTCACCGGGGTGGAGATGGAGGCGCTGGTGGCCGCCAGCGTCGCTGCTCTTACCGTGTACGACATGTGCAAAGCCCTGGACAAGGGGATTGAGATCCGCGATGTGGTTCTGGAGCGCAAGAGCGGCGGCAAGAGCGGAGACTACCGCCGTCAGAAGAAGTAATCGTGGCCAACGTTAAAGTCCTGCTGGTGGACGACAACCCGATGGTGCTCGCCCTGCTCCGCCAGGTGCTGGAACCGATAGCCACGCTCACCACTGCCGGCGACAGCGCCGATGCGCTGCTGAAGGCCATCGACGACCCTCCTGATCTGCTGATTGCCGATTACAACATGCCCGGCATGGACGGACGGCAGCTTTTCGAGAAGCTCAAGGGCCGCGCCGCAACGGCGTCCATTCCCATCATTCTCGCCGCCAGCCGCGCTGACCTCAACGACAAGCTCAAGCCCCTGGAGGACCGCGCCGAAGACTTCCTGGAGAAGCCGTTTTTCATCAAGGAAGCCGCCGTCCGGCTGAAGAAAGTGATCGACAAGATCGCGCTGGAGAAGATGGCGCGCGAGGCCGCAGGCGACGGGCAGCTGCGTGGCAGCCTGGCGCAGATGAACGTGGTGGACCTGCTGCAATCGCTCGAGATGGGCCGCAAGACGTGCGCCCTTACGCTCACCCATCACGGGGAGAGCTGCCATCTGTTCTTCTCCGACGGCCAGATCTACCACGCGCTCTATGGCGATCTGAAGGGCGACGGCGCCGTGTACAAGGTGCTGCTCTGGCCCGAAGGCAATTTTCTGATCGACTTCACGCGGAACAGCCCCGAGCAGACCACCACCCGCTCCACCCAGGGCCTGCTGATGGAGGGCCTGCGGCTGCTCGATGAGGCCAACCACGAGGCCGAGCACGAGCAGGACGTGCTCGAGATCTGAAATCTCACTATGACCGCTGCCGTGCTTACCGTCAGCGACTCATCCGCGCGCGGAGATCGTGCTGACCTCTCGGGACCGGCCGTCAAGGCGGCGCTTGAACGCCATAAATTCCGCGTGATTGCTAGCCAAGTTATTCCTGACGAACAGTCGGCCATTCAGGAGGCGATCCTGGCGATGGCGTCGCGGGCGCAACTGGTGGTGACCACGGGCGGAACCGGCATCGCCGAGCGCGACGTCACTCCGGAAGCCACCCGCGTCGTCTGCACGCGCCTGGTGGAAGGCGTGGCCGAACGCATGCGCGCCGTGGGCGCCGAGACTACGCCGCTGGCGGCGCTGAGCCGCGGGGTGTGCGGCGTCTGCGGACGGGCGCTGGTGCTCAATCTTCCCGGCAGTCCGCAGGCAGCGACGGAATCTCTAACGGCGGTGCTGGATCTGCTGCCGCACGCGCTCGATCTGCTGGCCGGCAAGACCGCGCACCCCGCCCGGCCCTGAACCGGAATTCCATCCGCAACGCCCGCGCCGGCTCGCGTACAATATCTTTGCCCGCGTGCACTTCCTGAAGCACATCCTGTCCCGCTATACCGTTTTCGTCTGGGGGCTGCTGAAGCCGCTTGGCATCTGGGGCGCCTTCGGGATCGCCGCCGTCGACGCGGCTTTCATCGGCATGCCGCTGGACCCCGTGGTGGCTGGCTACGTCTACAACGACCGCTCCCGCTTCCTGCTGTATGCGATCATGGCCTCGGCGGGCTCAGCTCTGGGCAGCCTGATCATCTACGCCATCGGCTACGAAGGAGGCGAGCTGCTGCTGCGCAAGCGCATCTCCAGCCAACGCTTCGACAAGATCCGCGGCTCGTTCGAGAAGCGTGAATTCTGGGCGCTGCTGATTCCCTCCATGCTTCCGCCACCAGCGCCGTTCAAGCTCTTCGTGCTCTCGGCCGGGGTCTTCGAAATGCACTTTATGCATTTCCTGCTGGCTATCTTTTGCGGGCGGATGGTGCGATTCCTCGTACTATCGGTGCTGACGCTGTTCTTTGGGCCGCACGTCGTGAACTTCGCCGGAGTGCTCATCCACAGGCACCTGGCGCTCACGCTGGGGAGCGCCGCGGTGGTGCTGGTGCTGATCTATGTGATCTATCGCTTATGGCGCCAGCCAGTGGTGGAACTGGAGCACGAACTGGAAAAACAGGGATAACGCGAAAGCGTCGTTGGTCGTTTGTCGTTGGTCGTGCGCGTGACATTGGTCGTTACCGAGCTTTTCTAACGACCAACGACTACCGACTGGTGTTTACGCGGCCCGGATCTGCCCGGATGCCGGTTTCGCGACCCGGCGCTCGACCAGCGCGCCGATTCCGAACAGCGCGGCGGAAAACACCAGGTCGGCCAGCACCTGGTTGCGGAAGAAGGGAATCGCCGCTATGTAGGCCGTCATCAGCCCGGCCAGCGTCTTGGCATACATGTGCCAGACCGCCCACACGGCGAGGTTGCTCACCACAAAGAATGCGATTGATGCCGAGAGCGAGCCGGCGGCCACGCGCAGCGGACTCACTTGCCGGCCCAGCAGCGCGCCTCCGAGCAGGATGACCCCCGCATACCACGCCCAGGTCACTAGGTGATCGGCAGTGAGCGGGTAGCCGTACGAAACTTTAGTCAGATAGACGTCGGCCGCGATCAGCGCCACCAGCGGGATCCACATGCGCTTCCGCGCCACGCGCGCGCCGAAATAGAGCAGCGCCGCTCCCAGGGGCGTGAACTGCACCCAGCCCTCAGGATGCGGCAAGAACCGGCTGGCGATCGCCAATAGCACGAACAAGTATGCGAGCATGTTCACCTCGACGCGTTGAGCCTCAAATTCTCAACCCTATTGGGGCGCACGTCAAGCACAGGAGCGCTTGGTAGTGGGTCAGTTTGGGATTTAGTGGGGGCAGCCGTGCTCAGCCGCGTGGTCAAGGAGGTTGTGAAGGGCTTTAAGCTCTTCTCGAATTAGCTGATCCATCTTCTCATCCGACAGCTTGCCGTCCTGCCCCATGAACCAGTACTGTTTACGCACCACGATCAGGATTTTTTCGAGCCGCTCGTATTCTTCGCACAGCCTCTACTGACTTCTGCGCTAATAATGCCACTAGTTCTTCGAGACTCCAAACATGATCTGCGATTCCGGCTTCCATCGCGGGGGTCACTCGCAAGGTCTGATGGACTCGCACGAAGTTGTAAAACGTGAAGTAGAGAGCGACCGCGTGCCGGTGATTGTCTACCTTCTTGCTGAAAGCGTTGGTGAGTCTGGTAAAGCGGCGCATGTGCATCCGCATGGTTAGGTTCTGGCGCTCCACGTAGCTTGTGCTGACGTGCTTGGGGTCGGGATTGCCGCTGATGACCTTCATGTCGCAGCCGATGCACCTGGCTGGCGTATAGCGGCGCTGTTCATCGTCTGACGGAGCGCCGTAAATCTTCTGGAGCATAGCGTAGTCCACGCCGTCGCGGAAAGCGGCTTCCACTGCGTCGAGGTAAACGTGATGGCCGTCCGTGGTGATCTGCACGCGCCCGTGAATCCGGCTAGCGCAGTCCTGCATGAAATCGTCGGCCCAGCCTGCATCGCGCCCGCCCACTAGGTAGCTGACACACAGCTTCGTGTCCGCGTCAATCGCAGTCCATGTCCAGACATCGCCCCAGCCTTCTTGCTGCTTTTCCGGACTGACGTTTTTCTTCTTCGCACCGACAAAACTCCAGACTTCATCGCACTGTAGGCGGCGTACGCGAAGGCCACGGACGACACGGTCGTGGTAGGCTGCGCAGGCCGTCGCCAGATCGGCCAGCAGCTTAACGACAGTGTTCTTGGCTACCCCCGTCATGCGAACGGTGGCGCGGATCGAGTTGCCCTCTAAGAGAGCCCCTACCACCCTCGTCTGCTGCTCTTTACATAGCCTATTCATAACTGAACTATATGCTTGAGCGTAAGCCATGTCAAGCACAAAATGGCTACTGGAGTAGCCTTCGCCGTGGCCCGTGGCCACCAACCCCAGTAGGCAGAAATAATGCTTGACCGCAACGTGGTTGCCCGCATTACCCTTCAGATGCACTAAGGGCGCGGGAATGCCCCGCCGCGCAAAAGCGCGAACGGGGCATTCACCAAGGCAATCGAGAACGTTGCTGCGTTCTCAATTGCGAGATGCACGATATAAAGCATCGCTGCATCCCCTTTCTCTCCTGCCTAGACACTGGCGGGGGAGCTTGCGAAAAAGCCCTTCACGAGCGGGCCGCTTTTCATGCGGCCCGTTTCACGTTCTACGCCAAAGCGCCGAGCCATCCTCCTTCGTTCCGGCCTTCTCAATCAGCCCGCTCCTTTCCAGTTCGCGGAGCTGCTCTTTAACGGTAAGCAGGTGGTTCTTGGAGCGGAATCGATAGCCGCTGTGCTTCATCTGCTCCAGGATGTCTCTGGCTGTCGGGTTGTTAACTCCGATAGCGCCGACTTCAGGGACATATTTGTGCACCTCCCGCCGGACGCCCTGCAGCGATGCTATCGACGCTTTTGCCTCGGTCGCCTGCGGCGAACGGTCTGGAGCCGCGTACGCCGAAGTAGTGCCGTCGCTCGCCGCCAATATTTCCCTGAGTAGTGGTCGCATCGCGGGATCAGAAGCCAGTTCGCGAAGCATCTGGAGCTTTCTTATTCTCTCGTCGATCACCGTTAGGTCAATCGGTTCGTCGAATTCGATGTGAGAGGTTTCCGCCATAGGCTATAGCCCCCTATAGGCGATACTAGCCCTAGTGGTAGGCGTCACGCAAGAGAAAAGTCACAGGGGGTAGACGTTGGGGCTAGCTCTTATTCCAGCGGGCTTTCGCGGCCTTCTTGGCGATGGCAGAGCGGCGCTTCGCAGACAGCCGTCTGGCACGCGCTTGACCACCCTTCTTCCCGCCTAGGCTTCCAAGGGCGACGAAGTGAGGGTTTCGGGAGTCAACTGGTTTTTCGAGGGGTGTTCCGTCCAGACGTTCGCCAATCGCCTGCTCGACTACATCGCGGGCGACCTGCATGAAGTCGCGCTTCTGGCCGGGGCGCTTCGGCATGGCTCCCATCATGCCACGGATGGCGATGCGGGCGCGAGCCCTCACAATTCAAACTGACCC
>Ga0335077_10010212_pt1 | contig 11677 bp, 10 predicted proteins | sample Lox_Sample_31_FD_207151 | JGI IMG/M metagenome (GOLD analysis project Ga0335077, IMG submission 207151) | Soil microbial communities from Loxahatchee National Wildlife Refuge, Florida, United States - Lox_Sample_3.1 | ecosystem: Environmental > Terrestrial > Soil > Wetlands | place: USA...
AGCACGGCCTGGTGCCCAAGGCGTTCATGCCCGAGACCCAGAGCTCGTCCGACACCGGCCGGATGAACTCGGTGCTGCGCAATCTGCTCCGGCAGGGGTCCAAGGCGGTGCGGGAGTCCTGGGCCGCGGGCGGCATCGAGGCGGCGCGGGCGCAGAAGGCGGACATCCTGCGGGTGGTCTACCGCGTGCTCTGCATCCACCTCGGCACCCCGCCGGATCACATCGACTGGCAGTGGACCGACAAGGACAAGGAGTTCCACCGCGACGGCCCGCTCACCCCGCAGGAGTTCGCGGCCAGGTACGTGACGCTGCCCGTCGACGACTACGTGTGCCTGGTGCACGACCCGCGCGCGTCCAGCCCGGCCGGCCGTACGTTCACGGTGCAGTACCTGGGCAACGTGCTCGGCGCTCCGCCGGTCACCTACCTCAACGTCGACATGCCGTTGATGAAGACCACCGCCTTGCACGCCCTGCAGCGCGGCGAGCCGGTCTGGTTCGGCTGCGACGTCGGCAAGATGATGAGCAACGAGTACGGCGTGTGGGACGCGAGCCTGTATGACCTGCCGTCGGTGTACGACACGGCCTTCACCCTGGACAAGGCCGACCGGCTGGTCTTCCACGAGACCCAGATGACCCACGCCATGCTGTTCACCGGGGTGGACGTGCTCGACGGCACGCCCCGCCGGTGGCGGGTCGAGAACAGCTGGGGCACGGACAAGGGCAAGGACGGCTTCTACACGATGAACGACTCGTGGTTCGACGAGTACGTCTTCGAGATCGCCGCCCGGCGCGACGAGCTTCCCGAGGACCTGCGCCGGGCCCTCGACACCGAGCCGATCGTGCTGCCCGCGTGGGACCCGATGGGCTCGCTGGCCCGCTAGCGCACGCCGGCCGGCGCGTGCCCGCCCGCCGGCCGGTCACCCGGCCCGCGGGGCCGATCCCTGCCTCGTGGTTGTACCTCCGCATGGCCTATAGCACGTGCGCAGGTACAACCATGGCCGGTGCCTTGGCGAAGTGCTCGGCCAGCCGCTCGATCTCCGCCACGGGCCCGAGTCTGGAAGCCCGGCTGTCCTGGTGGCTCCGGGCCCCGGTGTACCCGGTACGGTCGCGACATGAGCAACGCCGGGAAGCCATTTCACAACGACCTTGTCGTGGTCACCGGGGCGGGCAGCGGCATCGGGCGGGCCACCGCGCTGGGGTTCGCGGCCAACGGGGCCCGGGTGATCGCGGCGGACCTGAACCTGGCCACGGCCACGTCAGCCTGCGAGCTGATCAGGGGACGGGGCGGCGACGCGCACGCACGACAGGTGGACGTGGCCTCCGCGCCCGACATGGAGCGGTTCGCCGCCTGGGTGCGCGCCGAGGTGGGCATCCCGGACGTGGTGGTGAACAACGCCGGGATCGCGATCAACGGCTCGTTCCTGGCCCACACCGAGCAGGACTGGCAGCAGATCGTCGGCGTGAACCTGTTCGGCGTGATCCGCGGTTGCCGGCTGTTCGGGGCCCAGATGGTGGAGCGCCGCCGGGGCCACATCGTGAACATCGCGTCGGCCGCCGCGTTCGCGCCCACCACGTCGCTGCCCGCGTACTCGACGACCAAGGCGGCGGTGCTGATGCTCAGCGAGTGCCTGCGGGCCGAGATGGCCGGTTACGGCATCGGCGTCACGGCGATCTGCCCGGGATTCACGAGCACGCCGATCGCCCGTTCGGCCCGGTTCGTCGGCATGCCCGAGGCCGAGGTGGAGCGGCAGCGTGAGGCCGCGATCCGCTTGCTGCGCCGCCGTCGGCATCCGCCCGAGAAGGTGGCCGCGGCGGTAATGCGCGCCGTGCTGCGAGACCGGGCAGTCGTGCCGGTCAACGCCGAGGCGAAGGTGATCCGGGCGCTGTCCCTGCTGGCGCCCGAAGCTCTGCGCGGCCTGGCCAAGCTCGGCGAGCGGCAGTACCGGCGGCAGCTCGAGCGGGCGGGCGGCAGGCCGGGTGGTTAACGGCGGGGCGCCTGGAGGGCACGGTCGCGGACGGCTGTCGGCGGTCGCGGACGGCTGCCGGCGGTCGCGGACGGCTGCCGGCGGTCGCGGACGGCTGGCGCTGCGACGACGACCACACGATCCCCTACGACCAGGGCGGCCGCACCTGCGAATGCAACCTGCACCCGCTGTGCCGCCAGCACCACCAGACCAAGCAAGCCGAAGGCTGGCACCTCGACCAGCCCCAGCCCGGCGTCCTGACCTGGACCACCCCCAGCGGACGCCGCTACACCACCACCCCCGAGCCCTACCCGGTCTAATGCCGTGACCGGTCGCCGGCTACGCGCAGCACCGCCGCGACCACGTCGCTGAGCGGCATCGTGGTCTTGATCTCATAATCGGCGGCCTTGCGCAGAAGCGGCTCGACGGCCCGCAGGTCCTCGAAGACGCGGCGGAGTTCGGCGGGCGTCTTGCCGAACGGGTTGCCAGCCCGGGATGCCAGCCGCTCAGCCAGGATCTCGGCCGGAGCGCTCAGCAGGACAATCACATCGAACCGCGGCTGGAAGCGGACCTGGTTCTCCTCGCACCCGGCGACGAACAGCACGTCCGCATCCTCGACAGCCAGCAACTGTTCGATGGCGTCCTCCCGCCACCGCTGGCGGCCATCCGGCAACGGCTCGCACCAGCCATCGTCGGTGTCAACGGCCTTGTACCCGCGGGCAGCCAGCGCCTCGATGACACTGGACTTCCCTGTCCCCGACATGCCGGTCAGCAGCACCCGCTTCACGGTCGCGAGCCTACGGCCAGGCCACACCGGGGCCAGCTTTTAGAACGGCGTTCTAGTAGGCTCGGGGCTGTCCGCCGCACGCAAGTTGCCCCGGGAGGACGCTGTGGCGTGGGATTTCTCGACGGAGCCGGAGTTCCAGGAGCAACTCGACTGGGTCGAGGAGTTCTGCCGCACCGAGATCGAGCCGCTTGACCTGGTCTTCCCGGGCGCGGCCTATTCGCGCGACCCGAAGGCCAAGGCGCTCGCCGACCCGCTGAAGCAGCAGGTGAAGGACCGGGGGTTGTGGGCACTGTTCCTCGACCGCGACCTCGGCGGCCCCGGCTTCGGTCAGCTCAAGCTGGCCCTGCTGAACGAGATCCTGGGCCGCTACCGGTCGGCCCCGGTGGTCTTCGGCACCGCGGCGCCGGACACCGGGAACATGGAGATGCTGGCCGCCTACGGCACCGAGGAACAGAAGCGGCGGTGGCTCTACCCGCTGATGAACCAGGAGATCTTCTCGGCCTACTCGATGACCGAGCCGGAAGGCGGGTCCGACCCCAACCTGTTCAAGTCCCACGCGGTGCGTGACGGGGAGGAATGGATCATCAACGGCGAGAAGTGGTTCACCAGCGCCGGGGCCCGGGCCGACATCATCTTCGTGATGTGCACCAACGGCATGTTCGTGGTGCCGCGGGAGACGCCCGGCGTGGACGTCATGGAGTACCCGCCGCTGCACAACCACATCCGCTACACCGACGTGCGCGTCCCGCTCGATCATCTGCTCGGGCCGGAGAACGGGGCCAAGGTGCTCGCCCAGCGGCGCCTGGGCGGGGGCCGGATCCATCACGCGATGCGCACGGTGGCCCAGGTCAAGCTGGCCTTCGACATCATGTGCGAGCGGGCCCTGAGCCGTGAGTCGCACGGCAAGGTGGTGGCCGAGCACCAGATGGTCCAGGAGGCGATCGCCGACTCCTACGCTGAGATCAACATGCTGCGGCTGCTGGTGCTGTGGACCGCGTGGACGATCGACAACTCCAGCACTCAGCAGGCCCGGACCCAGATCGCCGCCTGCAAGTACACCTGCGCCAAGGTGCTGCGCGAGGTGTCCTACCGGGCGCTGCACATCATGGGCTCGCTCGGCACCACGAACCTGACCCCGCTGCAGGCGATGTGGGCCAGCGCGCCGACGATGGCGATCGCCGACGGGGTCGACGAGGTGCACAAGGTGACCGTGGCGCGCAACGTGCTCAAGGGGTATGAGCCGCATCCGGGCCTGTGGCCCACCGAGTACATCCCGGCCAAGCGCGAGGAGGCCCGCAAGAAGTACGCCAGCCTGATCGCCGCCGACCCCGACCTGGCGGCCTGGGCCGACCACGCGGCCCGGGCCATGGCGCGGGGGCACTGATCATGGATATCGAGAACCGGGTCGCGGTCGTCACCGGCGGCGCGAGCGGCATCGGCCGGTCACTGTGCTTCGCCCTCGCCGAGCGCGGCGCGGCCGGCGTCGTGGTCGCGGACATCGACGGCGGGGGAGCGGCCGAGGTGGCGGCCGCGATCGAGGCGATGGGACACCGGGCCCTGGCGGTGGCGGCGGACATGTCCGCGGAGGACGACGTCCAGGCCCTCGTCGCGCGCGCCGAGGAGGCGTTCGGGCCGGTCGACCTGTTCTGCTCCAACGCCGGCATCATCGTGGACGGCGGCGTCGAGGTGCCGGACGAGGCCTGGTCCCGCATCTGGGCGATCAACGTGCAGAGCCACGTCCACGTGGCCCGGGCCCTGCTGCCCCGGATGCTGGCCCGGGGCGAGGGCTACCTGGTGGTCACCGCGTCCGCGGCCGGCCTGCTCACCGAGCTCGGCTCGGCCTCGTACGCGGTGACCAAGCACGCGGCGGTCGGGCTGGCGGAGTGGCTCTCGATCACCTACGGCGACCGGGGCCTGCGCGTGTCGTGCCTGTGCCCGCAGGCGGTGCGCACCAACCTGATCGCGACCAGCCACCGCGAGGTCAGCGCGATGCCGGAGGAACGCACCGGGCTCGGCACGCCGCAGGCCTCGGTGGACGGCGTGCTCTCCCCGGACCAGGTGGCACAGACCGTGATCGAGGCCATCGCGGCGGAGCGGTTCCTGATCCTGCCGCACCCGGAGGTGGCCACCTACGAGCAGCGGCGGGCCGGGGACCGGGAACGGTGGCTGCGCGGCATGCGCCGCCTGCAGGCCCGGCTGGCTGGACGGTAACCCCTGGCCTATGCGCATAGCGCGGCCCCGATGTCGGCGCAGCAGGCATGCAGCCGCGTGCCGAGTTCGGCCAGGTCCAGCCGGTGCATGCGGTCGGTCAGCCCGGAGATCGATATCGCCCCGGTCGGCCGTCCGTCGGTACCGCTGATCGCGGCGGCCACGCAGGTCAGCCCGGTCTCGATTTCTTCCTCATCGATCGCGTACCGGCGCTGCCGGGTGGTCTCCAGCTCGGCGTCCAGGTCGCGCCGGGCGGTGATCGTGTTCTTGGTGAACCGCTGGTAGGGCTCGGGCCCGAGCAGAACCTCGCGCAGCGCGGGCGGCGCGTCGGCCAGCACGGCCTTGCCCAGGGCGCTGCAGTGCGCGGCCACGGTCATGCCCAGGGACGGCAGGCTGCGCAACGCGTAGCCGCCCTCGAGCACGGCCTCGTACACCAGCCGGGCGCCCTGCACCCCGATCAGGTTGACCGTCTCACCGGTCGCGTTGCGCAGCCCGGCCATGGCCGGCTCGGCCAGGCGGGTGATCGCCGACCGCGTGGCCAGCGTGGCCAGGGAGCGAGCGCCGGGGCCCAGCCGGTAGGTGTGGCTGGCCGGCACGTGCTCGGCGAAGCCGCGGGCCTGCAGCGTCTCCAGGACGCGGAACATCGTCGTCCGAGACGTGCCCAGCTCCCGGGCCAGCTCGGCCAGGCGCGCCTCACCGCGGCGCGCGATCAGCTGCAGCACGGCCAGCCCCCGGTCCAGCGAGCCCAGCGTGTTCCCCGGCATGCCACCAACCTCCGTCTGGCCGCGCTGGGGGCAGCGGACTTGACCAAGCCTTGACCCGCCATCGGCGCCCCGGCTAGCGTAACGTTATACGGTTCAATCTGTTTCAGTATACGGAACAACGATCGGGCGCTGGCGTGGCACGAACGCGCATCTACTTCGTCTCTGACGTTCACGCATCGGAGCGCTGCTGGCGCAAGTTCCTGGCCGCGCCCAAGTTCTACCGCGCCGGCACCGTGATCGTCGGTGGCGACATCACCGGCAAGTTCATCGTCCCGATCCGGGCCCAGGCCAACGGCAACTGGCTGGTGCAGAACTTCCTCGGCCGGACCTGGCGGGTGAAGACCCGGGATGAGCTGGCCAAGCTAAAGGAGCACATCGCTGACACGGGGCAGTACGCGTTCGAGACCACCGACGAGGAATACGCGCAGTACGAGGGGAACCAGCCGAAGATCGATGAGCTGTTCCGTCGGCTGGCCATGGAGCGCGTCCGCCACTGGGTGGACATGGCCGAGGACAAGCTGGCCTCGGCCGGGATCACGTGCCTGGTGAGCGGGGGCAACGACGACTTCTACGAGGTCGACGAGGCGCTGGCTTCCTCCAGCCTGATCCGGAATCCGGACGGGACGGTTCTCGACCTGGACGGCGGGTTCCAGATCATGGGGATCGGCTACGGCAACCCGACGCCGTGGAACTGCCCGCGCGACATCCCCGAGGACGAGCTCGCAGCCAAGATCGCGGCGGTGGCCGACACGGTCGAGCGGCCCGACCGGGCGATCTTCAACCTGCACGTTCCGCCCTACGGGAGCGGCCTGGACTTCGCGCCGGAACTGGACAGCGAGCTGCGCATGGTCATGTCCGGCGCGGGGCCGCACATGATCCCGGTGGGCAGCACCGCCGTCCGCGACGCGGTCATGCACTACCAGCCCATGCTCGGGCTGCACGGCCACATTCACGAGTCGCGCGGGGTGCGCAAGCTGGGCCATAGCACCGTGGCCAACCCGGGGAGCGAGTACGGCGAGGGCGTGCTGGACGGCGTCTTGATCGACCTGGACTCACGCCGCGGGGTCGTGGACATACAGCTGACATCCGGGTGAGGCCGGGCCGGCCCGGCCAGCGAGAGGAGCGAGGAGATGGATTCGACAGAGCCTCGAGTCGTCGGCGTGCCCGGGGTCTTCACCCGCGCTAGTTCCGGGCTGGTCCGGCAGGTGTCCACCAGCGACACCATCTACTACGGGGCCATGGCGATCACGATCGCCTACATGGTGTTCATCGTGACCGCCTGGCCCGGCTACCCGGGATCCTCGATGGAGCTGGCCACCCTGCTGGTCGTGATCGGCGGCTCGCTGCTGGGCGTGGTCTACGCGCTGTTCGCCTCGATCTACCCTCGGTCCGGCGGCGAGTACGTGTTCCTGTCGCGGGTCGTACACCCGAGTGTCGGCTTCGTGATCAGCTTCATCCAGGCCTTCTGGTACGCGTTCTACTTCGGCCTGAACGGCGCGTTCTTCGCGATCTACGGGCTCGCGCCGCTGTTCGTCGTGCTTGGCCTGCAATGGCACAGCTCGGACCTGACCAGCGCCGGGACCTGGTTCTCCAGCCACAACGGGATCTTCATCATGGGCTCGCTGATGATCATCTTCATCGGCTTCATGGTCTACCGGGGCATGCGCGGGTTCTTCCGGCTGCAGCGCTGGGCCGGGCTGTTCGCGATGGGCAGCGTGCTGCTGACGATCGTGCTGATGATCCTGGGCAGCGCCCACGTGCTGCACTTCGCGACCAACTTCAACGCGATCGCCGGCTCCGGCGCCTACGCCGCCGTATCCAGGGCGGCCTCGGTGCCGGGGTTCAGCACGGTGGCCACGTTCAACTTCATGGTCTGGCCCGCGTTCTCGATCCTGTTCTCGGTGAACATGGTGTCGTTCAGCGGCGAGGTGAAGAACGTCCGGCGCGGCCCGCTGATCGGCATCGTCGGCTCGATGCTGGTCACCGGGGTGCTGATGATCCTGCTCATGGTGTTCGGCCAGGGCGCGTTCGGCACCCGGTTCCTGCTGGCCGCGCCCACGTCGACGAAGGTGCCGGTGCCGCCGTTCCTGAACGTGTTCACCTCGATCCTGGGCAACAACGGGTTCCTCACGATCCTGATCAGCCTGTGGGTGATCTTCGTCATCCCGTTCGCGCTGGGCAGCAACGTCATCTACTCCTCGCGGGCCATGCTGGCCTGGGGCCTGGACGGGGTCGCGCCGAAGCAGTTCGCGAACGTCTCCGAGCGTCGGCACACGCCGGTGTTCGCGATCGTCACCCTGGTACTGCTGGCCGAGGTGGCGCTGGCCATCTTCACCTACACCAGCCTGGTCGCGATCCTGTCCGGGTTCCTCGGCTTCGCGATCGCGTTCCTGGTGGTCTGCCTGGCCGGGGTGTTCTTCCCGTTCCGGCACCGGCAGACGCTGGAGCGCTCGCCCGCGAACATCAGGGTGGCCGGGATGCCGCTGATGGCGGTGTGCGCGGTGATCGCGATCCCGTTCGTGGCGTTCATCGCGTACCGTACGGCCACCGACAAGGCGCTCGGCGCGAACGCGCACGTCTCGCTGATCGTTAACGGCATATTGATCGTGATCGGATTCGCCTGGTTCTACGCGCTGCGCTGGTACCGCCAGCGGCGCGGAGAGGACGTCGACCGCCGGTTCAAGGAGATCCCGATTGAGTGAGGGTCCGCCCGCCGCCGCCGGCCCGCTGCTGGACGAGGCGGACCGCCTGCTGGAGGAGTCGGGCCGCCGCGGGCTGACCCTGCGGCTGGTCGGCTCCGCGGGCGTGCTGCGGCACTGCGCGCGGTGCTGCGCAGCGGTCGTGGCGCTCGGCCGGGACCTGCCGCGGGACCTGGACTTCTTCGCCTACGGCAAGCAGCAGCGCGACCTCGGCCGGATGTTCGCCGACCTCGGCTACCGGGCCGACCCGTCGGTCGCTTACAGCCAGGAGTACGGGATCGACCGGCTCATCTACCTGGGGCACGCCGCCGCGTCCAAGATCGACGTGTTCCTGGACGCGTTGCGGATGTCGCACACGGTCGAGTTCAAGGGGCGGCTGGACGCCGGCGGCCCGACCGCCGCCGCGGCCGATCTGCTGCTGGCCAAGCTGCAGATCCACGAGATCACCGAGAAGGACGTCAAGGACATCGGCGCGCTGCTCGCCGCGCACCCGCCCGGCGAGGGCCTGGACGAGCCGCGGGTGCTCAGCCTGACCGGCCGGGACTGGGGCCTGTGGTACACCGCGACCACCAACCTCGCGCTGGCCGAGAAGCTGCTGGCCGGCTGGATGTTCGCCGGGGATGTCGCCGCCCAGGGCGCGGCCCGGGCCGCCGGCCTGCGCCAGCGCATCGAGCAGGCGCCCAAGTCGCTGCGCTGGAAGGCCCGGGCCAGCGTCGGCACGCGCGTGCGCTGGTACGAGGATGTCGGTGACGCCGAGCAACAAGGCCAGGGTGACGCCGGATGGCGGGAGAGGTGAGCTGGTCATGAGCGACGACCAGGACCTGCTGCTTGAGCACATGACCTGGAACCAGGCCCAGGCCGCCCAGGACGAGCAGCGGGTGCTCATCATCCCGGTCGGCGCGATCGAGCAGCACGGCCCGCACCTGCCGCTCGGAACCGACGCGATCGTGGCGTTCGAGCTGGCCCGGCGGGTGGCCCGGCGGCAGGGCGCGGTGGTCGCGCCCGCGATGTGCTACGCGGCCCGGTCGTCGCCGCGCAGCGGGGGCGGCGGGCGGAGCTTCGCCGGCTCGACCGGCCTCACCGGCCGGACGCTGATCGACGTGGTCCAGGACGCGGCGTCGGAGTTCTTCCGCAGCGGGTTCCGCCGCCTCGCCTGCCTGAACGGCCACTACGAGAACTCCTCGCTGGTCTACGAGGCCCTGACCGAGGCCATCGAGCCGTACCAGGAAACCTGCAAGGCGATCATGGTGAACTGGTGGGAGCAGGTCCGGCCGGAAGACATGGGGCGGATCTTCACCGGCGAGTTCCCCGGTTGGGAGGCCGAGCACGCCGGCGTGGCGGAGACCTCGCTGATGGAGGAGCTGCGCCCGGACCTGGTACGCACCGCGCTCAAGGGCGCAGGCGGCACGCCCCGCCTGACCAGCTACGACATCTTCCCGCCGCCGCCCGACGTCATCCCGCCGACGGGGGTGCCCTGGCGGTCCGACCCAGCGTCACCGGAGATCGGGCAGTACCTGGCCGGGGTGCTGGTCGATCGGATCGCCGGCATCCTGGGCCGTGAGTTCCCGCGATGACGGGCGCCCGGGGATCGGCCACCGCGCGCTCGCTGACCGAGTCGGTGATCCGGGAGATGACCAGGCTCGCGCTGGAGCACGACGCGATCAACCTGGCCCAGGGGTTCCCGGACTTCCCGGCGCCGGACGAGGTCAAGCGGGCCGCCGTGGCGGCCATCGAGGCCGACTGCAACCAGTACCCGATCACGTGGGGCCAGCGCTCGATCCGGCTGGCGCTCGCGGAGAAGTACCGCACCCGCTACGGAATGCCGGTCGACCCCGAACGCAACGTCTGTGTCACCTGCGGTGCGACCGAGGCGATGATCACCGCGATGATCGGGTGCGTCGACCCGGGCCAGGAAGTGGTCGTGTTCGAGCCGTTCTACGAGAACTACGGCGCCGACGCGGTGATCGCCGGGGCGACGCCACGGTACGTCACGCTGCGCGAGCCCGGCTGGAACTTCGACGAGGCCGACCTGGCCGCGGCGTTCGGCCCCCGGACCCGCGCGATCGTGCTCAACACCCCCGGCAACCCGACCGGCAAGGTGTTCAGCCGGGAGGAGCTGACGGTGATCGCCGGCCTGTGCCAGAAGCACGGGGTGCTCGCGATCACCGACGAGATCTACGAGCACATCGTCTACGACGGGGCCCGGCACATCCCGATGGCCACGATCCCCGGCATGGAGGACCGCACGATCACGATCAGCGCGCTGTCCAAGAGCTACTCGGTCACCGGCTGGCGGGTCGGCTGGGCGATCGCGCCGCCCGACCTGACCGACGCGATCCGCCGGGTGCACGATTTCGTCACCGTCGGCGCGCCGACGCCGCTGCAGGAGGCCGGGGCGGTCGCGCTGCGGCTGCCGGAGTCTTACTACCGCCAGCTCGCCGCCGACTACCTCGAGCGGCGCGACCTGATGCTCCAGATCCTGGGCCGCGCGGGGCTGCGGCCGAGCGTGCCGGCCGGGGCCTACTACATCCTGACCGACTCATCCGGGCTCGGCCTGGGCGACGACACCGCGGCGGCCCGCGCCCTGGTACGCCAGGCCGGGGTGGCGACCGTGCCCGGCTCGTCGTTCTACTCCCGGCCCGAGCTCGGCCGGGCCAAGCTGCGGTTCTCCTACAGCAAGAAGCTGACCACGCTGCGCGAGGCGGGCCGCCGGCTGGCCCGGTTCACCGCGGCGGCCTGACCCGGCCCGAGACGGAGCGTGAAGGCGCTTATCAGGAAGCCGGCGGCGGCGAGGGGCAGCCCGCGTCGGCCATGCCGGTGCGGGAGCGGCGCGAAAGGACCTCGCTGTACTGGTCGCCGCCGCTGCGCAGCCCGGCTACCAGCGGGGAGTGCGCGAGCGCCACCGCGCCGGTCACCATCAGCAGCAGCGACAGCGCCTCCAGCGGCCCCCAGGCGCCGGTGGTGCGCAGGTCGTCGCCGAACAGCCCGACCCCGACCAGGATGCTGGCCACCGGGTCGACCAGCACGATCGTCGACTGTGAGGCCACGATCGGGCCGGCGTGGATGGCGTTCTGGGCCAGGAACACCGCCAGCCCGCCGAAGAAGGCCAGCGCGTAGGTCTGCCAGTAGCGGTACAGCGAGGTCCAGTCGGCCGCCGCGTACCCGGACACGACCTTGGTACAGGCCGCGGTGAATGCGAAGCTGATCGACGCCGCGGTGCCGAACATGGCCGCCCGCCACCAGCGGGGGCCGCGC
>Ga0335077_10010213_pt1 | contig 11677 bp, 12 predicted proteins | sample Lox_Sample_31_FD_207151 | JGI IMG/M metagenome (GOLD analysis project Ga0335077, IMG submission 207151) | Soil microbial communities from Loxahatchee National Wildlife Refuge, Florida, United States - Lox_Sample_3.1 | ecosystem: Environmental > Terrestrial > Soil > Wetlands | place: USA...
GATGCGGATTTTCGCGTCCGGGATGGGCCGGAAAACATCCAGCCAGGCCGGATTCCGCATGCAACCTGAAAAACAGAAGGTTACCATTGGAATTCGCAACTTGCCTTAGGCGAGCAGCATTCTTATAATCCGGCCCTCGCCGCTGCTACGCAGAGAACTGTTGTCAGGAGAAGAGGCGGTGTCCGGAAGCGGTGTCACTGTGCCGATTCCGGTAGCTCTCGGCTTTTGGCCTTTGGCGAGTGATGGGAAGAGTATGGCTGGCTTCAAGCCCGCCGATGCCAAAAGCCAATCGCCACAGGCCATCTTTTTAAGGAGCCGTCTTTTCTAAGGAGCCTCGCATGAAGAAGTCGCTCGTCGTGCTGGTGATGGCGCTGGCCGCGCTGGCTGCGGCGCAACAACCCACCAGTTCCTCCACTGCACCCGCCGCGGCGCAACCCGGCCAGTCCGCACCGCCGCAGCAGAAGAAAGAGATCAAGGACCCGGCCGAGTACAACTCCTACATCGCGGCGCTGCGCGAGGCCAATCCCCAGGCCCAGGCGCAGGCTTTCGAAAGCTTCCTGCAGCGGTATCCCAACAGCGTGGTCAAGGAAGACGCGCTCGAGCAGTTGATGGCGGCATACGAAAAGACGGGCAACGCTGCCAAGACCAGCGAGACGGCCAGCCGCATCCTGCTAGTGGACCCCAACAACGTGCGGGCGCTGGCGCTGCTGGCCTATACGAAGCGCGCCGCCGCCGAGGCCGGCCAGGCGTCGCAGCAGAACTCCGCCGAAGCAGTGCAATACGGACAGCGGGGATTGCAGGCGCTCGCCAGCATGCCCAAGCCTGAGGCCATGTCGGACGCCGACTTCGAGAAATTCAAGTCCCAGGTGTCGATCATCTTCAACGGCTCAGCCGGTTTCGGCGCTTTGCAGAACAAGGACTTCGCCAGCGCGCAAAAATATCTGCAGGCGGCAGTGGACCTGCGCGACAAGGAAAATCCCAACGATCCCGCGGCCCTTCGCGATGTTTACCCGCTAGCGCTTTCCTATCTGGAAGCTAGCCCCATCGATCCCAGGGGCCTGTGGTGGATTGCGCGCGCGGCCGCGCTGAGCAACAACAATCCGCAGATCGTCAAATACGGCCAGTTCAAGTACACGAAGTATCACGGCTCGCCCGATGGCTGGGACCAGTTGCTGGCGCAGGCCAGGACCAGCGCCGCACCGCCAGCAAACTTTGTCGTCGCTCCCGCACCTAGCCCGGCCGAGCAGGCCAAGATGCTGGCCGATTCAAAGGACCCCAAGAGCATGGAGTTCGGCGAGTGGGAACTGGTCCTGTCGCAGGGTTCTCCTGATGTGCAGCAGAAGGTTTGGTCGCAGATCAAGGGACTGCAGGTGCCGTTTGCTGCCAAGACCATCAGCGCCACCCGCACCAAGCTGGAACTGGCCGCCACCGCCGACGCCATCGAGAAGAATGTCGCCGATGTGACCGTGACCATGGTCGCCGCCCTCCCGCTGGCCAGCGTTCCCAAGCCCGGGCAGGAAATCCAGGTCCAGGCCAAGCCTGACAGCTACGCACCGAACCCGTTCATGATGCAGATGATCGATGGACAGTTGATCGCCAAGCCGTCAGCCAAGAAACCGCCCGCCAAACGATAGACGAGTACAGTACCCAGTACCGAGTGCCAAGTACCGAGTACCTGGTAGCAAGACATCGATTACGGGAATGCTCGCACAAGCTGCGAGACCATGACACGTCTCCCAACACTTGGTACTCACAGCTCGGCACTGGGTACTCGGTACTTGCTACTCCCTAGCGCGCCGCCTTCTTCTCCAGAATGACAGGACGGACGCTCCGTGGCGGACGGCGGGCGTATTCGCGCACGGCCCGCATGTCGAGCTTAAGCTCATGGATGGTGCGGCTGAGGGTGTTGCGGTGCATGCCGAGTTCGCGCGCCGCCTTGCACTGGTTACCATGGTTCTCGTGCAGCACGGCCAGGATAAAGCGCTTCTTGAACTCGCGGACCGCTTCTGAGTACAGGATTCCGCTCTTATACATCTGGCTGACCAGGGCCTCGAGCTGGTCCTTCACGACTGCCTCCTCCGCGCTATGACACGCCTCGCTAAAAAAGACCGCTTATCTTACCAGTGATGCCGGTTTAGTGCTGTCCCGATTGCGGGCCCGCGGCCTGCCGGATGGCTGCTATGCCCTGGCGCAGCTTTTGCCGCAACGTGGCCGGCGCCAGCCAGCTCATACCCCGCGCCGGCACCAGGAAATAGCCTCCCAGGCTCGAACGCGATAGCACCTGCGACCCGGGCGCGAACGCCGCCAAAGCCATCACCAGCACGGCCACGATGGCGCCTCCGCGCAGCAGCCCGAACGCAGCTCCCAGCAGGCGGTCCGCCCAACCCAGGCCGGCCTCTTTCGCCAGCCAGCGCGCGATCCTGCCGATGATCCCGGCGGCGATTACCACCGCGAAAAAGATCGCCAGAAAGGCGGCGCTATCCGCCAGCGCCTGCGATTTCACATGGGGCCCTATCCACGAGGAGGCCCGCCAGTACTCCCACGCCGCCAGCAGGTATCCCACAACCACCCCGGCCAGCGAAATCACCTCGTGCAAAAAACCCTGTGCTGCCGCCAACAGCACCGACAAAACCAGAACAGCAACAATGGCCCAATCCAGGCCGTTCATCATCACACCGGCAATTCGCGCCCGGTGAGCCTGCGGTACGCATCCAGATACTTTTCGCTGGTCTCCCGCACCACCTCTGCGGGAAGCGCCGGCGCCGGCGGCTGCTTGTTCCAGCGGACCTGCTCCAGATAGTCGCGCACAAACTGCTTGTCGAACGAAGCCTGGCCGCGGCCGGGCTGATAGCGGTCGGCGGGCCAGAAGCGCGAGGAGTCCGGCGTGAGCACCTCGTCCGCCAGCACCAATCCGCGCGCCGTGCGGCCGAATTCGAGCTTGGTATCGGCGATGATGATGCCGCGCGCCGCCGCGTGCTCCGCCGCCCGGCGGTAAATCTCCAGGCTCAACTCGCGAAGCTGCTCACTCAGCTTAGGGCCGGCGCGCTGCGCCATTTCCTCGAAGCTGATGTTCTCATCGTGGCCGCTGGTGGCCTTCACCGCCGGGGTGAAGATCGGCTGCGGCAACTTGTCCGATTCGCGCAGTCCCGGCGGCAGCTCGATGCCGCACACCTTCCCGTTCTGCTGATACTCCTTCCAGCCCGAGCCAGAAAGATATCCGCGTACCACGCACTCGATAGCGATCATGTCGGCGCGCACTACCAGCATGGAGCGCCCGTGCAACTGCTCGGCGTAGCGGCGCAGATGCGCTGGGTAGCGGTCAACGTCGGCGGTCACCAGATGGTTGGGCACGACGTCGTGCAGAAAGTCGAACCAGAACAGCGACAATTGCGTGAGCACCCGGCCTTTCTGGGGGATGCCGCTGGCCAGCACGTAGTCGAAGGCCGAGATGCGGTCGGTAGCCACCAACAGCAGGTGCTCGTTGTCCACGCGATAGAGATCGCGGACCTTGCCGCTGGCGTAAAGTTCCAGGTCGGCAAAATCGGTTCCCAGCAGAATTGACTCGAGCGCTTGTTTCGTCACCAGGGATTCCCTACGGGGTCTACTCTTACGGAAGAACAGTCGCGTATTCTAATCGCGAAGTTTTTTTTGTCAACGCCGACCTGCGAGGCGTGACCAATGTCACAGAAAGAAATCGGCTGAAAAATTGTTGACAGGAACCGAATCCTGCGAAACGGCCGTCCACTGCCGGTTTCCAGCGAAGGGCACCGCGGCGAACCAAGGCGGCGATTTCGGAACGAAATCTTTTGATGCCTCCAATCGCCGGAATTCATGGCCCAAAATGGTCGGAGTAAGTCCGCGCGCGCTCTAGTACTGAGGAACTGCCACAGCCCTGGCTAGCGCGTAGGTCCGCCGCGGTTCCGGGTGCGGAGCGCCGAAGCGAGGCCTCCCACCAGCATTCCCATGCCGATCACCGAGAGCAACGGAAGCGGACTGCCCGTCTTCGGCAGATCGCCGCGGCTCGAGGCGTTCGCCGTCTGTGCGCCCGACCCAAGAGGCGGGTTGGAGGTGGCGTTGCTGGCCGGCGCAACCGTGAACTGCACCTGGTTCCGCAATCCGGGCAAAGGCGTGTCGTTGGCATCCACCACTTGGATGGTCACCGTGTGCGTTCCGGGAGGGACCCCGGTAAAGGTGTATTGCGTGTCCGTGGTCTCGACCGGTTCCTGATTGTCGAGCCGTAACTGGAAGGTAGGGGTGCTGGCCGCCGAAACCGACGAGGTCAGCGCATATTTCACCGTCACGAAATCCTGCTTGAGGACGTCCCCGCTCTTGGGCGTCAGAACATTGATTGCAGGAAACGAAGGGGCAGGGGCTGTCTGCGCCACCACACGGCACGCCACTACCGCCACGAAAATTAAAACGACGAACCTGAAAGTTTGCATGACCTGATGTTCTCCCCGGCCTCGGCAGCTTAGTCCCGCTTCTGAGCACCGCGATTCCAAGGCTTGGCCTGGCGCTTCCGTGACTTGCTGTCCCGGAATTCCGGCCAGCCGAGCCGGTTTCCGGATAACACCCGGACAGCCCAAGCGTTGAAGCCTCAAGAGGCCAGAGTCTCTGTTTGGGGAACTCGCTACTTGCGCTGGATGTATGCAATTTCATAGCCCAAGCTGCACGGTCGTCGGGAGCAGCTCGGCCCCGAGTCCCTTCCGTCCGAATTGACACCCGCACAACTGTGCTGGAACAATGCTTTTGTCCGTCCTGCGAGGCAAAACATGTTGGAACCCGAACCAGAGCCCGTGGCTCCTCCTCCAAGCAGCAATGCGTTGAGGAACATTCTCTTGGCGGTCGCCGCCGTGTACGTAGTTGTCTCTCTTTATTTGATGTTTGACATGCACGGCCGCTTGGCCAAGGTGGAAGCAACCCAGACGACGGCCGCTACCAATTACGACAAGCTGGCCCGCCGCGTTACCGAGGACGAGGCCAATGCCAGGGCTTCGCAGAACGCTCTCGCCCGGCAAGTCGGCATGACGGAAGAGCAACTGGCGCGGCGCAGCGCCGAATTTCAGCGCCAGCAGCGAGCCGCCGAGTCCCGCCTGGCAGAACAGAGCCAGCAGATTGGCCAAGTCAGCGGCGAAGTCGCCGGCGTGAAGGGTGAAGTGGCCGGAGTCAAGGGCGATGTGGGCAATGTCCGCACCGATCTGGAGACGACCAAAGGCAAGCTCGAGCGCGCCATCGGCGACCTGGGTCAGCAGAGCGGTCTGATCGCCCGCACCCGCGACGATCTCGAAGTTCTCAAGCACAAGGGCGACCGCAACTACTACGAGTTCACACTGACCAAGTCCAAGAGGGCGACGCCGGTCTCGACCGTCAGCCTGCAACTTAAGAAATCCGACCCGAAGCGCGGCAAGTTCACTCTCAACGTAATCGCTGACGACCGCACAATAGAGAAGAAGGACCGGACCATTTACGAGCCACTGCAGTTCTACACCGGGCGCGACCGCATGCTGTATGAGCTGGTAGTGTTCACGGTGGCCAAGGACAAAGTGTCGGGTTATATCTCCACGCCGAAGAATGCGCCTGCGACGGCGCCCACGGGCAACTGACCAGCCACTCCCGCTTGACTTGCAGCGGACACTCAGGTAGCCTCCGCGCGTCTCTAGACGTGCGTCCTAGGGCTTGTCTGGGACCCGGCTCCCGCGTATTTCAATCCGTAACATTTACTGAAGGAGGGTAGTATCCGTGAAAAAGCTCACAGGGTCCCTGCTGGTGTCGTTTCTTTTGTTGGCCGGACTAGGCACTGCGCTATCGCAGGAGAAGTCCGGCGGTATGATGGGGCCACCCCCAGTGCTCGTGGTCTACCGTGAAGTCCTGAAGCCCGGCAAAATGGGCATGACTCATGAAAAGACTGAGAGCGCTTTCGTGCAGGCCTATGCCAAAGCGAAGTGGCCAACCCACTACTTCGCGGTGGATTCGCTCTCCGGACACCCGCGCTCGCTGTTTTTCGTCGGCTATGAATCCTTCGCGGCCTGGGAGAAGGACATGCTGGCGACGCAGAAGGACCACGTGCTAGCAGCGGCGCTGGACCGCGCCGGAGTTGCCGATGGTGACCTGCTGAGCGAGGCCGAGGGGCTGGTGTTCGCGTTCAACCCGAAATACAGCCTGCGCCCGACGGTCGACATCGCCCACATGCGATATTTTGAAATCGAAGTTTTCCACGTGCGCCCGGGACACCACAACGAATGGGAAGAAGCGGTCAAGCTGGTGATGGCAGCGTACGAGAAAATGCCCGACGTCCACTGGGACACGTTTGGCACCGTTTACGGTGGCGAGGACGAGAGCTATGCTATTTTCACCCCGCTGAAATCGCTGGCGGAAGTCGATAAAGCCTTCGCCCAGGGCAAGGAATTCGAAACCAACATGGGCGAAGAGGGCATGAGGAAGCTCCGGGAGCTGGAAAGGTCGGCGATCGCGTCCAGCTCGTCGCAGTTATTCCAGTTCAATCCTCGTATGAGCTATCCGCCGGATGCATGGATCAAAGCCGATCCGGATTTCTGGAAGCCCAAGATGGCCGCAGCGCCCAAAAAGTCGGAAAAGGAGCCCACTAAGCAGTAGGCTTCCGCCGATAGCGGACGAAAGGGACATCGCGCGACCGTCCAACGGACGAGCGGTGTTCCTTTATTTTTTTGGTGCCAGTTGTTTCGCTACATCCTGACTACTGCTTTTCCGTGATCACCATCGGCCGCCGGTCGTAGTTCTCGAGTGTTACAGTCAGCGACTTGCGCTTGTCGAACGCATCTTTGCTTACAGGGAAGGAAACCAATACCATGCCCTCCGCCTGGCCGCCGGGAGTGATCTTGGTTTCTGGTTTCAAGGGCGGCGTCTCGTGCGCGGCCAGGGCAGGGAATGCCTGGAAGTAGCGGGTGAAATCCACGGGCGAGGCGGCATCGTCGCTCCACTCGCCCTGGTCCGTCTTGAGCTGGGCTTTGATCTCGCGCACCCACATTGGCTTGTCGCCGATGTTGGCTACGCTCACCTGCAGCAGCACCATGGTGCTGCTCTTGTCCGGAGATTCCGCCGCGTAAACGCCGGTGATGGTGCCCGAGGCGCCAGGCTTGGCGCGCAGCAGGTACGCGCCCACGCCCACGATTGCCGCCAGCACCACAAGCACAATGACCACCGGCAGGACAGGAGGCAGCGTCCACTTGGCGGAGTCCATTTCTTCGGTGATGGGAATGTGCCCCGCGTCCGGCGACGGCCGGTTGCTCTTAGGTTTGCTTGCTTCCTCGGGCATAGCGGCTCTCCTCGAAAGGTTCAGATGCCGGATGGACGCGTTGCGCCTGACCCTGGTTCCCGGCTCCCGACTACTGCCACTGCTTCTTCATCGCCTTGGTAAACTTATCCACCGGCAGCGTATTCAGGACATCGGCCTTGGTCAGCCAGGCACGCCGCGCCTGCAGCACGCCATACTTGATCTTGTCCAGGTGCGAGGTGTGATGGGAATCGGTGTTGATCACGATCTTCACTCCGCGATCCTTGGCCATACGCAGATGCCGGTCTGACAAGTCCAGGCGGTCAGGATAAGAATTCAGTTCCATGGCGACACGATGTTTGGCCGCCGACTTCAGCACCGCGTCCATGTCGAAGTCGTAGGCATCGCGGCGAAGGAGCAGGCGCCCTGTCGGATGTCCCAGGATTGAGACATGCGGGTTTGCGATTGCCCGCAGCAGCCGGTCCGTCATCTTCTGCGGCTCCTGATTGAAGTGCGAGTGTACGCTGGCGATCACCAGGTCCATCTCCTCCAGCACTGAATCTGACAGGTCGAGCTCTCCTTCCGCAAGAATGTCCACTTCGATCCCGGCAAAAATCTTGATCCCATCCACCTTAGTGGCGCGGATCCTCGCGATGTGCTCGAGCGCCCGCTGGTCATCGAGCCCGAAGGTCATGGCCAGGCTCTTCGAGTGATCGGTGATGGCCATGTACTTGTACCCGCGATCACGCGCCGCCTCCGCCATCTCCTCGATCGTGCACCGCCCGTCGGTGGTGTTGGTGTGCATGTGTACGTCGCCTTGCAGATCGCGTTCGGTGATCAGCGCAGGGATGGCATGCGTTTCCGCCAGCTCGATTTCGCCGCAGTTCTCCCGCATCTCCGGCGGGATGAAGTCGAGGCCGAGCTTGCCGTAGATTTCTTCCTCGGTTCGTCCGGCAACCGGTTTTTCATCCTTCAGACGCGCCAGCGAGTACTCGCTCAAGGTGTAGCCGAGCTTGAGCGCCCGCTGCCGCAGCGCGATGTTGTGCGACTTCGATCCGGTGAAGTAGCACATCGCCGCTCCGTACGACTCCAGAGGGAGCAGGCGCACGTCCACCTGCATGCCGCTGCGCAGCTTGAAGCTGACTTTATTTTCGCCGCGGGCAATCGTTTCCAGGATGCCGGGAAAAGCGAGCACGCGTTCGATCAGGGCGTGGCGCGGCTTTTCGCTGGTGCAGCATTTGCCGGTAACGAGCACGTCGAGATCGCCTACGGTTTCGCGCCCGCGGCGCAGCGAGCCTGCCGGCGTGACCGCGTCCATTCCGGCAATGCCGTGCAGATGCTCGGCCAGCTTTTGGGCGGTGCGGTCGGCCTCGTCCAACAGAAATCGGCCGGAGATCCTGCGGTACTGCTCGATGGCCTTCAGGATCTTCTGCTCCTGCTTTTCCCCCATGCGCGGCAGCTCGCGCAGCTTGCCGTCGCGCGCCAGCTTTTCGACGCCCGCCGGGTCGCAAACCTGGAACGTGTCCCAGATGAGCGCCACCGTCTTCGGCCCCAGGCCCTGGATCTTCAGCAGCTCCAGCATCGAAGGCTGATATTTCTCCAGTAGCTCGGTGTGCATCCGCAACTTGCCCTCGCGGAAGAGCTCCTGGATGTGGCCGGCCATGCTCTTGCCGATGCCGGGGATCTCCAGCAATTTCTTGGTGTCGCCCACCAGTTCGCCGATGGGCGTCCCGAGCGACTCCAGCGCCTGGGCCGCATTGCGATAGGAGCGAATGCGAAAGGAATCGTCGCCGCGCACTTCCATCAGGTCGGCAGTCTCGTATAGGACCGCGGCTACGGACTTGTTGTCGAAGGTGGGCATCCCTGGTTGAGATTTTAGTCCCTGCACAGCCTCCAGGTTCAGCACTGAGCAATTGGCAGTTGGCATTTAGCGCCCCGACGGACTCGCGGCGCCAGGCGCCAATTGCTAACCGCCCAAAAAAATGCCCAGCCTGCGGGCTGGGCGCTAAAAGGAAGGTAGGGCTGTTCTTATGAAGTGACTTTGACAACCTTGTCGGCCTGCGGGCCTTTCTGCCCCTGGACGATCTCGAATTCGACCTCATCGCCTTCCTGCAGGCTCTTGTAGCCTTCGGCGCCGATCGCGCTGTAGTGCACAAAGACGTCCGGTCCATCGTCCCGGCCGATGAATCCATAGCCCTTGGCATTATTGAACCACTTCACTTTTCCTTTCATATTCTCCACTTTCTCCTCCACGTTCTCGGGGGCCGGCACCTTGGGCGTACTTTGCCTGGTGGGTCTGTCCGTTATTGTGTTGGCCTCAACCAGGTGTGCGGACGCTGCTACGGGGGAGAACGGGGAACATCCGTCTTCGTCCGGATGGCAGGATCGTCTGGGACCGGTTGCTGCTTTAAGACAATTTTCCGCCCAAAGCGGCGATGTTGTCAAGATAGTACACGCCTTGCCTCGCCGCGCGATATCAGCGGAAAGCCATGCCGGGCGCGGGTCTCGCGGGGTCAGGACCGCTGGCGGCGCTCGTACCACAAAACGGCGGCGATGGTCTTGCCGTCGCGGAGCGTGCCATTCATCGCCATCCGCACCACGCGTGAAAGCGGGAAGAAGCGCAAGGCGATCATCTCGTCTTCTTCCGGCTGAGCGTCGCCCCGGGTCAGATCTCGCGCCAGATAGATGGCCATGGTCTCGTCCAGAAAGCCGGGGCTGGAATAAAAGGTGAAGGCGTGCCGCCAGTCGCGGGCGGTGATGCCTGTTTCCTCGCGCAACTCGCGCTTGGCGCCAGCCAGGGCACTCTCGCCATGGTCGATGCGTCCGGCCGGCAACTCCCAGAGCGGCCCGCCCGCCGCGTGCCGATACTGCCTCGCCAGCAGTACCCGGGGCTCTCGTCCGCTCTCGTCCACCGCTAGCACCACCACCGACCCTTGGTGCCGCACCATGTCCCGCCGCAGCGGCTTGTCGATCCCGGGCTCGCGCACGTAGTCGGTGGTCACCGTGAAGACCGGGCCGCGATAAACGGTCTTGGACGAAACCAGCGGGGCAGCCTTCTTTCCGCTTCCTGTTTTTCTGGCCATGGTGAGACTATAAATGTTGCTCTGCAGTGCGACTTGAGGCCAAACAAAAAAGTTTGTCATCATGAGCGAGGGAGGGCCCCGGCCGCTTTCGCCAGGCCGGGAAACCCGAGCGAAGGACCTCGGGTTTGGTCTCCGAACTGACATCATCGACACGTATGACGGCCCGCCCACGACCAACGACTACCGACCGACGCCGACCCTCCATCACTTTGGTCGGCCCCGGCAACCTCGGACGCGTGCTCGGCCTCGCGCTGCATGCTGCCGGCTACGCCCTTGACGAGATCGTCTCGCGCGACGCTCCCGACTCCCGCAAGCGGGCGCGCGCGCTGGCCCGGCAGGTGGGCGCGAGGGCGGCAACGTACGCCGACGCCAGGCTCGCCTCCGACATCATCTGGCTGTGCGTGAGCGATGACGCCATCGCGCCTACCGCCTCTGCGCTGGCTCCGCGCGCGGACTGGAGAGGGAAGATCGCGCTGCATTCAAGTGGGGCGCGCAGCAGCAGGGAACTGGCGCCTCTCGGCCGGCGGGGGGCCACGATTGGATCGCTTCATCCGATGCAGAGCTTTGTCCGCGCCTCGCACGCGACCCTGGCCGGCGTAGCATTCGCGGTCGAAGGCGGTCCCGCCGCGGTGCGCCTCGGCCGGCGCATTGCCCGCGATCTCGGCGGTTCGGTCTTCACCATCCGCCCGGAAGCCAAGGTGCTCTACCACGCCATCGGCTCGTTCTGCTCGCCGATGATCATCTCCACGCTGGCGACGGCGGAACGAGTTGCGCACGCGGCTGGCATTCCGCCCGCTGCGGCCAAGCGCATCATGCATCCTATCCTCCGGCAGACCATCGCCAACTATCTCGCCAAAGGCGCGCCCGCGGCGTTCAGCGGCCCAATCAACCGGGCCGACATCAATACTATCCGCAAACACCTTGAAGCGTTACGTGAGGTTCGTGGGGCCCGCGATATCTACCTGGCGCTGGCGCGTTCCGCTGTTGGCACATTGCCGGTGCGCGACCGCAAGACGGTCGAGAGGGTTTTGCGATGAAGAAATAGCTACTAGCCACCAATTCCCTTGACCCATCTTCACAAAGGTCACGCCCTTAATCTTGCTTACGTCCGGCGTAATCACGAAAACGGGAGCAGTCTGTGCTCGGCTTGGTGAGGGAAACACAGCGGGCGCTAAAATTCTTCGTGAAGGCAGCGAAGCCGATGGACAGGAAACCGGCAACTCTCTTGGTAATGATGTCGCTGTTGCTCTCCGCCTACGCTCCACCGCCATCTAGAGCAGCAGAGGACAGTAGCAGCCAGCCCTCGCGCACCAGTGCTCAGGCTGAGTTCTCTGCCGACGACTTC
>Ga0335077_10010214_pt1 | contig 11676 bp, 6 predicted proteins | sample Lox_Sample_31_FD_207151 | JGI IMG/M metagenome (GOLD analysis project Ga0335077, IMG submission 207151) | Soil microbial communities from Loxahatchee National Wildlife Refuge, Florida, United States - Lox_Sample_3.1 | ecosystem: Environmental > Terrestrial > Soil > Wetlands | place: USA: Florida...
GCGATCGTGGTGCACGGAAACGGCGTCCGACTTCGCGATTTTACGGTGGATGGCAATCGCGAAGCGCTCGAGGTTCGTTCTGGGCTTCCGCCCTCCAACCAGCCCTTCGCCAACTTCACGCGGGGGAATGGGGTGCTCGCGGAAGGGGTGGAGGGGCTGGTGGTGGAGCGCGTTCGATTCCGCAACATCGCGGGATTCGCGGTGCTGGTGAGCCGCTCGCGAAACATCGCCATCGACCGGGTGAGTGTAGTGGATAGCGGTTCGCGCACGCCAGGCGGCCACAACAACACCACCGGCGGAATCCTGCTGGAGGAAGGCACCACCGATTTCCTTGTCACCGGTTCGGAGCTTCAGCACATCCGCGGCAACGGCGTGTGGACGCATTCGCTCTACACTTCGCCGCGCAACTTCCGCGGGCAATTCGCCCTCAATCACTTCGAGTACATCGGCCGCGATGCCCTGCAGGTGGGGCACGCCGTCGGAATTCGCGTGGAGCGGAACACCGGCCGCCGGATCGGCTATCCTCCGGAGGACGTCAACATGGAGGAGCTCGCCACACCCACCGCGCTCGATACCGCCGGTAACGTGGAAGACTCCTCGTATCGAGACAACCGGTTCGAGGAGATCGACGGCAAGTGCATGGACCTGGACGGATTTCACGATGGCGAAATCCGCGGCAACGTGTGCGTCAATCGAGGAGCGCCGGAGGCATACCGATTCGGCAACGACGGGATCGTCATGAATAACAGCAATCCCGACATGCAGTGCCGGAATATCCGGATCGTGGACAACCTGATCGACGGCACGCTCTTCGGCGGGATCTTCTTAATCGGCACGGGCCATCGGATCGTCCGTAACCGGCTGCTGAATCTCAACCTGGCACACTGCCCCGATGACGCCGCGCGTTTCGGCTGCTATTACACTCACGACGAACCCGATATGCTGCAAAGCGGAATCTATCTTGGACGCGGCGCGGCACGGCCGGCTCCCACGACGGGCAACACGATTGAGGACAACGAAATCACCGGTTTTCAGATGGGCGTGCGCTGCATCGTGCTCGCGCCCGGCATTCAGCCCGGTTGGAACACGATTCGCGACAACCACTGCCGCAACTGAGTTGCTTCGAAGCGTCGAGGCAGCGGTTCACACCCGGGCCGTTTTGAGTGCAGCCAGCACGCGCGCATCGCGGAATGGGACCCTGCGCAAGCGAACGCCGGTGGCGTCGTAAATGGCGTTCGCGACCGCCGCGAGCATCGGCTTGCAGGCCGCCTCACCCCCTCCGTAGGGCGGCAGATCGGGGCGGTTCGGATGCGGGTCGCCGTTCACCAGGACGACATCGATCGCGGCCGGAACGTCGGCGTGCCGGAGCGAGGGATGCGTCACCCAGTCCACGCTGGTCACTTTCTCGTGGTCGAACTGCACTTCCTCGTGAATGGCGCGGCTCAACGAGTGCAGCATGGCGCACTCCACCGTGCGCCGCAAACTTTGCGGATTGACCACCAGGCCGCAGTCATGGGCGCACACCAGCCGCTTGGCCCATACATGACCGGTCTGGCGGTTCACTTCGACCTCGGCGATCTCGGCCACAATCGTCTGGCCCCGGAAAGAGTAAGCGACACCGCGTCCGGTCAGAACATTTCCGCTGCTTAAGGGCTTTGGCGAAGGGCGGGGATCCCAGCCGTAGGCCTCCGCGACAGCCTTGAGGACCGCGATCGACCGGGCGCGGCGGAACCCACTGTCGTCGGTGGTCGCGGCCGTGAGCATCTTCATGCGGAATTCCAGCGGATCGGCCTTCGCCGCGGCTGCCAGTTCGTCGATGAACGACTCCGCGGCGAACGTCGATTGGGGTCCGTTCGGATCGCGCAGGTTGCCGGTGCGGAGAGGCGTCTCCCAAACCAGTGGCAGGCTGACGACTGCGCTTTTCATCCGGCGGTGGGGAATCGCGTACATCTCGGACGGCGTCGCGGCGCTGCCGGCGGCGGGCCGTTCCCGGCGCGATCCCATGAGTTGGGCAATCAGCACGGTGTCCGGCTCGTTGTAGCCCACGTGATTGTAATCGCACGAGCGGGCGTCGTAGTCATACGCAGTGAGCTGCCCCTGGCCATCCAGGCCGCCCCGCATTTTCACCAGGAATGCCGGGCCCTTGGTATCCCAGGCCGTCTCCTCATCCCGCATCCACTGTATGCGCACGGGCCGCCCGATCTCGCGAGCGATCCAGGCCGCCTCACAACCCGCGTCATCGGCCGCCGTGCGGCCGAAGCCCTGGGGACCGTGCATCCAGACGACCCGGACCTTCTCCCGCGGCATGCCAAGAAACGTAGCGATGCCGTTGCGCATGCCATAGGACTTCATGTCGTTCGAATAGACGGTCATCTGGCCGTTCGACGGGTCGGCCGTAGCATGTGCCCCCGCGAACGCGGTGTGTCCCTGGAAGGGAACTTCGTATTCCGCCTCGATGATTTTGGCCGCTCCCCTGAGCGCCTCGTCGGGATTCCCAACCACCGCCGGATTGGAAGCCGAGGTGGGCGTTGCGGCGCGCATGTAGGTAAAGAGATCCTCGGATGGCGGGAACGGAGCGGTTGGCGGCTTCTGCCAGGTGGTCTTGAGCTGGCGGGCGGCGCGAATGGCCTGTTCTTCCCGTTCGCAGACTACCGCCACGTAGTTGCCTTTGCTCACCACCTTTACGAAGCCGGGCAGGCCGCGCACCGACGATTCATCGATGCCGGTCAGCTTCGCGCAGGCGAAAGGAGGTTTCACGTTGCGAGCGTGAACCATGCCGGGGAGCTTTACGTCCACGGCCCATTTGAGAGAACCATCCACCTTAGCCGGAATGTCGTCGCGGGGTGGCGTCTGGCCGGTGTATTTGAGCTCCTGCACCGGCTTCACTTTGGCCATGCCAGTGACGGCATTCACATTGGCGCCGGTCAGGGTGACGTTGAACCTCTTTCCGGCGATCAGATCGCCGTAGGTGACCCGCTTCGAGGGATCGGCCCTGACGGTGATTACCGCGTTGCTGACCGCGAGTTGATCGGGGGGAACTCCGAAGCGCGACGATGCCATTTCGAGCAGTACACGCCGTGCTTCGGCGGCGGCGCGGCGCATCGGCCAGGAGTCACGCTCCATGGCTGTGGATCCGCCCGAGCCGCCCTGATCGACGGTGATGTCCGTGCTCCCCATGATGCAAGTGGTCTGATCGAAGGCGATGTCGAGTTCGTCGGACATCAACTGGCGGAACGACGTTCCGGTGCCCTGGCCGAGATCCGTTTTGCCGACGTAGAACGTGGCTGTGTTGTCCTGATGAATGACGATCCACGAGTCCAACTGGTGATAGTCGGGATCCGGATAAGGTCCCGGCGCCGGAGGCGCGGCGTTTTGTGCGGCCGCCTCCGAATTCAGCGCACCGGCGCCCGCGGCGAAGCTCACGGCCAGCAGTCCCGCGTTCCTGAGGAAATCCCTGCGGTGCATCGTCAGGGCTTCTTCGATCTGTTTCGGAATTCTGTTGGAGGCGGTCATGCCACTACCTCCTCACCGGAAACAACTCGCGCCGCAGCCATGGTCTTGGCCGCGCGTTTGATGGCGGTCTGAACGCGGTGATACGTCATGCAGCGGCACAAGGTGGCGTTCATGGTTTCGCGGATCTGCGCATCGGTGGGATGCGGGATCTTGTCCAGCATCGCTTTCGCCGTCATGATCTGTCCGTTTTGGCAGAATCCGCATTGCGGCACCTGCTCGTCGATCCAGGCCTGCTGGAGCGGGTGCAAACGCCCGTTGGACGCGAGCCCTTCCAGTGTGGTGATTTCGCCTTTCACGGAAGACGCCGGCATGATGCAGGAACGGACCGCCGCGCCGTTGATGATCACCGTGCAGGCCCCGCACTGGCCAAGCCCGCAGCCAAACCGGGGGCCTTCGAGGCCGAGGTCATTGCGGAGGATGTAGAGCAGCGGTGTGGATGGCTCGACATCCACCGTGTGTGAGCTGCCGTTCACCTTCAGTGTGATTTTGCTCATTTCGTGCTCCTTGCCGATTGGCGCGTGCGCCGATAAGAGGCATTGTATTCCGCCCGTTTCGGAAGCTCAATCCGGGGTCGGGCGGCAAACGCCCTTCAGTCGCTCAGATCGGTGTACAGGACAACAACGGAGCGCGCCCCCGCCAGGTACCTGGCATCGCTAACAGAGGGCGCATCCTGCCAGGAGACGATGTCGTTCGGCGTGTCGAGCGACGTATCGATCCACCTTTTCCACGGGCCGCGAGCGGCTTCCGGAAGCTCGAACTCGAGCGGCTCCCAGTACGCATTGAAAATCATGTGAGTGGTCACGTTCTCATGCGGCAGGTGAGCGCTCAGCGCGATGCTGTGAGACGACGAACCCCAATCCGGCTGCCCGAGTCTCACCCCGTGCCACGTCTTCAGAGCACGGGCGAGCAGTTGATTTAAGCTCAGGTGATGTTGCTCGGCGTCCGGGTTACGCAAACGCCGTCTCTCAATCAACAGCCGCAGGAACCGGTGGACATCGGAATGTTTCTCGAGCAGCGACCAGTCAAACCAGCTCGCCTCGTTGTCCTGGCAGTACGCATTGTTGTTGCCGAACTGGGAACGCCGGACCTCGTCGCCCATTCCCAGCATCGGAATGCCTAGCGAGAGCATCGTGAGCGTCAGGAAATTCTTGACCTGCCGATTGCGCAATGCCTCTATGTCGGGGTCGGTGGATGGCCCCTCGGCGCCGCAGTTCCAGCTTCGATTGTCGTCGGCGCCGTCGCGGTTTCCTTCGCCATTCGCCTCGTTGTGCTTTTGGTTGTAAGAGACCAGGTCGTTAAGGGTGAAGCCGTCGTGACAGGTGATAAAATTGACGCTCTCCCCGGCGTCCCGTTCCTTGTGACCGTAAATCGCCGGGCTGCCGAGAAAGCGGTCGGCGATTCGGGCGGCGGTATCGTCTTCGCCGCGAAAAAAGGCGCGAACGTCATCGCGGAACCTGCCGTTCCATTCCTTCCAGCTGTCGCCTACGAAGCTGCCCACCTGATACAGCCCGGCAGCGTCCCACGCCTCGGCAATGAACTTCGTTCCGGCGAGCTCCGGATCCGATTCGATATCCCAAAGAACCGGCGGATTCGACATCACCTGGCCGGAGGAATCGCGCGTCAAAATGGACGCGAGATCGAATCGGAAGCCATCGACGTGCATCTCGCCGACCCAATACCGCAGGCTGTCCAGAATCAGGCGGCGTACGATCGGGTGATTGGTGTTGAGGGTGTTGCCGGTGCCGCTGTAGTTCGCAAAACGCGACCGGTCGTGCTCCAGGATGTAATAAGCGTCATTCTCAAAGCCGCGGAAGCACAAGGTCGGTCCCTGCTGGTCGCCCTCGGCGGTGTGATTGAAGACGACGTCCAGGATGACTTCGATGCCGGCGCGGTGCAGCGCCTTGACCATGTCCCGGAACTCGTTTACGGCCGCGAGCGGGTCCTGCCGGGAACTGTACCCGTTGTGCGGTGCGAAGAAGGATACGGGCGAGTAACCCCAGTAATTCACCAGTCCGCGAGGGGCGTCCTGCGCGTCGAACTGGAACACCGGCAGCAATTCGACGGCATTGATGCCGAGCTGCTGAAGGTAAGGAATCTTCTCGATCAGCCCCGCATACGTGCCACGCGTCTTCGCCGAAAGCCCGGAGTTGGGATGCCGCGTGAATCCCCGCACGTGCATCTCGTAAATAATGGTCCGGGTGGAGGTGCGGCATAGCGGCCGGTCGTCTTCCCAATCGTAATCGGCCGAATCCACCACCACGCTCTTCATCGCCGCAGCCGTATTGTCTCCCGGGAGCTTGGCAGCGTCCCGGGAGTAACCTGCCGGGACGGCGACGGCACGGCCGTATGGATCCAGCAGAACTTTGCCGGCGTCAAACCAGAGGCCGCTTGAGGGGTCGTGGGGTCCGTGCACCCGGTATCCGTAGAGCTGGCCTTGTCGGAGTCCGGGCACGAATGCGTGCCAGTAGTGATAGGTGCGGTTCTTTACCGGATCGATGGAAATGACGCGCGATGGCCGGGTGTCATCGTCGCGGTCGAAGAGCAACAGATCGACCGCCGAGGCACTTCGGGAATAGATGCTGAAGTTGACTCCTTCTGGAACCACTCTCGCTCCGAGCGGGGCACTTCTTCCTGTGGCGGTATCTGCGAAGATGGCAGGGGCGACAGACATGTAATCACGCTCGGTCCAGGAGTCCCGTGGCAATTGCGGTGACGCCGCCGGCTCGAACCGGGGCATGGGCACCAATTCTCCTTTCACACCAGTCTCATTCAAGAGGAGCGCGCCGGCTGGAATTCTGTTGGACGCCGCCTGCCCGGATTACTTCGGGACGGTCGAATCAGACGAGCAGAACCGGGATCAAACCTGTCGATGGTGTACAGTAGGGAATGCTGTCGAGTCCGCTGCCAACGGGAGTTCCATGGGCAGGCGCGCCGTCTGAGCAGCCCCGATCCAGCCCGGCAGATGACGAACATATGTGGGTGATTGAGAAGATCGAAATCAGCGGCGGTTTCCTGCCCGGTCTCAGCGTCAACATTCCTCCGGGCCTGACCTGCATCATCGGAGCACGAGGAAGCGGGAAGTCCACCCTTGCCGAGGCGGTCCGGTTTGCAGTTAGCGGCCTCTCGGCAGCGCCCAAGCACTGTGCCGACCTCGTTCAGGCCAATCTCGCGGGCGGGGCTCTGGTGACCATCACGGCTTTCGCCGACGGGTCCACCCGCTACACGATCAAAAGGAGCCTCAAGCAGAATCCCGTGTTGCTCACGTCGGACGGCAGGGCGATCAATACCGTAGATCTCGATCGAGGCACGTTTCTGCCACTGGACGCATACAGCAGCCTCGAGATTGAAGCGATCGCTGACGAAGCCCTCGGCCACAAACGGCGGAGTCTGCTGGACGAACTTCGCAGCGAGGAGATGCGCACTATCCATCTGTCGCTGGCCGAGAGCGCACGCGCGCTCGAGGCGAATGCGGATCGCATCCGGACGACCCAGCGTACCATCGATGACCTGACGGAGCAGATTGAAGAGCTGGGCGACGTCCGCGCCCGGCTGAGCGCGCTCGGCCCATCCGACCGGGACTCCGCCGAGGATTTCGTCCAACTGTCCCGCCAACAACAACTGGATCAACGCGAGATCGCGAAACTGGATTCCGCCGACCGTGACTTAAAGACACTGACACAGACTCTCGAAAGGCTGCAGACAGAAGCGCAGAGTGTGTTCACAGGGCGTCTGGTCGAAGAACAATCTGCGAATGCCGGCACGTTGCGGCGCTACGACAAGCTGCTGGCGGCGACCAAGGCGCCCGTCGAGACGCACATCGCCGCGATCCAGACCAAGATACGCGAAGCCGAGGCTTCCCTGGCTGATGCGCGTCAAAGTCTTGCCGGGATCCATACGGCACACGCCGGCGACCTCGCGAGGCTGACCGCGCTAAACCAGGCCGCCAGCGAGCAGGCTCGTGTGCGCGCGTCTCTCGAGCAGCAGGCCGCCAAACTTGAAGCTCTGGAGCAGCAGCGGGTGGAGCTTCATGCCGAGCTCAAAGCTCTGTACGAACGGCGGAAGTCTCTGAAGACCGATCACATTCTGATGCGCGACCAGGTATCGACGATCCGGGATGCGGTTTCGTCGGAACTCCAGCACGAAGCGGGGGAGCGAGTGCGCATTCGGGTGATGCGAAACGCGGACCACATGTCATACCAGCAGATGCTGGTGGACAGCCTGAAGGGCGCACGTGTGCGAAATCAGAACGAGATCCTCGCCACCCTCATGCAGTTGCGGCCGGAGCAGCTCGCGCAGCTCATTCAGTCTAATGACCTCGACTCGTTCGAGGCTCTGACGCATTTCGGATCGGAGCGCTCGCGGAAAATACTGGATGCCTTTCGGGAGAGCGTGGACCCGCTGGCCCTGGAGATCACCGCGATCGAAGACCGCATTGCCATCGAGCTGAACGTGGCAACCGCGGGGCGGCCGCACTTCAAGGACGCATCCGATTTGTCGCGCGGCCAAAAGTGCACGGCGCTTCTCCCGATCCTTCTGGCGAGACGGGACAATCCGCTGATTATCGATCAGCCGGAGGACAATCTCGACAATCATTTCATTTTCGAGACGGTTGTCAACGCGGTTCAACGAATGAAGAATCGGCGCCAGATGATCTTTATCACGCACAATGCGAATATACCCGTGCTGGCGGAGGCGGAACTGGTGCTGGTCATGACGTCTGACGGCCGTGTTGGAGCCATCGAAAAGCGGGGCACAGTCGATGAATGCCGCGAACAGATCATCGAACTGCTCGAAGGTGGAAGAGAGGCATTCGAACTGCGCTCGAAGCGCTATGCCGTCCGTTGAACTTCTGTACGAGAGACTTCGGCGCCTGGCGGTCGAGGACCCGCGTGAGGCGCGAAATGCGTTTCTGGTGCTGTTCGATTCCGGCGGTTCCCTCCTGGAACAGTTTCTCGGGCAGATTTCGTCTCCGGCGGACGGCCGCTTGCGGCACCTGGTCGCCAGCGCGCTGAGGAACGACCGGGACAAGGAGCGCCTCGCCCCTTACCTCATCACGTGGCACGAAATCGAAACCGATGAGTTCGCCAGGCGCGCCATTGCCGCCGCTCTGGATGGTGTGAGAACCGAGTCGGCTGCCCAGACTGCGCTGGCGCTGGAGGTTGCCCGCTTGACGACGGCCATTGGAAGGGAGATGGCGCAGCGCGAGCGATTGAATCGCGAGTTGGAGATCGCGCGCGAAGTCCAGGAGCATCTCTTTCCGCAACGGCTCCCGGCGGTGGCGGGGTTGGATTACTGCGGACAATGCCAGCCGGCCCGGGAGGTGGGCGGAGATTATTTCGATTTTCTCGAACTCCCCGGCAGGCTCGGCATCGCAATCGGAGACGTGTCGGGCAAGGGCGTGGGCGCCGCATTGATGATGGCAAGCCTCGAAGCGTCGCTGCGCGCCCTGGCTCTGGTTGTCCGCGACCCAGCCGACCTGATGGAACGAGTCAATCGCCTGGTTTACCAGGCATCCACGGCTAACCGATATGCGACGCTCTTCTACGCGGAGTACGACCCGGCAACACGTGACTTGACCTACGTCAACGCGGGTCATAACCCGCCCATCGTTCTGCGAAACGGCGATGGCGGGTTCCAGGTGCTACGCCTGGAGATCGGCGGTTCGGTAATCGGGCTTCTCCCGCAGCGGTATCAGCGGGGCGTGTTTTCGCAAGAACCGGGAGACCTGGTGGTGCTCTTTACCGACGGAGTCTCCGAATCGATGAACGCTCGCGATGAGGAATGGGGAGAAGAGAGGCTCATTGAACTCGCGAAAACGTGCCACGGCCTTCCGGCGAAGGAAGGCTTGAGGCGAATCCTCGCCGCCGCACAGGCGTTCGCAGCAGGCGCTCCCCAGCACGATGATATGACGCTGGTGGTGCTCAATGTGGCCTGACCGCGCTGCTGTTCAACGGGCGTTCGATTCGAATTCGCAGGCTCTGGCGGTGCGCCAGGCCAGCGCCCCGGTGGGACACGCTTCCACGCAACGGCGGGCGGACACGGTCAGCGCCTCCGAGAGGGGTTTTCCGAACGGCGGCGCCACCCTGACATCGAACCCGCGGCCGATCATGCTCATACCCAACGGTTCTCCGCCAGCGGCCGCGATGCGGACGCAGGCATCGCAACTGATGCACTTGCCCGGCTCGTAGACAATCTCCGGATGGGAGCGGTCCTCCGTGAAACGCCGGCGCACACCTGCGTAGCGGCTGGGGTCGGCTTCATACTCCGTGGCCAGGGATCGGATGGTGCAGCAATTGGCCTTGCGGCAGCCGCAGGTCATGCAGCGGCGCGCCTCACGCAGGGCGTCGGTATCGGGCAGCCGCTCTTCCACTTCATCGAAGGTGGCAAGGCGGCGCTCGATGGGAATTGCAGGGAGCCTGACTCGCGGAGCCTTTTCGATGCCGCGGAAGATGGCGGCCCGTTCGGAGTCATCTAACGGGCGCATTACAACCACAGCAGCTGCGGCTTCCCCCACCAGCGCTTCTGCGGAAAGAAACTGATGAATTGACGTGGCAGCCATTCGGCCCGCCGCGACGGCACGGACAGCCAGGTCCGCACCCAGCACGGCGTCGCCGCCGGCAAACACTCCGGGAAGGTTGGTAGCCATAGTCCTCGGATCGGCAGCGATTCCCCAAGCGGTGACGTGCAGGCCTTCGCGTTCGGCCAGTGACAGCTCCACCGATTGGCCGGTGGCGGCGATCACGGCAGAGCAAGGCACTGTGAACCAGGAGCCTTCGACGGGCACGGGACTGCGCCGGCCGGAGGCATCTGGCTCGCCCAAAATCATTCGGCGGCAAGTCAGGTTCAAGCCCGCGGCGGCCTGCTCGATCCGGACCGGAGCCACCAGATATTCGACGTGGACCCCTTCTGCTTCCGCCTCCTCCACCTCCTGCCAGAGGCAAGGCATCTCCTGGCGGGTGCGGCGATAAAAGACGCGCACGCGAGCGCCGAGACGGAGTGCAGTCCGCGCGCAATCCATCGCGGTATTGCCGCCGCCCACGACGATCACTTCCGGGCCGAGATTAGGCGCCTTGCCGCCGGCTGTCTGTTGCAGAAAGTCAACGCCGGGGAAGGCGAATTCCTCACCGGGGCAGCGCAACGCCTGGGCGCGTTGCGCGCCGATTCCCACGAACACCGCCTCGTATTGCGAGCGCAGTCCGGCCAGCGTGAAGTCAACGCCCCAGCGCCGGTTCATGCGAAATTCGGCGCCGAGTTGGCGGACGGCCGCAATCTCTCCATCGAGCGCCCGCTTAGGCAACCGATACTCGGGAATACCGTAGCGCAACATGCCGCCGGGTTGCGGGTGGGCGTCGAACAGAGTGCAGGCGTGGCCCCTTTGCAGCAGGTAACAGGCCGCAGACAGGCCGGCAGGACCCGCGCCGATAATGGCCACCCTCTTGCCGCTTGCCGGTGCACGTTTCGGCAAGAACGGTTTCGGACTGCCCATATCCAGGTCCGCTACATAGCGATGCAGCGCACCGATCGTCAGGCCCTGATCGAGTTCCGCGCGCCGGCAATCGTTCTCGCAGAGACGCGGACATATGCGGCCGAGCGATCCGGCAAGCGCCAGGCTGCGTGAAATGACTTCCATGGCGCGACGGGTGTCGCCCGTGGCGATGCCCAGTGTGAAGCCCGGGATATCGAGGCCCGCGGGGCAACTCGCTGCACAAGGAGCCTGGCACTCACCGGCGTGGTCGGAGAGTAACAGTTCCAAGGCCATCTTCCGCGTTTTGCGCACGTCCCCGGTTTGGGTGTAGACCACCATCCCTTCCGCGGCCGGCATGGCACAGGCGGGCGAGAGCGTGCGCCGCCCTTCGATTTCGACCGCGCAAACAAAGCAGGAAGCGGCCGGCTCGATGCCCTTCACGTGGCACATGGTGGGGATGCGAATTCCCAGCCACTCGGCGGCGCCCAACACGGTCGTGCCCGGGTCCACGGCAACACGCCGCCCGTCGATGGTGAGGTGGATCATCTAGACGACCTCCACGGCGTCGTCCTGGCACGCCTGACGGCACAGGTCGCAGCGCGTGCACAGTGCGTCATCGACGGCGTGCTGTTCATAGGGCCGGTAGCCGATCGCACGGGTGGGGCACGCCTGCGCGCACAATGTGCAGCCGATGCAGT
>Ga0335077_10010216_pt1 | contig 11675 bp, 12 predicted proteins | sample Lox_Sample_31_FD_207151 | JGI IMG/M metagenome (GOLD analysis project Ga0335077, IMG submission 207151) | Soil microbial communities from Loxahatchee National Wildlife Refuge, Florida, United States - Lox_Sample_3.1 | ecosystem: Environmental > Terrestrial > Soil > Wetlands | place: USA...
GAGTGCACAGCGATCTGACCCGGCATGGTTCCCTTTGGGGACTTCAATCCATGTCGTTCGTAACCCTTGCGTTCGGTTACGAGGGGGACCAAAAGTCTCTTGGCTACAACCTGATTGCAGGCTCAAATAATCCGATGGGCGGGCAGTTGGGCGCGCCGATTTCTACGAGTATTTCCGCGTACTGGCACGCTGGTATCCGAGCGCGCCAGGAGTTGGTGCTGGCCCGCAGGTGGACTGCGGTGCTCGGAGCGGGCTATGAACACACGGGCCTGGGGGCAAACGAAGAGACCTATACCTACCCGATCGGCGCCGTTTCCGTCATCCAGTACATTACTGCCCTGCGCACTTTCGATAACTTCGCGCCCTCGGCCGCAATCCGCTTCCAGGCGACGCCAACGCTGGCGGTGCACAGCGACGTGGGGACCGGTTACGGCACGCCAGCGACCTCCAATCTTTTCGTCACCCCGCAGGGGGTGTACGGCAATAACACCCAGCTCAAGGCGCAGACAAACGTAGGACCGGATCTGGGGGTGGATTGGAAACCCGGACCGTATTTGCTATTCAGCGCGGCCGGATTCTACGAATGGTTTCATAATGAACTGGTCACCCAATCGCCTGGAGTTAATCTTCAAAGCTATACATTTAACGCACCCGCGTCGGCCCACAGGGGCGTTGAGGCGGTGGCCGATTTCCGGCCCCTGAATCCGGTTTTGCCTGGCCTGCGCGTGCGGCTGAATTATATCCTGGACCGGCAAACTTATTCACAATACACGGAGCAGCTCACAGCGGGAAACTTTACGAAGATGTTTAATCGAGCCGGAAATCTGATCCCCGGAGTCATCCCTCAATTTGTAAATATGCGGCTGGCTTACGACCAGCCCAAGGGATCCCTGCGGGGCTTTGGCGGATTCATCGAAGAGAGAGTGGGCCAGGGCTTCTACCTCGACAATGCCAATCTGCTGCGGTCCCCGGGAACGCACGTTGTAAACCTGAATCTCCACTACACTCCGAGCGGGAAGGGTACACTGTCGCGGTTCACGTTTTATCTACAAATCGACAATCTCATGGGCAACCCCTATGTTGCCTCCTACAGCAATATTACCGATAGCCTGAACACAACGACCGGGTTGGAGAATGGCGCCGCTACGCTCGCGGCGACATCCGGCGGGATCTGGGCGGGGCCACCGCGATCGGTCTTCGGAGGAATGCGGATCCTGCTGACCCGCCTAAGCCGCCAATGATCGGAGGTCGCTCGTGATGGAAAGAGATGAACCGGGGACCCCGCACCATAGGAGACGGGAATGATACGATTCTGGCTTTTAGCGACATTGATTTTGGCGACCGCGCGCATACCGGCGCTCGCGCAGACCCAAATGCACGCTCATTCGCATATGCCGATGCACGATCCTGCATCCATGGCGGTTTCGGGAGACGGCGAATTCAATCCTTTTGTCATTGCGGACGCACACGGCGGCTTTTACGCTGTTTACATCCGGCGCACGAACGGCAAGAGCGACGTGTTCTTCCAATATGCTCCCGCCGGCTCAGGTTTTTCCGCCGCCGTTCGCGTGAACGACGTCCCCGGCGACGCCGCAGTCCGGAATGAGAATCCGCCCAAGATCGCGGTTGGACCGGGCAACGAAATCTATGTGGCCTGGGCCGACGAGCGCGAGCGTTGGAAAGGAAATATTCGCTTCTCACGATCTTTGGATGGCGGTAAGACATTCTCTCCCGCCGTCTACCTGAACACCGATACGTCAGGCGCTCTTATCGGACGCGGCTTTGAAACCATCGCCGTAGATAAGAAAGGGCATATCTACGTCGTCTGGATCGATCAGCGCGACAAACGGGCTGGTGACGATCGCGGCGTCGCCGAAATATGGATGACGGAGTCGTCCGACCGCGGAAAAACTTTCTCGCACGATCGTAAGATCATCTCGAATGTCTGTGAGTGTTGCAGGCTGACTCTCGCATTCGACTCTGCGGGACGCATGTTTGTCAGCTACCGCTATGTACCGCCGAGTGGTCCGATGTTCCGGGATATCGCCGTTGCACGCTCTGAGGACGGCGGAAAGACGTTTCAATCTGCGGTGGTGCATCATGACGGCTGGGAGTTGGACGGCTGCCCAACCGACGGCGCATCGCTGAGCGTCGACAATTCCGGCCGCGTGAACGTCGTTTGGTTTACCGCGGTGGGGGAGACGCCGCGTCTGTATATCGCCTCATCCACGGATCATGGGGCCTCCTTCGGAAAGCCTGCCCTGCTCGATCCTGCCCAGAAACAGGCGAAGCACGCGGATGCGGTCGCTGTGGGCGACGGCGTGGTATTGGCGGCTTGGGACGACGTGAATGACTCTTCGCTTGTCAAATGGGGAATTTACAATCTGACATCGCGTACGGTCCGGGTTTTCGGAAGCGAGAAAAACGCCTACTACCCGATTGTCGCCGCAAGCGGCAAGCGCATGGCGGTTATCGCCATGCAGCGGGACCATCCGGAACTCGTTCGAAGCCTCGAAGATTTCACCGTGCGATAGGACGCGCTTCGAACAAAGAATCATGTGGTGGACCAGGTTTTTTGGGCAAAAAGTGACCCCTTCTTAGATGGTGTGGCGGCATTGAAAATGAGGAGAAGACAATGCCGCAGACCAGAAAGAATCATCCGCCGAGCCTGAAGGCCAAGGTGGTCATCGAAACCATTAAGGGCCAAAAGACCACGGCGCAAATCGCGCAAAGTTATGGTGTCCATCCGACCCAGATCGGCTTTTGGAAACGCCAGGCCATCGACGGCTTGCCCGACGTGTTCGCCCACGGGCCGCGAACAAGTGCGCCAACAGGCCGACCAGGAGAAAGCCGAACTTTACCAGCAGATCGGGCAGTTGAAAGTGGAGCTCGACTTTCTCAAAAAAAGAGCTGGGCTCGGTTGAGGAGTGCCGCCAGTGCATCGATCCGAATCACAGGCTGGCGATCGCGCGGCAATGCGAGTTGCTGGGCCTGCCGCGATCGAGTTACTACTGCACGCCGCAAGGCGAGAGCGTCGCGAACCTGCGTTTGATGCGGCGCATCGATCAGTTGTATCTGGCGCGGCCGTTCTTCGGCAGCCGCAAGATGGCCGTCGAGCTGGGCGTGAATCGCAAGCGCGTGCAGCGGCTGATGCGCCTGATGGACATCGAAGCGCACTACACCAAGCCGCGCCTGAGCCAGCCGGCGCCGGGCCACACCATCTATCCGTATCTGCTGCGCGGCGTGGCGATCGAAGCGCCCAACCACGTCTGGAGCACCGATATTACTTACGTTCCGATGCACGGCGGCTTTCTGTACCTGGCCGCCGTGATGGACTGGTTCAGCCGCTTCGTGCTCGTCTGGGAGTTGTCTTCGACGATGGAAACCGGCTTCTGCATCGCGGCGCTCGAAGCGGCCTTCGGCTTCGGCCAGCCGCTCATTTTCAAATCCGATCAGGGCGCGCAGTTTACTTCCGAGCAGTTTCTGGCGCCGCTCGTCGCGCGCCACATCCAGATCAGCATGGATGGCCGCGGCCGGGCACTGGACAACGTGTTCATCGAGCGGCTGTGGCTCAGTTTGAAGTACGAGCTGATCTATCCCGGCGACTTCGCCGACGGCCACGCGTTAGCCCAGGCGCTGGACCAATATTTTCACTTCTACAATCACCAGCGGCCGCATCAAGCGCTGGGCTACAAAACGCTGGCCGATCTGTTTCCACTTCCCAAAACCAAAAGGAAGCGGACTCCTTAAATGGGGGACGCACGTCCCCCAGACCCCCCTGGGATTTATCGCCTTCCGCCCGTGTGGACTTTTTTGCTTGCTTTGTTCGAGAGCAGGTGTACAATCAACTTGCTTGTGCCGGAGGATAGGGCAATTCAGGGATGGAACGCCGCGCCAAGTCCGGTGTGGACGGCGGCGCGATGGCTGCGCGTTGACAATGGCGACCTGGACTAGCTTCGGCCTGCTCTTGTGCGCGCGCCGCCAGTAATCCAGGGTCGTGATCGGGATATTGTTTTATGGCCGTATTCGCGCCGCGTCATCCCACTCGCGGCAAACCATCGACGATGCCGTGGATCTCCTGCTTGCTTCGCATCCCGCCATTTTCAGGGGAATCTTTTCACGCGATCAAGATGGGTTCCTCAGACGGTTACGTTTGTTCTGCCAGCCGTAACTAGAAAAACTCGTTCTGCACCGAAATAACGGCGCCAGGCGCCGTGCTCAATCCTTGATATGTGATCATCACGGAATTGTCGCCGTTGGGCGCCGAATCCGGGACCTTCACGCTAAATTGGTACAGCCCGGGCGCAACCACACCGGCAAACTGCACGTCCGCGGAGACGCCGCCTATTTTGACGACGGGTTGCGGCGACAAATTCGCGTACTGCGAAACAGAGCCGTTGAAATGGAGACCGGAGACGTTCACGCTTTCGTTGTTTCACGCCCACTACGCCGCCAGTCGCGATGATGTTCGACGTAGCGACGGTCGAGCTGATCGTGATCGGATCGAAGTACGAAGGCGATGCGGTCGATAGTTGGAGAGTGCTCCAGCCGCCGAACGCGGCATACGGTCCTCCTGGTCCCGGATTCTCGACGAAGCGGATCTTGACGGTCTGACCGCTCCACGCACTCAGATCGACGCTCGCCGGTTGCCACGCGTCCGGGGAAAGATCTTGCTCCCAGAACACCGTGCCGTTGACTTCGACCTTGAAGGTCATCGTACCCTGATGCTGGCCGCTATCGGAATCGTCCATGCCGGCCGCGAAGTTTAGCGTCGAGGATCCCGCGGGCAGCGGAACCGTGTACTCGATAAACACGTCGCCGCCCGGCTTGGTCATCCACGGAGGGAACGCGGCGATCGCCGGTCGTGTGACCCCGCCGACCGTGAGCATCCCGCCAAATGCCGTTGCTCCGTCGCCGAACGGGTAATCCTGGCCCTGATAGGTGATGCCCAGGTTCGCCAGCCACAGGTTCGCGAAGAAATCGAAACCGGCCGACGAGGGCGGCACGATCGTGAAATAGGAAAACTGAGGCGTCACCAGCGTGCCCGCACCCAACCCGATCTTCGCGCCCGCCGGAAGATCGGTCACATGCGGCAACGACGTGTTCTTCGGCGTCGAATCGAGCCAATACTGCACCGACGGATCGAGACCCATCGTCATCGTTCCGGTGAAGGCGGGCCAGTTCGGAACCGAGCTCGGTGAATCGATCTGGTTAATCGCGTGCACACGCTGGTACAACGTCGTCGACGATGCGCCCTGCTGCAGTGAAAACTGGATCAGCGTGCCAGTGTCCGTGATCGATGCGGTCGCGCCGCCGGAGCCTTTGTAGACCATTCCCGCTCCATTCCACGGAGTGTCCCACGCCGGCGCGAGCGCATAATTCTCAAAGGCGTGAATCGCGTTCAGATAGCGCGCCATGTCGGGCTGAGTGGCCGCCGTCACGGGCGTGCGGAGCGTCGAAAGCACGGCCTGGCCCTCGTATGGTGCGATCTCGGCGATGAATCCAACGCTATCCGGGTTGAGCGTGCCGAGATGTGCGTATCGATGGTTATTGTTGAACACGTATGCGCCAATCGGAACGGGGGGGTGAGGTCCGGGCTCTGATTCGCGGCCCAGATGAGCGGCTGTGAAAGATCCTGATACGGCGCGATCGAGTCATTCGTGTTTTCGCCGCCGATCACCAAACTTGGAAATGCGGACAGCAAATCCTTTTGAAGTTGCTCGAGCCCCTGCCAGCAGTTCATGCCCTGAATCAGACCGTTGGCATCATTGACGCACGCCCCGGCATCCAAATGGATCGCGTCCGCCTGAAGATTCTGGATCGCGGGCGTCAGGCGTGAAATCAGAAGTTGGCGATACGCCGAAGCCGCCGGATTGATTCCCGCGAACCGGTTGGGCGTCGACGGCGGATCGCTCCACAACCATCCAACCAGTTGACCGGTAGATGGATCGCGCATCTGGTATTGCGAGACCGAAGCGTAATCCGCGTTTGTTGAGCTCACGCCCATCGCATTCGCGTGCAGAAGAACATGGAAACCGAGCTGGTGCGCGTGCGCGATGTAGTTCGGCGCCGAGGGAATCCAGTTGTAATCGGGATAGTCGGTATCGTAGCGCTGCGACCGCCATTGCACCAAGTAAAGCAGCGTTTGCGAAGGATTGAGCACGTTCGCGAGGGCATCGAGAGTCGAATTGTCGTACGGATTGTCGGAAGCCTGCACCACGGTCCGGATGTTGTTCACCCACGCGCGCGCGCCCGTCACCGGAGCGGGCGGAAACTTCGCGTTGTGCCAGTCGCGATAAATGCGCGCGCCGTTCTGCCACTCGCCCGTGTACGCGGCGATCCGCCATTCGATCGGTCCCGCTTCAGTCGCCTGCGCCCAGGGCGCGACTGCTTCCGTCTGAATCTGCTGATTCGCCGTTTGCTGCGTGTTCGCCGACATCAAGATGTCCTTGAACAGGGAATTCGTATCGGTGGAATAGAACGCGACTCCGCCCCGCGCCGTCTGGAACAGCGATAGCGGTGCTTCCCAGTAGGTCCCGTAAAATCCGTTGTAGCTTGACGCACTGAAGCTCGCGGTGGTGAGCGCAACACCGCCCTGGCCGGGCAGGATGAAGCGCCCGATATTCATGTCGAACCCGGTTGAGCCCCATTCAAGGAACTGCACTCCGCCGTGACTCGCCTTGCCATCGAGGTTAACCACGACCTGCTGCGTCGCCGCGTCGATGCTGACGGCAATTGTGATCGCGCGGCCCGAATCCGCCATCGTCAGGCTCGCGGAAGTTCCCGCCGCATTGACCGTCCATGGGCCCGCGGGGGCGAGCTGCTGACCGGTCGACTGAAGCAGGACCAGATCGGTCTGCGAGTTCGACGAGGGGCTTCGAAGATATTGTTCGCCTGTGAGCACGTTCGTGATTCCCGTGACATCGGCATTGGTGAAGGTCACCTGAAGATTGGACGACGCTACGGTGAGCGTCGCGGCGTGGAGGCACCAAGCCGCGAAAAACGGCGGTATACGTTGCCACTTCATAAGAATTTCATCAATTATTCGGTTTCCGCGATCACAAACAGAGGTTCTTCCGAAAGTGTGTTGAGGTAGGGAAGATCTGCCGCGAACGTAGCGCCAGAACCTTGGGATTGTGTATAGCCGCGGCCAAACGCAGCGCGAAGCTTGTTCTGCCGATCGCGCGACAAATCGGGGATGCACCGGACGCCACACACGAGAAAGGGATCGCTCATCGCGATTTAAAACTGGCGAACCAGTGCTGGATGCGACTGGAAGAGGGCTTGTAAAGCTTTTTCGTTGCTGATAGCAGCACTGTCGAGGAACTCCTTCAGAGGTTGATCCGGTTCATCTGGATTTTCACGGACATGGCGCTCGGAAAAGGAAGGAGCCGTACAGCCGGAACTCGTTCTCAGCAGCCAGGCTTGCGTGGACTAGAAACAGATCATAGATGCGGGCTTGATTTGGCTCAACGCGTACCGCAGTGCCATCAGCTTTTGCTCTGGAGTAGCTTCCTCGCTTGCGGCCGTGGCGCGGGCGAGGTCGTCCTGCATGACGGCCGGCCTTGGGTTCTACCGCGCAGAAAACATTGGCGGTCCCACAACGCTTGTATTCGTGATCCTGCCGCGCCTCCCGTCCCGGCGCTGCCGGCGTGGTGGGCCGCACATCGGCATGCAGAGTCACGGACTTCTCGTCCAGGCAGATCACCGGCTGCTGCGGATCGTAGGGCCGTTCGTAAACCTCCAGCACGTGTTCCATCTTGGCGATATAGTCGTCATCGAGCTCGGCCACCACCCACATTTTTTTCCCGCCACGGCTTCAGGTCGTGGCTCAGCAGCAGCATCCGAATGGTTTCGCGGCCTACGCGCGGAACCAGTTTGCGTTTCACCGCCTCCTGGGCCACCTGGCGTACCGTCCAACGGGCGCGGCCTTCTGGCGGGCTACTGCACACCATGGCAATTAAACGTTGTTTCTGGCTGTCGTCGAGCAGTTCGGCGGCTCCGGGGCGCTGTTTCGCCTTTGCGCGAGCGCTCGGCGTGGGCAAGCTGCAACTGCGCGCGGACATGCTGGCGGGCATTGATCCCATCAAGAGGTGGTTCACCGAGAACGGGGTTTACGAGGAGATGGAAAGAAGAAAAGCCGCCGGCAGGTGGCCGGCGGCGGGAGGATGCAGCGCAGATGTCAGGCTTTGATCGAGTAGTTGCGCTCGCCTTCCTCGCCCTTGGTGGAGACGACGTCCAGGCCCATCTTTTTACGAATCGTGCCGGAGAGGAACCCGCGGACCGAATGCGGCTGCCAGCCTCTCTAACCCCACGTCACGTCCCGCACGTTTTGTGCCGCCTGTTCTCCGGCCCAGCGAAATTGGGCCGTAAAGTGGCGCAAGCGCGGTGCCTGGTAAGTCAATTCCAAGCCGCGAATGTGGTCGCGGCGACGCCACATAGCGTGAACGGCCTCAATTACAAAATCGAAATGCGACTGTGTATAAACGCGCCGGGGGATTGCCAGCCGAAGCAGGTCCATGGCGGCGGGATGCTCGGTACCGTCTTCGTCGCGCTTGCCGAAGACTAGCGTTCCCATTTCAAACGAACGGATGCCGGCTTCCAGGTACAGTTCTGCTGCAAGGGCGCTGCCGGGAAATTGGGTGGGCAGAATGTGCGGCAAGAAGGCGCGCGCATCTATGTAGATTGCATGCCCTCCTGGGGGTTGCACAATGGGGACTCCCCCGGCCGCGATTCCCTCACCGAGGTAGGCTACCGAACGGATGCGATGGGTCAGATATTCCTCCTCGAGAGCTTCATTTAGACCGACCGCGATGGCATCGAGCTCGCGCCCGGCAAGACCGCCGTAGGTCGGATAACCTTCGGTCAGAATGAGCAGTTCTTTCTCCGCGTCCGCTACCACGTCATCATTTGTTCCGAGGAAGCCGCCGATATTGACCAGCCCATCTTTTTTCGCGGACATGGTGCATCCGTCGGCATGATCAAACATTTCGCGCGCAATTTCACGCGGCGTCTTGTCCTTATACCCCGTCTCCCGTTGTTTGATGAAAAAGGCATTCTCGGCAAACCGGCTGGCGTCAATGTACAGCGGAATATTGTGCCGTTTGCAGATCGCTTTGACTGCTTTAACATTGCCTAATGAGACCGGCTGGCCGCCGCCGGAATTGTTAGTGACCGTGAGCATGACAAGGGGAACGCGCGTAGCTCCGATCCGCTGCAATATCTCCTCGAGACGAGCAGTATCCATATTGCCTTTAAAGGGGTGCACGGAGCTGGGCTCAAGCGCCTCGGGAATGGGGAGATCGAGCGCTTCGGCGCCGCGATACTCGCAGTTGGCACGAGTGGTATCGAAATGCGTGTTGCTTGGAACCAGGTCGCCCGGCTTGCACATCACGCTGAAAAGGATTCTTTCAGCCGCGCGCCCCTGATGCGTCGGGATGACATGCTTGAAACCAGTGATCGCCTGAACGGACTGGCGGAAGCGGCGAAAGCTTGGCGAGCCGGCATAAGACTCGTCACTCTCCATCATTGCTGCCCATTGTTTGGCAGACATTGCGCTGGTGCCGGAATCTGTAAGCAAATCGATGAAAATGTCATCTGCTTCGATCAGAAACAGGTTTAAGCCTGCAGCCTCGAGCAGCTTCTCTCGCTGCTCACGCGTAGTCTGCCGGATCGCCTCCACGCTCTTGATGCGGAACGGCTCAACGATGATACGTTCGTACATACTTGGGGCTATTTGACCGCTACGAGCGCTCCATGATCCACTTCCTCGGCGGGATATCGATGAACCGTGCTAAAACCTGCCCATCGAAGTGACTCCTCATGCTGCAGCGCCGGGTACGCCATGCCCTCGCCACTGGCGGCACAAAGGAAATAAATCGATGACTTGGCGGCTTGCAGCGCGCCAGTCTCGCTGTCATTGGCCATGATGGTCCAAACGAAAAGCTGCCCAGCTCGCGGCAGGGTTTGAAACGCTTTCTTGTAGAGGCTCCGAATTGTGGCCGGAGAGAAAATCTCCACCAAGTGGGAGAACAGAATAGCATCGCAATCCGTCGGCCACAGGTTCCGAAACATGTCGCCTTCCTGGCAGAATATCCGATCGGCCAATCCGGCGTGGGCAACGTTCTCCCGGGTAATCCTCGCCACCGTCGGTTTCTCGAGAACCGTCACGTGAAGATCGGGAAAGCGCTCGCACAGGGCAATGGCATGGGAGCCGTCGCCGCCGCCGACGTCGAGCAATCGCCGAACTGCCGAGAACTCCGCCAGGGAAACGATCTTCGGCGCCAGGCGCGTATACGCGCCCATCGCGTCGTGAAACAGCTTTTCAAGGTCGGGATATCCAGCCAACCTCTCGTAGAGTGTTGTGCCCCTTCCGGGAAATTCATCGAGGCCGGCGTTCCGATTCTCCCTTAGCGCCTGGGTCAAATGACCGCTGCATCGCGCCTGCACACGATGGTTAAACTGGACAAACGGAACCATCGAGTAAGGCGAGCCTAACACGAAAACTCTCTCGGCGATCGGCGAATTACGGTAACCGCCCGCGGCGTCCCGGAGCACCAAGCCGGTCGCACAGCAGGCCAACATCAGTATCCGCGTGCAGTGAGACGACAATGCAAGGCTCTGCCCCAACTGCGCTTGAGTGGCGCCAGGATGCGCCGAGAGGTACGTGAACAGATCGAGATCGCAAGCAGTCACCAAAGTTTGCGAATAGATATATCCATTCATAACCTCGCAGAGCTGTTTCCATTCCGACTGCGACAATGGGTCCGTGGCGCTCTGTGCTGTGGGAGGGTTCGAGTCGGGGTTCGTCATGCATTTCACCGCATAAGCTTGAGTTTTGCCCGTCGGTAATTGTCCAGCAGCGGCCTTTCGAAGTCCTCGAGTTTCTCTGGTTCGCGGAACCGGGCGCCGAAGCGCAAGTCATACGAGATGAACCACGACTCGTTATCTTGCAAAAAAAGAATGTCGTGCAAGGCCATGTGGCGCATGACAAACAGCGGGTAAGGCGATTGATAGACCTTCAGCCCCGGATTATGCACGGAACGCCCTTCGCTGCGTGCGTGACATTGGGCCACCATCAGGCCGTCGCGTACGCACTGAGTCTTGATGTTCGCATGGACGATGTCGAGAATGCTGGTCTCACGGGACGGAATCTCAGGAAAGATGATCAATAATGCCTTCTTGAGTCGGTCAGTCTCGTGGAATGGCGTGGTTTTCTTGAAGGGCTCGCAGTAACCAAGCACAATGGATTCAATCAGTTCAGCGCTTTTGCCGTTCACCTCGTGGTGGAACGTCATGTAAAGCGCGTTTTCATCGAGTACAGCTTTGGCGAAAGGGCAAACCGGTTCGCCCTCACTTTTGTGGGAGCGCTTCATCATGGGGTGAGTCTCGACTAGAAACGACTGTATCCACGCGAGTACCTCAAATGCGATCGGGATATCCGCATTCGAAAAAAATGCCATCGGTCAGCAATTATACAACGCAATTATCACCGCACAAATCACGGGTTGGGCTTCGATTGATCGCTCTCGGCGGTTCTGCAGCCGGATCTTGAAGGACAGCTGGAGGTGTCGCAGTCTAGGAACTTGTTGAAAAGCTCGCGCGAGCGTAGCCTTCGAGTCCATGAAAACGTCTTTGCATCATGCGCGGAGACGACCAACAACAAAACAACGTGT
>Ga0335077_10010220_pt1 | contig 11673 bp, 16 predicted proteins | sample Lox_Sample_31_FD_207151 | JGI IMG/M metagenome (GOLD analysis project Ga0335077, IMG submission 207151) | Soil microbial communities from Loxahatchee National Wildlife Refuge, Florida, United States - Lox_Sample_3.1 | ecosystem: Environmental > Terrestrial > Soil > Wetlands | place: USA...
CGATCCCGCCGCGTCACATGCACCCGTGTGTGCGTTCACCGGGCAGTGCTATCGACCCGAGGTGGCCAGCGCCGACATCATCGCGGCGGGCAACGTTCGGGCGGACGCCGTGTTCGCGAACTCCTGCATGGGGATGCGGGTGAGCGAGGGTCTCTATCCAACCGACTTCCTGGTCCCTCACGGGTTCATTCGCGGCTTCGCCGCCGCCTACCTCGGCACAGGACAGATCGTGAACGGTCTGCTCAAGCTCAACGACATCTTTCACGTTGCCTGCGCGACAGGACGAAGCCTCGGCGAGGCCGCAACATTGATCAACGATCACCTCCGGTGTGAACGAGCGGACCTCCCATACTTCACGCTGTTGGGCCTGCCGTGGCTGACGCTGAGCGATTCCGCTGGCGACGACGAGTCATGGCGAAGCTTCCTCATCGCGACCGGCGATTGGCGGCGAGACGGAGCTGGACTGCGGGCCGCGTCAATGGCGGTCGGAGTCGAGGAGCTGACCGGCCGCAGCGCCCATGTCATCCACGCCTCGCCCAGGTCGGCCGCGATCCTGAACGGTGCCGTCACCGAACGCGTCGACCTATCCAGACTGCCGGCGCTGGAAGTCGAGCTCCAGCGAATCGGAAGGTCGATGACCAATCTCGACGACATTCAGTTCACTGGACTCAAGTACTCACGTCAGACCAACACGCTTCTGAACGTGCGCAACCAGGCGGCAGCGCTCGCGAACTCGCTCAACGTTGCTGCCCTTCGTGGCGACGCCACGAAAATCAGGCGCAAGCTGGCCTCGATCACTGTCGGAATGGAAAGCGCCGAGTACGCACTCGCGCAGGCGGTCTTCGAGCGCGGCATGCATAGCTTCCTTCACTACAACGACGTGTGGGGCGAGACGCTTGAGATGGACCCGCCCGTTCTGACAGAGGATCCGTGCCCGCATTGCTTACGGCCTCTCGTCCGGTACCGCGCCGCACATCCGATCCTCGCGCGTATCGCGCGCATCGCGCTCGTGTGCGCGCGGTGCGGGATGATCCGCGACGCCGATGCACGCTCGCCGGTGGAGACGCTCGCGCTCGAGACAGACGAGCTTTGGCACTGCGGGAATGAGTACGTGATACGGCTGTGCGTCCAATTCGAGAACAGCGGGCCCCCTCGTGCGAAGGTCGCTGCGGCGGTGTTCATGGCGAACGGGCTCCGGAACGGTGTGACATTCCCGGGACCTCAGCTCGTTGAGGTCGACTCGGGCGGGTCCGCCGAGCTCGATGTGCACGTGAACGTGCCTGCTGGCGCCCGCATGCATCAGGAGTACGTTCGCGGTCTCGTCGTAGCCGAGGGGACGCTGTCGTTCGCGATGCGTCCGGTGTGGGTCCGGCCCGAGACGCGCGAGTCGGTCTTGCTCCCTCTGCACGCGATCGGGGGGACGGTCCGATGATGGCCGTCCGTAGAGAGGCCCAGGGCAACCCTGTCGTCGCGATCGTCGACGCCTATTCGACCGCGCGCCACTTGGCGCCGCTGTTCCATGGACGTGGGTACGACTGTGTCCATGTTCAAAGTACGGCAAAGCTTCCGGAGGATGCCTACACGTTCCGCAGCGAGAACTTCATCGACAACGTCGTGCTGTCCGGGGACCGCGAATCGCTGGTAACAGCGATCGCTGCTCATCGCCCCGTGGCGGTGCTCGCCGGCGCGGACGAAGGAGTCGAAGTGGTCGACTTTCTCAGCGAGCGCCTAGGCCTACGTACGAACGGCACCGCGCTCAGCCATGTCCGGCGGGACAAGTTCAGCATGGTCGAAGCGATCAAGGCCGCCGGCCTGCGCGGCGCAAGCCAGACGCTGGCGACTGACGGCGCGAGCCTTCTCAGGTGGTACGGCTCCTGCGGCTTTGAGCGAGTCGTGGTCAAGCCGCTCCACAGCACCGGCAATGATGGGGTCTTCTTCTGCCAAACCGAGGACGAAGTCGCAAGTGCTTTTGACCAGCTCGTCGGGACCGATAACGCGCTCCAACGGAAGAACAACGCCGTCGTCGCGCAAGAGTACCTCGAGGGTGTCGAGTACTACGTCAACACCGTGAGCGTCGAGGGCCGGCATTTCGTGTCCGACGTCCACTCGACTAGTCACCTCAACGTCAACGGCATCCTCGATCTGCTCGGAGGCTCCCAGCTGCTGCCGCGTCGGGGGCCGGTGCAGGATGAGCTGACCGCGTACGCGTTTGCAGTTCTCGATGTGCTTGGCATCACAAACGGTCCGGCGCATACCGAGCTCAAGCTCACGCCCGATGGTCCGTGCCTGGTCGAGACCCACGCACGCGTGTGCGGCGCCGACCTCCCATTGCTGGTGCGCTCCGCCCTTGGAGAGAGCCAGCTCGAGTGGACGGTCGACGCTTACGTGAACCCGGAACGGTTCGACGACCCAAGACGTTCGGACTACGTGATCGACCGTCATGCCGTCTGCGTGAACATGATCTCGTCCGGATCCGGAGTCCTGGTGGCTTATCCGAAGCTCGACCAGTTGCGTTCGCTGCCGAGCTTTCACGCAGCGCTGGTGCGAGTCGCGCCGGGCCAACAGATTGACCGCACGGTGGGAGACTTCAGCTACCCAATCCTCATCCACCTTCTCCACCCCTCGCTGACGGTAGTCGAGCGCGACTACGCCACGATCAGATACCTCGACGGGGACGGCTTCTATCAGGTGGCAAAGTGCGGCCTGCTTCCCGATGGCCGCGGGAAGACCAACCGAGAATGTGGGCTGACCTTGAGCCAGTGGAAGCGCTGAGTGGCCAGCGGAGTGAGCTTCAGGGTCTCGGCGGTGAGACGGGCGAGTCGCTCGATCCGACCGGGAACGGCCAGCCACGACAGCTCGGCGCCGGTGCGGGCGGGCACCGTCGCGAGCGGGTAGCAGTAGCGCCGGTTCGATCCGATCGCGAGCGAAGGGCACTCGCGTGGCTCCGGGGGCTCTGCGGACAGCGTCCCGCGCACGCCCCATGGACCGTCACGTCACCCGCGTTCCAGTCACCGGCACCAGGGTCCGCGCCGTCCGCCGGCTCGAACGAGAGATCGACCACGTTGGCGGCGGCCTCGATCGCGCAGCCGAGGCCGTAACACACGCCCCGGCCATCCGGGTCGACCGCCGGAAGATCGCGATGGCGATCCGTGTCGAGGCCAGCCGAAGCCCTCGAGCGCGGTTCGGGAGGGCGTGCGATAGTCCCGCCTCGGTTTGATGGTACGTGCGGGCTTCCCGATCAGCGTCAAACCGCCCCGCCCCGCCGGGTCCGCTTGCTGTCGTTTAGATTTCTCGGGCCGAGCCGAGCCTCGGCGTCGAGGCCGAACCGGGCGGTCGCGCTGACGCCGGCAGCGTGGCGCGAGTGCCCGCGAATTTCATATCGCTCGCTCCCCCCTTGCTCCAAAGGAGACGGTTCGTGAGTCCTGATCATTCGCACGCGATGAATCATGTCGTGCTCGTGCTGTTCGAGAACCGGTCCTTCGACAACATGTTGGGCCGCCTGTACGGGCCTGAGGACGGGAAGCGGTTCGAGGGGGTCGTGGGTAAGGATCTGAGCAACCCGATCCCCGGAGTGGGCCGAGCACGCAGCGGAGCGGAAGGTGGTCCCGTACACCGTGGCCACCGACCTGGATTCGCCGAACCCGGACTCGGGTGAGGAGTACTTCCACACCAACACCCAGCTGTTCAACATCCTCGACGAGCGCAATCGGTGCAAGATCGGAGAGGCGGTCAGCCCGCCCTGGAACGCCCCCGAGCCCGGCGCGGTCGCGACGATGGACGGCTTCGTCACTGACTACATCAGCACGTTCACCGCGGAGATGGGACGCCAGCCCACCTACGAGGAGTACGCGCAGATCATGACCGGCTACGCACCCGAGCAGCTCCCGGTGCTGAGCACGATCGCCAGGGGATTCGGCGTGTTCGACAACTGGTTCTGTGAGGTGCCGTCGCAGACGTTCATGAACCGGTCGTTCTGGACCGCCGCGTCTTCATCCGGGTTCGTGATCAACAGCCCGGTGTCGAACTTCACCCAGCACAACACCGCCGAGACGCTCTTTGACCGTCTCGAGGCGCATGGGCGCACGTCGAAGGTGTACGTGCAGGAGCCGACGCCGCTGTCTTTCACGGGCCTGATCCACCTGCCGCGTCTCAAGGACCGGCTGGCGACGAACCTCGTGCCCTACTCGGAGTTCGAGCGCGACGCGGCCGACGGCACGCTGCCGGACTTCAGCTTGATCGAGTCGAACATGCTGTCCGGGCACAGCGACTATCACCCCAGCCTTTGGCCGGTCGTTCGTTCCGGGCGACATGAATGTCCCGATGGACCCGCCGTCCTCGATCCGGGGCGGCGAGGCGTACCTGCCCCGGATCTACGACGCGATGAAGTCGGCGGCTGACCCGGACGGCTCGAATGTCTACAACACCTTGTTCTTCATCGGCTGGGATGAGCCCGGCGGAACGTACGACCACGTCCCCCCGGGCGCAGTGCCCCCGCCGGACCCGAGCGCACCTGCGGGACAGCTCGACTTCAAGTTCGACCGCTCCGGCTACCGGGTGCCGGCGATCCTCGTCTCCCCATGGGTGGATGAGGGGATCGTCATCAACGACGAGCACCGGCACACGTCGATGATCGCCACGCTCCGCAAGGTATGGGGCCTCGGCGACCCGTTCACCGGTCGCGACGCCGCCGCCGCCCCGTTCGACCACCTGCTCTCCCGCGAGACCCCTCGCGACCCCGGCAGCTGGCCGGACGTCGAGGCGCTGCCGGTCCCGCAGTTCCACATGGACATGGTGCAGATGGGAAGAGCGCTCAGCGTCCTCGGCAAGACCGCGGGCAGCGGGATGCTCGAGCACGCAAGACAGTCTGGGCTCGCGATCCCGCCCGAGCTCACCGACCCCAACGCGCACCCAACGGCCGAACAGACCATCACGGCTCTACGGAGCATCGCGGCGCAGGTGTTCCCGCGCCTGGCCTCCCCGGCATAGGACGCAGCCGATGGCTGCGCGGAGTTTGATTTCGAGTTCTGGGGGTGGAACGGTGGTGTGGGGCGGTGAGGTGGTTCCAGGCGTGTCGGAGGACGGGCTGGAGGATGCCGGGCGCGAGTTCTCGCGTGAGGACGGTCATGACTTGGATGGGTCGGGGACGTTGCGGTTGGCGATGCCGGCGTCGCGTAGCTCGCGGACGGAGGTTTGAGTGAGGTCGGTGAGCAGTTCGAGCAGTGCGGCGCTGTCTTCGGCGGGGTCGAGCGGGGCTCTGCGGAGGTAGTCCAGGAGGACGAAGCCGTGGCCGTTGCTGAGCGGAGGCTGGGCTTCGACGGCGACGGGATCGTCACCACCGGCCTCGGCTCCGAGTCCGACGACGCCACCGCTGTCGCAGATCCAGCCCGCCGGCAAGATCGTGGTCGCCGGCGACACCGGCCAGAACGTCGCGCTGGCGCGCGACCTGCCCGACCAAACGGCACGATCGACAAGACCCTGACCGTCGACTTCCACGGCGGCGGCGACTTCGGCAACGCCCTGGCCATCGACCCCCAAGGCCGAATCGTCGCCGCCGGCACGAGCGGCGACCGATTCGCACCCATGCGCGCCTTCCTCTAACAGGGCCGACATAGACTGACGCCCCCGCGGGTGGCGACCGCGAGCGTTGTCCTCGCCGAGCCAACCGGCGCGGCCATGAGGTCCCAAGACCGACCGCGATTCGCCCCGAGACGCTCGCAGCGGTCATCACTCCGATGGCGCGTCGCCGCTCCCGTCCGGAACGCGTACCGATGAAGCCGCCCCGACCAGGAGCACGCCGCTATGTGTCCGGCCGGCTTGCGGTGCAGACGCTGTCGATCGCGGTGATCTTGTCGTCGGCGAAGGTGAGATCTCGGAGTCGAGGTATGCGTGGGCGCGGTCGAGCTTGAGCTAGCCGCCGGGGTTGATCTGGCGGAAGCGCAGGTTCGGCGCGAGCAGGTCCAGCAGTTCGGCGGTGTCGACGACGGCGTACGCGTTGGCGTAGCGACGCGCGATGGCCACATGGTTTGCTATCCGGCATTGTCTTCTCCTGGGGTGGTGGCGGTGATGATCCATGTGGACGCTTGACCGATCACGCCATCGGGTGTGACCAGGCCAGCGAGTCCGGCTCGCAGGGCTGAGCACACCTGCTCGTGCAGGTGCGCGGCGCGGTCACCTTGGAGGCGGAGGATCTCGCCTGCCGGTCCGAGCGCCATCATCAACTCGATCGCTTCATCGAGGCTTGCGCCGATGCTAATCGGCTCGTCGCACCGGTGAAGCGATGTTGGTGTACCCGGCGTGGCGCAGGATGCCTGTGGTGGTGTCGGCGCCGGCCATCGAGAACGGCCCCGGGCCGCAGGTTGGTTCGTCGTATTCGTCGGGGCGGCTGACGATCTGCTCGACGATCTCCTATGCCCGGTAGATCCATTCGTTGTCCTCGCGTCTCCGCCACACGAGCATGACCACGCGGCCCCCGGGGTTGAGCGCGTGCCGCACGTTGCGCAGCGCGACGACCGGGTTGGCGAAGAACATCGTCCCGAACCGCGAGAACGCCAGGTCGTACGGTCCCCCGGGAACGTGCTCCTGCACGTCGACGGTGTCGAACCGAGCGTTGCCGACGCCCGCATCGACGGCTTCGCGGCGCGCGGTGCCGATGAACCGGGCCGCGGCGTCGACGCCGACGGCTTCTCCGTCTGGTCCGACGAGCTCGGCGATCCGCTGGGTGGTGTCGCCGAATCCGCAGCCGATGTCGAGCACCCGCTGGCCGGGGCGGGGCGGGTAGAGCTCGAGTGCGAGCGCGGAGAGCGCGCCGAGCCCGGTCGTGACGACGGGGCGAAACTGGACGAACCGGTCGTACAGGGGCCCGTCCCAGGCGGCGATCGCCTCGGAATTCCCGGTCGGTGCTTGCGTGAGCGTTGTCATCGTGAGCGCCTTTCAGTGGGCGAGCGCGTAAGGCACGTTGAACGGGTTCTCGGCGACGCGGCTGACGGTTGCGAAACCGGCGGCGGCGGCGAGCCGGCGGATCTCGCGGTCGGGCAGCCCGCAGGTGCCGAGCCCGGCGCCGTCGTGGGCGAGCGAGGTGGTCATGCAGTACAGGAGGCTGAACCCGTAGAGCACTTGGGCGATCGGCCCCTGGTTGTCGTGGGCGTGATCGGCCGAGTTGATCTCGAGCAGCAGACAGGTGCCACCCGGCTCGAGACCCGCACCGATCGCCTTCAGCAGGGCGAGCGGGTCGACCGGGTCATGAACGACGTCGAACGTGGTGATCACATCGAACGACTCCGTGAGCCCCTCGGCGGCGACATCGCGCCGTTCGAACGCGATCGCGTCGCCCAGACCGTTGACGGCGGCGTTCACGCGCGCACGCTCAAGCTGCCCGTCGGAGGCGTCAGCCGGTGAAGCGGAGTTGGGAAACGCGGTGGCGAGCTTGATCAGCGCGCGCCCGGCGCCGCACCCGACATCGGCGACGCGTGCGCCCCGTTCGAGCCGGGTCCGTACCTCCGGTGCGGCCGGAAGCCATTCTGAGAGGAGCAGGTTCTCGAACCAGCTCGCGGTGAACCTCTCCATCCCCTCCCAGAGGTCGGACGAGTACGCCTCCTGTGGTGCGCCGCCTCCGGAGCGGAAGGGGCGTCGGCGACCCGATCGAGCGCGGAGAGCGCGCCGAGCAGCTCCTGGTAGACGCCACCGAAGAACATCGGACCTGTCTCCTGTGAGAGCACGGGAGCGTGCTCGGCGGGAAGGTCGAACCGCGCTGACTCTGGATCGTGCTCGAGATAGCCGGCGGCGGTCATGCCGCGCAGCCATTCACGCACGTAGCGCTCCTGCAGGCCGAGTCGAGCCGAGAGCTCGTCGCTCGTCGCCGGGCCGTTGTCGGACAGCGATTTGAACAGTCCGAGCCGGTCGCCGAGTGCGCAGAACAGGGTGGTCATCGCGCCGCCGAGATCGCCGATCGCGCGACCGACGAACGCCTCGAGGCGTGCCTCGTCGACTGTCTGTGCCGTCGTCATTTGAACAATGCCTCCTCGCTGAGGTTTGCCGATACGGCATGCACTGTGGGCGTGTTCCGCTAATCGAGCGCTAATCGCGCGTGATTCGCACAATCCCGTTAGGTCGCCGGGCGATCAGGTTCTCCTCGCCACGCGCGACAAGATCGGGCTGATCGCCTCGCCCGAACTCGAGGTCGACGCGCGCCGGTTCGCGGAGCTGCTGTCGGCCGGCAAGGCGGACGAGGGGGTGCAGCTGTGGCGCGGTCAGCTGCTCGCCGGGCTCGACGCCGGTGACTGGCTGGTCGCCCTGCGCGACCAGTACCGGGACGAGCTGTCCGGCGCGCTCGCGCTGCTCGCCGACCGCGCGGCGAGCTCAGGCGATCGGGAGCGCGCGATGCGTCTTCTGCGTGAGCGCATGGCCCTCGACCCGTTCTCGGAGGACGCCACCCGGGGTCTGATGCGGGAGCTGGCGTCGGCTGGCGACCGTGCCGCGGCGCTGCGCGTGTAGAGGTGCTCGCCGGTCGGTTGCGCTCCGAGCTGCGCACCGCTCCATCGTTCCCGACCCGCGAGCTCGCCGAGGCCGTGCGAGCGGGCGATCACGACGCGCTCCAGACGCCGGCCATTCCAGAGACCGAGTCGTCGATCACCAACAGCTTCGAAGGGACTGGCGCTCGGCGCACCTTCGTCGGCAGGAAGGCGGAGCTTCAGCGCCTGCGCGACTGCGTGGACGAGCGCCGCCGGTTTGCGGTGATCGTCAGCGAACCAGGCGCGGGGAAGACTCGACTGGCGATGGAGCTCGCACTCGCCTCCTCAGCGAGGGGCGTGTCGGTCCTGGTCAGTCGCTGCGAGCCCGAACCGCTGGACATCGTACGAGCCATTCGTCCGGGCCATGCTCGAGGCACGTACATGTCAAGCGCTCCTTCGAGTCGGGGTGGATCGGAGTTTCCGTGGCGGTCTTGTGACGCTCAAGCGGGGGAGACTCACGCGAGCGCGGCCGTCGCCGCGCTGTGGCTGGGGCGGACGTTTGGGTTGAGCCGGAACAGGTTGGCGGGGTCAAACCTGTCCTTGAGCCCCACGAGACGCGCGTACTTGTCCTCGCTATAGCCGTCGCGGACGCGGTCGGCCTCGGGCGTGAAGTTGAGGTAGGACGCGCCGGTGCTGTGGGGACGCATTGCCCGCGCGAACGCGCGGGCGGCGGCGATCGTTGGCTCGGCATCGCGCGGATCGCTCCAGCCCACGATGGGGTGCAGCAGATAGGCCGCGTCGCGGTGCGAGAAGGCCGTGGCCTCATCGGGTACCGCCGTGACCCCTGGCCGATCCTGAACATCACCACCTGGCTGAGCGGGTGCGTGTGGCCGAGCAACCTGACGCCTTGATCGAGCAGCGTGTCGAGCGCGGCGTCCGGCAATTCGCGCATGTACTCGCCGCGGGCGTAGAACGGAAGCCCCCACGGAGCCGTCCCGTCGAGCGCCGCCTGGAAGGCGATGTATGGCATCGGCCCAACCAGGTCGACAGCCGGCCCGAGGTCCTTGAGCGGCTGCACGACGGAGGCGCCCGGCTCCGGGTCGCCGACGTACAGGGCGGCCATGGCGAGCACGAGGTTGTCCTGCAGCTCCGGCGGCACAAACGGCTCCGGTGGTGCGGTGATCAGCACGCACGCCATCGACAGCTCGTCCGGAGCCGCGTCCGCGCAGTCACGCCATCCTCGCAGCGCCTCGGGTGCCGGCTCGATCGGGAACATCATCAGCCCCGCCAGCACGATCGGGCCGAGCCGGTGCAGACGGAACTCGAACTCGGTCACGATCCCGAAGTTCCCGCCCCCACCCCGGACCCCCCCAGAACAGATCCGGATGCTCCTCCGCGCTTGCGCGCAAGACGCCGCCGTCGGCGAGCACGACCTCGGCCGAGATCAGGTTGTCGCAGGCCAACCCGTACTTCGACGAGCTCCAGCCATACCCGCCGCCGAGGGTGAACCCGCCGATCCCGGTGGTGGTGACGCGGCCGCCCGGCGTGTGTAGCCATACGCCTGCGTGGCGGCGTCGAACTCGCCCCATAAACCCCGCCGCCCGCTCTCGCCGTACGTGCCCCTCGACCGACCACGATCGACTTCAGGCCGTTCAGGTCGATCACGATGCCGGCGTCGCACGGGCTCAGGCCGGCGAAGCTGTGGCCGCCGCCGCGGACCGCCACGAGCCGACCGCTGTCGTGCGCCACCTCGACCGCCTTGACCACGTCCTCGGTGGTCGCGCAGCGAGCGATGATCGCCGGGTGGCGGTCGATCATTCCGTTGAACACATGGCGTGCCTCGTCGTAGCCGGGATCGTGGGGCGCGAGCACCTCGCCCGCGAACGCCTCGCGTACGGCATCGGCTGGACTGACAGTGGTCATCGCTTCTCCCTCCAGTCGGTTACTCGAGGGAGCGATGGTGGCGGGGCGGGCGTTCCGCGAGCGTTCCTCGAATCCGCTCCTCGAATGCGCGCGTCCCTTGGCGCTCGGCTGCCGCCAGCGCGCGCTCCAGCTCGCCCTCGACCTCGGCAGCAGTCGCCCCAACCGCGGCCAGGAACGTGGCGCGCAGGCGCCTGATCTCCGCCTCCCACAGCTCTGCTCCACGCCCCATCCGCAGCGCCTGATCGGACAGGGTCAGGCCGGCCTCGGCCTCGCCCGCCACCGCGTAGCCCTCGAGCAGGATCCGCGTTGCCGTTCCGGGCTGACCGGGCGCGAACGGGCCCGCCATCAGTTGCTCCTGAACGCGGCGCATGCGCCCGAGCGCGGGCTTGCCGCGGCCATCCAGTACGTCGAGATAGCCGGCGAACTGCTCCGCCGCCAGCCTGACCTGTCCTGGAGCGTCCTCCCGCACGTCGTCGCGGAGCGACTCGACGTGACGGCGCAGCTCCGCCATCTCACCGCGGTCCAGGGCGAGAATCGCACCCCACACCGAGACGACCGCGCGGCTGTATGGATGGGTGGACTCCTCTGCCGCGGCCAGCGCCAACGCGTGCTCCCGGTCGGCCTCGCGGTCGTGCCCGAGGAGCCAGAGCGTGTGGGCCAGGCGCAACCGGACGACCAGTTCCGGGTCCTGTCCGTAGCGAAGCACATGCGCGCGCCGGCGCGCGGGCTGGAAGCCGCTCGAGCGCGCCTTCGAAGTAGGACCGCGCCTGCGCCAGGCGCCCGGGCCAGTAGGCGGCGATGCCACGGATGTAATCGCTCTCGACCCGGAGGATCTGGTCGTCGTCGCGCTCGCCGCGATCGCGCAGGCGCTCCCCGAATTCGGCTCCCGCGTCCCACTCGCCCCGGGTCAGAGCAGCGAGGGCGAGCGACCAGACCAGCGGCGGCTCCGGCTCGCTGTCGAGCTGATCTGCCAGTCGCACGGCCCGCGCGTGTACCTGCGCCATCCGCCCCGAGCCGTATCCCTCGAGCGCCAGCAACGGCGCTGGAAGCGCCGTCAACAGCCTGAGCTGCAGCGCTGATGTCTCAGCCCCCGGCGGCAGCTCCTCGGAGAGGACGAGCGCTCGCTCAACCGCGTGGACCGCGTCGGCGCGGGCGTGGAGCCACTGCGCGCTCTCGGCGGCGCGCTGGTGCCAGCGCACGGCCTCGCGGGTTGCGCCGGCGTTGTCGAACTGCAACGCGATCGCGGCCGGCGCCGCGCCATCGCTCTGCTCGAGAGCCCGTGCGATCGCGAGGTGCGCCCGGC
>Ga0335077_10010221_pt1 | contig 11672 bp, 6 predicted proteins | sample Lox_Sample_31_FD_207151 | JGI IMG/M metagenome (GOLD analysis project Ga0335077, IMG submission 207151) | Soil microbial communities from Loxahatchee National Wildlife Refuge, Florida, United States - Lox_Sample_3.1 | ecosystem: Environmental > Terrestrial > Soil > Wetlands | place: USA: Florida...
AAGAACTCGTCCGTGGCATCCCGAAAACGAATTGCAGCCCGGCCTGATCTTCATCGAGGTCTTATGAACATGCGCAGGTACCTGTCTCCCGCCCCGCAGCCAGCAACCGCCCACGCGCAGTCACGCATCGTCCGGGTCCGCGGCGGCTTGTTTTCGGCTTATCGCAGCCGCGAATCGCGGATGCGCGTCCGCAGCCGGCGGAACGGTTTCACTTGCGCCGCCGCGGCGATGGCATTGAGCTTCAGCATCCTGCTTCCCCTCCCGGGCTGGGGGCAGCAGCGGGGAGACTACCGTACCACTACCGCGATTGATCCCTCGCAGTCGCGCGCGGCCGAGGCCGCGGCCGAGCTGGTCTCTCTCTCCGCCGACAAAATTATCTCGATTCTGCGCGAAGAGCCGGGACTGTTGCTGGCGGTAAAGAAGACGCTGGTGCGGCGGGCCTACGAGCAGGGCCGCATCCTCGATCCCGCCGACTTGACCGACGACGCCCTCTATACCCTGCTGCGCGACGACAACAGTGTGCGCGTGGTGGCCACGCGCGAAATCGAGGATCGCTACTACATTCGCCCCAAACCGACGCGCGAGGAACTGGAGCGCAATCCTCCCAAGGACCTTGAGAAGAATCCGGCGGAAGCCAAGCTGACCTCTTCCAACCCCTCGGCGGAAGAGATTTACTGGTCGCGGCACGAAGACGATTTCACTCGCCTTGCCGGCAACGGGACAGCCGCAACAAATGCGGACAACACCCAGCCGGCTTCTCAGGCCACCCCGCCCCCGATCCCATCGGGAGCAGTCCCGCCGCAGGGCGGACCCTACCCGGGTATGCCGTCGGCTCCGGCGTCTCCCCAACCCTATCCGTCGCAGCCCGGGGACAATCAGCCTTCGGACGTGCGGCGTCAGCTGTTGCAGGCACAAAATCGCTCCAGTGACGACTTCCTCTACGGCGGCGATCAGGACGAGATGATGGGTATGTCCCGCATCCGTCCCGACCAGCTTCCCGCCGTGCTAAGCGCCAGCATGTCCGGTAGCGGAATGGCAGGGGCAGGCCTTGGACTCCCGAGTGCAAGCTCAAACCCCCTGTCGATGATGCTCTCACCAGACATTTCATCTCTGGGTTCAGGGCTGGGCAATAACGACTTATCGTCTTTCCAGCAGCAGGCTAGCCTTCAGTATCCGGCGGCACCGCGCCCCTCGCCGCCTTCGCCCCCCACCTTGCCGGCGCTCCGCCATCGCGCCAACCCCTATGCCGACGTCCCCTCGCTCTACGAACTCTACGCCCAGTATGGACGCTCGCCCACATTGCAGCGCTTCGGCAACGATGTGTTTCGCAACGGCACCGGAAACTTCGCCGAATTGCCCATGGACATGCCGGCGGGGCCCGAGTACGTCGTAGGCCCCGGGGATGGACTCGCCATCGAAATGTGGGGCGGAGTCTCCCAGCGGCTGCGCCGCATAGTGGACCGCGAAGGCCGGTTGGCTCTTCCCGAAGTCGGTACCGTCGAGGTGGCCGGCCACAACCTGGGCGAAGTGCAGCGTATGGTGCAGGGGGTGTTGCGCACCCAGTTCCGCGACGTGGAAGCCGACGTTTCGCTCGCCCGCGTACGCAGCGTCCGGGTGTATGTCGTAGGGGACGTGGAGCGTCCTGGAGCCTATGACGTCAGTTCCCTTTCGACGCCGCTGAACGCCGTGTACCTCGCCGGGGGCCCCACCTCGCGGGGATCACTGCGCATCCTGCAGCACTATCGCGGCAACCAACTGTTGCAGTCGATCGACGTTTACGACTTGCTGCTGCATGGCGTGCGCTCCGACATGCAGCACCTGGAACCGGGCGACACCGTGCTGGTGCCGCCGCTGGGCCCGGAAGTCACCATCGAGGGCATGGTGCGCCGCCCCGCCATTTACGAACTCAACGGGGAGAAGAGCCTGGCGGAGGTTCTGGAACTTGCCGGAGGCGTGCTTCCTTCCGGCACGCTGCGGCACGTGGACGTGGAACGCGTCCAGGCCCACGAGAGCCGCACCATGCTCCGCCTCGATATCCCGGAAAACAACAATGCGGTGGCGGCCACCAACGCGCTCGAAGATTTCCCGGTGCAGGACGGCGACAAAGTTAAGATTTCGCCCATCCTGCCTTATGCCGACAAGACCGTCTATCTCGACGGCCACGTCTTCCGCCCCGGGAAGTACGCTTATCGCGACGGCATGAAGGTCAGCGACCTGATCAAGTCCTACAACGACCTTCTGCCCGAACCCTACAAGCAGCACGCCGAAATCATCCGCCTGAGCGCCCCCGACTACACCCCGCAGATTCTCGCCTTCAATCTGGGCGACGCTCTCAGCGGCAAGGATCAGAACCTCGAACTCAAGCCATTCGACACCGTGCGCGTCTTCGGGCGCTTCGATTTCGAAGACCCGCCGCTGGTGACCGTCACCGGCGAGGTGCGCGACCCCGGCGACCACATTACCAACGGCGCCACCTATCTCCGCGACGCCGTCTACCTCGCCGGCGGCACCACCAACGATGCCCAACTGAGCGACGCGCAGGTCTTCCGCCGCACCCGTGACGGCAAGATGGAAGTTCTCAGCGTCAACTTGTCGCAGGCTTTGGCCGGCGATGCCAAGGACAATATTCTTCTCCAGCCCAAGGACCGGGTCATCATCCACCGCAATATGGTGAAGACCGATCCCGCGGCAGTCAGCATTCAGGGAGAAGTAGCCAAGCCCGGCAAGTATCCCTTGGGTGAAGGCATGACGGCGGCAGAACTAGTGCAGTTGGCCGGCGGCCTGAAGCGCGGCGCCTACAGCGAATCCGCGGACCTCACCCGTTACGCCGTCGAAGACGGCAAGAAAGTAGTGGGCGAACACATGAACGTTCAGATCGCTAAGGCCCTGGCCGGCGAGCCTGACACCGACATGCGCCTGCACGACGGCGACGTGCTCACCATCGGGCAGCTGGCAGGATGGAAAGATGTAGGCGCCTCCATCACAGTGACCGGGGAAGTCGTACATCCCGGAACCTATGGAATCCGCGAGGGCGAGCGCCTGAGTTCAATCATCGCTCGCGCCGGCGGCTTCCGCTCCGATGCTTATCCCTACGGGTCGGTATTCCAGCGCAACCAGGTGCGGGAGATGGAAGAGGCGAACCGCTCGCAACTCATCCACGAAGTCCGCGACGAGGGCTCAGCTCTGCGCCTGGCTCCCGACACCGACGAGGACCAGAAACAGGCCAAAGCCGCGGCCTTGCAGCAGTGGCAAACCGCGCTCGAGCACCTGGAGAACACGCCTCCCACCGGGCGCCTGGTCATCCACATCGACAAGAATCCCAAGCGCTGGAACAACTCCCCCGCCGACATCGAAGTGCGCAACGGCGATTCCATCTACGTCCCCAAACGTCCCAACATGGTGATGGTAGATGGCAGCGTTTATAACCCCACCGCCGTCGCCTACAAGCCGGGAAAAAGCGTGCGCTGGTACCTGCGCCAGGCCGGGGGGCCCACCAATATGGCGGAAAGGAAGGGCATCTTCGTAATTCGCGCCGATGGCGCGGTGGTCGGCGGGTCCGGAGGCCTGTTTACCGGCGGCGTGGACAACGCCGCCCTTCAGCCGGGAGACCTGATCATCGTGCCGGAAAAGGCCTTCAGCGCCAACAGCCGCTGGAAGAATATTCTGGAAGGGGCGCAGCTCACCTACTCCATCGGCATTGCCATCCAGGTGGCGCGCAGCTTCTAGCTGTCCTGCGCGGGTGTTCCCCCGGATGAAAAACAGGGTGGGAGAGTCCAGGCAGAGATTCATGCGCCTCCGCAGCCTAGGGTGGTGGATGTCAGCGATCCTGCTGATGAACTGCACACTTTCATGGGTCGTAGCCCAGGAAGCGGGTTCCGGAGAATCGAGCCCGCTACCGTTGGCGATGGAAAAGCAGCCCGCAAACTCGCAGGCAGGCAAGGGAAACGCGTCGCCGTCTTTCGCTCTGCCACCTCCGATGGCTGCGCTCAACCCTGGCGGAAAAACTATCGAACATAATCCTTACCCTTACCAACTGCAGCCCGGAGAAGACCCGCAGAACCGTCTCGGCTTTCCTCTGCTTGAGCATTTCGCCGCAGATCAAAAAAACTTCTGGACAGCTCCGTTCAGGCTACATACGGACGACCTGCACTGGATCGCTCCCGCTGCCGGAGTCACGGCCGCACTGATCGCCGGCGACAGCTGGATTGCCCGCCAGGTCCCCGACACACCCAGCCAGTTGCAGCGCAGCCAGAACTTTTCCAACTACGCCGTGTACTCTCTGGTCGGCATCGGCGGCGGATCATTTCTTTTGGGCCACCTTACAAACAACGACCACCTCTCCGAGACCGGCCTGCTGAGCGGCGAAGCCGCCCTCAACAGCACCGCGGTGGCTTACTTGCTGAACTACGCCACCCAGCGGCCGCGCCCCATCGAGGGCAACGGCCACGGTTCGTTCTGGTCGGGAGGTTCGTCATTTCCTTCCGAGCACTCCACGGTCGCCTGGTCGATGGCCAGCGTGATCGCCCATGAATACCCCGGGCCGCTCACCCAGTTCGCGGCCTATGGCTTGGCCTCTGCCGTGACTCTGACGCGCATCACCAGCAAACAGCACTTCGCCTCCGACGCCGTGATCGGCAGCGCCCTGGGCTGGTACTTCGGGCGCGAGGTCTACCGCGCGCATCACGATCCCGAAATCGGCGGCGGCCCCTGGGGAGATTTTCATTTATTCGGCGAAATGGCCAGGCCCCGGCCGGAGAACATGGGCTCGCCTTCCATTCCGCTCGATAGCTGGATCTATCCCGCCTTCGAGCGTCTGGCAGCCCTGGGCTACATTCAGAGCGCCTATCTCGGCCAGCGCCCGTGGACGCGCATGCAGTGCGTCCAGTTTCTGGAGGAAGCCTCCGACCATATGCGCTACGACGGCGCGGATGACGCCGGGGACAAAATCTACGACGCCCTGCAAAACGAGTTCCTTGAAGAAACCCGGCGTCTGGATGGCGCGGCCAATCTGGGAGCTGAAGTGGATTCGCTTTACACTCGCGTGACCGGCATCTCTGGCAAGCCGCTGACTGACGGCTACCACTTCGCGCAAACCCTCACCAATGACTACGGCCGTCCCTACGGCGAAGGCTTCAACCAGGTGACCGGGCTGACTGCGCACGCCGTCGCCGGGCCATTGTCCATTGCAATTCAGGGCGAGTACCAGCACGCTCCGGCGGTGCCCTCAGATTCGGCCAATGCGCTGCAGGCCATTGCCACCGTTGATGCCACCCAGCCTGTTCCAGACGGCCGCGCGGCAATCGACCGCTTTCGCCTGCTGGAAAGTTCCGTCGGCCTCACCTTTCACGGCTTTCAGTTTTCCTTCGGCAACCAGAGCCTGTGGCTGGGGCCGGGCAGCGGCAGCGCCTTTCTCGCCACCAACAATGCCGACCCCATTCCCATGTTCCGCGTGGACCAGGTCTCTCCCATCCACGTACCCGGCCTTTCGCGGATTCTTGGGCCCATGCGCAGCGAGTTCTTTCTCGGCCGTCTCTCCGGCGCCCGCTGGATCGATGCCAGCGGCCAACTCTACGGCCCCAGCATCGGCGACCAGCCCTTCCTGCAGGGAACCAAGATCAGCTTCAAGCCGACCCAGAACCTGGAATTCGGGCTGGGCGTTACCGCAATTTTCGGCGGCCCCGGACTGCCCGTTACCTGGCATAATTTCCTCCGCAGCATCTACGGCAACGGCTTGCCTACAACCAGCGCCGATCCCGGCGACCATCGCTCGACTTTCGATTTCACATACCGCGTTCCTTTCATGCGCGACTACCTCACCATTTACGCCGACTCGTTCGTAGAGGACGAGATTTCACCGCTCGGCTCCACGCGCCCCTCGATGCAAATGGGAATGTACTTCCCCAAGTTCCCCAGGCTGCCGAACCTCGAGTTGCGCATGGAAGGGGTGTATACCGATGTCCCCGGCTTCAAGGAGAGCGCGGGATATCTATACTTCAACGGACGCTACCGCTCCGGCTACACCAATGACGGCAATCTGCTGGCCAGCTGGATCGGGCGCGACGGACGGGGCGGACAAGGCTGGGCGACATACTGGTTTTCGCCGCGAAGCTTCGTGCAGTTGCAGTTTCGCCGCCAGGTGGTGGATCAGGCGTTTCTCGGGGGCGGAAGCTTGAATGACTTTGGCGTGCGAACGGAATTGCTGGCCGGCCATAACCTGTCACTGGCCGGTCAGGTGCAATACGAGCAATGGAACTTCCCGCTGCTTGCGCCCACCGGCCAGGCGAACCTCAGCACTTCGGTGCAGATTACGCTCTATCCCAGCCGAAAGGGGCGCAACCGTTGAATCTTAAGTCCCGCCATGGAGGCCGTGCATGAGCTTTTCGCTTGATGCCCGCGTCCGTCCGCCCGCCGAACCGCCCGCCGGCGACCTCGGCCCCTTCCCGACCCTGGAGGCGCCGCCGGAGCAGAAAAATCTGCTGACTTATCTCCGCCTGATCTGGGAGCAGCGCCGCATGCTTTCACGGGTCGCGGCAGTCGCCTTGGCCGGCAGCATTGTGCTGGCCTTGGTGATCCCTGCCCGTTACACCGCCACCACCCGTCTGATGCCGCCGGACAACCAGTCCGGTTCCGGCATGGCGCTGGCGGCGGTGGCGGCGATGTCCCAGAGCACCAGCTCCGGTGGCGAGGGGCTCAGCGGCATCGCCAGCAATCTTCTGGGCCTCAAAAGCAACAGCGACGTTTTTGTGGGAATCCTCGGCAGCCGCACCGTGCGGGACAATTTGATCCAGCAATTCAATCTGAAACACGTCTATTGGGACCGGCGCATGGAAGATGCGCGCAACGACCTGGCCGACCGCACCGACGTCTCCATTGACCGCAAGAGCCAGATCATCACCATCAGAGTGAGCGACCGCGACCCGCAGCGGGCCACCGCCATGGCCCAGGCCTACGTCGATGAACTCAATCGCCTGGTGGCGGAGTTGAGCACTTCCTCGGCGCGGCGGGAACGAATTTTCCTGGAAGGACGTCTGAAGTCGGTCTCCCAGGATCTGGAATCGGCGGAGACCGATTTCAGCCAGTACGCCAGCAAGAACACCACTATCGACGTCAAGGAGCAGGGCAAAGCCATGGTGGAAGCGGCGGCCACCCTGCAGGGCGAACTCATTGCCGCGCAATCGGAGTATGAAGGCCTCAAACAGATTTATACCGACGGCAATGTGCGCGTCCGCTCCCTGCGAGCGCGGATGGATGAATTGAAAAACCAGTTGCAAAAACTGGGGGGCAAGGGAGGAACCACTGCCGACCTGGCCAACGACACCAGCAACGACCTGTATCCTTCCATCCGCAAGCTGCCCTTGCTGGGAGTGCAGTTCGCCGACCTTTACCGGCGCACCAAGATCCAGGAGGCGGTGCTCGAAACCCTCACCAAGGAATACGAGATGGCCAAGGTGCAGGAGGCCAAAGAAATTCCCACCGTCAAGGTGCTGGACGCGGCCGTGGTTCCCGAGCGGAAGTCGTTTCCTCCCCGCACCGTGATCGTCATTTGTTGCACCATGCTTTGTATGGGGCTGGCGGCGGCCTGGGTATGCGCCAAGGCGGGGTGGGATCAGCTTGCCTCCAGCGATCCCCGCAAAGCCTTTGCCACGGAAGTTTTTCAAAGCGCGAAATCAGAGTTCCATACGCTTAAGAGCCACCTGCCCTGGACTTCGCGCAACGGTCACAGCCCTGGCGGGCCACCCGACGAGACGGCGAGCCGTTTTCGGCGGAATGGGCATGAGGACGAGTCCGACCGGGAGTCCTAAACATCGTTTGCGGTCACACCCCACATCCTGAACAGGAGAAGAATATGCGCGCACTGATTACCGGGATCACCGGGCAGGACGGATCCTACCTGGCCGAACTGCTGCTGCAAAAGGGATACCAGGTCTTCGGCCTATTGCGCCGCAGCAGCGTGAAGACTTTTGACCGCATTGAAGGCCTGATGAACGATATCGAACTCGTCGAAGGCGACCTCACCGACCAGTCTTCCCTCGACACCATCATGCTCTCGGTTCAGCCGGACGAGGTTTACAACCTGGCGGCGCAGAGTTTTGTCCCGGTCTCCTGGAAGCAACCGGTGCTCACCGGCGATGTCACCGGCCTGGGCGTGATTCGTGTGCTGGAGGCCATTCGCCGGCACCGCCCGCAAGCCCGCTTCCTGCAGGCCTCAAGCTCAGAGATGTTCGGCAAGGTGCGCCAGACGCCGCAAACCGAGACCACGCCCTTTTATCCCCGCAGCCCGTACGGCGTAGCCAAAGTTTTCGGCCACTACCTCACCGTGAATTATCGCGAGAGCTATGGCCTGTTTGCCTGCTCGGCCATGGGCTTTAACCATGAATCGCCGCGCCGCGGCCTGGAGTTTGTCAGCCGCAAGGTCACCCATCAGGCGGCGCGCATCAAGTGCGGCCTGGCCACCAAGCTACTCATGGGCAATCTGGATGCCAAGCGCGATTGGGGATTCGCGGGAGACTACGTACGCGCCATGTGGCTGATGCTGCAACAAACGGAGGCCGAGGACTTCGTGCTGGCCACGGGGCAAACTCACAGCATTCGCGAATTGCTGGAGGTTGCCTTCGGCACCCTGGGGCTGGATTGGCAGAAGCACGTGGAGATTGATCCCAAACTCATTCGACCCGCCGAAGTGGACACGCTCTGCGGTAACGCACAAAAGGCCAGGGAAAAACTCGGCTGGACACCCGAAGTGAGCTTCGAAGAGCTGATTCGCATGATGGCCCTCGCCGACCTGGAGTTGGTGCAGCGGACCGAAGCCGAAAAGTCTTTGGCGTTTGTCGGCGCGCGCAATGGACGTTAACCACCTTCTCGCAGCCGCGCGAGGCTTTCCGCGCGCAGCGGGAGACCCGCCGGGAGAGCCAGCCGGAGATAAAAGAGCGGGCGTGTTTCGAGCCAAACAGATGACGCGAAGCGGCAAACTGCTGAAGAATGCCGTTGCTAACGTGGCGCGGGGTAGTTCCGCCGCCCTGGTCGCGCTTCTGTTGCCGCCTTTCCTTACTCGCGCCATGTCGGTGGAGGCCTACGGCGCCTGGGCGCTGGTTTTGCAGCTTAGCGCCTACATCGGCTATCTGGATTTCGGAATTCAGACCGCTGTGGGGCGCTTCGTGGCCTACACCCACCAGAAGGGCGACACCGCGCATCGCGACCAGATTGTCAGCACCTCGCTGGTGGCCCTTACCGCGGCTGGCCTGCTCGGCCTTGCGGCGAGCGTCGGTGCCGCGATTCTGCTTCCCCATATTTTTCCGCAGATTCCGGCCGCATTGGCCAGGGACGCGCGCGTGGCCCTGATGCTGGTGGCCAGTTCATTAGCCGTTGGGCTGCCGGCCTCTGTGTTCAATGGAATCTTCATCGGTCTGCAGCGCTACGAAGTGCCGGCCGTGATCCTGGCCGGATCGAAGGCGTTGAGCGCCGTGCTCCTGGTCCTGATTGTCCGCCATGGCGGCGATCTGGCCCGGATGGGAGCAGCGATGGCAGCGGTCAATCTGGCGGCCTACGGCCTGCAGTACCTGCTGTACCGAAAGCTGGCGCCGGCGATCCGCGCCTCGATGCGCCTGTTCTCGCGCGCGGCGGGAAAAGAACTCTTCGACTACTGCCTGAGCCTGAGCGTGTGGTCCTTCGCCATGCTGCTGGTGACCGGGCTGGATGTGCTCCTGGTGGGATATTTTGAATTTCGAGCGGTCGCCTATTACTCGGTTGCGGCCACCCTGGTGGTGTTTCTGGCGGGCCTGCAGAACGCCGTATTCGGAGTCCTGATTCCGGCTTCGGCGGAACAGTCCGCCCGCGAAGCCGCGGCCGATCTCGGAGTCAGCATGATCACGGCGACGCGCTATGGCGCGTTTCTGCTGTTGCTGACCGGGCTTCCGCTGGTGCTGTTCGCGCGCCGCATTCTCGCTGTGTGGCTGGGCCCGGAATACGCGCTCCACGGAACCGCCGTAATGCAGGTGCTGGTGGCGGCGAATATGCTCCGCCTCTCCGCCGTCCCCTACATAATGATGCTGCTCGGGACCGGGCAACAGCGCCTGGTCATCCTCACGCCTCTTCTCGAGGGCTTCTCCAACCTGCTCGCCAGCCTCATCGGCGGCTACCTGTTCGGGGCGATGGGCGTGGCCATCGGCACTCTGGTAGGCGCGGCTGTGGGCGTGGGAGGAAATATCGTCTATAACATGCGGCGCACCGTCAGAATTGAATTCCGCATGTCGGATTACCTGCGAGATGGCCTGTTCCGGCCGATGGTTTGCGCTCTGCCCCTGATGCTTTGCACCATCGCGCTGCAGAAAACTCCTGATCTATCCCCCGCGGCAGAATATTCGTGCGCCTTCGCCGCCTTGACGCTAACCGCGATCCTCGGATGGCGCTGGGGTCTGGTCGGAGCCGAGCGCGCCAAGCTGCGTTCCCTGCGCCTGGCAGCGCAGTCCTGACTCACACTCGACCTTCGCCATGTGGAAGAAGTTACAGCGCCTTGGGCAAATGCCTTTTCTTAACCAGTTGCATGCGCTCAGCAACCTGTACTACCGGATCAAGGCCGCCATCTTTTACCGGCTGTTTTTTCGCGAACTCGGAAGTGGATCCTGCATCCGCCGGCCAATCCTGATCCTCAACCCTGAATTCATCAGTATCGGAAAGCGGGTGATGATCCGGGAAGGAGCCCGGCTCGAAGCCGTGCGGTCTTCCTCGGAACGCACACCGTGCCTTTCCATCGGGGACGATACCAACATCGAGCAAAACGTCCACATCGCCTGCCACAACCGGGTGCGAATCGGCAGCAAGGTCTCGATCACGGCCAATTGTTCCATCGTGGACGTCACCCATCCTTTCGCCGACGTGGCGGAGGCGCAGAAAATCGGCGGCCGAATTCAGGACGACGACGCTTTTGTAGAGATCGGCGATGGCGCCTTTATCGGGATCGGCGCCGTCATTCTTCCCAACGTCAGGATCGGGCAGGGCGCCGTGATCGGCGCCAACTCGGTGGTTACCCGCGACATCCCCCCCTACTGCACGGCGGCGGGGGCCCCTGCGGCTGTGCTTCGACAATACGATTTCACGCGCCAGCAATGGATTCGGGTAGGCGTGGAAATGGCGTCCCCAGTCGCTTAGCCCATGAGCCACGAACTGAGCCACTGCCCGCTGTGCGCGGAAACCGCCCAGCAGGAAATCTACCGCGCGCGGGACCGCCACTACGGCATTCCCGGCGAGTACCGCATCGTCCGCTGTGCCGGCTGCGGGCTGGTATTTCTGAACCCTGCCTTGTCTGACCAGGAACTGGCAGCGCTCTATCCCGCGGACTACTACGCCCATCAGGACAGGTTTCATTCCGCGGGATGGAAAGAATTTCTGAAGAAGATGCTGCACTGCCGCATCCAGACCGTCGATCCGCGTTTCCCGGCCCCCGGCCGGATGCTCGACCTGGGCTGCGGGAGCGGATGGTTCATGAGCATGATGCGCGAACGAGGCTGGGAAACCTATGGCGTCGAGCCCAACGCGGCGGCAGCGCAAATCGGGCGCCAGACCGCGGGACTCGACATCTTTACCGGCTTGCTCGAAGAGGCGGCTTTTCCCGACTCCTTCTTTGATTACGTTCGTTCCAACCACTCATTCGAGCATGTATCCTGCCCGCGGTCGAC
>Ga0335077_10010224_pt1 | contig 11672 bp, 8 predicted proteins | sample Lox_Sample_31_FD_207151 | JGI IMG/M metagenome (GOLD analysis project Ga0335077, IMG submission 207151) | Soil microbial communities from Loxahatchee National Wildlife Refuge, Florida, United States - Lox_Sample_3.1 | ecosystem: Environmental > Terrestrial > Soil > Wetlands | place: USA: Florida...
GATCGTGGTCAGGGGGTCGGCCACCGTATTGCTGGAAGCTACGACGGCCAGCGCATTGTTGACCTCTATAGTGACGGGGGGGGGAACATCCGTGAAAAGTTCGTGTCCCCTTCACCGCGGCTCTGGACGGTAGCGGCGGAATCCCTCAGGTAGTCTCAGCTCAATCGGGACGATCCTCGCGTGGGGGGACGGGCTCGGCCGGCACACCGCCTCCGCACCAGCCGTATTCGTGACCATGGGGCGTGCGTCCAATAAGTAAATCTTTTAATAATAGTTCCTGCATTAAAGGAGTGTGCCGCTCACCTATGCGGACGTCGTCTCCTCCTTGTTCGGAGGAAAACCATTCACCGCTCGCGACCTCGCCCGGCGAGCGAACGCTCCTCGTGCGGCCAAGATTCTCAGCGACCTGAAGCACCGGGGACTGGTCGAGCGAATCGGGCGCGGAACCTATCGGTGCCTGGGGCCGGGGGAACGCCCCGACCTTCGAGCCGTTGAGTGGAGCCGGGTCCGGCGCATCGTTCTCGCGGGGCCGTCTCGGATGGCTTGGGCCGGCCGCTCGGCTATCGAGCTCTGGACCGGTGGCCGGTATCGGATCTCGCCCTCGCCGTTCTACCGAATCTTCGAAGTGGCCGTCCCGGCCGACCGAGTGGCAGAGTGGCGAGAGTACCTCGCGAACCGAAGCGTCGCGACGCACAGGGGGAAGCGGGTAGGGGCCCGGGTCGACCTCGTTCCTGTCCGTCGGGTGGAGTCGGTCCAACTGGCCGGCGAACCGGTGATCCCGCGCGCTGTGGTCGAGTCCGTCATCGACGCGCACCCTGCCCTCTACGGGGGGGCCAAGGACCTCCTCCTCGATGGACCCTGACATCAGGGAGCGCTCCGCGCTAGCGCTGCTTGACGCGTGGCCGTGGGATCGCGGCGGGGTCGTGATCGGCGGCTACGCCGTCTGCGCGTACGGCCCGCCCCGGTACTCCGCTGACGTGGATGTGGTCATCCCGTATGCCTCCGCCCAGGCGATTCGGTTGTGGCTCCGGGAACGGGGGCTCCGCCTAGAAGCCCACTCGAATCCGAACCCCCAGAGTCACGAGGGTCCGGTCGAAAGATTCGGCGCTCGTGGGGTCACCTTGGATCTCCTCGCCGGGGCGGTTCGAGACCGAGATGCCCAGGTGGACGTTCCCGAGGCATGGATCTCGCTCCGCCCGAGAAAGGTACGACTGGAAACGATGTCCGCCCGGTCGGGGACGGAGATTCCCATCGCGCGACCCGAGGCGCTCTGGGCGCTCAAACTCCAGTCGGGCCGGGATTCCGACCTCTCGGATCTCTTTGCGATCGCGCCGGAACCCCTCGACACCGACGAGGTCCACGAGCTATTCCTCCGCCTTCGCTCGGCGCCCTTGGTCGCCAAGCTCCGGGCGGTCCGGAAGAGACTGGCGGACGAGCGATTGTTCGTTGATTCGCTGAGCCGGCGCGAACTTGGGCGGCCGTCCGACCCGGAGAATCGGAGAAAGTGGTCGAAGTTCGTCTCTCAGGTCGATACGATACTAGGTCCGGAACTTCTCCGGTGATGGTTTCGATAATTTCCAAGAGGGTTCCGGAGAACAGTTGCCTTGTGTCGGGGGGGGATTTGCACCCCCGGGGGGTTCAACTCTTCTCTTTGAGCCGTCGACCGCGGATGCGGTCGAGCCTTCGATAGAATCCGGGCCGGGAACCCACTCCGAACAAGATCAGTTCCTCCCCGTCGACCACGTACGGCAGCCGAAACCGGTCGTCCAAGAAGTGCGCGGACCACGCCTCCGTCGGGGCAATGCGCCGGAGCCGCTCCACTCGGAACCCCGCGCCGGGAGAGAACGGTCTGCGTCGCAAGGCGGCGATCACACGCCAACAGCTGTCACGAACCTCTTCGGGGAGAGCGAGGAACTCAGCGTCGAACCGCGGGTCCCGGAGGACCGTCCTCGCCATCAGTGAGACTTCCGCGCCCGAGCCTTCTTGTCCTTGTCCCAGAGGGTTTCGATCGGTTCCAGCTTGATCTTGCCACCCTTCCAATCCGCCACCCGCTGTTCCATCTCGGCGAACCAGGGGTCTCTTTCCTCGAGTTCCTCCAGGATGGCCCGGATCACTTCGTCGTAACTTTGGCCCCCCGATTTCAACCGCTGGAGCTCCGCCCTGGTCGATTCACGGACGGGGATCGTGGTCAGGGGGTCGGCCGCCATGCTGCTGGAAGCTATGGCTGCCATCGCATTAATGGCTTCTATAGTGCCGGGGGGGGTGAACCGCCACAGAGTTCATACCCCCTGCAATCCGCCGTCCGGAGCGGCGTCCACGGTTCCCGCTCCAAGTTCGCCTCGCGGGTGGCCGGCGAAGATGGCGGAGATTGCGTCCTTGGATCGGGGGGTCTCCCTCAATCACGGCAGGGTGGGGGGATACTTATATGGGGTGTACCCATAAGAGTGTACCCCATGGCGCAGGCGACGCGGGTCCCACCCCTCGAGTTCTCGAAACCCGGCGCGAATCCCACGCTCGGCACGATTGAGCTTATTCGCGCCGCCCTTCGCGGGAAGGGTGAGCCAATGAGTCGAAACGAGCTCCTCGAGCAGCTCGCCACGTGGGGCCATTCAACCTCCCGCCAGAGCCTGAACGCGGCACTCAACTTCTTGGCCTCTGACGGAAGCATCGCCGAAGGCAGCAAGGGCCTCTTGTGGGTGCCCCCGGCCTCAGCCAAGCTTCAGGAGATCATCCGGCGCAGCGCTCGTCTTTGACCGGCCGAGGCGCCCGAGAGGTCGTCCTCTCACCTTCCGCCCAGCAGGAACTTCAGCGACTCGAAGCCAGTCCGGAGAAGGTCTCGCAACGCATCGCGAGGAGAGCGCGAGCCCTCCGCCCGATTCTGCTCTACGACTGTTTACATGGGGAGCTCGTTCGGAAATCAGCCCTCCCCGCGGCCCTCGTCCGTCAGGATGGCGTGGAGAATCTCTTCATCGAGGACCTCCCCTCTTTCTGGCGACTCCTGTACACCGTGGTTCATGAGGGCTCGGACCGCGTCGTCGTGGTGGTCGAAATCGTCGACCACCGCGCGTACGATCGTTGGTTCCCAGGTCGGGGCCACTGAGGTGGGTAGAATGCGAGTTCGAGGTTCAAATCCCTACGGTATCGACCAGAAGATAGATTGCTTTCACGTCAGCAGATCTGGGTCCTTGTGTCGGGGGGGATTTGAACCCTCGGGGGGTTCGAATATCGTGGAAGGTGCGCCCGTTTCGTGGCGCCTCCGCGCCGGAATCATCGAAGTGCTCCGGCACGGCCGAGTAAGGTAGCGATCTCTGCCCAAGGCCCCAGCGGATGGGATGGGAGATCCGGTCTCTGGGGGTGTTCCATCGATCTTGCTTGCCAAGGGCCGGTGCTGTTATCGCTCGCTACTTGCGCCGCTTGATGCCGCTGTCCTGTACACTTGAAAAACATCCGGGGCCAATGGAACAATATTTGTATGATGTGGCCTTCGGTGTGGTGAAATGCGACGGCGAAAGGCAACGTCGAGCCTCTGGCTCCTCCCGCGACGGACGCTGTCGAGCACCCCTTCTTAGGTAAGCCAAAGGAGTTCCTGATGCGTAGTGGTCGCCGCAGATGCTTGCGCCTCTGCCCTCCCCCCGCGCCGCTCGCCGTGGGTATCGCAGTGCTCGTGTGCATGGGGGGACTCGTCGTCGCCCCTCGTTGGAGTCCCGGCTTCCCCCCGAGTCCCAGGAATGTCCCAGGAATCCCGACGGCCGCCTCCCAGGGGTCTTCGGTTATGCAGCAGGCCATCGCGGCTCTAGCAGACGGGAACGGCCCCGCGGCCGGCTCACCGATGAGCTGCACGCCATCCGGAGGAGGATACAGCTGTTCGACGAGGACCGCAGGACCGTCTATAGGGGCCGTATCGCCAAGCGTGACATCCCCCTCCCCAAACTTCCTCCCGTACAACTCCACACCCTCCAAGCGGTACGGGGCGGTCTTGGCCCAATTCGCCGATCCCTCGGCCAACGGGACCAGCAGCGGAGTCTCTGCATTGCTCTTCGGAGGAGCGGATGCGCAGGGCCGTGTCTACAACGACACGTGGGAGTTCAAGCAGGGACCGGCGTCGTGGCTGAACGTCACCCCGTTCCTCCGGTGCCACGCGGGCAGTTGTCCGTCGGCTCGCCACGACGCAGCCGCAGGAGAATACCAAGTGAGGGATTCGTACTTTGGATCGGTGATCCTGTTCGGAGGCTGTACAGTCGCATCACCCTCGTATTCCCAAAGCATCCCGGGGTGCGACAGCTCTGCCTCCCACATCCTTGGAGACACCTGGGAGTACCTCGACACGACTGGCATCTGGGGCAACTGGACTCGCCTATCCACAAGCCTCAGTCCGTCAGCCCGATATGGCGCCGCCATGGCCCGCGGACCCACGGTTCTGGGCGCGGGGCTGGTCATGTTCGGAGGGTGCGGCGTCGGCTCGAACTGCCCACTTGCGGATTCATGGCAGTTCAAGAACGGCACCTGGTTGAATGTGACTCCGTCGCCGCCTTCGCCTCCGGCGAGGTACGGTGCGGCGCTGGGATTCGTCAAGCTGCAAGTCGGGAGTGATGTGGATGCTCTGTTTGGCGGTTGCGGCTCAAGTCTGCCGGGCTGCGCGGGGAATGGATCGAGCTACGCGTACAACGACACTTGGATCTTCGACGGGTATTCCTGGTACGAACTGATATCCGAAATGAACTGCAGCGGGTACACAACTCCGCCAGATATCCCCCTTGCCAGCGGCGATATCGTGGTTCCCCCGGTAGCCTGCCCTCCACCGAGGTATTACCCTGGCTACACTACAGCAACCTCTGGCGCCAGTTCCTACTTGGAGATCACGGGGGGTGCCGGGCCAGGGGGCGTGGTATTCGGGAACGCCACCGATCCGGGTGGATATTGGTCCTTCGGGGAGAACCGGTCAACGAGCAGTCTGGGATGGCTCGACCTCTGGACGCCGATTGGGACCGGTGGGTCGGTACCGGCGTGGACCGGACCCAGTCCGATCGGTCCCCCGGCCGACCGATACGATCCCATGTTCCTGCAGGGCGAGGACTTCGGGACGCTGTTCTTCGGTGGATCATCAGCTACAGGGGACTCGCTCGGCGACACATGGTACTATGCCACGACAGCCAGTCGGAGTATATCGGGTCTGGACTGGCCACCCCCCGAGCCCTCCCCTGAGTACGGGGGCTCGATCTCCGCGGACTGGGAGGACGGCTACGACGTCCAGTTCGGCGGCTGCGGCGCGCAGTGCGGAAACGTCACGACGTGGACCTTTGCCTCGGATAGGAACGGGACGACCGGGTCCTACATGCCTTGGGAGAGCCTCTGGCCGGCGGTGAACTCCTCGAACTCTCCCCCGGCCCGCTTCAACGCGAGCATGATTGCGTTCAACGACTCGAGCGATACCGTCGATGATGTGGTCCTATTCGGAGGGATGACGGGAGGCGGCTCGCTGCTCGGCGATACGTGGACGTTCTCGGGCGGCACTTGGGCCGGTCCGCTCTCCCTCACTTCGAGCCCGTCCCCCCGTCAGGGGGCGTCTTTCGCCTACAACGCGACCGCAAAGTACGCGGTTCTGTTCGGGGGTTGCGCCTCAAGCTGTCCGTTGAACGACACGTGGGAACTTTCTTACTCTTTTTCTGCCGGAGCTTTCACTTGGAACAATAAGAGTCCCACGCATGCGCCATCACCTCGCTGGGGGGGAGCGATGGCGTACGACCCCGCAAGCACACATGTCGTTTTGTTCGGCGGATGCGGCACGGTCTGTCCGTTAGGCGATACATGGTTCTACGAGGATTCCGGCACACCGACGTGGACTCAATGCACGTCGAGCGCGCAGGGATGCTCGGGCTCCGGAGCGCCCCCCGCGCGCTGGGGCGCAGCCCTCGGCACGGATTCCCATGACGGACTCGTGGTGCTGTTCGGCGGACAGGGCTCTTCGGGCGTCCTCGGAGACACGTTCGTGTCCGGCTACCCGCACCGAGTGTGGTACGGCCTGAACCTGTCCGTTGCGCCACCCGCGCGCGTCGGCGGATCGATCGCGGACGATCCGCGGGACGGATACTCGATCCTGACCGGCGGCGCCAATCTCACTGGCGAGCCTATCGGCGGTTTGGGGTGGTTCTTCCACAAGGACCCTCCGCCGTCTGGGGCGTACTCCTGGACCTCGGTCGCCATAGAGAACCAGATACCCAATTCTTCCGCGCCCTCCCCACGTTTCGGGGGAAGCCTCGCATTCAACTCGACCGGAAACTATGCCCTCCTCGTCGGGGGGTGTCAGGACACCAAGAGCGGCGGCTGTGGGCCCCTCGCGAAGTCGAACGACACCTGGGAGTTCGCCAACGGCTCCTGGAGGCTCGTGTGCGCCGATTGCGGTCCGTCCCCTCGGTGGGAGGCGGGGCTTGTCTTTGATCCCGCGGCCGATTACTTCCTGCTGGTCGGTGGATGCTCGACGGTGAGCTCGGCCTGTTCGACGGGAACCGTTCAGCCGGACGTGTGGAGGTTCGCGGGGAAGGCGTGGACCTCGCTGGGCCCAGCCCCGTTCAGGGCGCGAGGCGACATGAGCCTTGGGTGGGATGCGTTCGACTCCGTCGTGGTCGTGTTCGGAGGGGTCGGCTGCAGTTCCGCCTGCGGAGACACTTGGAGTTACCAAGCCGGAGCCTGGCATCGTCAGACCGGATCAGGTCCTTCGGCCCGGGCAGGCGCCGCCTTCGCGTACGACGCAAATGCTTCCGACCGTTGGATGGTACTCTTCGGCGGCCAGCAGGCAAACGGCGCCATCCTGTCGGACACGTGGACGTTCCGGCTGGCCACCGGGTGGCTGAATGTGACGAACTCGAGTGCGCCCCCCGCCCGGCGCGACGCAGGCATGACGTACGACGCGCTGGACGAACGACTCCTCCTCGTGGGAGGCGAGAACGGGGGTCTCGCGATATCCGACGCCTGGTCGTTCGAGGGGGGCAACTGGTCCTCGGCCGTGACGCCGCTCCCCTCCGGCGAGGCCCGATGGGGCATGTCGATGGTCTTCGATCCGGCCGCCGGACCGAACGGGTTTGTCCTGCTCTTCGGGGGGTCGATCGGGTCGGCGATACCGACCGGGGGGAGCGTGGTGGTGGGCGGACTATCGCCCGGTCAGGGGGACACCTGGGAGTACTTGGGCGCGCCGAACCCGGCGTGGGCGCCGCAGTGGGAGGACGTCAGTCTCTTCGTCTGACCCCATGAGAGTGCAGCCGCCCTCCCTTCATGATGGTGGCTTCGTTGTCCGGCCCCCGTTCGAGAGGTTTTTACGCATTCGCCGGCTACCAGACGATCTCGTAGCATCCTCGCGAGGTGGTTGAGAGTGGGTCTCGCCGGAGCGTCGAATCGATCTCCCTCGAGGACGCCCCGCCGCAGCAAAGATCTCTGGTCTCCTGTGCTGGCCGCAGCCGTGCTCGTTGTGCTCCTGACGACCACGGTTGGGGCCGGCGGCACCGTGAGACTTCCCACCCTCATTCCGGTCCGAGGGCTGGAGGCATCCGCTCTGTCCACGGCGGGACAGGCGGAGCTGGCCGCCGCCGCGGCTTCTGTCCGATCATCGCCGTCACAGGCCCTCGAGCCCTCGGTCGGTTCGGAAGCGTCTTCCGGCGGAGATTCTGCGGCCGTGTGGACCCAGGTGGCCACACCGGAGCATCCGAGCGCGAGGGAAGGCATGGGGCTCGCGTACGACGGCGCGGACGGCTACGTGGTGCTGTTCGGGGGGCTCGCCGGGCAGTACAAGACCGACCTGCAGATGGCCGACGTGTGCCTCAACGACACGTGGACGTACCGCGCGGGGGTGTGGACGAACCTCTCCATCGCGGGCCCCCCCCCGGCTTGCACGCCCGCAATGGCGTACGACCCGGCCGACGGGCGGGTCATCGAGTACGGGGGGATCCAAACCCTCGCGCAGAACACCTACGCCCTTAGCACGAACAACGAGACGTGGACGTTCGTGCACGGACGATGGACGAACCTCTCCGCGCTGGCGAACCCTTGGGTGGACACGTTCTCAATGATGACGTACGACCCCGATCTGGGGGCGATCGTGCTCTTCGGGCTGCACTACCAGAAGTCGAGCGGGGGAACCGTCACCCCGGAAGGACTGACGTGGGAGTTCCTCGACGGGGGGTGGGAGCGGATCCCGACCGATGAGGATCCTCTCCAGTGGTCCGATGTGTACCTGAACGGGTTGACGTTCGACCAGGCGGACGGGTATCTCCTTCTCTTGGTGGACAACAAGACGTGGGCGTTCATCGGGGGGGATTGGGCTCTGGTCGGGCTGGTCCCCGATGATCTGATCGGACCCCTGGGACTCTCGTTCGACCCGAAGATGAACGAGACGGTGCTCTTTGGGGCCGAGGCGTTCTACCTGCCGCACCCGGCGAACGAGAACTACACGTGGACGTATGTCGACGGGGCGTGGTGGAACGCGTCGGTCGACGGCCCGCCGTACCGATCGGGGAACGGGATGGTCTTCGACGCGTATGACGGCTACACGCTGACGTTCGGAGGCGCCGGGAAGGGCGAGGTGAACAACCTCACGTCCCTGCTGCTAGCCGACACGTGGATCTACTCGCCGCCGCCGACCGTCCTCAACGTCTCGACGACGGCGGTGCCGGCGCGGGTGTGCAGCCGGACGTCGCTCGACTGCGGGGTCGGCACGGACGTGACGCGGGTCACGGTGACCGTGACGGGGGAGGAGGCGAACGCGAACCTATCGTCCGGGACCGACTCCGGGAAGGGGTGGGTGGCGTGGGGCCCGTACTACTGGGTCCCGCAGCCGACGGTGAACTTCTTGGGCTGGCAGGAGCTGGCTCCGGCGCCGAACCTCGCGCCGACGGTGACGTGCGGGCTCGCGGACACGACGGAGGGGTCGTGCCGGCCGAGCCCGAGCGTGGTGTCGCTGAGCGGGATGCCGGGGCAGGAGCTGGTCTCGTGGTCGTGGAACGGGCTGGCGAGGTACACGTCGTTCGGGGTGGGCGACGCGTGGACGATTTCGTTCAACGTGGAGGCGATGGGACCGCCGTACGGTCTCGTGCCGGTCGACGCGTGCACGACGGAGGCTTGCGGGCGAGCCGGCTCGGGGATGGTGCAAGGACTCCTGAGCGGGGTGGTCTTCTCGCCGTATGGGAACGGGTCGAGGGAGAACCTCTCGGCGCCGCTCGAGGAGGTGACGGTGGTGCCGTCGCCGACGGAGGGAGGCTCGACGCCGGCGTCGAGCCCCCCGCCGTCGCCGCCCGGGATCTCGACGCCGCTGCCGGTCGCCACCCCGGCATCCCCGGTGCCGGTGTCCGCGCCCTCGACGGCGCCGGTCCTGACGGGCACGGCGGGCGGTATCTCGCTCACGGCGCTGGCGGCGGGGATCCTCTCGGCGGGAATCACGACGGGGGTGCGGGGGCGCCTCACGCACCGGGCCGGGGTAGCCGTGCGCCTCGCCAAGCGGAGGTCGGCCGATGCGGATCGTATCCGAGGAACGGACTAGAGTCCGGACGCGAACGGCCGAGACCGCGGGCCGGGCCCCGCACCGGTCACCGGCCCCTCCTCGGATCCGACGGGGGAGCGGTCGATCGGCGATCGGTCGAGCGGGGCGGGGGTGGGGCGGTCTCGCATCGAGTCTCGGTAGGACACGCCGGTGGTCTCGAGCCGCTTCTCCCCTCGTCGTGGCCGTGGTGATCGCGGCGTCGCTGCTCCAGATGGCCCACGCGAGCGACCGGACGCCGCTCTCTCCCTCCAGGGCCCCGTGGGCGGCTGGGGTTACGTCGGCGGGAGAGGGCCTTCCGGTCGCCGCGTCCCAGGCAGGCACCGTCCTCGGCCTCTCGACGGAGGCGAGCGTGGCGCGTGGGACGAGCATCCCGCCCGCCACCGTCTCCGGTGCCGCTCCGACGACCTCGCCGGACGGGACCGATCCCCGAGGCGGGGCGGTGTCGGGGTGGGGCGAGACGACCGCCACGAGCGCGGCGTGGGCGAACGTGACCGTTCCGGGAGCTTCATCGCCTAGCTTCCGGTCCTACATGGGGGGCGAGGTGGCGTATGATCCGGCCGAAGGCTATGTGCTCCTCTTCGGGGGGTTCGAAGGCTACTTCTACAACGATACGTGGGAGTTCAACGGCAGCAACTGGACGGAGCTCTATCCGCCCACGTCGCCTCCCCCCTTGGACCACGCCTCGATGGCGTGGGATCCCGTGGACGGGTACATGGTCCTCTTCGGGGGACTGGCCCCGACGAACTCGAGCTACGACGCGACGTGGAAGTTCGCGAACGGCACGTGGACCCAGCTGTCGCTGAACCAGTCCCCGTCCGAGCGGTGGGGGGCAGCCTTCACCTGGGATGCGACGGATGGGTACCTCGTCCTCTTCGGCGGTTGCTGGGAATCCACCGAGCTCAACGACACGTGGAGCTTTGTCGACGGGGCGTGGACCGAGATCGCCAAGAAGAGCGCTCCGACGGCGAGGGAGGACCCGGGGTTCGCCTTCGACGCCCTGCTGGGCAAGGTGGTGATGTTCGGGGGGTGGAGCATCGCGAGCGGCTACCAGGCGTTCGACGACACGTGGGAGTACGTCGGGGGAGCGTGGAGCGAGGTGAACCTCACCGCGGCCCCGTCGCCGAGAGGGTTTCCCGAGATGGCGTACCTGCCGACGTTGGGGACCGTCGTCCTGTACGGCGGCGAAAATGCGACGTTCCACATCTTCCAGGACACCTGGTGGTTCCGCGGGGGGACTTGGTCCGAGGTATCGACCGGGGGGAGTTCCACACCCGGACCGGACGCGCTAGGGGGATTCGCGTTCGACCCCGAGGTCGACGCGCTCGTGATGTACGGCGGGGCGAGCTCGTTGACACTTGGCTTCATTCGGGGCACGTGGGAGTACTACACGCTCGACCTGTCCGCGAGCCTCTCGCCCGCCGAACCCGAGGCGCTGTCGAACGCGACGCTGACGGCGGTGGCAGCGAACGGCGAGGGCCCGTACGAGGTGGCGTGGACGTTCGCGGACGGTTCGCAGGCGAACGGGACCTGGGTGTCGCGGGAGTTCGAGACGGCGGGGGAGTTCCCGGTGAGCGAGCACGGCACGGACGCGCGGGGCGTCTCGGCGTGGTACAACTTCACGGTGACGATCCTGCCGACGTTCGAGGGGGTGGCGGAAGCGAGCCCGCTCGCCGGGGTCGCTCCGCTCAGGGTGACGTTCGCCGCCCAGGGGGTCGGGGGACTGGCACCCTACGCCTTCGCCTGGAGCTCGGGGGAGAGTTCGACGGCGAACGGTCCGTCGGGCTCGTTCGTCTACACGGTTCCCGGTCAGTACGAGATCGAGGTCGTCGCGACGGACGCGTCGATCGGGGGATGGGCCCGGTCGTTCGAGGTGAACGTCTCGAGCGCCCCGGCGACGGTGGCGCCGCTGTCGGCGGCGGCGTGGGCGAACCGGACGACGGGGGACGCGGCGCTCGAGGTCGGCTTCGGGTCGAGCGCCACGGGGGGCGTCGCGCCGCTCGCGTACGCGTGGACGTTCGGAGACGGGAGCGGGTCGAGCCAGCCGGATCCGAGCCACGAGTTCGACGGGGCGGGGACGTACGGGGTGTCGGTCACGGTGAGGGACGCGATCGGGACGACGGCCACGTCGACCCTCTCGGTGACGGCGTTC
>Ga0335077_10010227_pt1 | contig 11671 bp, 8 predicted proteins | sample Lox_Sample_31_FD_207151 | JGI IMG/M metagenome (GOLD analysis project Ga0335077, IMG submission 207151) | Soil microbial communities from Loxahatchee National Wildlife Refuge, Florida, United States - Lox_Sample_3.1 | ecosystem: Environmental > Terrestrial > Soil > Wetlands | place: USA: Florida...
ATTGGGCCCGGACGCTTGCCATCTTCGATAGAGTACAACAAAACGCTGATGGTTGGCAACGCAGTGGCTTCCACGCTTTCGGCCCGCGCCAGGCCGCGCCAGCTCAGCAGTTTGACTTGCCGGTAACGTCGGCATTAAGATGCAGTCAGGATTATGAAAAGGGACGACCGGGCAGTCGCCGATCTCGAAACGGAGCCGCGGACCGAATTGAGAACCGAAACGGGCGCCGAGCCCTGTGCTCCGGACACCCCGACCAATGCCGGACGAAAGCCTTCCGCGGCTGAAGTTCGATGGCAGGAAAAGACTCTGGGCCCGGCGCTGGCCCGATCGCCGGAACGCGAAGCGAGCTTCACCTCGCTTTCAGGAGTTCCCATCCAAGGCCTTTATACATCGGCCGATGTTGCCGGCTTCGACTATGATCGAGACCTCGCCGATCCGGGGCAGTTTCCGTTCACCCGCGGCATTCACGAGACCATGTATCGGGGAAAGCTGTGGACCATGCGGCAGTTCTCCGGCTTTGGCTCGCCCGAGGACACCAATCGCCGCCTCCACTACCTGCTCGACCAGGGCCAGACCGGCCTTTCCATTGCCTTCGATCTCCCTACCTTAATGGGCTACGACAGCGACCATCCGGTGGCGGAGGGCGAGGTTGGCAAGTGTGGCGTGGCCATCTCCTCGCTCGCCGACATGGAGACGCTGCTGGCAGGCCTGCCACTTGAAAAGGTCACCACCTCGATGACCATCAACTCGCCCGCGGCCATGATCTGGGCGATGTACCTGGTGGTAGCGGAGAAGCAAGGCGCTGACTGGAAGAAGATCTCCGGCACCACACAGAACGATATCCTGAAGGAGTACATCGCCCAGAAGGAATACATCTTTCCGCCCGCGCCCTCGATGCGCCTGGTGGTGGATACCATCACCTTCGGGGCCCGGGAAGTACCGCGCTGGAATCCGATCTCCATCAGTGGCTATCACATTCGCGAGGCGGGATCGACTGCCCTACAGGAGTTGGCCTTTACGCTGCGCGACGGTATGGAGTACGTCGAGTGGGTCACCCGCAGCGGTATGGGCGTGGACGAGTTCGCCCCGCGCCTCAGCTTTTTCTTCAATGCCCACAACGACCTCTTCGAGGAGCTCGCCAAGTACCGCGCGGCGCGCAAGGTGTGGGCGCACGTGATGCGGGACCGCTTTGGGGCGCAGAATCCGCGATCCTGGCTGTGCCGCTTCCACACCCAGACGGCAGGGTGCTCTCTCACCGCGCAGCAACCTTATAACAACGTCGTGCGCACCACCATCCAGGCGCTGGCGGCAGTCCTGGGCGGCACGCAATCGCTGCACACCAATTCGCTGGATGAGGCTTGGGCGCTGCCCACCGAGCAGGCCGCCACCATCGCTTTGCGCACGCAGCAAGTGATCGCACACGAAAGCGGCGTCATCAACACGGTGGACCCGCTCGGGGGGTCTTACTTCGTCGAAGCGCTGACCAAGGAGACGGAGCGCGCCTGCTATGAGTACTTCGCGAAGATCGACGCGCTGGGCGGGATGGTGCCCGCGATCGAGAAGGGATTTCCCCAGAAGGAGATCCACGACGCGGCGTACAACTACCAGCGCCAGCTCGAGCGCAAAGAGAAGCTGATGGTAGGCGTCAATACGCTGGTTGACCGGGAGGAGAAACCGATCGAGGTTCTGACTATCGATGAGACCGCGGCGCGGCGCCAACACCAACACCTCGCGGGGCTCCGCCAGCGGCGTGACAATACGCGGGTTCAATCGACGCTGGAAGCGCTGGGTAACGCTGCTTGCACCGATGCCAACTTGATGCCGTGCCTCTTGGATTGCGTGCGCGCCTACGCGACTTTGGGAGAGATGTGCGACGTACTACGTCGCGTGTTCGGGACCTACGAGGAGCCAGCGTTTCGATAGAGCAGTAGCTGTCGGCGAGTGGTCAGTGCCCGTCAGTAGCTGGTGAAAGAGCATCGTGAATGCCGGGCAACCCATCGCTGGCTAGCGCCGGACTCTCTTAGGGCGACTTGTTGAAGCCTGGCGTTTTTGCTGGTTACTTGTCGTTCCGTCCCTTGTCACTGAACTTATGGATAAACGAATCCGCGTGCTTGTAGCCAAGCCCGGCCTCGATGGTCACGATCGCGGCGCCAAAATTGTCGCCCGCGCCTTGCGCGACGCCGGCATGGAGGTAATCTATACCGGTCTCCGCCAGACGCCGGAGCAGATCGCCGTCGCCGCGCTGCAGGAGGATGTGGACGCCATCGGAATCTCGATCCTCTCCGGCGCCCATAACACGATCGTGCCCCGCATCTGTGCTCTGCTGCGGCAGCAGCAGATGGACGACGTCCTGGTTGTTGTGGGTGGTATTATCCCCAATGCGGATATCCCAGGATTGAAACAGGCCGGGGTAGCGGAGGTGTTCCAGCCGGGCGCGTCGACGCAGGACATCGTTCGATTCATCCGCGAGCGCGCGGGAGAGAGGGTAAAACATCAAGGGTAACGGGTAAAGGCTAAAGGTGCCTGCAAAGATCTGGTTCCAGAACGCCTCTTCTCTGCATTTACCCTTCACCCTTCGCCGGTACGCATGGAAATCTCAGGTCTCGGCGCTATCGCCATCCTGGCGTTCCCGGAAACTGAAATCTATCCTCGCCTCACGCGCGCCGCGCTGGCAGAGATCGGCGAACACCTCACTGTCATTGAAGACTCGGGCTGCTTCACCGGCGTGGTGATCGCTGCCAACTCGCGCTCCTTTGCTACCGGCGCGGACTTGGAGGAGGTCACGCAACTGGCGGGGTTCGCGGCGCGAGAGTTTGCGCGGGCCGGGCAAACGCTGCTTCGTGGCATCGCGACCTTTTCGCTTCCGGTGGTGGCGGCGATTCGTGGTTACTGCCTGGGCGGCGGGCTCGATCTGGCACTCGCCTGCCAAGGCCGAGTTGCCAGCTATGATTCGTCGTTCGGCCACCCCGGCCCGACTCTCGGGCTTATCACCGGTTGGGGCGGCACGCGGAGGCTCCCAAGTCGCCTCGGCAGAGCCGCTGCGCTTCAGATCCTGCTGACCGGCGAGCGCATTCCTGCTACCCAGGCATTTACCCTCGGACTTGTGGACGAACTGGTTCCCGCGGCGGACCTTGTCTCGGCGGCCGCGCGTCGGATTCAGCGGGAAGACCGGAGGCACGAACCTCGAAATTCGAAGCTCAAAACTTGAGGTGTGCCATTCAGGTTGTGAGACTGAATAACGAAGATGTTCGACTCTCAAGCTTCGAATGTCGAGTGTCGAGCTTCCAATTGCGAGCGTCGAGCTTCCGACCATGCTTGAGCCCGGTCCCATCACCGATTGCTCCACGCTTTCCAAGCGCGCTGCTCGCCGGCTCATCCAGCGCGCCTGGGTGCTGGCGGGCCGGGACCGCACTCTGCGCCAGCATATCCGGGAAGCGGAACTCGTGACTTTGTGGGCGATCGAAGACCGGGAGATCGACTGGACCCTCACGCTCGATCATGGCAGGCTCGACTTCGAGCGTCGCGCTTCCAAGCGCCCCGACGCCACTTTCGCTTGGCCCACCGCGGACGATTTCTTCGCTCAGGTGGGAATGGGCAATCTGGAGCCAGCTACGACGTACGCCGGACCACCCCTGCCTCGCCGCACTTTGGAGACCCTCTTCAACGCCTTCACGGCCGCGCTACGCTTCGTGCTGCAAAACCCAGTCGATGGAAATGGAGACCCCCTGGTTTAGATGAGAACTGGAAAATGGAAACCGGCATAGCCTACACTCTGGACTTTCGAGTTTGGAGTTCCAATTTCCGGTTTCCAGTTCGACTTTCCTATTTCCAACGGCTACGCGTGGCCCTGAATCACTTCGTTCTGCGCGTCCCAGTAGACCTTCTTCCCCGTCCAATAAGCTTCGGTGGCCATCATACAGGCGACCGACTGGGCAAAGCCGTTCTGTACGGTCGCGTGCGGTTGTTGGCGGCTGCGCAGGCACTCGAACCAATTGGACATGTGCTCCAACGTCAGATCGCCAATGCCGGTGGGCGCGAGGCCTTTCTCGCCCGGCAATTGCACGTAGCGGGCGGCGCGCTGGGCATCGATCTCCGGATTGTCCTCGTGGCTGCCCTTTTCCTCCACCAATTGGTAGCGAGGGCTGCCCTCGCCACCGATGTCGACGAGCGTGGCGCGCTTGCCCATGTAGCGCGTGAAGCTGTCGGAGTCGTTGCCGAAGCTCGTCGAGTAGCTTGCCATAAACCCTTTCGGGTACTCGAGCAGAGCCTGGAACGTATCCGGGTTCTGCCTCCCGTCGTGCCAGGCGAAAATGCCCCCGTGCGCCACCGCCGAGCGCGGAAAGCTGTCGTCCATGAACCAATGAACCAGGTCGATGGCGTGGCTCATCCACTGGTCAGCGATGCCGCTGGAAAACTCCTTGTAAAGCCGGAACTCGAAATAAAGCTCCGGATCGAACGGCCGGTCAGGCTTGGTGAGGAGCCATTTGCGCCAATCGGTATCCTGCTCGCGGATCTGCTTCACCTCGGGACGGCCCCGCCAGCGCGGGCCGTGATAGTTCCACACGATTTCCACCTTGCTGACATCGCCGAGAGCGCCAGCTTGGACCACATCGTGCGCGGCGCGCGGGTAGGGTTCGCTTCGGTGCTGCGTGCCCACCTGGACGATGAGATTGCGCTCGATTACGGCATCGCGCGCCGCCTTGACCTCCGCCAGCACGTTGCCCATCGGCTTCTCGACGTAGGCGTCCTTGCCCGCCTCCGCCACCATCTTGAGAATCGGTGAGTGCCCGTGCTCGGGCGTGGAGATGAGGACGGCGTCGATGTCCTTGAGTGCCAGGACGTCTTCAAGGTGCTGGAACGAGCGCGGAGCGCGCCCGTAGTATTTCTGATTGGTCGCCGCGGCTTTGTCGCGGTTCACAATCCAGAGGTCGCAGACGGCGGTCATCTCCACATTGTGCGAGTCCTTGAGGCGCGACGCGATCCAATCGAGCTCCGAGCCGCGGTTGCCGATTCCAATATGTGCTAGGGAGATGCGGTCGTTGGCTCCGGCGATGTGGCCATAGGAAAGGGCAGTGGCGCTGCTGCGGCGTAGACTCTCGGCCGAACCGGCAAGGGCCGCCCCTCCCACTGCGGTCGTTGCTTGGCTCAAGAAATTCCGACGCGACATTCTTCCCGGTCGTCTTTTGCTGATCATAAGTGCCTCGCTCATCCTTCATACTCGAAAATGTCAGACACTGTAAACAATGAAATAAATGTTACCGGATGCTGCGAGTCCGTAGCCCCCTTTTTTGCATCAGAGGCTTACGGAGTTCACTGAGAACAGGCGCAGGGGGAGCGCACTATGGTCATCAAGCAAAGGATGTCGGATATAGGAAGAGAGGCCGGGGCTGCTCATTTTGTCGAGACGCTGTTGCAGGATCTGCATTACGGCTTGCGTACGCTCGGCCAGAATCCGGGATTCGCGGTGGTGGCGGTGCTCACGCTGGCGCTCGGGATTGGCGCCAACACCGCGATCTTCAGCGTGATCGACGCCGCCTTGCTGCGCCCGCTGCCTTACGACCGGCCGGAGCAGCTTGTGAGCATTTCGACTCTCCACCTGAACGGCAATCCCATGGTGATTGCTCCGGACTTCAAAGTCTGGCAAGAGCAAAGCGGGGTGTTCGAATCCATCGGCGCGTTCGGCTTCGGGTGGAACCGGTACAGCCAGGGAGCGAACCTTACCGGCAGCGGGGAGGCGGCGCACGTTCACGTCCACTCCGTCACGCCGGGCTTCTTCGAAATGCTGGGAGCGCGGCCGATTTTGGGTCGAGCGTTCAGCGCCAACGAAGGAGAGGCAGGTCACAACCAGGTGGCCCTGCTCGGATCCGCCGTGTGGCGTCGCGATTTCGGCGGCGATCGCAACGTCATCGGCAAGACCATCCACCTCGACGGACTCCCTTACACGGTTGTGGGCGTGATGCCGGCGGGCTTGCTGTACCCGCCCGGCGACCTCTGGGTGCCGGAGGTGTTGGACGCTTCTAACTCACTTCCTCAGAGCGCCGACTGGCCGATGCTCGACGTCATCGGCCGACTGAAGCCGGGAGTGACCCTGGAAAAGGCGCGCGCGGATTTGGAAGTCCTCACGCACCGGCTCGATGCGGCGTTTTCGCCGGGGCGTAGAAAGGGCCGCTCGCGCTGGCACGTGGAAACGATTCCACTGCGCAAGTTGCTGGCGGGCGACGTTGGTCATCTCCTGTTTATACTTCTCGCGGCAGTGGGCTTTGTGCTGCTGATTGCGTGTGCCAACCTCGCCAACCTGCTGCTGGCGCGGTCGGCGGCGCGCGGCAAGGAAGTAGCCGTGCGCGCGGCGCTGGGCGCGGGCCGGGCGCGGCTGGTTCGCCAGTTCCTGACGGAGAGCGTCCTGCTGGCGTCGTTCGGAGGAGGGCTCGGCGCGGTGTTGGGACTATGGGGCGAGCGAGCCATGAAGCAACTCATTCCGCCTGAGCTCCCCGCCGATGCCAGTCTCGATCCGCGAGTGCTGGCCTTTGTGATCGGTGTCTCGGCCAGCGCGGTAATTCTCTTTGGCATGATTCCGGCGCTCACCGCCTCACGCACGGACGTCAATGAGGCCCTGAAGGAAGGCGGCGCCAGCGCCGGCATCGGGCGCGGAACGCATCGACTGCGCGGCTTGCTGGTAGTGGCGGAAACCGCGCTGGCGCTGATCCTCCTCACCGGCGCGGGGCTGCTGGCCCGCAGCGTGTGGCGGCTGACCGGAATCAGCCTCGGTTTCGACCCTCATCATCTGCTGCTGGGCGAGGCCAACCTTCCCATCACCCTGATCGACGAACCCCAGCGCCAAGCCAATTTCTTTCACCAGGCGCTCGAACGGCTGCGCGCGCTGCCCGGTGTGGAAGACGCTGCCGCCACCACGCATTACCCGGTCAGTATTTTTAACGCGCTGGCCACGGGGGTACTCGTTTCCGGCGGACCGCCTCCGGAAACCCATCAAGTGGTTTCCCTGGCCTACATCAGTCCCTCTTACTTTCACACGCTGGGGATTCCGCTGCTGAAGGGTCGCACGTTCACCGACCAGGACGCGCCGCGCGGGCGCAAGTTGGCGATCCTCAACGAGACCGAAGTGCGTCGGGCGTTTGCGGGGCGCGATCCGCTGGGGAGCGAAATCAGCCTGGATGGCCCCAAGGGCCCGTGGCGCGAGGTGGTGGGAGTGGTTGCGGACACGCGGAACTACACTCTGGAGCGCGATACGTGGCCGGAAATCTACATCCCGTACGAACAGGATCCATCGCTCGTTATGGATTTCGTCCTGCGGACGAAAAGCGACCCAATGGCACTGGCCTCGGGCATGCGGCGCGCCGTGGCGAGTGTGGATCCTAACGAGCCCCTAGCGCGCCTCGAGACGATGGACGAAGTGGTGGAGAAGCTGGTGGCGCCGTCACGGTTCAAGCTGATGTTGCTTGGGTCCTTCGCTATACTGGCCCTGGCACTCGGAGCTGTCGGACTCTATGGCGTGATTTCCTATGCGGTCACCGAACGCACGCACGAGATCGGCATTCGGATCGCGCTGGGGGCGGAACGGAACGATGTGCTGAGACTCGTGATGCGGCACGGAATCAAGCTCACATTGACGGGCGTCGGGTTGGGAATTGTGGGCGCGCTGGCGCTGACGCGCTTTCTGACGAGCCTGCTCTACGGCGTCAAGCCGGCCGATCCGGCGACGTTCGTAGCCGTCTCGATCACCCTCGTGGTGGTGGCGCTGCTTGCCAGTTACCTGCCGGCGCGCCGGGCCGCGAGAGTTGATCCCATGGTGGCGCTGAGGCATGAATGAAGTTGTCAGTAGTCAGTCGCATCAGTCGTCATTGTCAGTTGGCGGAGTGCGGCTGGTCGGCCTGCCCGCACTCCGAGACGAAGCTTACTCTGCGCGCAGGGCCTCGACGGGGTCCACGGCTGCCACGCGCCTGGACGGCAGGTAGCTGGCGAGCAGAGCCGTGGCAACAAGTCCGATGGACGCCGCCGCATAGGTAATAGCGTCCGCTGGGCTCACGTTGAACAGCAGCGAGGCCATGAGGCGCATCACGGCGAAGGCGGCGGCCAACCCGCAAACAACACCCAACCCGGTCAGCAACAATCCGTGGCGAACGAACATTCCGGTGAGTTCTTGCTGCCGTGCGCCCAGCGCCATGCGAATGCCGATCTCCCGCGTCCGCTGCGAAACCGAATAAGCGATGACGCCATAGAGGCCGATGGTGCCGAGCAGCAAAGCCATTGCTCCGGCCACCCCAAGCATCACCAGCGTGAACGCGGTCCGCGCCATCGACTTCTGGTAGAAGTAATCAAGGGTCCGTACATCGGCCAGCGGAAGGTTGGGATTCACTGACCACACGGCCTGCCGCAGCTCTTTCATAAAGCTCTCCGAGCCGGTGCGGGGACTGCGGACGGCGAAAGAGAGACTGCGGCGTATCCAGGGTGCCTCGTCAAAGAAGCGCCTCATCTGGATGGGCCAATACACAGCGCTCGGCGTTGCCTTGTCCAAACCGTCGTCGCGGACATTGCCCACCACCCCGACGATCTCGTACCAATCGTCTTTGGGGCCTGTGCGGATGCGCTTGCCGAGAGCGCCGGCTGGGCTGCCCCAGTAATCGCGTGCCATGTTTTCGGAGATGAGGGTCACCGGTCTCTTATCGTAGATTTCATTCCAGGCGAGATCTCGCCCGGCAACGAAGGGAATACCCAAGGTCTTGAAGTAACCGGGCGACACAAACCGGAAGTTCCGAAGCGGCGCCAGTTCCCCCTCGCTGTAGGTCCGGTCCTGTGCGTAGACCGGATTAATGCTGTGATTGCCATCCATCGGGACGCCCGTGCCGAGGCCTATCGAGGAGACACCCGGAATCGCCTCGATTCTTCGAAGAATCTCCTCCTGCATCCGGACCACTCGCTCAGGAACGGAAACCTCGGCCTCGGGGATGGTAAGCCAGAACGTCTGAACCTCGGCCGGCCTGGAGAATCCGGGCTCCACGTGAGTCAATGCTCGAAAGGTGCGAATCACCAGCCCCGACGCGATCAATAGGACTAGCGCCAGTGCCACCTGGACGATCACCAGGGTGCTACGGGCGCGATGCCGCTCTTTGCCTTGGCTCAGCGTCCTCCCGCCCTCGCGGAGACCAGTTCCCAGCTGCGCGCCCGAGTACTTGAACACCGGAACCAAGCCGAACAGGAGGCTGGCCAGGAGTGCGACGCCCAAAGTGAAGAGCAACACCGGCATATCGACGCTGATGTCGCCCAGGCGTGGCAGACTCGTCGGCGCCATCGCTGCCAGCACGCGCAATGCGCCGTAGGCAAGGCCCAGTCCAAGCCCGCTGCCTGCCAGGCTGAGAATCAGGCTCTCAAACAGCAACTCGGAGGCAATCCTGCCCCGAGTGGCGCCCATGGCGGCGCGAATGGCGAGCTCTTGCTGCCGGCCCTCCCCTCTCACCAGCAACAGGTTGGCTACATTGGCGCAGGCGATCAGCAGCACCAATCCGATGCCCCCCATAAGGACCCACAGCACCTTGCCCACGTCGCCCACCACGTAATGGTTCAAAGGCTGCACGTTCGGTCCGATTCGCGCCTGTTCGAATATCTTAGGACTGAAACCCGGCGGCGGCGGAAAACTACGGTCGACGATAGGGAGCATGCGCACCACGTCGGCGCTAGCTGCGGCGAGGGTGGCGCCCGGCTTGAGTCTGGCCACGCCAGGATAGCTGAAATTCCCGATGAATGCCTTGTTCCGGTCGAGCTTGAAGGGCAGGATCAGCGCAGGTTCGGCCTGACCATAGGTGTGGAAGTCCCGCGGCATTACGCCGATGATCTCGCGTGTCTTTCCGTCCACCTTGATGCTTCGCCCGATAACCGAGCTCTCGCCTCCGAACCTGCGGCGCCAGTACCCGTAGGTCAACATCACCGTGTCCGGGCCGCCCGGCAGATCGTCTGCGCGATTGAACCACCGCCCCAACATCGGCGGTATGCCCAGAATCGGAAGCGTTCCGTCGGTGACCACCGTTGCCGGCACCTTCTCCGGCTCTGCTACGCCGGTTACGCTGACGGAGTCGTCGGTGTAGAGTCCCAGATCCTGGAAGGCGCGGTTTTGCTCGCGAAAGACGAAGTAGTTTGCTGGCCCCAATGGTATTTCCGGGATCTTCAAACCGGGGGCGGCGAGCCAAACTCCGATCAATCCCTCGGAGTGAGGATAGGGCAGTGGCTTCAACAGGACGCCCTCGAGCACGCTGAAAACTGCTGTGTTGGCCCCCACTCCCACCGCTATGGTGAGCAGCGTAACGCCAGTGAACATCGGTGCGCGAGCCAACCGGCGCAGAACCTGCCGGAGTTGGCCGGTGAACGATCGCATTTCTACCTCCCACGCGACCAGCCTCCTCCAAAGGCTTCCTGCGTGACCGCTGAACAGATTATACGTCATTGCCCTCGTAGATGTTCCGCGCGTTGCAATCGCATAGTCTCATCCGCTCCCAAAAGCGAGCCGAAGCTGAGGCGTTCTAGATATGGTCGCGGACCTTTCGCGCCTCGCGTCCAGGCCGTGCCTGGCCCGCAGCTCGGCCACCAGCGCCGTCAGCTTTTCTTTGTACTCGCCCTCCAGGTAAGCCGAACGGGCGTAGAGCCGGCGATAGCGTCGCACCAGGTGCGGGAACTCCCGCTCCAGGAAAGGCATGAAATGCGCCATGGCCGAGGGCTTCAGGAAAAGCACATTGCCGTGAAGAAAACGTGCACCCGCCTCGGCCGCGGCGCGCGCCAGGCGATCGAGCGACGCCGCCGAATCGGTGAGACCGGGCAGAATCGGCATGGCATTCATCCCTACATAGATGCCGGCGGCCGAGAGGGCCGCCACGGCTTCAAGGCGCTTGCCGGGCGGCGGCGCTTTGGGTTCCAGGAGGCGCGCCAAGCGCTCGTTGGTGGTGGTGACGGTCATGTGGATAGCGAACCGGTGCCGCGCCGAGATCGATCGCAGCAGGTCGAGGTCGCGAAGAATCAGAACCGACTTGGTGGTGATGGAAAAATCGAGGCCCTCGAATTCCGCCATCGCCTCGAGCATGCGCCGCGTGATCTCGAACTGCTTTTCGGCCGGCTGGTATGGGTCAGTGGCAGTGCCGAGGGCGATGGGCAGTCCCTTGTCCCTGGCGTGCCGCAACTCGGCGCGCAGCAGGTCAGGCGCCTGATGCTTGGCGAAGATCTTGCGCTCGAAGTCGCGGCTGTCACGCAGCTCCATGAACTCGTGCGTGTAGCGCGCGTAGCAGTACTGGCAACCGAACTCACAACCGCGATAAGGGTTGAGGGTCCAGGCGAAGGGCATGTGGCCGCTGGCCTCTCGGTTAAGCGCCGATCGGCAGTCGAGCGAGAAATACTGGACTTCCGCCCGCTTTCGCACCTGCGGGCTCTCCGCCGCCAAGCGGGCGATTCCGACGAGTTCTTGCCGCGGCGGCGACGGCTGGGGCGACATCGAGACCGGAACGCTGACAGGCATATTCATGATTCAGGCCCTCCTGACTGAGGAATATAGTTTCGCTTTTTATTCGCCTTCTGTCAAGGTATTCCTGGCGGCTCCCGTTGAGGCTGTCAATCCTGTTACACTATTCGAGTTCGACTTGTGCGGCACGACCGGAGGGCATTCTAATGGATCAAAAAA
>Ga0335077_10010228_pt1 | contig 11670 bp, 8 predicted proteins | sample Lox_Sample_31_FD_207151 | JGI IMG/M metagenome (GOLD analysis project Ga0335077, IMG submission 207151) | Soil microbial communities from Loxahatchee National Wildlife Refuge, Florida, United States - Lox_Sample_3.1 | ecosystem: Environmental > Terrestrial > Soil > Wetlands | place: USA: Florida...
CTTCAGGGCCATGCGCTTCCACTTGGTGGCGGCCTGCACCACCTGCGCGTCGATGGGGTGCTGGCCGCGATCGTTCGAGATGTGGAACTGGATCGGCGTCCGCGAGCCGTCGCGGTCGAGGTAATCGTTCACACCGCTTTCGGCGTCCACGATGAGCGGAACGGTGACCATCATGAGGTTGAGCTCACGGCAGAGGTGACGCTCGATGTAATCCTTGGCCTCGAAAATTGCCGTCTGCGTTTCCTTGGGATTCAGCAGAGAGTGGTAGTCGCCGGGGAGAATCTTCTCCAACTCGGCATAATCGCCGATGCCTGGTCCTGCCAGATCCGCCTTTTTATCCGCCAGGTTTGCCATATGGACCTCCGCCTGTAATGTAGCTCCAAGCGGGGTGGCGTGGCAGCGAAAAGCGGGCAGAATTTGGATATGGGAATCCTGATACCGGCGCAGGCGGTACTGGATGCGCGCGAAGTTCAGGCGCAGCGTCGCGGGCGCGCGGTGGCGCGTGCATCGAGACACGATGATACGAATGTCAGGTTTGTGGGAGAAAGAGAACCGCTCCGGGATCAGGCCGCGGAACGGGCGCCGGCCCGTTCGTCCAAACGACCGGCCAGGAACGAGACCACGTCCGCCATCTCGTTGAGCGCGCGCCGTGCGCATTGCGGCGCCGCGCTTCTGGTGAGGCGGTAATACCACTGCATGACGCGATAGTCGAGAACCAGGAGGCGGTCTTCAACGGAGTTCAGGTCCAGCCCGGCGGCGTGCTCAATCAGATAGGTTGCCAAGCGGTAGTCGCGGTCCAGAGCGCGCTCGAGACGGTCCAACTGCGCATCGGTGCGCAGCAGTTCTTTCACCTGCCGGCAGCAGAACTGGGAATCTACCGAAGCCGCCGCTGTGGACTCCGCACTGAAGTTCCGCAGCATGAGGATGCAGCTATAGCGAAACCAGTAGAGCAGCAGTGCAAACGAAAACGCGGTGACTATGATGCTGACGATCATTCAAAACCCACGCCTGATTACGTTACGCCGGTACTAGGCCATCCATGACCAGCATACTGAAGTTTGCATTGATTTGCAATAGTTTTTTTCATTTCCTCGCGCGGACTATAAATATCTCCAGTGCAACAGGTTATGGCGCAACGGCAAGCGGCCGTCGTGCCGCGATAACATATCCGACGATAATTGCTCACACTCGCGGGTGGTGCGCCGCCACAGGCCGGGCGCGGGCCGGAAAAGGAAAACGCCGGGTTCAGAACGATATGCAGCGAAGACCGCAGGCTGTGGAGGCGAAGGAACATGCGGGATGCAGAGTGCGTAATCGCATGCGTAGGTGCTTGTTGCGCAGCGGAACGGGCGCGCCTCGCCCGGTTGCTGCGGGGAGAGGCGCATGATTGCGAAAAAAATACTGCTCGTCTGGGCCGTTCTATGCCTGTCGGGTTGTGCGATTAACACGACCGCCACCGGTCCGCTACAGTACGATTCATTCCATGTCGACCGCGACCGCTCCGAGCTGGTGAATGTCCACCTCAACATGGGCGCCGGCAAGCTGCAGGTGGGCAGCGGCACGGAGAAGCTGCTGCAGGCCTACTTCACGTACAACGTCCCGGCCTGGAAGCCGGCGGTGAGATACGAAGCAGGCGCGCTGACGATCGATCAGGGCAAGACCGACCATGTCAACTGGAGTCCGGGCCAGATCAGGTACGAATGGGACCTGCGTTTCGGCCGCGAGACGCCGCTTGATTTCGAAGTGAATTTCGGTGCGGGAGAAGCGCAGCTTGACCTTGGCTCCCTCAACCTGCGGTCCGTGAGAGTACACATGGGCGTCGGCAGCCTGAACCTGGACCTGCGCGGGAGGCCGCAACACGACTACGACGTTCAGATTCACGGCGGCATCGGTGAGGCGGTGGTACGACTGCCCGCCAGCGCCGGCGTTTACGCCAACGCCACGGGCGGCATCGGCGAAATCAAGGCGCGAGGGCTCACCAGGCAGGGCGACCACTGGGAAAACGAGGCGTACGGCACGGCGAAGGTCAAGGTCCACGTCGACGTGGAGGGCGGCATCGGCTCCGTCACTCTGATCGGCGACTCGGACTGACCCCGGCAATCTCTCAGGCGGCCGCCTCGCGCGGGACGCGCAGCCTCGATGCGGCGCCGTGAAGCCTGAGCCGCATCTTCTTGTTCTTGAAGCAGCGCCTCGACGCGCTGGGCACTCACCCGATCGGGCCGGCGAAGGCCGGCGTGTGAGCGTGCCGCGCCGGCTTTCTCTTCGAGTGGAAACTCCGCGGGTCTAAAGCACTCCGGCGGCACAGCCGATTAACGGGCTGTGACGTTCTCATCCACAACAGCAAAGGAGACAGCGCGGAAATGACCAGCGATCCGATTATCATCATCTTCAACCTGCTACTGGCCCTGCTGCGGTAGGCAGCACAGCAAGCCACCCGCGGTTTCGCGCCAGGTCGGGCGCGGATTCGCTCTCAGGCGGAACGATGGGCTTTACCGGTGATTCGTTCGATACGGATGCGCACGACGGCCGACTGGTGCGCGGAGGCGGCGATGGTCTGCCGGGCCTCGGGCGTCAAAGCTCCGCAGAAACGAACGGCGAGAAGCTCGAGCGCGCGGCGCTTTTCGGCTGGATCGGTCACCACGGCCGCCCGGCCGAACGCGACGGCGCTCTCATAGAGAGTCGATAGCTCCGCGGGCAATACCCGGGCGCCGGCGACGGCACAGAAAGAGACGCGGTCTTCGTGGGCTACATTCTCCAATTTGTGCCCTTCGAGGGCGGAGTGGAAATAGATGACGTCTCCGGCGAGAACGTGGTTGACCGCGATGCCGTAAGGCCATCCATCGGCACCGACGGTGGCCAACACGCCGTGTTCGGCCCGCGCCAGAATCTCGCGGGCCTCGCCCTCGCTGAGAGCTCTGTCCTTGCGCCGGATGTCCCGAAACGTGCTCATTGCCGATTCTCATGATCAGTCTATCCGATGGGACGGCGCGTCGACGGAGACCTCAGGGAAGCCGGGCGGCGGTGCGATGTTGCCGGGCGATGACGGCAAATGACACTTGTGGCGGAAGGGACAACATGCGCCGACAGACGGGTGGCGCAACTGGGGACGCGAGTCCGGTTGCGGCGGGCTCAGCGGAGCGGGAAGCGAGGCTTGGTTCGACTGAGAATGACTGAGTAGGAGCGAGCACCTCTTTTTCGATTTCAGAGTAACCCGACGGCGGTGGGAAGGCGCGGCCGGAGCGGCGCAGGCTTATGAAAACAGGGGCGAAGGCTTTTCGCGGAATGGCGTGATGATTGTGTTTTCGGGATGGCGTGCTTGCATGAGAGCGCCGCCGCCACTCCGAGGGTCGATCGATCACAATTCAGCCTTGTGTAGCCAACACCGGAGGTGCTGGAGCGGGAAACAGTATTTCGAGTGTGACTTGCATCGGATTACAGCAGGGGTGGCGGGGGAGGGCCGTGTACTGGATATTGGCGGGACGGTGCCTGGCCAGCGATCCAGGCGTACCATTCGACAATCGATGGCCGCGCGGGCCAGCGCCGGAACGCCGCGGAAACCGGCAAGGGCTCGCAGGTTCCTTCTTCCTGCCGCTCCCGCGTCATGTGCCTGAAAGCACTCGTAGGGCCTGCGTTGCGGTGATATAAGTAGGTCAGCGCAAGAAAACATATGCCACCACTACTCAGAGACGAAATTCTCGAAGCCGCAATTGCGGGCTTTGAAGAACGAAGAGCAAGCATCGATGCTCGGATCGCGGAGCTTCGCCGGAAGCTTTCAGGCGCCCGCGCCGAACCCGCGACTACTCCCCGTTTGCCGCGGCGCAAACGCCGGAAGCTGAGCGCTGCTGCCCGCCGCGCCATTGCGGAAGCGCAGCGAAAGAGATGGGCCGAGTTAAAGCGACGTTCCTCTTCACCCGCGCCGGCTTCCGCCGGAACGGCGAAGGCCGATAGCAGGACCGGCGCGGAGGGGAGGCAACGGATGGCTGCCGCAGCCGGCAAGCGCAGGCGGCGGGCGAAAGCGGCCCAACCGCAACCGGCCGCCATAAAGAAAGCTGTGCCCGCCAAGCGGAGCGTCGTTGAACCGGCGGCGAAGACTCCCGCAAAGGCGGCACAGGAAGAAGCGGCGGCGAAGAAGGTCAAAGCCGAAGCGGTCCCGGAGCCGGCTGCGGGCGCGAAGGCGGCTGCCACTCAGTAAACCAGCGTCCGCGATGGCGGCGGGCTGAATTCCGCTAAGCTGGTAGGACATGAAGCCATCATTGACAATCCTTGCGCTGGCCGCCGTGCTTGCGTGCGGTCCCGCCGTGAGCAGCTTGCGCGCGCAGATCGATCCGTTCGACCAGGTCGCCGCCATGCGGCGCGGAGTAAACATCATCGGCTACGACCCTCTCTGGAATGACTTCGCCAAGGCCCGTTTCCACGAGCGCCATTTCCAACTCATCCACGAAGCCGGCTTTCAGACCGTGCGCGTCAACCTGCAGTCCTTCGATCACATGGATGCGCAGAACCGGCTGGATCCGGCTTGGCTGAAGACGCTCGACTGGGTGGTGACCAACGCCCTGGCCAACCATCTCACCGTAATTCTCGACGAGCACGATTACACTTACTGCGGGGATCATGGCGATGCCTGCCGCACCAAGGTGCTGGCTTTCTGGCAACAGGTCGCCGAGATATACAAGGATGCGCCGCCCAGTGTCATTTTCGAAATCCTCAACGAACCGAACGGCCAGATCACGGTCGACGCCTGGAAAGTGCTGCTCAAGGAATCGCTGGCCCTGATCCGGAAGACCAATCCCACGCGCAACGTCGTGATCGGCCCGGCGGTCTGGAACAACATTCACGCGCTGGGCGGGCTCGGGCTGCCGGAAGACGACCGCCACATCATCGCCACGGTCCACTATTACTCGCCGATGAGGTTCACGCACCAGGGAGCGGCCTGGAGCAAGGAGACCGCGAATCTTTCCGGGATCGCCTGGGGCACTGACGCCGAAAAACAGAGCGTCGTGGACGACTTCGCCGGCGCGCAGCAGTGGTCGAAGGCGCACCACCGGCCGATCCTGCTCGGCGAGTTCGGCGCATACGACAAGGCCCCGCTCGAATCCCGCGTCCTCTACACATCGTGGCTGGCGCGAACCGCGGAGTCGCTGGGCTGGGCCTGGACCTACTGGCAGTTCGATTCCGACTTCATCGTCTGGGACATGGCCAAAGACAGCTGGTTCGAGCCGATTCGCAAGGCCTTGATACCGTAGAGGCGGCACCGCCAAACGCCGATTCCGGCCTGCCTGCCTATCGCCGGCCGCGAAATCCGCCGATAGAGGTGACGGATGGAGATTCGGCGGTTGTCCAGGCGAACAGAGTACGTCCCGGCTGCGCTGGCTGCGATTTTGGGCATGGCGGCAGGCTCGTGCGGCGGCCACCGCGCGAGCGCGCCCCTGGAACGCATGGCGCAGGTCGAAACCCTGCCTTTTCAACTTGCCGACCATCGCGTGCCGGTGCACCTGAAGGGCTGGGTGACCCTGTCTGACCCGGCCAGCGATGCGATGGTCGTGGAGGACGGGACGGGCGCCGCTCGAGTGAGTCTACCTCCTATTCACGTCGATGTATGGCCGGGCCGGCGGGTTGAGATCGTCGGGGAGGTTACGGAGGGGGGCAGCGCGCCCACGGTAGCCGCCCGCGAAATCGCAGTTTTGGAAGGCTCCGAGCAGCCGCGGGCGGCCCGCGTCGCGGCCGCGGATCTTGCCGCGGGCCGGACCGGCTTCCGCTACGTGGAGATGGAAGGCGTGCTGCGCTCCTGGTACGAGGACCGCGGGGGCGACCCAGTCATTCGAGTGGGCTCCCAGGCGACGGCATTCCAGGTTCACTGTGCGAGTGGCGCTCCGAACTTCAACGAACGGGTCGGCAGCCGCATTCGGCTGCGCGTGGTGGCGATTCCCAGCCGCGATGTTTATGGCCGCACGGCGCTGGTTCAGGTGAGCCTCCCGCAAAGCGCGGACATCGATTTCCTCTCTCCCGCGCCCACAAGCATACCGGTTCAGACCGTTCGCGAGGTGGCCCTGCAGCCGCGGGATCTCGCGGCCGAGCGGATGATCCACCTCCGCGGCGTAGTGCAGGCCGATGGCGTGAGGGGGGGGCTGCGGTTCGACGATGGCAGCGGCTCGGTGCCGATCGGCGCAGCCGCCAGCGCCACGCTGCCCGTCGGAGAAATGGCCGATGTGTTCGGCTTCGCGGAGTTCGATCGCGGAGAACTGCAAATCGCGGACGCCGGACTGGTGCACGCGAATTCCCGGCAACACACCGCGCAGAAGCACGGCACCATCACGTCGCTGGCAGAGATTCACGCGCTCAGCCCGGAGCAGGCGGCCCTGGCCATTCCGGTGCGCGTCGTGGCCACTGTAACCTGTTCCAACCTGCTGAGCTTCGGGTTTTTCGTGCAGGACCGCACCGGTGAGAGTTACGTCTATGCTCCCCGGATTCACGAGTTCAACGCGCGCGCGGGCGACCTGGTGGAGCTAACCGGCGTCACCGCCCCGGGCCAGTTCGCGCCCATCATCGCCGATGGCTGGGCCAAGCGGATGGGTCCGTCTTCCATGCCGCCGCCGGCTCCCGCCGCCTTTGACGACCTGTTCTCCGGAAAGTGGGATAGTGCGTGGGTCCAGACCGAGGGCGTTGTGCAGCGCGTGGAGAGAAACAGTTCGCGCCTGACGGATACTATCTCGCTGCAATGGGGGGATCACCTTTACGACATCCGGGTCAACAACCCAAGCTCGCGCCCGCTGCCGCCGCCGGACAGCCGCGTTCGTGTGCAGGGTGTATGCGGGGCGTTGTTCAACGGCAGGCGGCAGATCGTCGGCATCGTCATCTATGTTCCTTCACCGGAGTTCGTGCATATACTTGAGCCGGGCCCGAACCCGGCCACATTGACGCCGCTACCGATCGACGAGTTGCTCCGTTTTTCGCCGGCCGATGCGCCCGGGCACCGCAGGCGAATTCGAGGAGTTGTCACGCTGGCGAACCCTTCCGGCCCGTCGTACGTCGAAGACGGCGGTGCCGGCCTGAAAATTGTCGGCCATGCGCCGATTGACCTCCGCCCCGGCGATACGGTCGACGTTCTCGGTTTCGGACGCGCCGGTTCGTTCAGCCCCGAAATGCGGGACGCGCAGATCACGCTGGTCGCACGGGGCTACGCGCCAACGCCGCTCTCCGTCACCGTGGATCAGGCTCTCAGCGGCTCCTACGATTCGAGGCTGGTCACCATCGATGCCATTGTCGTGGACCAACTCGCAAGTTCGAACCAGAATGCGGTCATGCTCCAGGTCGGCGGCAAACTGTTCAGCGCGACGCTCGGCCGTGGACGGCTTCCTGCGCTCGAGCGGCGCAGCATCGTGCGCGTTACCGGTGTCTGCGCGATTACGGCCGAGGACCGGGATACGTACCGGGTTCCGGAATCGTTGAGCCTGGTGCTCCGCGAAGCCAGCGATATCACGCTGGTCCGTCCGGCGCCCTGGTGGACTTCGGGACGCATGCTAGCCGTGCTTGGCTCCGTGATGGCGTTGCTACTCGCCGTCTTGGCCTGGGTGATCGTGCTGCGGCGGAAGGTCAACCTGCAGACCGCGGTGATCCGCGGCAAGCTGCAAGAGGAAGAAACGCTGAAACACGCCGCGGAGCAAGCCAATCGCGCCAAGAGCGAATTTCTGGCCAACATGAGCCACGAAGTCCGCACGCCAATGAACGGAGTGATCGGGATGGCGACGATGCTGCTCGACACCGAGCTGACGCCCGAGCAGCGAGAGTGCGCCACCACCATCCAGGAGTCGGGAGAGGTGCTGGTCACGGTGATCAACGACATTCTGGATTTCTCCAAGATCGAAGCCGGGCGGTTGGATCTGGAACAGGTGAGCTTTTCGCTCGAATCCGTGATCCGGGGCACGGAGAAGTTGATGCGGCCGGCGACCGACCGCAAAGGCCTGTACTTGCGGGTGGAACTCGACGACGGCCTCCCCGGCTGGCTGGTTGGCGATCCCACGCGGCTGCGGCAGATCCTGCTGAACCTGCTCTCCAACGCGGCCAAGTTCACGGAAAGCGGCGGCGTGCGGCTGCGGGTGTCCTCCGGCCCGGCGGCAGCCGCCGGGCGGGTGGCGCTTCACTTTGAGGTGAGCGACACGGGCATTGGGATTGCGGCGGAAACCAAGGCGCTGCTGTTTGACAAATTCACCCAGGCCGACAGCTCCACCACGCGCAAGTATGGCGGCACCGGGTTAGGGCTGGCGATCTGCCGGCAACTGGTGGAGCTGATGGGCGGCACGATCGGCGTCGAAAGCGAGCCGGGCGTGGGCAGCACCTTCTGGTTCAAGGTGGAGCTGGGAATCGGCCAGGCGCCGCAGAACCCGGTGCGGGAAGCGGGACCGCGCGCGCCGCGGACCGGTATCAGCCGCGAAAGGGCCGCCATACTGCTGGTCGAAGACAATCCCATCAACCAGAAGGTGATGGTGCGGATGCTCGGCAGCCTCGGGTTCGACGTCGAGATCGCCGAGACGGGCCTGGCTGCGGTCGAAATGCTGAAACAGCGTCTCTACGACCTGATCCTCATGGACTGCCTGATGCCCGTGATGGATGGCTACGAAGCCACCCGGATCATTCGCCAAGGAGAGAATGGCGGGCCGCGCACCCCTGTCATCGCGTTGACTGCGAGCGCGCTGGCCGAAGACCGCCACAAATGCGAGGCGGCGGGAATGGACGATTATTTGACGAAGCCGGTCCATCGGGCCGAGCTGGCCGAAGCACTGGACCGCTGGCTGGCGGCGAAAAAATGAGCGAGCCGGGCGACGCGCCGTTGATGCGGCGGAGCATCACGGGTTGTTGATTGCTGCAGGACCTGAGTTTCTGGCAGCAACTCCCAAGCGTGCCCAGTGGTGTGGGGCCGAAAAGGGCCGCCTCAGGTTCAGCGTGAGCAAGGAGGCGGTTGACAGGCGGAAGCGCCCACTCTCTCGAAAAGGGCCCTGCCGGTTGACCGCGAGAGGCGGATCGGCAATCCGCCGCAGGTTGACTGGCGGCCAACCTGCCCCACGGGCCATTTTCATGGTTTCGGGTGAGGCTTGCTTCACGATGCGTCTGCGCCACTTGCGGCGGTGAGGTCGCGAGGCGGTTCTCATCCGGTGACTGGAAGCTGCGGAGAAATCGCCGCATCTGCAACATTGACAGGCGGAAGCGCCCGTCCCAGCTCGCCGCGGAAGGGGATGCAGGCGTGTGAAGCAGGCGCTTCCGCTAAGCGCTCCCGCCCGTCAAGGATACTCTTCACTGCTTCCTCGGATTCGCGTTCAACCATTCCGTCGGGCGTGACAAAGCGTCGCCGGCAAAGCTCAGCCCCCGGGCCCGACCGTTCGGAGCGTCGAGCCCCGTTTAGCCTTCGAAAGCCTTGCGGAGCTGGCCGACGGCCCAGTGGAGGTCTTCTTCCGAGATGATGAGGGGCGGGGCGAGGCGGATCACGAAATCGTGCGTCTCTTTGCAGAGCAGGCCGAGGTCTTTGAGGCGCTCGCAGTAGGAGCGCGCGGGCACCAGCAGCTCGATGCCGATCAGCAGGCCGCGGCCGCGGATGGCTTTGATGTGCGGATGGCGCAGCTTGCGCAGTTCATAGAGCAGCCAAGCGCCCAACTCGGCCGAGCGATCGGCCAGGCGCTCTTCTTCGACCACGCGCAGCGCGGCGCGGGCGGCGGCGCAGGCCAGCGGATTGCCGCCGTACGTGCTGCCATGGCTGCCCGGCCGGAACACGCCCAGAACCTCGCGCGACGACACCACGGCCGACACGGGGTACACGCCGCCGGAAAGGGCCTTGCCGAGCACGTACACATCCGGCTCGACGTTTTCGTGCTGGCAGGCAAACATGCGGCCGGTGCGGCCGAGGCCGGTCTGGATCTCATCCGCGATCAGCAGGACTCGCTCCCGCGCGCACAACTCGGCCGCCTGCCGCAGGTAGCCGTCGGGCGGAATGATGATGCCGGCCTCGCACTGGATGGGCTCGACGAGCAGCGCGCAGGTGCGCGGAGTGATGGCGGCTTCGAGCGCGTCGGTATCGCCGAAGGGGATGGTCACGAAGCCGGGCGTGAAAGGGCCGAAACCGTCGCGGTAAAGCGGCTCGCTGGAAAAGCCGGTGATGGTCGTGGTGCGGCCGTGGAAATTGTTTTCGCAGACGATGATCTCCGCCTCGTCGCGCGGAATATGTTTGCGCGCGTAACCCCAGCGGCGCGCGGCCTTGATGGCGGTTTCCACCGCCTCGGCGCCGGTGTTCATGGGCAGCACCATCTCCATCCCGCATACCTGGGCGAGATCTTCGCAGAAGCGGGGCAGTAGATCGTTGCGAAACGCGCGCGACGTCAGCGTGACGCGCGAAATCTGCTCGATCATGGCATGCACGATGCGCGGATGGCAGTGCCCCTGGTTGAGCGCCGAGTAGGCGCTCAGGCAGTCCAGGTAGCGGCGCCCGTCGACGGCGTGCACCCACACGCCCTCGGCGCGTTCCACCACCACGTCCAGCGGGCGATAGTTGTGGGCGCCCCAGCGGTCTTCGAGTTGGATCAGGTCTGCGGCGAGCCCTTCGGATTCGGCTTCGTGCATGGCGCTGGGTCAGTCCCCGGAGCGCTGCGCGGCGCCGCTTTCCGATATCTTGGTGGGGCCCACGCCGAGGTGCGCGGAAATCTTGGTGGCCTCCTCGACGGCGCGCGCCAACACCGACCGGATGCGCCCGTCCTCCAGCATGAGCAGGCCGCCGATGGTGCAGCCGGCCGGCGTGGTGACATCGTCGCGCAGCGCGGCGGGATGGCGGCCGGTGGAAAGCACCATGCGCGCCGAGCCGAGCGCGGTCTGCGCGACCAGCGTGAGCGCAAGCTGGCGCGGGAGGCCCACCCGTACGCCGGCATCCGCCAGCGCTTCCATGATGAGGAAGAAGTAGCCGGGGCCGCTGCCGCTGAGCGCGGTGATGGCGTTGAAATGTACTTCGTCGATTGGCACGCAGCGGCCCACGGCTTCGAAGATTTCCTGCGCGCGCTGCAGGTCGGTCTTGGCGGCGTAGCGCCCGCGGCAGATGACGGTCATGCCTTCGCCCACCACGGCCGGCGTGTTGGGCATGGCGCGGACCACCGGATTCTCGGTGCCGAGCAGCGACTCCAGCCGGTCGGTGCCGACGCCGGCCAGGATCGAGATCAACAGCGTCTCGCGCCGCAGGCCGGCGTTGCGCAGCGTGGCGAGCACCACCGGCGCGTCGTTCGGCTTGACGCAAAGCAGGATCAGATCGGCGCCGGGCACGCGCGCCTGGAACTCGGATTCGACGGCGATGCCGAGCGCTTCGGAGGCGGCATCGCAGGTGGCCTGGTTCTTGTCACCGGCCCACACGCGATCGTGCGGGACGAGTTTGCCGGAGAGCAATCCGCGGAGCAGCGTCTGTCCCATCACGCCCGCGCCGATGACGCCGAGCGTGGCGCCTTCGCCGATGACGGGTACAGGTTGGGCGTGTTCTGTTTTTTTCGACATGGAGATGACCTCGATTTCAGGCAGGAGAGCAGGTGGGCGGACCCGCAGCTTGTCTCGCGAACCTGATTCTTGAAAGTAACACATGGATGCGGCGGGCGTGGGCCGCGGCGGTTTGCTCGGCGTTTTGCCGCGGCGGTGGAACGCGTGGTTGGGCTT
>Ga0335077_10010230_pt1 | contig 11669 bp, 9 predicted proteins | sample Lox_Sample_31_FD_207151 | JGI IMG/M metagenome (GOLD analysis project Ga0335077, IMG submission 207151) | Soil microbial communities from Loxahatchee National Wildlife Refuge, Florida, United States - Lox_Sample_3.1 | ecosystem: Environmental > Terrestrial > Soil > Wetlands | place: USA: Florida...
AGGTTGCCTGGCTGGCCCCGATGCGAAGGGCGAGCGCGTGCGTCTCGTCTGTCGCGTGCTCGACGGTGACGGCATACCCGTGAAGGACGCGATGATTGAGCTCTGGCAGGCAGACTCCGAAGGGAAGTTCCATCATCCCGGCGATTCACGATCCGGGAGCGCTGATCTGGCCTGCAGAGGGTTTGGCCGGCTTGCAACCGATCAAGGCGGAGTTTGTACTTTCGACACCATTAAGCCGGGACGAGTGCCGTGGCACAACGATACCTTCCAGGCGCCGCATTTCAATGTGTCGGTTTTTGCTCGCGGAATTCTTAAACGGCTGGCAACGCGAATCTACTTTGCGCACGATTCGGCTAACGCTGAGGACCCCGTCCTTGCTCTGGTCCCGCCCGAACGTCGTGCCACGCTGATGGCTCGATCTGACTCCGGCAATCCCGGCATCTTTCATTTTGACGTGTGCCTTTGCGGCAACTATGAAACGGTGTTCTTTGATGTATAAGGGTACGCATGTCGACTCAATGCCGCGTACTGCCACGTTTCAATTCTGCCCTCTCCGGAGCCGCTCATGGCGTCCCGCTTGATTGAGAGTCTGGCAACGACGGAGGAGTTGGCGGAACTGTTTTCCGACGGCTCGATTCTGCGCGCCATGTTGGAGTTCGAGGTCGCGCTCGCCCGAGTCGAGTCCAGGCTGGGGATCATTCCTGTTTCCGCTGCCCAATCGATTGCGGCCGCGGCAACTCCCGCAGCATTCGACGTCAAGGAGTTATCGCGTAAGTCGTTGCGCGCGGGGACGCCGAGCATTCCGCTGGTCAGAGTTCTCACGGAGGCAGTTCGTTTGAACGATGATTCGGCGGCAGCATTCGTGCACTGGGGTGCAACCAGCCAGGACGTCTCCGACACCGCGCTCATCCTCCTTCTGAAGCAATCGCAGTTACTCATCGATGCTGACCTTGCACGGTGTGAAACAGTGCTGCGCAGACTGTCGGAACAATGTAAGGATGCCGTCATGCTCGGCCGCACTCTGCTGCAACCGGGGCCGCCAACGACGTTTGGCCTCAAAGCAGCCGGATGGCTGGGAGCGGTACACCGAGGTCGAAAGCGTTTGACACAGGCATTCGCAGAAGCATTGGTGATTCAGTTTGGTGGGGCGGTCGGCACTCTTGCGATGCTGGGTGACAGGGGTTCAGTCGTAGCTCGGGAACTTGCGGCTGAACTCGGCCTCGCGTGCCCAGATGCTCCGTGGCACACTCACCGCGATCGCCTTGGCGCTTTGATCTGTGCCTGCGGAGTCTTGACTGGTTCTCTTGGCAAGGTAGCCCGTGACGTCGGTATGCTCATGCAGAACGAGGTTGGCGAGGCGACAGAGTCCGGGGGAGAAGGACGAGGCGGTTCATCGACCATGCCGCAAAAACGCAACCCGATCGGATGCACCATCGCAATCGCTGCTGCGACGCGCATGCCCGGGATGGTTGCGTCTTACCTCGCAGCGATGGTGCAGGAACACGAGCGCTCCGTCGGCGGATCACAATCGGAGTGGCCGACGATCGCGGCCGTGATCCAGGCAACGGGCGTTGCGGCCGCATCGATGGCAGAAGTAACCGAGGGCCTCAGGGTCGATACCGCGCGCATGCAGAGAAACCTTGTCGAGACTCGTGGCGTCGTTTTCGCGGAAAAGGCAATGGCGGTGCTTGCCGCCAAACTTGGCCGCGAAAAAGCGCACCAATTGCTCGATGCCGCGACGCGTAAAGTTGTGGACGAAAGACGGACGTTTGCTGAGGTACTCGGCGATGTCCCGGAGATCAGGAACATTCTGGACGATGCTGCTTTGAAACAACTGACCGTCGCAGAAGACTATCTCGGTTCGGCTGAGTCTTTTCGGACCGCACTGTTGCGAGACACGCCGTCAACACAAGCCAAGAACTGACCTACATGCCATTCATCACAACGAACCAAACAAAAATCTTCTATCGGCTCGAAGGCAAAGATGGCCTCCCGGTCATTGTCTTATCACATTCCATCGGCACCGATCATGCGATGTGGGCTCTGCAAGTGGCCGATCTCTCCGAGTTCTTCCAGGTTCTGCGCTTCGACACTCGCGGGCATGGTGCCTCCGACAGTCCGAGCGGTGAATATTCGATTGATCAGCTCGGCCGTGATGCACTGGCATTGGTGGATGGACTCAGGATTTCCAAATTCGCATTCTGTGGTCTATCCATGGGTGGCGCCGTCGGTCAATGGTTGGCATTGCACGCGGCGGACCGAGTTACCCATCTGGTCCTGGCCAATACATCGCCTCGGTTCGGGACCAAGGAGCACTGGAATAGTCGAATTCAAGCCGTGCAAGCAGGTGGCATGGCGGCGATCGAGAGGATGGCCCTCGAACGTTTTTTCTCTGCAGAGTTTCTCGCGCGCTCGAATTCCGAAGTGGCAAATACCCGTTCTGTGTTGCTTGGAACTACATCCGAAGGCTACACGGGATGCTGTGCAGCGCTTCGCGATTTCGATTCAACGAACCTATTGGGGCATATCAAAGCACCGACTCTCGTGGTGGTGGGTGATAATGATGCCTCCACGCCCCTGGCCGGCAATGGAGAGGTCCTGGCACGAGAGATTCCCGGAGCCAGACTTGTTCGTTTGCCTGCTGCACATCTGTCGAATCTCGAAGCGCCCAGGTCTTTCTTGGCTGCGTTGCTTGTTTTCCTGCAGCCAACAGCAGAGTCTGAGCGGAATGATCTAAAGGTTGGGTTTGCCGTGCGGCGCAAAGTGCTCGGCGACGCGCATGTCGATCGCGCAGTCGCAAAGAGGACTGCCTTCACGGAAGATTTTCAGGCGCTGATCACAAAGTACGCGTGGGGAACGATCTGGAGTCGGCCTGGCTTGGACTACAGAACGCGTCGACTCCTCGTCCTGGTCATGATGGCCTCGCTCGGACGCTGGGAAGAATTTCGCCTGCACGTCAGCACCGGTCTCCTGCAAGGCTTGGAAACCTGCGACATCAAAGAGTCGCTCCTTCAAACTGCAATCTATGCCGGGGTGCCAGCCGCGAACACCGCCTTTCAAATAGCCCAGGAGGAAATCGATCGCTGGGCAAGTAGCAACAGGGATTCTTCGGATTAACCGTCCAAGACCGTTGCGCTGCGTCAAGTGCATCCTTGTCGAACCACGGGCAAATCGTGTTCTTCGGTTTCATTTTCATGTGCTGAGTGTGCTTGATCAGTGCGAACGCGGCGACCATTGCATCGGTTGGTACTAGTAACCCCCGCCGTTCAACTGCCAGCAGCAAAAAAGTCGATTCGTGCTCAGGGCGATGCTGAGGAGTGTCGCCAGCCCTTTCGTCGATCGGTCGCGCATATCGCACCAACGTCATTGAGAAATTTTCCAGGCTCTTCGGTCATTGGCATGTGCCCTGAATCCTCGAACCAAATTAGAATGTTTTTCGGTAGCTTTGACCTTTTCAAACCGAACGTGTCGATTTTGCTCAGGTCCTTTGTGACCATCGTCCGGTGACATTACCGGGACGATAAGAAGTGTTGTATCGTACCTTACAGATAACAAACGAAGTCCGCCGAAACCGTTGGATTTCAATTAGTTACATCTGTCTCTGATGGCAGTGGTCGTTATTGTGCGAGCAGACGAAAACCGCTATGGAATGCACATTGTCCGAGGGGTAGAGGGCGCTGAATGGTACGAAACAAAAAAGACGTCAGCAGAAACTGCCGATGTCAAACAAGTTGAGAGAGGCTGGCTGGAACAAAACTCTCGTAAACATATGATAATAATATAGATACTGGTGGAGGCGGCGGGAGTCGAACTAATCAATGTGTTGACAGCACCTAAGTTATTGATTCTTCGTATGGCAAGAACGCCTAAAAAGGCCCGATTGCCGATTCCATTGTACGTTTATTGTACGAAGATCCTCTCGCGTCTCTTCAGGGCAACAGATCATCAAAAGCCGAGTGTCCCACACTTTACCGCTGTGGGGGAGAAGAATTAGTCTTGCCGATCCCATCTTCAGGTCTTCACGGTTCCGGAACCTCCCTTATTTTGAACTGTCCGACTCCGGTAATCTCGATCAACTTGTTCAGCAGGAAGTCTTCATCGCCGGACGTCTTCACGTGCTCGACAACCGGTCTGAGCCACTCCCATTGTTCCTGCCTACTCAGACCACTTTCGCGCAAGACAATCAATCCCGGATGGACAACTAGGTTGAGGAGTGCGATGAAGTCATGCGCATTTGTTGTACAACCGCAAAGTCATGATCGAGCGCATACTGCCAGATAGCATGATCCGCTCGACCCGCTAGACCAACGTGCGGTACAGACTGGGAATACACATCGATCCCACCTAGGTGTCGCGCAAGTGCCGGCGAAATGTTTTCATCCAGCAAAAGACGGATCACGCGTTCAGTTCCCGTCGCAGAGCCAACCTTCTTCGTGGCCTCCCAGGCCTCTCGCCGAGGCGAGAGAAGAGCCGAGCATAAGCGAGGTCACGGGAGCTGAGAGCAGGGAAATCCTCGGCAATTTCCTTCTCCGGAACACCCTTCCGAAAAAGAGACGCAACGTGCTGAAGGGATATGCGAGTGCCGCGAAAGACCGGTTCTCCCCCCAAGAGGTCGGGCTTAGAAACAATGCGTCGTCTGCCCCAGCGGAATGCTGACAAGTTTCTGGCAACCTTCTGGCGGAAAACCTTGCATTCAACTGAAACCTGTATGTCCCCCGACCGATAGACAAGGTCTGCACCTTCTCTCGACCAGTGGGCCGCTGTGCGACTTCCATGCGACAGGATCTTTGCCAGAGACTGCTTGTCTTCCTTGCTCAGCGCAAACGGGAACTCGACAAGCACTTTCACGAGGAGCACGGCCCCAACAGAAAACTGATAACGCACCGCCTTGCCGGACTTTCGTTTGGACGACGGAGCTACGGACTTTTTTTCCAGTGCAGTCCGGATCGTTTCTGGCGGCACTTCGGCGATCGCCGCCGCTTCGCTAACGGAGAAGAGTTCACTCATAAGGATCTCCCACATAAAGATACCACTATAGGTTGGATAATTAAAGTTACGGTCGATGCACCGGTGCTCGCCGAGGTGACAAATAGTTGTCAGAGGTCCGCTCCCATTCGTTGGACAAAAACTCGACTGCGTTTCGCTAACCTAGCGCCGGAAGTTTAGCTTAGGCAGACTCAGAAGATTACGCCTCAGGACTGGGTCTGGAGCCAGGCACCGGTTCAACGAGCATGTCAAGCAAGGCCCTCGCGGACTCGCGGAATAGAGTCGGTCCTACGTCGAGTGAAGGTGAAGGGCTGAAATCTGATAATCTTCCTGCGAAAGGAACACGACTATGACCGTGAAGGCAATGAAAGCACCGGTGCGAGCAAAGCGCGGCAGAGCGGAAATGCAGCAGGAGTTCGAGGAGATCCAAGAGCAGGTGGAAACTGCGCGCGAGGCCGCAGACGCCAAGGCCGAAGGGGCCGCGCGCTTGCGCGCGGCCGAGGTCCGCCAAGCCGCCGAGGGTATAACCGTCGAGGCTGTAGTGCAGAAGATTTCAGGGCTGGGACTCGAGGTCGGCAAGGCGCTAGCCGATGTTTCCGAGCAGCTCACGCAGGAGGTGAAGGTACTGGCCACGGTGCGGGAGGCAGTAGCGCTCGAGCGCAAGGAACTAGAGCAGCTCCATAAGATGGACGTGGCGGCCACGGCGCTCGATCAGATTGTGCAGGATTATGCGCGGGAAAAGCAGCGTGCGGAGGTAGAGATAGGTGCGCTGCGCCAGGCGTGGGAGGAAGAGTCGGCGAGAATGGAACGTGAGCGCAAGGAGCAGGACGAGAATCTTAAAAAGCAGCGTCAGCGCGAGATTGAAGATTATGAGTATAAGAAGGCGCTCGAGCGCAAGAAAGCTCAGGACAAGTATGAAGAAGAGATGCGCCTAGTGGAGAAAAAGAACCAGGAGCGTCAGGAGGTTCTGGAGAAAGCCTGGAGACAGCGCGAGGCGGAATTGAAAGAGCGTGAGGACGAATTGACGCGTTTACGAAGGGAAGGTGAGGGTTTTCCTGCACGTCTCCAGAATGAGGCGGAGACTGCAGCGTTGCGGGTACAACGCGAGACGGAAGCCAAGTTCGAGCGGGAGGTGCTTGTTCTCAAGAAGGACGCGGAGACCGAAAAGCGGCTTGCTGAACTGCAGGTGAGGACCCTGGAGGAGACTCTGGCCCGGCAAGCTTCTCAGATCGTAACGCTCGAAAAGCAACTAGTAGACGCTAAGCAGCAGGTGCAGGACATTGCCTTGAAGGCGATCGAGGGGGCCTCCGGCTCGAAGGCGTTGTCACATGTCAACCAGATCGCTATGGAGCAAGCAAAGAATCGACCTCAAGGGTAGCGGGACGGCCTCGATCCGAATCTTCCCCCCCAACGCCCCGACCGACCATGTCAGATGCGGAAGATATAGGAGGTTTGTCGAGAAAGGTAATTGTTGGTATGGCCAAGAAGACCACTCAGAAGATGCAGGCATGGATCGAGGCGCGAAAGCGCCACCATTTGTCTCACGCCCAGGTCCACATGGCCCGCGAACTGGGGATGAACCCTGCGAAGTTGGGTAAGATCGATAATCACAAGCAGGAGCCGTGGAAGCTGCCCTTGCCGCAGTTTATTGAAGAGCTCCACTCCAAACGGTTCGGCAAGACTTCCCCAGAAGCAGTTCTGTCTATCGAGGAGCGATGCCGACGCGAAGCAGCGAAGAAAGAGGAAAGGCGCATAGCCCGGCAGCTTGCCGCGGACAGCGCGACACAGCGTGAAGCTCCACAGGTTGGGGGAAACAAGTTACGTGTAAATCCTCATCGGGGCTAAATTGAGAACTTTAGTTGGCGGCCCGCTACATTCGGCAATCTCCGACCGCAAGAATAACAGGTGCGTGAAAGGCTACGCGCGTGCTGTGAAAAGCCATCGAAAATAAATGAGTTGGCTATTTTCGCCAGTGGAAACGGGGGAGTGCGCTGATTGCAGAAATATCCAAAAGCCACCTACTGGCATGGGCCACTTGGGCATGAGCTTACCGAGATTGTCATGCTATTCCTGGTACGCATCGGCCTTCTTTTCCGCAAGCGGAACATAAAATAGCTGCTCGGGTCGTGGAGGAAGGTCTGTCAATTCTTCCTTTCGGGTACGGCGAAGACGGATGGACCGCGTGTCGCTGGATCTGGTCCAAACCGAGATAGCATCCTTGATGCTTCCGCTGCTTCGGAAGGCTCATCGGACGTCGGCGCTGTCTAGCAGAGTCATCTCATCTTGCATTGGTACTTCTAACTACGGCCGATCTCGCCAACGAGCAGCACTGAGAAGCAAAATCTAGTCTGGGTGAGAGCGGCCGAGTTAGCACGCCAGCACGGTTTGTATTCTAACGGCATGTACTCTGCGTCTGGATTACTCCCGCCTGAAGAAGCCAGCACAATCCACCGACCACGAGCCAAAGGCGGCTGAGCGACCCGACTGGGTCGAGCTGATCGGGTCAACGGTGAGCCGTATTCCGGAGTTCTCCTATGGGACGATTGCAATGCCGATCCGTCCGTGAAGACGGTAGACCGTGAAATCGTTGCGGTCCACTGTGAAGATCCTCCGGATGCCTTCTCGTTCAGCCACTCTGACAAGTGCCGCGTCCGCGAGATCCATCGGGCGGTCGGCATACTTGATCATGAGCTCTCGGATGCGGGGTATGTCTACCAGGTCGAGGGTGAGGAGTCGCACCGCTCCTCGCGCCAACATTTCCCAGAGAGCCTCCTGGGCTTGTGGAAGATCCCCTAGCAAATAGACGGCTTCGACCAGGGGAGGCCACACGGTGACCAAGGGCTCTCGCAAGCTCTTCAAGCAATCGACGCACTTTTCGTGATACTGATCGTCAGCATCGACCAGCGCCACAAGTGGCCCAGCGTCGATAAGGATCATTTGTGATTTCGCCGCTTTTTGAGGATTTCGGAGAATCGGCGGCCCATCTGAGTGGAGCGACCAGGCATTCCGCCATGGACCACCCCGATCAAATCCGCAATCGTCTCGTAGGGCGCGGCGGTCGGCTCTTGCTGCTCCGCCCACGCTGCGATCGCGAGCCGTATCACCTCGGAGACGGAGACTTGTCTGCGGCGAGCGATGCGCTCGATCCGCTTTCTGGTCTTCGCGTCAAGTCTCAAGGTCAAAGGAGAAGCCATATTGCTGATACCCATCAGTCTACCGTATTACGGAGTGTAATACAAAGAAATTGTGGATCGCAACTATTGATAGCAGATTAAGTGACGTGGATGACCCAAGCATCGGTCGGGCCTCGTCAGGCGCCTGTTCGACCGTGTGCAAGGCCGCGCAGCGCGATCGGGAGGCTTCGCTTGATCGATGCGTAGTGCGCATGCGGGCTGGCGATGAATCCGAAGAGCTAGGCAAGGTCGACAAAGACTAAAGCCGCCTCGTGAGCTAGCTTACCGTTATCTTCCCGGAATTCGTCCAGCGCTATACCCAGGCAGGGGACGCCCCTGCACGAGCCGAGAGTCCCGGCGCTTTCCAGTTCTGGATTCAGACGAGTCTATAATCCGAAATAGACGCAACCTTAATCCGAATTAGACGAGGGTTCTACCCGGCAGGAACGATACCGGTCACGCGCTCTTTCCCCGCCTTTCCGCAGAACTGGTGTTCGGTGTACTCAAGGACACTCTGTTTGTTAGGGTTCCGGGGCCTTGTCAGTGCGGCAAGACCACACGGGTCCGCGATTCGGTGGCGGGCAATCGCGAATTCATCATCAAGACGAAGAACGGTGCTGGCCGCGGCACGCAGCGATTCCAACGGGGCTAATGCGCGCGCGATCGAACGACCATTGACGAAGTAAAGCGAGTTCCGGACCTTTCTCAGGCCATCAAGAAGTCAGTCGATGATGATGGCCAGGCCGGCCGGTTTGTTGACGGTCTGAGCCATTACATATTACGAAGTGATGACGGGTTTAGAGCGATATGTATCCCGCAGAAGGAACCCACGTCCGAAAAATAGCAATGGATTGAGAATGCAGCTTGTTGAAAAATCTTCGCGCCTGTAATCGATTGATAATAAATGGCATGGTGGAGGCGGCGGGAGTCGAACTATTCAGCGTGTTGACAGCACGTAAGTTATTGATTCTTCGTATGGCCAGAGGGGCAAAAAAGGCACCATTGCCGATTCCATTGTACGTTTATTGTACGAAAATCCTCTCGCCTTTCCATAGCGCAAAGCCCCATCAACAGCGGAGTATCCCACACTTCTGCCGCTAGTGCCAAAGCATATTTCGACTTCCGATTCCTCCTTTCAGGGTTCCGGAATCTCCCTTATGGTGAACTGACGGACTCCTGTGATCTCAATCAACTTGTTCAACAAGAAATCTTCCTCCCCAGATTTCTTGACGTGCTCAATAACTGGAATCAGCCGCTCCCACTGTTCCCGCCTGCTCAGACCACTTTCGCGCAATACGATCAATCCCGGATGAACAGGCGCGTCCAGGAGTTCGATGAAATCTCGCGCGTTCGTCGTGACGACGGCAAAGTCATGATCGAGCGCATACCGCCAGATCGCATGATCCGCTCGACCCGCAAGACCAACGTGCGGTACAGATTGCGAATACACACCGAGGTCAGCTAAGAGTCGCACCAGTGCTGGAGAGATGTTTTCATCCAGCAGGAGGCGGGTCATGCGCTCAGCCCGCGTCGAAGAGCCAACCTCTTTCGTGGTCGGCCAGGCCTCTCGCTGAGGCGAGAGAAGAGCCGAGCATAGGCCAGGTCGCGGGAACTGAGCGCAGGGAAATCCTCCGCAATTTCGTTCACGGCAACCCCCTTCCGAAAAAGCGCCGCGACATGCTGAAGGGGTATGCGAGTGCCACGAAAGATGGGTTCTCCCCCCAGCACATCAGAATTAGAAACAATGCGTCGTCTGCCCCAGCGGAATGCTGACAAATTCCGAGTTACCCTCTGGCGGAAGGCCTTACAGTCAACTAGAACCTGCATGTCCCCCGATCGATAAACGAGGTCTGCACCTTCTCTAGACCAGCGGTCCGCTGTGCGATTTCCACGGGACAGGATCTTCGCCAGCGATTGCTTGTCTTCCTTGCTCAGCGCAAATGGGAACTCGACAAGCACTTTCACGAGGAGCACGTCTCCAACTGAAAACTGATAACGCACTGCCTTGCCGGTCTTTCGCTTGGATGACGGAGAGACGGACCTTTTTTCCAGCGCCGTTCGGATCGTTTCGGGCGATACTTCCGCGATTGCCGCGGCTTCGCTAACGGAAAAGAATTCAGTCATAGCATCTCCTACATAAATATACCACCATAGGTGGCATGATTAAAGGGAACTCCAGTGCACACAATCTCCCTCCGGCCAAGCTCTTGACTACCAGCAACTTGGGCTCACACAAATTCGGCCTAGACTCGGTTTAGCACGTCTAGAGAGAGATGTTCGAATGTCAGCCGTATTGCATACATGCCTCGGCGCTCTGGCAAAGGCAAACGTTCAAGCCGAACCCCGCGCTAACCCGCCTGACGTGCTAGGATCACTTAGTCTTAGTTCCTTGCCCTCAACTCCACTGTTCAAGATCAAACCGCCTCTTCCACGCGGGGGAAGCCCTTACGAAAAGCTATGCACGGACAACAGAGTGAATGACCCGATTCCACACGTCGTAGATTCCGAGCAGGAAGTAGATGACTTGCTCACTACCCTTCGCATGCAGGGCATGGACGTGGTGGAAGGGCCGGATCTGCTGCCTCATGCCGCTATGGAGAAAAGGCTTGAGGAAGCAGCAGAGGACATCGACCTCAACCCATCGCCTGCTGCCCAGGAGGTGGACAACGACCCAGTGCGCGTTTACCTGCGCGAGATGGGTGCCTCGCCTCTCCTCACCCGCGAAGGGGAGGTGGATCTTGCCAAGCGCATTGAGCGCGGGCAACTCTCCATGCTGAAAGCGCTGTCACGCTCACCCATTGTGATCCGCGAGGTTTTGGCGATGGGCGTGGATTTGAAACGCGGACGGCGGTCCATTAAAGAAATAGTCGTCTTCAATGAAGAAGAAATCAGCGAGGAGACTCTGCAGGACCGTGTCAAAGAGGTTGCGTGCCGCATCGATCAGGTACACAAGCTTTACACAGCAGCCCTCCGGCTAGCAGCACAGATGGCGGCCGTCCCGGCGAATAAGAAGACGCGCGCATACCGTCGCTGCCGGGGTCGACTGGGTCGCGAGATTGTTCGCACTTCGCTCATCATTCGCAACCTAGGTCTTACCAATTCGGAGCGCAAGCGCCTTGCCGATCGGGTAAACAAAACCGTCGAAATCATGCGCTCGCTGGACCGCCAGATCAGTGACCTCGAAAAGAAAGTTACGAGCACACGCACCGACGAACTGAAGAAAAACTATCGCACCAGGCATCGGCAGCATCGCGCCGACCTGAGGCGACTGGAAAACGAAGCTGGCATGACCTTTCAGGAGTTGCAGCGCACGCAGCGCCGAATCATCAAAGGTGAGATGGAGGCGGAGCAGGCAAAGCACGAGCTTATCGAGGCCAACCTGCGCCTCGTTGTGTCGATCGCCAAGAAGTATGGTAATCGCGGGCTTCAGTTCCTCGACCTAATCCAAGAGGGAAACGTCGGCCTGATGAAGGCAGTGGACAAGTTTGATTACCGTCGCGGCTACAAATT
>Ga0335077_10010232_pt1 | contig 11667 bp, 7 predicted proteins | sample Lox_Sample_31_FD_207151 | JGI IMG/M metagenome (GOLD analysis project Ga0335077, IMG submission 207151) | Soil microbial communities from Loxahatchee National Wildlife Refuge, Florida, United States - Lox_Sample_3.1 | ecosystem: Environmental > Terrestrial > Soil > Wetlands | place: USA: Florida...
GGCGGCTCCCCGGCGAAGGACCAATAATACGTCCACACCGAACGCTCGATGAACGTCTTCAGGCTCATGTGCGTCGCGTCGACATAGCCGAGCGCGGGCGAATCGTAGATCACGTTGTCCCAGGCGACGTCTTCGGGCACGCGCTCAATGGTCAGGTTCGCGGTGAGCCACGGAGAATAGACGAAATCTTGTGCGCGAGTCGCGCCTTCGATGATGTAGGGAGCAAGAAACGTGGGCGCGGCGAAAATCACGCGTTCCGCGGCATATTCGACACGCTCGGTCTTGACGCGCAGCCGGCGCCCGTCGCGCGTGATCGCATACACCGGCGAATTGGCTCGCAGGAAGGGCTGCAGCCCCTCGATCAGCCGCCGCGCAATCCATCCGTTGCCCTCCGGCCACACCAGCGGACCTTTTTCCTCGTTCGGACGCGATGCGAAGTAGTGAACTCCGGCCCACGCGGAGGTTTCCCGCGCGAGTGCGCCGAAATCGTCGCGGCAGCAATAGTTGATGTACCAGTCGAGATACGGCGACGTGAATTTATTTTCGGCGAGCCACTCCTGCATCGAAATCCGATCGAGCTCCGATGCCTTCTCGCCGCGCTCCATGGGGATGGTGAACTCGCCGGAGGCGCGGAATTCGGCCATGCGATCGTGAAAGCGGCGGTAATCGGCGCGGTCGAGAGCGGTGGCCGCGATTTCCGGTTCGATTCCTTCCTGCCAGCCCCCGTGCAGGTATAAGCGCTCCTGAGGCGAAAAGCACAACCTGCGCTCGTCCCAGGAGCCATCGCGCAGCACGCCCAGCTCTTCGAACAGCTCGCGCACCAGCGTCGCTCCCTCATCAGGCACAGGCACGTAGTGCGCGGCCCACGGATACGCGGTGACCTCGTTTTCGCCCCAGCGCGAGTTGCCTCCTGCCTGCGACTCCATTTCAAGCAGCACGAAATCGCGAAACCCGCGCTTCTGAAGCCGCCACGCCGCGCTCAGTCCAGCCATGCCGCCGCCCACGATCACGATCGGAAATTTTTCAATGCGCGAGGGTGCGCCGAATTGAGCGTGATCACGAATGCGATGGCCGGTGGGGAACGAGTCGTTGACGAACCCGCCGGCAATGCGCGGTTCCGATTTGGCGGTGAGCCCGACCAGCGCGGCGGAGAGAAATTTCCTTCGCGAGAGCGCCGAACGCGAATCGTTATTTGCGTTCATTCGCGTGCGTTCGCGGCTAATCCATCATTTCGGCTGAAACGAAAAACTCGAAATTCCAATTTCGTCGTTGCCCTGAATCAGGAATCCGAACGGGCCCGCAGTGAAGTTGCGTCCCGGCTCGGCGAACGAATCGAGCACCACCCACTGCCCTTCCTCGTTCTTGATCCGGTGCACGCAATGCTCCGGCGTGATCTCGATCTGAATCGTGAAGGCTTTCTGATCCTCCAGGCCGTGCTGCGTCTTGGCGCGCTCCAGTTTCTTGCCCTTCTCCACCACTTCCGCCCAGAAGGTCTTGTGATCGATCTCGTACAGCAGGTAATTTTTCGAGTCGACGTACTGCACGGCCCAGCGAATCCGGCCGCCGTGAAAAATCCCGCCGCCGTGCACCAGCTCCACAGTGAACGTGTACACGCCCTTGGGGCCGAGTTTGTACGGGACGAACCCCCCGCCCTTGTGCGTCCACACGTCGCCGTCTTTTTTCCACGCCTCCGGATCGGCGAAGCCGGTGATGTCGCCCGCTTTGAGCACCGGCGCGGTCGCCGCCTTGGCCAGAGCGATTTGCAGCGTGCGCGTGTCGCCCGCGTTGAGCTGAACGCGGTCCACGCGGTCCGAGTAGCCCGGCGCCCTTCCGAACAGGATATAGCTGCCCGGCGGAAGCTCGACCTGGTCGCCCTTGAGCTCATGCACCTGCGACTCATCCGACCTGCGATAGGTCACCGCAGCGTCGGCGGGCGAACGCGTCACGTGGATGGTCGCGTTGCGCGGCGCGGCGCTGGCGAGCACCATGTCCGGTCCCGACATGCTGATCGCGGCTCCGGCTTTGAACGTTTTCTTAAACACCTTGGCGACGAACTGGTCGCGCCGCATCTCGACGGTATGATCGCCGGGCGCCACATTCTGATAGATGAAATTCCCGTCGGCGCCGGTCTTTCCCACCACGGTCTGATCGACCAGCACGTCAGCCCCCGGCGTCGCGCCCTGAATTTGCAGCGTGGCCACCTGCGGGATTGCTTTCATCTTGAATTCCAGGCGAACCTCGGAGCCTTTCTTCACTTCCGCGGTCTGCTCTGGCGCCGCCTCGAATCCATCCTTTGCCACGCGCACGGTCACGTTGCCGATGGTCTGAATCCGGACCTGGCCCTTCTGCGTTCGCCGACGCCACTCCTTGTTGTTGACGAAAACGTGAACGTCGTCCTCGCCGGTCGAAACGATCAGCGTTCCGATATTCAGATCGGACTTGAGAAACGCGGTGAGCATCGGCGCGGGGCCGAAGCTTTCCTTCATGGTTTTTTGATCGCTGCCCTCGCCCACCACGATCTCGTCCACGCCGGGCTGAAATCCCTGCAGATCGACGCCCGCCGGACCGGCGTCGCTTTGCGGCTGTCCATTCAGCGCCAGCTTTAAAGGACCGTTGTTGGTCACGATGCGCGCCTGGCTTCCCAGGCTCGACACCAGGACCGCGGCCAGGTTCTTCGCGGTTACGGCTCCGCTGATCACGGGAGGTTTCGCCGGCGTGATCTCGAAGGAGAAGGTCGCCTCGCCGCTCTTTGCGTGGAGCTTGATGGTATGCGCGCCCGGCGCGATGTTGTCGAGGACGAACTGGCCCTCCTGGAGCTCAGCCGGCGGCTGATCGTCGATAGCGACGGTTCCCGATTCGAGATCCGTGAGAATGCGCACGCTCTGCGCCTGGGGATTGAGCGCGAGATTCACGCTGCCGGGCTGCCCCGCCGTCACGTTCAGTTCACTGGTGGCGGCATCGTAGCCGTCCAGAAACGCGGTCACCTGGTACGATCCCGGCGCAAGCGACAACTGGCACGGCGACGTGCACTTTTGTTCGCCGTTGACGCGTACCGACGCGTTGGGAGGCGTGGTTGCGACATCGACAGACACGTTCGCGGCCGCCAGCTCTTTCTGTCTTTCGATGGCGTTGTGTTTCCGCGCGGCGTTCACCAGCAGCGCGATCAGCACGATGCTGACCACCGCTCCTATCAGCGCGCCGAGCAGCAGCGGACGGCGCCAGTTCATCGGTCCTCGCGGCGGCTGCGACGGCGGACGCGCGGGAGGCTGTGCCGGCGGCTGCGGCGGTCCGGCGGGCCGATATTGCTGCTGGATCGGCGGTGGACCCGGCGGCGCACTATACATCGGAGGAGGCGGCGCCGTACCAGGACCTGGCGCCGGCGTCACGATCGCTGTCGTGGCCGGCACGGCTTTCGGATTCGGAATCACCGGCGCGCGCGGAATCGGCGGCGGAGCGGTTGGTCTGGGCGGCGGGGCCGCTGGGGCGCTCGCCGGCGGCTGCGCCACCGTCACTCCGGTCCCGGCCTGCTTCAGCTTGTTCCCGCGATTCACCAGGTGCTGCTTGATGTCGCCCACCACCAGTTGCACCTCGAAGTCGCCCGGATATTCTTTGGCGATCTCGTCCAGCCGGTAGTAAATCGGTTTCAACGCTTCCAGAGCGTCCACCCGCTCGACCTGCTGGTCCAGGCTTTTCAACTCGTCCAATGGATTCAGGTTCTCGGCGCCCACCCTTGTTATCCTACACTACGCCCATGACCGTATTAAATCAGGGGATTGCCCCTTTTTCGGGCGAATACATTACTAATGACCGTCGCGCTTGACGCCACACCCTTAACTGTCGCCACCGGCGGAATCCGGCGCTACACCCAGGAACTCGCCCGCGCCCTCGCTCAGCGCTTCTCCGAGGACCAATACTGGCTGCTTTCCGATCGCCCGTTTCCGGCGCCGGAGCATCCGCCCGAAAACCTGCGCGTCGGCGACCCTCCGCGTACCGCCGCGACTCGCAAATGGTGGCTGTGGGGATTGCAACACGAAATGATGCGCCGCCACGTGGAAGTGTTTCACGGCACCGATTTTTCTGTCCCCTATCTTCCGATTCGCCCCAGCGTGATGACCGTACACGATCTTTCGCCGTGGCTCGATCCTACATGGCAGACGCGGTCCGAGCGCGTGCGCCGGCGAACTCCTCTGCTTTTGCGCGCCGGATTGGCCAGCATGGTGATCACTCCCAGCGAAGCGGTGCGCCGCGCGGCGATCGACCGCTTTCATTTCGCCGCTGATCGCGTCGTGGCAATACCGCTCGCTGCTTCGGAACATTTTCAGCCGGCGATGGTCCGGCGCGAAAATGTTTTTTTGTTTGTCGGAACCATCGAGCCGCGCAAAAACGTTGCCCGCCTGATCGAAGCCTGGCGCGAAGTCCGCAAATGCCGGGATGTCGATCTCAGCCTTGCCGGCCGCGTTCGCGACGATTTCCCGCCCATCGCGCCGGAAGCGGGATTGCGCGTCCTCGGCGCAGTTCCCGATCAGTCTCTGCCGACCCTGTTTTCCTCAGCGCTCGCCGTCGTGTACCCGTCACTATACGAAGGTTTCGGATTGCCCGTGCTCGAAGCCATGCAGTGCGGCGCGCTGGTGGTGACCTCGCGCGATCCCGCGATCCTGGAAGTTTCAGGCGACGCAGCCCTGCACGTCGATGCCGAAGATACACGTGCGCTCGCGCAAACGCTCGGCGAGATCGCCGAGGCTCCCGAAAAATTCGAGGATTTTCGCCGCCGCGCGATCGAGCGCGCGCGATCCTTTTCCTGGCGCCGCACAGCCGAGCGCACCCGGGAGGTGTATGCCGAAGCCCGGCGCATCTTCCGCAAATAGCGCGCTATTTCTTTCGCCCGAAGCGCCCGCCGCCGGCGCGGGCGGCGGAGGCCTGCGCTCCGCGTGCCTGCTCGAATACTTGCGCGCGCACTACGATGTCGAGCTCGCCGCCTTCACTCTCCCGCATCATTCGAAATCGATTCCCGCGCGTGTCGTTCGCAACGCCTGGCGATTCCTCCGCGGCGTTCCACCGCTGTTCGACCGCTATTCCGGTTTCGAAGCGCAGCTTGAAAAATTTTTCGATCGGCGATATCGCGTGGCCATCGTCGAACACTTCTGGTGCGCCTCCTACGCTCGCGCGCTGCGCCCGCATTGCGACCGGATGGTGCTCGATCTGCACAACATCGAAAGCGAGCTCGCGCGCACGCATGCGAGCGCGACCCGCGGGCTCACCGCTCTCGCCGGACGCCGTTTCGCCCGCGCCTACGAGCGCCTGGAGCGCCGCTGGATTCCCGAATTCGACCTCGTCCTGGTCGCCTCCGACGACGATCGCAAACGCGTGAATCATCCTGACGTCCACGTTTTCCCTAACGCGCTTCCCGAAATCGCGCGCCCGCAGGTTCCCGAATCAGACGCAATCGCGTTCAGCGGAAATCTCGAATACCATCCCAACATCGAGGCCGTCCGCTGGTTCCGCAAACACGTCTGGCCGCGCGTGCGCGACGTCACCGAATGGCGCCTGATCGGACGCAATCCGGAAGCCGTGGCGAAGATCGTTGCCGGCGACGATCGCATCCGCCTCGTCGGCCCCGTCGACGATGCAGTCACCGAGCTCGCCCGCGCCAAAATCGCCATCGTTCCCTTGCTTTCCGGCAGCGGAACGCGATTCAAGATTCTCGAAGCGTGGGCCGCCGCGCGTCCCGTAGTTTCCACTCCCATCGGCGCGGAGGGTCTGGGCGCGCGTCCGGACGAGCATCTGCTCATCGCCGGCGATCCTGAAAAATTCGCCGCCGCAATTGTGCGCTTGCTCAACGACGCGCCACTGCGCCGCAAGCTGGGCGATGCCGGGCGCGCTCTCTATCTCGACCGCTTCACCTGGCCCGCAGCGTGGCGCGCGCTCGACGAGTTGCTATGATGTCCGGGAATGCCTACCTTCAAAGCGCTTCTCGCCACGCAGACTGACGGAAAATTTGCCGCGTCCATTCAGGAAATCGACCGCTCCGCGCTGCCCCCAGGCGAGGTTCTCATTCGCGTCGCCTATTCGAGCCTTAATTACAAGGACGGTCTCGCGGTCACGGGGCGGCCCGGCGTCATTCGCAAATTCCCAATGGTGCCCGGCGTCGATCTGGCGGGAACCGTGGAAGAATCCAGTTCGCCCGCGTTCCATGCTGGCGATCCCGTCGTCGTCACCGGCTGCGGAACGTCGGAGGTCTATTGGGGCGGCTATGCGCAGTACGCGCGGCTGGACGCGCAGTTCATCGTCCCGCTTCCGCACGGCATGACACTCGCGCAATCCATGGGCGTGGGCACCGCGGGCTTCACCGCGATGCAATCCGTCATGGCTCTCGAAGATCACGGACTCAAGCCCGGCGAAAAACCGGTGCTGGTGACCGGAGCGGCCGGCGGCGTGGGCAGCGTTGCAGTGGCGATTCTTTCAAAACTCGGCTACAAAGTCGCCGCGTCCACCGGACGGCCGCAACTGGCGGATTACCTGCACTCTCTCGGCGCCACGGAAATCGTCGAGCGCGCCTCGCTCACCGGCACGCCCAAGCGTCCGCTCGATACGCCGCGCTGGTCCGCCGCCATCGACAGCGTGGGTGGTGAAACGCTCGCGAATCTGCTCACTGCGATCGATATTCACGGCAGCGTCGCTTCCTGCGGCCTCGCCGGCGGCTCTCCTCTTTCGACCACGGTGTTCCCGTTCATCCTCCGCGGCGTGAATCTCCTGGGAATCGATTCGGTGCGCGTGTCCAACCAGCGCCGCCGCCAGATCTGGTCGCGAGTCGCGACCGATCTTCCGCTGAACCTGCTCGATCAGGCCATGGTCATCGCGCCGCTCGATAAAGTCGTCGCGCTCGGCGAGCAGATCCTCGCCGGCAAAACACGCGGCCGCGTGGTGGTCGACGTCAACGCCTGAAATTTATTTCTTGATCGCGACCGTCACCACCGAAGGGTGAATCTGGATGCTGTCGATATCGTAGTCGAGGTCGAACGGCTCATCGATCTTCGCGTCGGGATACAGCGGCAGAAAAAACGTCTTGATCAGGAAATCCAGCACCGTTCCGTTCGCCACCGCATCGGAAATCTGCACCTGCACCAGGTGCACGATACATCGCCCTCCCGCCGAGTCCAGCCGTACCATCACCGACAGCGGCCGCTCGCCTTCGAGCAGGCGCGCCATCAGCCAGTTGGTCTCCTTGCCCTTGGCCTGGCGCATCTTGAGAAAGTCGACGATCGCATAGCCCGTCGCGGTTCCTTCGCCGAGCTGCACGCGCTCGTCGCGCATCCCTTCCGGCACCACTTGCGGCACTTTCACCCGCGCCCACGCGTTGATCTCTTCCGAAGTGAATCGCACCACCGATCCGCGCGGCACCTTTCGCGCCTCGATCTCGTCCAGGTTGTGCTCGACGCGCTCATACCCCGCGTTCTGCGCGTGGAGCGTGAAAGCGGCAAGCGCGAGTCCGGCGATTCGCCTCATGCCCCGCTCAGTGCGCCTGCGCCGCGTGTTCGATTTCCCCGAGCTGTTTCCGCACCTCGTCGGCCTGTTTCCCCTGTGGTTCCATCGTCAGGTACGCGCGCAGGAACTCGGCCGCTTCGGCGTATTTTCCCTTCTGCGCCAGAATGAACCCCAGCGTGTAATTCGCCCGCGCATCGCGATGCGCCGTATCGAGCTTCACTGACTCGCGCGCGCTTTTTTCCGCCGCATCCAGATGATTTAGTCGTAAATTCGCCACCGCGTTCAGATAATACGCCTCGGGATAATCGAACGGATCGAGGTGCAATATGCGATCCGTCAGGTCCGCGCACTCCTGCCATTTTTCAGCCCGATATGCGAAAACGTACAGCCGCTCGTAGGGGCGCAGATATTTCGGATCGGCCGCGATCGAATGGCTATAGGCGTCGCTTGCCTGGTCCGGGTGCTGGCGCTGTTCGTAAATTGTGCCCAATTCGAACCACGCCGCCGCGAATTTCGGATAAATTGCCACCGATTTTTCCAACTCTTTCTGCGCCTCGTCCAGCTTTTTCTTGCCCGCCGCTTCGATTCCTTTGTCGTACGCTTTCCGCGCGTTCTTGGGCGCCAGCGCCGTGGTCGCGCTGATGGTCAATCCCTCCACGTTCGACTCGCGGTGAAGAAAAATCGTTCCGACATTGGGATTATCGAGATCGCGCCGGTTCCCCAGCGGAATCGTGTCCGAACGATAACCCGGCAGAACCGCCCGAAGATCGCAGTTCGCCAGTTGCGCGGAAGTGGGAACGCGCCCCATGCCCGGAGTGATGGTGCTTTGGGTCGGAGGCTCGCTCGCATCCGGCATGGCGGTCTGGTCCTGTCCGAGCGAGATCGAAAAATTTCCTCTCGGATCGGTGAACCCCTCCGAATGCGCGACGCCGGAGCACACCCGCTCGATGCGCACGGGTTCCTCGAGCGATCCAGCACCCGCGATCTGCACCTTGCCCATCAGCGCCACCGGCCTGGAATTGTCCCAGGGAGCGCCCGTAGTCCTGCCCGGATTCACGGGCAACCCGGTATCATTATCAACACCCGCCCCGGTCATCGGCCTGGGGTCTTGCGCCTGCAACATCGCCATCGCCGCAATCGCGAGTAACGGGAACTGCATCGGTTTCATCTGCCCAGATTATACCCGCTGCGCGCCGCGCGGATTGACAGCATCACACCGAAACATGGAAATTGAATGCATATGAGATTTTGTTTGCCGGTTGTCGCCGCGTTGATCCTCTGCGCGTGCTCCGACAACACCACCGAGACCAAGAAAGCTCCGCCGCCGCCGCCCCAGCCGCTCACCGGACGCCAGGCGTTCCAGCAGACCTACCCGCAGGCGCACATCTGGGCCACCGATTGCCAGCCCTTGCGCATTCGCAGCTTCAATCTGCCCGACCCCAAGTCGGTTGATGGAAAAGCCGGCGCGTGGGAAATTATGTATGTGTCGCAATCCCGCGCCATGCAGCGCACCTTTAGCTGGTCCGCCGTCGAATCCGAGGGGAATCTTCACAAGGGAGTTTACGGAGCGCTGGAACAACCCTGGCACGGCCCCACCGGACAAGCCATGCCGTTCCTGGTTCAGGCGCTGAAAATCGACACTCCGCAGGCGCTCGAAACCGCCATCAAGAACAGCGCCGAGTTTCTCAACAAGAATCCCAACCCTCCGCAAGTGAACTTCATCCTCGAGTACACTCCGCGCTACGCCGACCCCGCCTGGCGGGTCTTCTGGGGCCAGTCGATCTCCGCTGCCGATTGGTCCGTGTTCATCGACGCGAGCACGGGAGCTTATCTTGGGCGCTAACAAATTGCGATCAGCCGGCGTCTAAGCCTACATGCTGGCCGATCTGAACAATGACCTGCGTTACGCGGTGCGGGGTCTCGTCCGCAATCCCGGCTTCGCCCTCGCCGCGATCCTGACCCTGGCGCTCGGGATCGGTTCAGTCACCTCGATCTTCAGCGTCGCCGACGCGGTCCTGCTGCGGCCGCTGCCCTATCCGCACCAGGATCGCCTCGTGATGGTCTACGATCAGCTGACCAAATTGCGGCTGGATCGCCTTCCGCCGAACTTGCACACGGTCACCCCCTACAGCAAATCCGGCGTGTTCGAAAGAACGGGCGAATTTCGTCCCTACGACACAACCGTGACCGGAGCCGGCGAAGCCACGCGCGTGATCGCCGACGCCGTCAGCGCCAGCCTAATGCCCATGCTCGGAGTCGCACCCGCGATCGGCCGGGGGTTCACAGACGCAGAAAACCAACCGGGCCATGGAAACGTCGCGATTCTCAGCCATGAATTTTTCACGGAACATTTGGGAGGCGACCCGAATGTTCTGCGCCGCGCAATCACTCTGGACGGCTCTCCTTACACGATCATCGGCGTCATGCCGCCGCGCTTCGAATTCACCCAGATCGATGAGCGGACCGACATCTGGACTCCGCTCCAGCTCGCCGACAGGCCGGACTGGGGCACCTTCCGATTCAGCATGATCGCGCGCCTCAAGCCGGGCGTGTCGATCAATCAGGCGCAAGCCGCGCTCGATCCCATCGCGAAACACCTCGACCAGGATGAGCACCTGTACCACGGCCCCAACGGCGAGGACCCTGGTTATCGCGTAAAAGTGATCTCACTCCATGAAGACCTGCTGGGGAAATTTCGCCCCGCGACCCTCCTGCTGCTCGCCGCCGTCGCGGCCCTCTTGTTGATCGCTCTGGTGAACGTCTCGAACCTCCTGCTCGCCCGCACCGTCTCTCGTGAAAAAGAATTCGCCGTCCGCCGCGCCATTGGAGCCACTCAAGCCCGTCTCGCACGTCAATGGATCGCGGAAGCCGCCGTGCTCGCCATAATTGGCGGATCGCTCGGCGCCATCGCTTCGTACTGGGGCGTGCGAGCGCTGGTCGCTCTCAGCCCTGCCGGACTGCCCGCCGTCACGCGAGTCTCCGTCGATGCCCGCGCTCTCGCCTTGACCCTCGCCATCGCAGCGCTCGTTTCGCTCCTGTTCGGTCTTACGCCGCTATTGAGCCCGTCGAATCTGCGCACGCATCGAAAGAAGCGCACCGCTCCGGCGCTGATCGCTGGCGACCATGCTCCTGGTCAGCGCATCGCTTCTTCTGAAAAGCTTCACCGCGCTGCGCCACATGGACAAGGGTTTTCGATCCGATCACCTGCTGACCATGCAACTCGAGCTGCCCCAGTCCCGCTATCCCGACGCGCGCCAGCGTATCGCCTTCTTCGCGGATCTTCACGACCGCCTATCGGCTCTGCCGGGCGTCGTCTCCATCGGCCTGGTGCGTCTTCTCCCGATTCTCGGCAATACGCCGCAGAGCCGCGGCGGGAGTCCCTTCAGCATTGAAGGACGTCCGTGGAATCCGAACAGCGCCGTCCCGCAGATCGCCCACACCCCCTCCGCCGATCCCGACTATTTCCGCACCATGCGCATCCCGCTGCTCGCCGGCCGCGTGTTCACCAATGCCGACACGGCCTCCTCGCCGCCCGTCGCAGTGATCAACGAAACTCTGGCGCGAACGTTCTTTCCGCAGGGCGCCCTCGGCGAGCACATCATGCTCGGCGCCCCGCACGACGTCTTTCCATGGCTGACGATTGTCGGCATCGTCGGCGATGTACAGGACGCCGGGCTTGATGCGCCACACGTCCCGCAATTCTACACCGCGCTCGCGCAGGAAGCGCCGCCGTTCATCGCCATCGTGCTGCGCACCACCGGCGACCCTGAACAGATGGCCCACGCCGCCGTCGCCGCGGTCCAGTCCATCGATCGCGACCGTCCCGTCTACTACGTCGAAAGCATGGAGCAGCGCATTGCAGCCACCACCAGCGAGCCGCGATTTGAAACCGTGATCGTCGCCTTCTTCGCCCTCGCCGCGCTGTTCCTCGCCGCCATCGGCATCTTCGGCGTCGTCGCCCACTTCACCGCGCAGCGCACCCGGGAAATCGGCATCCGCATGGCGCTCGGCGCCGATCACGCACGCGTCGTCCGCCATGTCATGCGGAGCGGCCTTCGCCCCGTCCTCCTCGGCGCGATCCTCGGCATCGCCGGCGCGCTCGCCGCCGGAAAACTGCTCGCGGCGTTGCTGTTTCACGTCAATCCCTCCGATCCTGCGACCTTTTTGATGGCGAGCGCCGTGCTT